>Ga0208695_1001551_pt1 | contig 18794 bp, 32 predicted proteins | sample AD_UKC111_MetaG_FD_184449 | JGI IMG/M metagenome (GOLD analysis project Ga0208695, IMG submission 184449) | Active sludge microbial communities of municipal wastewater-treating anaerobic digesters from Hong Kong - AD_UKC111_MetaG (SPAdes)... | ecosystem: Engineered > Bioreactor > Anaerobic >...
CATGGCGGATACCCTCAAAGCACTCATCGATGGTATAGGGTTTAGTCTCACCGAAGAAGTACATGAGCCAATTCTCCTCTGAACCCGTAGGTTGGCTACCCTGCAATCCGTTCTTCCAACCGCCTTCAAGGATATACATGAGGTCATGCCATTCGGAGCTCCAAATCCAAGGAGCGGGAATACGGAACTGCATAGACCGGCTAACAAAGCACCGATTCTCAAACTTAGCGTTAAATGCCAGTATGATATCAGGATCTTTAGAGGCTATGTACTCAAACAGATCCTTGGTGAGCTGTTCCTCATCCCAAGACGCAAACGTAACCATATTGGCTTTAGGCTCATTCAGATCCCAGACAGAGCAAACAATAAGCCGGTACTCCCAGGGGTTTGTACCGGTAGTTTCAACATCAAGGCTGAGGATGGTTTTATCCGTTTGAAACTCAGGAGCAGCCTTAGCAGACTTTTGATAGTCGAGCTTAGACGGATCATACGGAACCGCAGAGTACACTCCTTCAGCCGTTTGGACTAGCCCAGAAAGTGAAGGTGTAGGGCTGGGTTGTGATTCAGCTACAGGAGTAAGAGTAACGGTAATGCTATTCAATTCACTAGGTAGTTCTTCGCTCATATCAAACCCTCCGAACGTGCACGAGCAGTAGCAGAGTCTCCCCAGAGGATAGTATCACCCACATAGAGAGCTATGTTTTGGTCTACGTACCCGGACTTGGTAAAGGTGATGATGTAATAGCCATACGGGAGGTCAACGTACCCAGGAGTCCATACGCCGGTGTAATACCCGTTTATGAGCACCTTAGCGCTGGACGGGTTGGAATTGATGTACACGCGCTTAGTCTCAGATGGAAGAACGGTACCATCACCACCAGGCGAAACCTCAGCCTCCTCAAACGCAGGACTAACAGTGAGAGTATCACCAGTCATAAGGTACACGGTTTTGATCCAGGGTTTATATCCCTCCTTTTCGATACGGATACCATGATACCCAGGGGAGATAGAGTACGACGTGCCTATCACAGGACTAACTGCTACGTCATCCTGATAAATGATGGCTCCTTCGCACGTAGGACCATATATGATATAAGCGGTATATTCGGGCTTAGTGGTAGTCTCCTCAAACGCAGGACTGATAGTAAGCGTAGAGCCAGCCATAGCATACACGGTTTTAGTCCAAGGAGTGTAGCCCTCCTTTTCTACCTTTATGCTATGATACCCAGGGGAGATAGAATAGGTCTTACCTAATTCAGGGTAGACCTGGACATCATCCTGGTAGATAGTAGCTCCTTCGCAGGTAGGACCATATACTATCATGCCGTAATCAGGTCTAGCAGTAGACGTATAACCGCCGCCTCCACCTCCACCGCCTCCACCACCATAGGAGTAAGTTCTCTCCGGTGTTGCAGGATCAGATACTACGGTAACGTCATCTTTTCCGATATAGACGTTCTTGGTGAAAGGTTCATACCCTGGCCTGGACACGGTAACGGAATAGTACCCAGGTTCAAACTTGTACTCTTTACCATTAACAGCATCCTTAAGTTCAACACCGTTGACCGTAACCGTAGACCCTGGCGTAGTCTCAAACTTCATAGTACCAGTAGCCACGTACCCAGGAGGAGTGTAGTAAGGATCAGTTATGAGGGTAGGAGTGTAACCTACCCAGGCCTGATCTACAGCATACATGCTATAGGAATCGTCCTTATACCCAGGCTTCTTAATTACCAGGGTTCTCTTTTCACCTTCAGTGACGGGAATATCATAAGCTTTACCGCCTTCAAGTATCTGGCCTCCTAAGTAACCCGTTGCTCCTTCGGGTATGATAGCGGTATAAACGGTTTTCTTAACTTCAGGTTCACCAGTAGCTTTCATAGTCTCGAATGATATAGTAGAGCTAAGATCTATGACAGCAGTTTTACCAGGGTAGTAGCTATATGTGCTAGAACCGACTAGGTTACCTTCAGAGTCATAGTACTTATAACTAAGAACACCAGAATCTTTAGAGCTAAGATGAAGAGGAGCATCCTTACCAGCACTTGCAGGTTTACCCTCGAACGTAGCTTTTACTGTACCACCTTTAGGAGGAATGATAGTAATACTTGCAGGAGCTATGACTTCAGTAGATCGCTTTTCACCTTCAGAGGTATATTGAGCAGTAAGGTTATTCAAAGTAGCTTCTAGGGTTTCTACTCTCTGCCTTTCGGCTTCATACGCGCCAACGGCCTTGAGGTAAACGTACTCATCACCTAGCTTTGATTTAAGAGCTTCGAGGTTTGACTTAGCGGTATTAAGAGCGTTTATACGATCTTCAGGAGTCATGTTCTTAAGATCATAGCCCAGAGAATCGATATGATTAGCAGTAGAGCTATAAAGCTGATCAAACGCCATTTTGTGATCAGGAGCATACTCTCCGGTACCCTGCAATTCGGATTTGGTACGAAACGGATTCATACCGTAATAGTTAACGAATTCAGTAGTGGAGAATACAGCCGTTCCCGAAGCAGCTAACGCTGCTACTGGACCACCAGCTAAAAGGGCACCAATGGTACCAGCTATACCCAATGCTCCGCCAATAGTAGCAAGCCCAGCAGGGTTCTTAACCTTATTAACGAGCTTAAGAGCAATGTTACCATGAGTTAAGCTTTCAGAATCCCTTACAAGGTCGCCGTTATTAACATACAGCATCAGGTTTTGCTTATTGGTTCCTTCGGGTAATTCATCGATTAAAGAATAGATGAGTGATAACGCATACGCAGGAGGAAGCTCATTATACACGGACTGAACAAGGAGATTCTCAAGTAGCTGTTTCTGCTTATCATAGCTGAGTTCCCTAAAAGGCGCTCTAACTTGGCCCTGTTCATATGTGCCAGTCTCAGGGTTGTAATAGGAGTCAGAGGTAGTAATTCCATCACGGATACCCTCATAGTTGAGTATGAGGTCACTAAGACCTTTCTGGTCAAACACTTTCTGCTGGATAAATGGCACAGCAAACGGGAAGTACTTGATAACACGGTCATTTTCACCGTTACGGTCACCAAACGGATTAATACGTGATAGTTCCTGGCGTAGCTTTTCTATCTCTTCTTCGGTAGTGGTAGGGTAAGGTCGAGATACGGACGGGGTAGTTTTACCAGACGGTATAGGTTCACCTGGCACATAACCCGTAGATGGCACAGCAGTAGATGGTATGACCTCCGTAGGAGTAACCTGTTTACCATACTGATCTACGCCAACCCAAAACGCTTTTTGATCTTCGCCAAGGTTTTGATATTGGTAAGGCGTAAGCTCACCAGCAGCGCCAGACTTAGGCACGTACTTAACTACAGCAGGAGCTTGACCAGTTAACTTAGCAGTAACCTCAGATGGAACAGTAGGCACAGACACGGAAGGAGCGCCAATAGAGGTAACGGGAGAAGTAGGCACGGACTGAACAGTAAGGACCATTTCAGGAGACTTAGCGGCACCCGTGGGGGTAGTGGTAGGTGTAGAAGGAAGAGTAACACCAGGACCATACATTTCTTCTATGGCCTTTGATAAAGGAGTGGTTGGTGGAGTATAACCAGGAGGAGTGATAGGAGCGGACTCTGGGGTGGTAGCAGTAGTTTTAGCAGCAGGTACGCCCGCTGCTTCGGGTACAGTAGGAGAAGGAAGGATAGACGTAGTAACGGGCACACCAGGGAAGTTCAGAGTTACAGAAGAGACTAAATGACCATCGGGGCCATATGTCATCTTAGTATAACTGGTATCAGTAAGCTTTTGCAGGATTACTTTTCCGCCTTCGGAGGTTTTGATGGTTTGCTGTGTTAAGGCGGGTTTAGAGCTAAGGCTAGAAACAGCGGTTTGTAAAGCAACTGCATCAGCACTAAGAGCGGCGGTAGGAACAGCAGAAGGAGCAGCACCGGCAGAGGGTGCTTTAGTAGGAACGGATGGAGGAGCGGATGGAATAGAAATGTAACTAATCTCATCAGCAGAGATATAAGGCAAACTGGGTTCAGGAGTACCATACTTGGCAGTAAAAGCGGATTCAGTCATAGGAGTTACGGTACCGCCTTTACCACCCTCGCCCCAAGTAATTTCTTGATAAGTAGTAGCCATATCTACTTTTCTCCTTTAGCTTCCTGTAACTGCTTCTTCCTTTCTTCGATCTTCTTATCCCAATCAGTAGCGGCTTTAGCACTAACTGAAGCACTTGGCTTATCAGATGTTATAGCGACTTGCTCCATATTTACCCACTTCCTACACAACTTACCAATGCACCCTTAAAGCCCGTGTAACGGGTATAGACGAGACTTTGAGGCTGGATAACATAATTATCCATCCGAGGGGAGATCTTGCGTTTTTACCCCACTACGCCCTCCTACAGCCCCATCCTCATGTGGAGGAGTAACCTCAAGTTCCCGATCCAAGCATTTCATGATGAAATGGTTAAGCTCACATATCTTAGCTAACATAGCTTTCTTCTCTGAAGCATTCTGTATTATGAGATATACCAACAGCCCAGCTATTAAACCTTGGCTTTCTATGGTTTGACTAATGAGCGCGTACAGATCCATTTAAGTAACCTCCTACATAAATAGATAATTGGATACAACGCCAGTAGCAGCATAAGTAGAACCATTACCAACAGCAGACAAAGCGTACAGATACCTAAATTTAGTATTAACCGAAGCGTGAGTAACGGACAAAGTAAAAAGTAATGTGGAAAAAGAAGAATCACTATATACATTAGCTATAACGGTATCGGAACCACTATCATGATAAACATCAACATAATAAGTTGTATCCAGAGTGATAGCATGAGATTGACTTGCGAGTATAGTAGTGCCATTAAAAAGAGTAAGATACATTTCATATGTACCAGAAAAATTACGCAAGAAACGAAGTGTTACCTTGTTACCAGACAAAGGAGTCAAAGCACCGACGGAATTAGCAAGACCAAACACGTAAACAAAGTATCCATTATATGTAATAGAAGAAACACTAGCATCAAATCTAACATGATACGAATCAAAATAATCAATGCTATAGTCTTTATATACATACGAAGCGGTGTTAAGGACAAGACCAGTAAACACACATGAAAACGGCGACACGGTTATTTTATTACCGGGATCAACTTCTGTAAACGCAGTCAAATCAATGAAACTAGTTATAGATATTGGAGAAGCACGGGCATATGTATCAAATCCATATTGATTAGATGCTTTAAGAATAGGATAGTAACTGCCTTCTTCAGCATAAGCATGAACTGGATTCTGTTCAGTAGAATGTGGAGAACCATCATCAAAATCCCAATCCCATTCAGTAGGATTATATGCGGACTCATCAGTAAACAAAATGTCTTGGCCTGGTAAAGCAACATAAGCACTAGCGGACCAACTAGCAGATGGAGGGTGACCGTATAAAGCAGGTCTAATGATTTTAGAGCCATTGATATGAACTACAAAGTTACGTTGACTGCTATCTTTACTATAGACGTAAACCTTGATGCTATCGCCATTTATAAAGACGATAGACGGATTCATACGCAGATTGACTATGGTACTTCCCATTTCAGCAGTTCCAGCATAAATTACGCCGTTAATCTCGATGAAGATGTAGAACTCAACATATGCTTGGGCTGAAACATTAACCATATCGACATAATAAATCCAGTTAGGATCATTGAAGTTTATTGTAAAGCTGCTATTACCACCAGCAGGTATAGTAAGTGTAGTATGTTGATGCCAAGGGAGAGAAAACCCTGCTTCAAGCTCAACGGTATGACCAGGCACGTCCCTACTAAACCCATCGGGGTAATCTTGTACCATGTTTAATTACATCTCCTTAACCAATCGGCTCTCTCCAAAAGTCCATGCACCACCAGTAATAATGAGGATTAGATGCTATATGAGCTAACCCAATATATAACTCATCACCTGCATGTAAATAAACTGTTCTATCAGTAGATGGCAACCATTTAATAGGATAGATATGATTCTGGTAGAATACTGTTTCACCATTAATAACAATAACAGCAACATGCCACGTTAATTCATCAGCTATCATGTAAAAACTAACTAAGGCATATGACATTAAGTCACGGGGTATAGTATAAGTCCACCACCAAACGCCAGCGGCATCGAAATAGTGAGTATCATATATGAAATAAGGAGGAGTAACAGGAGTAGTTTGAGCACCTCCCCTAAGCTTGTTATTGCTATAATCACTAAGTTCTACCATGAATACCTCTATTCTTAGATTTATCTAAGAAATCATGTAATGACTTACTTACTATAGCTTTACTAGATGTATAGTTAGGTGTCTTAGGATTAATAGGATGACTAAGTAATTCTAAAGGATCAATATAAAATCTACCTTCCATCTTAGAGCAGTATAGCAAAGGCTTCTTAGGAGGTAAAGAGTAATCCATTTAGAACACCTGCCTTATAAGGTCAATTAGTCTATTCTCAGTATCCATTAAAGCAAGCATTAAATTATGAGTGTCGGGTTCATCCCTGCCCTGGACATCTAAATGAACTTGTAAAGTATGATTATATGAGCAATGAAACGCCCAAGCTACAAACCATAACTGATTAGACACGGCATCTAAATCATGATAAAGAGATGCATCAGCTACATTACCATCTAATGCATAATAACCATCAGGATTTTGAGGAGCTATCTGGGATGCATCGCTCCACAACTGACACCTAACAAGAGAAGAGCATCCTTTAGGAAAGAATATTTGGCATCTACGAAGAATACCAGTAGCTAACTTGATACTGAACTCGACGGGATGATACACATCATTACTAGGAGACACTTCAACTTGATAGGAGTAGTGCATGGAGAACCAATCCTAAACCAAACATCATAAACAATACGGTCTAAGGAACCCATGAGCTACTACAAACAGCTCATCACCACTTGACGGAATATCAAACTTAGCGTATATCCTTTGGCCCTCCCTAAGCACGCACGGAGTACGGATACTAAACCCAGTACCTTTAGCAATGGTTCCAGCCTGTGAAGCTACAGGTATCTCTCGCGTACCTTCCAATATACCAATCTCAATGGAGTTAGCTATGTCATTAGTCTTATCAACAGCCATTACGGATAAAACAACAACACAACAACAACCAGCAACGGGATTAGTTTGCAGGGTAGTTATAGCTGCGCTGGCTATAGCACCACCTTCTAGGATAACGGGCATCATAAAAACCTCTGAGGGCATTTAGCCCTCAGTAACCGAATACCTCTTCGCACAGCAACGCCAGTACTCCACCAGCTCCACCCTGAGTTAGCTTAATTTGGGCAGTAGCGAGGTCGGTAGGAGTTAGTGCTCCTTCGAGTGTCTCAGGATCAGCAAAGGGAAACCTGAGAAGCCCGTGTATGTCTCCTACAACGCGAAGAACAGCATTCTTAGCGGAGAGTGCTGCAATACTTGTTAGGGTATATGTAGTCATTAATACACCTCGTACCTCACATTAATCAAGTAACAGTCACCGTAAGAGTGTCGCCTGCAAGCGTTACATAATTGCCGACAGCAGTACCAGCGATGAAGTGATTGGCATAGACACCAGTAGCGTTAACCGTCATATCGGGGCTAAGCACAATGATGTTCTTGATATTAGTGAGATGAGTACTCTTATCATCACCATTAGAAGCTACTAAGGTGAAATCCTCTTCTCTAACATCAAGAGCGGCATTCTGCATAGCAGCGAAGTTGTACCACTTGCCATCAAGCCATATCTCGCTAAAGTTGTTCTTACCAATGCGGATATCGGTAATATCCGTACCATCGGCAACACCATCTTCTACGCACGATACGGCAAGAGCAGTAATCAGGTTAGCGGTAGGAAGATCTTGTACAAGGTCACCAGATGCAGCGGTGGTACCAGTATAGAACTCCCTAACGCCCATCATACCCCGGAATGAAGGCCTCCTAGCATACGGGAACTGATGAGCTATGAGGGTGACTGCAAACGTGCCGGTGGTGAAGTGAGTACCAGCGGTGCCCATCTTAGTACAGTCATAATCTATCTGGACCTGTACGTTATTGAACCTGGACAGATCAAGCCCAAACTGATCATCGCCGAGATATCTACCGAACTCTAGCCTGAACCAGACCTCGTTAACGCCGGTGCTGGCTACCTCAGTCCAATTGTAGGGCATAGGTCGGCCATGCTTCATCCAGTAATGCTTAAACAGATCCTTGCCGGAGATGTGGACCCTGTAGTCATTACCGTTGCAGACCAAAGAGATGTGCTTGATAACATCCAGAAAGTCCTTGTCCTCAACAACTGTATCGTCATTAGTAAGCCTAACGCCGATATCAAGAGCAGAGTAACACCCGGACTTGGGAAGATCCTTTCTAAACAGAGCTGTATCTGCAACCTGCGCTTCCCGGCTCATGATTATAGCTTGTTCTAAGCGAGCCATAGTTTAATCACCTCACCTGGACCTGGAGGCCTGGACAGCAGCAGCGACGATAGGCTTAACCCTGTTATCGATGTTAGCCATAGGATCAGCAGTCCTATCAGGGAGATTTACGCTCCTAATAGCTTCGGCGATGGGCTCGTAGTTATCAGCCTGCTTCTGTGCGCCTTCCTGCATACCCTGAGCGATCCTGGTTGAACCTACGGACAGAGCCTTATTCTTCCAGTCGGCCTCATTAACCCGCTGAAGAGCACGCTCACGCTTAGCCAGGACTTCCGCATCCCGCATTTTCTGCTCATAAAGCGACTGACCCCGAATAGCGGCCTCCTTCCAGCCTGTAGTGGCGGCTACGCCATCCTTGTACTTACTCGGAACTGAACCTATTGCTTGCTCATAGGCCTTTCTCCGAGCCTCTTTAGTTGGTACATAAACCATATTCTTACACCTCGCTTTTTGACTGTGGCTAAATTAGCTGTAGCGGGGCAGAAACGAGTTGATATTGGAGGCAGGGATAATTACCCTGGCGACCTGAGATCTACCGTTTTTACCGCACTACGACTTGCCTACAAGGGTATAAACATGGAGGGTATATACCGACTTTGAAAGTAGCTGATTTATAGCAGAGCAGAAAAGAACTAATAGAACATATGCAAATTTAAGGATGGCATACCCCGTAGGAAGGTGTTTAATTTTGGCTGAAACTGAAGTAACGCAAAGCGACGTGATTAAAGCACTGTCGCAAGAAGTACTAGCACAACTTGCCGCTGCGGGCGCTGTGTCAGTACCAAGGAAACGCAGGATGAGGATGGACTGGGAAAGGATACTAGCTTTGGAGTACGTAGATACGTTTTACAGAGAAAAACCGCACTGGATGAGAGAAGGAATTGGGCCAATACCGCCAGGGGAAGAAGGAAAGTATTACACGAAAACGCGAAGATGGGCAGATGCTATAGTCAGAGATGATGATGCACTCATAATCATTGAGGCTAAAATGGAAGCGGAACCTTCAGTCATAGGGCAGATACTTAATTACGGTAGGTTGTTACCACAAACACCGATGTTTAGGAAATATACAGACCTACCAATAAAGCTTAGGGTAGTCACGGCATCAACGAAAGACGACGTTAAAGAAATGGTAGAACACGCAGGAATTGAGTTTGTAGAATTCAAACCGAGTAACTTTGACAAGTGGTACGCTATAAAAAAGTTAGGGAAAAGCTATGATGAAGTAATGGGCACAGCTTAGCCCACTACTCACAACATAACGGTTCTATCCTTTTTACCAGCTCTTTTACGGTATTCCTTGACAGCATCCCAAGCTACTTGCGGATCAATACCCCACTTCTCCTTATATTGCTCAGTAGTGAGGTGGTTACCGGCTCCATCGGTCCAAACAACTTCTCCGACGATAGGACGGATGCAACCAACGGGTATCTTAGCAATGTACTCAGGCAAAGGAATGCATTCAAGCCAATCTTCTACAGTCTCAGGATTAGTTTTAGGCATGGTTTACCACTCCAAAGGTTCCTTAGTTATGGTCCTTAAGACCAGGTTTATGACAGCTAAAATAACCGCTGTCTCTTCGGCTGTTATGGTATAACCGAACTGGGCAGATATGAAAACAGCTATAGCAGCTATGATGTTAACCCACAGGGTTTTACTCAAATACCAACGCTTCATAGCAGACACCAGCTAAAAGGAGATGAGAGTTTACTCATCTCCCATAGGGATAGACTCAGGTAAAGCGTAGGCCTTGTTAACACCGCCCATTTCGAGCTGATCAGCATCTACGCTCATTTCCTTAGCGGACTCAATCTCCTTGATCATAGCTTCAATCCGAGCATCAAAGGATGCTTTGAGGCTACAAAGGTTCTTGATGGTCTTGGTATCTTCACCAAAGGCCAGGGTAGCACCTGCACCAGCACTTTGACCCTCGATGATAGCAGACTGGATTTGCCTAGCCTGCTGGTTTACGGTTTTCATTACAGTATCGAGGCCATCACAAACGATCAGGCCGGTTACGTTCTTCAGATCTTCAATCGTCTTAGGCATATCTTAGACCTCCTTAGCGTGTTTTCTCCATTTCTTAGGTATTACTGCGCTACTGTTCTTAGGATAGCTATCCAAATACTTAACCATTTCTTCCATAAAATCGTCATCAAAGGTATAAGCACCTCCTCTCTTCTCACATGAAGGACATGAGGTTATGTGATCACTGGGGATAATTGGTTTACCAGTAATGAAATAGCGGTAAACAACACGCCACGGAACGAAAAAGGCGCAGTGCTTGTACGGTTTAGGTCGGCGAGCTTCTACAACCAAAAAGCCGTTCCTACCTGATTGAGTTAGCCAGTCAGTTTCACGAGCAACTTGGCATATACCGTTCTTCCAGCTAAAGTGTTTCTTAAAGTATAAACCAGGTACGGAGGAGGTATCAACACTTTTGCACTCCAAAGCCAAATAAAGCTCATTAGCACGGGAATCAACTAAGACATCGAATAGCTGAGGTTGATAACGCATCTGGTAATGACGGTAAGCTATGGCATGGATACCAGTTAGATCAAAGTAGTTGTTAAAGGAATGGACAAGTGAACGCTCAAACTCCTGGCCTGGCATAGGACGACCTCACCGGATAACTCCAAAGTAGTTATCAAGCATTTCCCTGGCTTCAGGACACATGATAACATCAAACCACCCACATAATCCTAGCTCATGTAACCTGAAAGGATACTCACGGCACCAATAGGGCTTAACTTCCTGAATAATGCACTCCATAGTAGCCTTGTCAAGGAAGAAGCACGGAGCGGTTAAATCGATGGTGTACCACCCAGGAGTATCAGGCTTTTCCGTTACAGGTATGCGTGATTTGTCATCAGGAGAGCACTCGAAGTACTCAGCGATAGCACACACCTCAGAACGGGTAAGTTCGATTTGGCCGCCGTGTAAACAGCAGAAACCACACCGACGGCAAACAAACTCATACTGAAGCCTACCGAGTGAACAACCACGAACCATCAGATGACACCTCCTTATGGCAGCAAGCAGGCTGTTTAAGGATGTAATCATAGAGAAGAACTATACGCGAAAGCTCAGGAATTCCTCCCTGGTATAGTTGAGTGACCTTATCACGAAGAAGCTTAACTTCGGATTCAGATAGGAAGAAAGGATTAGCCGGATCATCACTAAAGACGGTATCAATGGCTAAAAGCTCTTCCGTAAAGTCGCCAAAGCCCGAACCCTCAAGGATACGGAACGCATCCCTGAGGCCAATTATTTCGGTTTTGTCCAACATTTAATTACACACCTCCAATACCCATTTCAAAGCACGGATATAACCGGCTTTGAACTGTTCTTTGCCAGGATAAGACCTGGCCTCAATCGCAGCAATACGAGCCATGATTTTAGCATGTTCATTTTTAGTCATAAAGTCACCACTGGAAGTTAAGCAAGACCTACTAAAGCAGAGCAGAGCAAAGCGAAGCAGAGCGGAACGGATAGCGCAGAGTTCACCAATGAGTCCCCATAGGTCAGGTTTGAGATACGCCTCCAATCAAGTCAGGTAACGGTGAGGAGAAGGGCCGGGAAGTAAGGAGGAAGAACCGGCCCTAACCCGACAAGATCGTATCTGACATCACGACCAAACACTACTATAGCAACACATGGTATAAATACCTTAGCATGAGGTAATCAAAACCAAGTGCAACACGAAGGCATAAGATCCGAAGAGAAGACCTTAGCCCAATTGTCATTTAGCCATTCAAGCAAACATTGTAACTGATGCATTCTTCAACCTCGTTTTTGATGCTAGACAAAGACATGGCACAAGCGTTAAGATCCAAAACCCAGGAAACAAAAAGGGAATTGAAAGAGCAAACTACGTAAGGAACCAAACCAGCAGCAAACGGAATTGACCGAAGCTCCTGTAAAACATCATGCATGGTAGTAATTAGCACGACTTTTATTTAAAAATAACGGAACCAAACAAGCACAAAATTAACACCAAAAATCCACGAACAACGCACCAAAAATCCACGAGTGTTTTTTTACGCCTGCGCTCCGGCCTGGTACCGGGCCAGCGGGCCCGGGCCAGACCTCCGCTCCGGCGGGCGGGGAGCTACGCGCTCCCCGAACCCCTGGCGGCCTCCGGCGGGCGAGGGCCCCTTCGGCCCTCGCGCTCCCCCCGCTGGACCCTGCGCAGCAGGCCGGGGGCTGGGCGGACCGGGCGCGCGGTAGGCCGTCGGATGGGGCGGTGCGGGTGCATGGTAGGCACCGGGGGCGCTGCTCGGCCTGGGTGCCCCGCCTCACGGCGACCCAGGCCTTAGCAAGCGAGTAGAGCTTAGCCGGCCCTGGGCTGCGCCCAGACCCGGCCTTGGGGGAAGGCCGGCTTCGCCGGACCTTCCCCCTTATGAGCGCCCAGGGTTCCGTACGCTCCGCCGCGCCTCCGGCGCACCTCCGCTGCGGAAGCTCGCCCGACAGAGCTTAGCAGGCCGTACGCTCCTCGCCGGCTTCGCCGGCTCGTCGCTGCTCAAGCGATGCAGAGGGTGCACGGTAGGCCGTACGCTCGTCGGCGGCTGCGCCGCCTCCTCGCTGCTCGGATAAGAAAGATAATCGCCTTAGACGAGACGCACGGCGCCGGGCGCAGGCTTACGCCGCGCCCGACGCCTGGAACAACAAGGTTGGAGGTTAAGACGGAACTAAAGGACCCATCGCCGTACCAAAGAAAGGGAGTAAGACGGTACTACTTGAGCTATCGCCGTAAGTAAAGCCGTATTTAGGCTAGTTAAGAGTTAGTTAGGCTTGCTTCGCTCCGCTCAGCAAGTCATAGTAACTAACAGAAAGGCCATACGGCCTTAGAAAGAAAAGATAGCGGAGTCTGTGTAAACCAGACCACCGGAGATAACAAACCACCGCCTCCCCTCTCTCTCTCGCCTTATCTACACAGAACGGAAAGCACACAAAACTTCACTAGTAAAAAACTGGTAATCAAATATAGCACAACAAAATTGCTAAGAGCACTTAATAAGACATGCATAGTTAGTTAGATAGCATAGTAACTAGTATAGAAAGAACGAAGGCTATCCCGAAGGGATAGCCTGAGTTCACCAATAGATCCCCAAAGAGTTTCAAGCTAACGCTATAGCACATTTACTAACTAACAAGCATATAGCATATAGTATAGGATAGATAGCCTAAAGAACATAGTAAATAGCTACTATATTAGGAAGCATAGTATAGTAAGTAAGCACATTAGCAAAGCCCTAGTAGCTGAGCACTGCCTATGAGTCCTACCAGCCGCACAAGGCGGCCTACTTCCTGCATCCAGGCCATTTAAGGCTTGTGACCCTTCGGGTTACCCTCGGCAGTCGCTACGCTCCTGCCTCGGCACAAGCCATAAATGGCCTGTCTGCTTAAACGGAAGTAGCCGCCTTGGGAAAGCGGCTGGGCGACGGACTCATTATACGGCAATGCTCAGGAGGGCTTTGTTGCTTTTAATTAATTTTATGATGCTTAGGAGTACATGTGATAGGTACGCTCCGCTGTGGGGGAGACGGGGCTCTGGATCTATTACCGGCAATGCTTCGCATTAAACCCTCCGGGCCGGTACCACATTAAAACAGGATAAAAGGTTTATGGGGTGCCTGCCACACGGGAGTAAAGAACAGAAAGGGATATCTGCGCATAGATGGACGGTCTACGCGCATTAATGGCAGGCAACCACTACTTAGGCGGTATTAGTTTAAATACTTACCTGTTATAGACGGGAAATAAAGGGAATGTACCGTAAGATATATATACCTTACAGAGCATAGTATAGTATAGGGCAAGGGAAAGGCCCTATGGGGAATTTGGACATGAGCGGGATAAATGAAATTGTATATGGGAATGGCGACGTACTGAGAATAGACTACGACGAGTTTAACGAAGTGTACGGATGCCACGTAAAAGGACACAAGGACAGAATGATGAGGTGCTATGATTGCGACTGGGAAGGATGCCCAGCAAGGGGAGGATGGAGAACATGAGCAATAACACAATATCATGGAGCTGTGGGCATTTCGTTGTTCAGAGTCACCGGAAAGGTGTAGCGCCGTACTCAGTAAAGTACAGCGAGACATTAGGGAGATGGATGTGCAACTGCAAGGACTGGATGTACCGGAAGTTGTACGAAGGAGGCGACTGCAAACATATCTTAGAGGTGAAAGGACTATTGGAGACTGCAAGCATAGAGGAGTTAGAGCAGATAAAAAGGGAGGATTGAAAATGACAGCAGTAAGCACAAGGGTAGAAGTAGAGAAGTTGATAGCGAAGTACGTAAGCAGGCTAGATAAAATGCCAGATCACACACCAGAAGCACGGAGAGAGAGAGCGAGAATGGGAGAAGTGATAACCGACCTGAAGAAGATCTTGGAGGAAAAGTGAAATGGCAAAGAAAGCGGAGAAGAAGAGAAACCCGGATAACATAACGATAGTAGTATCAAGAGAAGCGGCTCAAAACCTGAAAGTAATAGCCAGAGAAATATTCAATGATTACGAAGAAGAGCATAAGAATCTACAAATCAGGGTTCCTTCGTCACGGGTTGCCATAGACTACCTAATTGCTATGGCAAGGTACAACGGCACGGAATACATGGAGAAAGTGAAAACGGATAAGAATCTGTGGTTAGCGATAGGAAAACCAATGCAGGAGGAAGCTTAAGATGAAGGACTGGGTAAAGAAGGGTAAGAAGATAGCAGCCGGTAAGTGGTTAAGGTTCGATGCAGACACACCTAAGCATATTGTGACATTCGTAGGAGAGCCGGAGGTAGTGGTAAAGGTATCTCAAATGGGGCCAAGCAAGGGAGAAAAGTATGAGCAGCTTAGCTTCCCCGTCGAAGAAGAAGGAGATGCAAAAATACTGGAACCTAACAAGTCACTGCTTAGGCTGCTAATTGAGGAAGAAGAAGATGAGAGCATCATAGGAAGAACCTTTGAGATCAAATGCCTTGACACGCAACGTAAGCAAACTTGGAAGATAAGAGAGGTAGCGGGAGAGACACTAAGGAAACAATGGACGAAAGAAGAACCAAAGGAAGAGGAAGAAGAAGAAGAGAAGCCAAAGCGTAAGCCAAGGGCAAAGAAGGTAGATAAGGAGAAGGAGAAGTTCATGGAGGAGGTACACAAAAGGATGGAGAGACAAGCGGATGAGAAGATGGAGGATGAGCCGGAGGTAGGAGATAGTGAAGAGTTCGCCGGAGATGGAGAGGAGAGCCAAATTGAGGAGGAATAAATGGAATACTAACGGTATTCCATATTTCAAGGAGTGTTTGACGTGTACCATGTGCTGTGATCAGATAATGGCTACCCAAGGGCACGTGTATAACATACTAGTATGTCCTAAGAAGCATACAAGAGAGCCTATGTTCCCTTACAAGTATGAAGAGATGAAGAGAGAGAAAGAAGAACAGGAGAGAGAGAGAGATGGTAAAGAAGAATAAGATAGATAACATGTGCGATGTAGAGCTTGAAGGACACACAGTAAGGATAGTACTTACGAACGGAGCGGTGAGAGCAGGTACTATCATAAGAGCATATGATGATGTCATATTGCTAGAATCGATAGACAAGCAAACAGCACTCATAAACCGGAAATCCATCATAGAGATATGGGAAGGACTGGGAGAAGAGGAGATGAAGGAGGAGGATAAGCAATGAAAGAAATATACGCAAGTGAAATACTGGGGATACCGTACGAAGAAGGAAACGAGATATGCAAAAAGATCAATGCGATATGCAAGAGAGATGAGATACTAACGGTAATGGACCTGATAGAAGCAGCAAGGAAGGAGTTAGAGCAAAGAGAGTTTGAACTGCTGCTACTGTTAACAGGAGTAGCGATAGAGATAGGGGAGTTTGGCATTCAATGCGTAGGAGGAGAAGATGAACATAGAGGAGCTAATGGGAATTGACCCGGTAGGTGCTGAGCTAATAGCTATGGAAATGGACAAAGTAGCGAGGATGAACGGGATATACAACTTCGAGAAGCTACTGGAACACATAAGGGAAGAGTTCACGGGGATAGACAGAGAGTTCGCCATAGCTCTTATGGGAATCGGAATAGGAATGATGATGCAAGCAGAAAAGGAGATGAGAAGAGATGAATGTATCAATAACAGTAAGCACAACTAAAACAGAAGGTAGCGTAGGGAAGAGCCATAAGATAGTACTGAGAGATGTAGCAACAATAGAAGAGGTACACGAAGCACTAGACAGAGAAATGAGCGCATACTTCCCGAAATATAGGTCATTGACAGAGACAAGGAGCAAGAAGAGCAAGGAGGATTGAAGGAGATGAGAGCTAGAGCAGTAGTTTGCTTCTTAGCTCTCCTACTTTTGATATGGGGAGCGGATGCATACAGGATAAACGAGAATTACACGGCAACGTACGGAGATAAGTTAGTTGCCATGTTTGAACTGCAAGGCGCTGATGAACTAGTAATAGCACCGTTCTACTTAGGTGCAGCTACAACGGTAGGAAGTTATAGGACACCGCTAGATGGTGATGAAAACTACGTAATACTCATACTGAAAGATGTTAGTTGGGTGATCGAGTAATGACAGTACCGTTGAGCTATGTAGGTAGGTTGATGGAGATATGGATGGTCCAAGGAATACCGCAGGAGATCAAAGTGACTAGCATAACGGATACAGAAGTGATAGGAGACTACAGGGACGGTACAGAATGTCATTTAATACAAAAGTACATCATAGGATACTGGACCAAGCCAAGGGAGCAAATCATACGAGAGCAGAAAAGTAAGAGGATGAAGGACTTTGTGGCGAAGAAGAAGGAAACAGGGTGATACCCTCACCAACGGATGTACACCAAAGACTGCCAAACCGCAGAAGAGCCACAGAAAAACGCTGGGAGGTATAATCACACCTCCCCCAATATCAACACGTTTCTACCTGACTACGTGCATTTTTCCTATATCATATCGGAATATAGGCTATTACTCCGAGACATGAGGTTCAACACCCAACCTAATAAGCCGTTGCATAGCTGTAACCTGTGGTGCTTCAGGAGCTACAGGCTGAAGCGTGGTAACCGGCTGGTATGTGCCCGCTTTCTTCGCAGCAGCTAACTCCTTAGAGCTATAGCCAACAGCTCCCCAGTCCACAGGCCTAACGGCTTCCCTAACGATATTTTCAGGAGATGGAGCAGGTAGGTTAGCTAAGCACCTCCAACACTGGCCAGGGTTTGCAGGATCGAATAGTTCATTCACAGCACCGCACACGGAGCACTTAACCAGTGCTTTGCCCTCGGCCATCCACTCCTCAATCCTAGTAACGGTAGGCTTCTCTTCCGGCACCTCTTCTTGCAAACCATACCGGGAGTACAGGTACAACTGGTAAATATCGCCTTGACCAGCAACACAGGTACGATTACGAATGATCATTTCATCAAGCCTACCCTGCCGGATACCCTCAAAGCATTCATCGATGGTATAGGGTTTAGTCTCACCGAAGAAGTACATAAGCCAGTTCTCCTCTGAACCCGTAGGTTGACTACCCTGCAATCCGTTCTTCCATCCTCCTTCAAGGATATACATGAGATCATGCCATTCAGCACTCCAAATCCAGGGAGCGGGAATACGGAACTGCATAGAACGGCTAACGAAACACCGATTCTCAAACTTAGCGTTAAACGCTAAAATGATATCAGGATCTTTAGAGGCTATGTACTCAAACAGATCCTTGGTGAGCTGCTCCTCATCCCAGGACGCAAACGTAACCATATTGGCTTTAGGCTCATTAAGATCCCAGACAGAGCAAACGATAAGCCGGTACTCCCAGGGGTTTGTACCAGTAGTTTCAACATCCAAGCTGAGGATGGTTTTATCCGTTTGAAACTCAGGAGTAGCCTTAGCGGACTTTTGATAGTCAAGCTTAGATGGATCATACGGAACCGCAGAGTACACTCCTTCAGCCGTTTGGACTAGCCCAGCAAGTGAAGGTGTAGGGCTGGGCTGTGATTCAGTTACAGGAGTGAGAGTAACGGTAAAGCTATTCAATTCACTAGGTAGTTCTTCGCTCATATCAAACCCTCCGAACGTGCCCGGATAGTAGCAGAGTCTCCCCAGAGGATAGTATCACCAACGTAGAGAGCAATGCTTTGATCAACGTACCCGGACTTAGTAAAGGTGATGATGTAATAGCCATACGGGAGATCAATGTACCCAGGAGTCCATACGCCGGTGTAATACCCGTTTATGAGCACCTTAGAGCTGGACGGGTTGGAATTGATGTACACGCGCTTAGTCTCAGATGGAAGAACGGTACCATCACCACCAGGCGAAACCTCAGCCTCCTCAAACGCAGGACT
>Ga0208695_1001554_pt1 | contig 18770 bp, 15 predicted proteins | sample AD_UKC111_MetaG_FD_184449 | JGI IMG/M metagenome (GOLD analysis project Ga0208695, IMG submission 184449) | Active sludge microbial communities of municipal wastewater-treating anaerobic digesters from Hong Kong - AD_UKC111_MetaG (SPAdes)... | ecosystem: Engineered > Bioreactor > Anaerobic >...
GAAATACGAGCTCTCCCAGATACATCGGGTGACGCAAAAACCGATAGGGGCCACGACTGGTCAGTCCGCGATCCGCGGGAGCAACCCCAAAACGCGATCCTAAAGTGATGAGAGACCACAAGATCAACGAGTACCCAGCTAGGGCAGGTATGAGTAAAAACCACTCGCTATGGCTGGAAATTGTGAATGTGGGCAAGAATGCGGCGATCATTCCAAGCCATAATCCGGTGCGATCATAATGTTTCGCTGGAGTTCGCCGGGTATAGAAGAAAGCTAATAATCCGTTATGAATCACATATAGCCAGGCCAGGATAGAAGGATGTTGCCAGGCTACCAACCCGGAAACAAGTGTGGCAAAAAGGAAGAAACCAAAACCGGCCAGGTCCCGTATGCGATCGGAATAATCCCGAATGAATTGGAGGAGATTGGCAATCATTACATCGCACCCAAATTCTGGACAATTGGCCATCCGATTACAGCGAGCAAGGTCACCAAGAATGGCAAGAAGTAAAAAACCACCATTGGGATCACAAGCTCGGATCCCACCTTTTCTGCTCGTTGCTCAGCGGATCCAATATAGTCAGCTGCAATACTGGTAGCCAGCTGTCCCATCAATTCCTGTTGGGCTGTACCACGTCGGATGAATTCCAATTGCACAGACATGCCGATCAATTCAGGAAGGTGTGATTCCTGGGCTTCGCGCTGCATTTGCTCGATCAGATCACGACCTTGCGCCATCTGAAGAACCCATCGCATCCATTTGCCTACCAAGCTTTGCGCTTGAGCTGTGCGACGTAAGGCTTCTTCCATCGAAACGTTGGCTGACATCTGGGCTGAAACAAGCTGAACAAATTCTGGCAGTTGAGCAATAAACTGACGGCGATAACGACGGGCAACCCCGCCCATAGACATGGCGGGGTATTGAAATCCAACCAATCCCCCTACCAAAGCAAATACCGGTTCTGCAGTGGCAACCATCCCCAATCCAAATCCTGCTACAGCTAAAGCCACCCGCAGAGAGGTAAATTGCACTTCATTCCAATCGTTCCATCGATCTCCGATATGAGCCCAATACAGATCTGCCCTTGTTTTCCGTAAAAATCCCGCTGGCGTCCATCTAGATACTGGTTTGTCTAGAGGAGACAAGGATTTTCGCCACCCGGTCAGAATGACGCCATCCGCTGGTGTAAGAATCTCAGATAACCGACCTGTGGGCGCTGCAGGCGCAAGCTCAAGCGTCAGGTAGATGACCAAAGCAAAAACAGCGATTCCGGTGAGGTAAATAAGAGCTGTCATCTACACTGCCTCCATAATCATCGAGCGGATGATAAAGTACCCACCTACCATGGCTGCCATCGTGCCACCAATTACGATTTGGACAGGGAGGGCAGTTAACGATGTGCGCACCATCGGGTCCTGGCTGAGATAAATCAGAATTAGGATCAAGACAGCTGGCAGGACTTTTGCTGATACTAAGGAATCGCCGGCTTTCGCCTGAGCTCGATTCCGTGCAATCAGGATTTGCTGAACCCTGCTTGAAATATCCATGAGGACTGCGGTGTAGGCTCGTCCACCTGCTTCGGTAAATCCTTCCAATAGTTGAGCTAGATTGGCCAGGGATACCGATGGGCTGCGCGATGCCAGACTTCGCAACGCTTCCACCCTATCTTTGATTCGCATTTCTGAAGCAGTCAAAATGAACTCTGGGGTGAGTGGATTGGTTTTTTCCATCTCCAAGGACTCACCGACTTGTTGTAAAACATCGGGCACAGATCCACCCGCGAGTAGACCAGCGGCTGTCCGACCAATGGCAATAGGAAGCAGCTGGTCAATATTCCGGCCACGACTTTTCACTCGATCATCCAACCATGCGCCAGGAATGTAAATTAGGATTCCACCAATGACAATTGCCGGCAGACCGGGAAGGAACAACCAAGCAATGACCATGCCGCATACACCAGCAGCGATACGCAGTAGGCGGAAGGTAACGGGTTTGATATTCAGACCGGAGGCTAAAAGTTTATACTCCAGCGATTTTTGATCGAGGCTGGATAGGGTTCGGGCTGAATCAACAGTATATAAAGCGGATAATCTACCCGTTTTGATTTGCTTTGGATACCATAGTAAGAGCACCAAAGTAGTGGACAATAGCCCAACCACCGGGATTAATATCGTCATCGATCCTCCAGGCAAGTTTTAATAACAAAAGCCAGACACTCGTGCTTACGCGCCTGTGACATGCGCATCCAGCAGGTAGAGTCCGGCTAACGATTGAAAGAATAAATAATTAAGTTGTTAGATTAGATTGAGTATAGCAAGCGAAAAGGGCTTATCCTAGGGGGACACCATTATCAAAAATTCCCATTTAATTGATTTCAATTTCAGGGAGAGCGAAGAGTAATTGTCATATTTCAGACTACCATCCAAAAGTAATATCCAAGACTGTGATTGCAACAAACGTTGCATTCCCAAACTAACTATGATATAGTAAATGCAACAAACGTTTCAAATGAGGTAAAAAATGGAATGGATACTTTTTCTTTCGCAACTCCCGACAAATCCGTCAAGTTTACGTGTAACAGTCTGGCGCAAAATGCGGTTAAACGGCGCATTAGGATTACAGAATGGCGTCTGGATGCTTCCTAACACATCGGAGCAAATCCAATTCCTGCAAGACTTGTCAAAAATCATTCAAAATCAAGGGGCTAGTTGCCAGATTTTCACAGTTAGCCCTTTAGATCAAAGAGTTGAGGATGATATCTTGGGGCGATTTCAATCCGATAGAAGTGAGGAATATGACGAGTTTATAGAACGTAGTGGGGAGTTCCTTGCTGAAATCGATAAAGAAACTAAAAAACAAAAATTTACATTTGCTGAATTAGAGGAAAACGAACAAGACTTACAGCGACTCAATAATTGGCTCGAGAAAATTCAAAAACGCGACTTTATTGGCGGGGAAAAAGCACAAAAGGCTTCTGAGATCATCCAACAATGCAGAACCGTTTTTGAGGATTTTTCATCTTCAGTGTACAACGCCACATCTGACGAAAAAGTCAGGGATGCAGATGCGGGGAACAACTAATAATTCAGATATTGTAGAGAATAAATGATTGATCTATCGAAATTAAAAAATACCTCTTGGCACAATACGCCAATTGACGAAACCACCTTCATACTCGATACGAATTTAGCAATTGGATTATCGAGCCAGGAGGCAGAAGCGCGTCTCGAACAGGTAGGTCAAAATTCCCTAACTGAAGAAAAGAAAGAACCTTTTTGGAAGGAATTTATTGAAGAATTGCGTGAGCCAATGGTCCTCATGTTGCTGGTCACCGGTGTACTGTATGCCATATGGGGTGAACTCTCAGACGCGATCACCATCTTTGTAATCATTCTGACTTTAAATACAGTTGAAGTGGTAAACGAGCATCGCTCCAAGAAAGCGATCGCTGGTTTGCGAAAACTGGCAGAACCAAGCACTTTCATACTGCGAGGTGGGCACTATATAGAGATTCCTGTGGATCAGATAGTCCCTGGAGACCTGATTCTGCTCCAGGATGGACATCGCGTTCCTGCAGATGCCCGGCTAGTGGAAGCCTATGGGCTTTCCGTGAACGAATCAGCCTTAACTGGTGAATCCATGCCGGTTGAAAAAACGGTCGAATCGCTATCAGATACAAGCACACCACTGGCCGAAAGACACAATATGGTGTATTCCTCGACATTAGTCAGTCGTGGAAAAGGTACGGCCATTGTTGTTTCAACTGGCATGAGCACGGAAATTGGTCGCATCGCAGGAATGGCCCGTCGGGTCAAGGAACCACCCACGCATCTGCAAAACATGATGGAAGAATTAAGCAAAGTCCTGATCTGGTTTGCCCTTGGTTTCAGCCTAGTAGTTCCACTAATTGGTATCTTCCTGGCACACCAACCGCCTAGACAAATGCTGCTTACAGGCCTTTCCCTAGCATTCGCTACCATCCCTGAAGAATTACCCATCATTATTACAATGGTTCTTTCACTAGGCGCATTCCGCTTATCGAAAAATAAGGCTGTTGCCAAACGGTTGAACGGCGTTGAATCCCTGGGTTCAGTGACAGTCATAGCCACTGACAAAACCGGAACATTAACCGAAAACCGAATGGAGGTCGTCTGTTACGAACCTGAGAAAGCAAAGAATCGATTGCTCGAAATAGGTCTTTTTAATAATGATGCTGTTCTGGACGGCGATAATTTTAACGGCGACGCAGTGGATATAGCCTTACTAAGATCAGCGTGCCAATCCGGCTTGGATGTCAACGCTGAACGCATTGCGCGTCCAATCTTCAATGAATTTACTTTTGATAATAATCGAAAGCGCATGGCCACCATCAGATTGAAAGACGGCCAACCCTGGGTTGCAGTGAAGGGTTCCCCCGAGACAGTCCTGTCGCAATGCACTCTGGTGAGGGATGGTGATTCTGTTGACCTATTAACCGATACCGCACGTCAGTCCATTCTGGAGCGCGTTTCGGAATTGGCTGCAGATGGGCTGAGGGTTCTTGCATTTGCGGAGCGCAACTTGCCACAACCTGATTTGAGCCAGGAAAAAGTTGAACTTGACCTAACTTTTACTGGTCTTGTCGGGTTTCAAGATCCACCTCGCCCGGTAGTTCGGGATGCCATTGCATCTTGCCAGCTTGCCGGCGTACGGGTCATCATGATTACCGGTGATCACCCGCTCACTGCAAAAGCAATTGGTAGGCAGGTCGGTCTCGATGGTGATGATTCTGTTGTTACTGGATCGGAATTGGACCAATTGTCTGATGATCAATTGAAGGTAGTTGTGAAACGCTCATCTATTTTTGCGCGCACTACGCCGGAACATAAACTGCGAATAGTCCAGGCACTCCAAGCGTTGGGTGAGCGGGTAGCAGTTACTGGAGATGGGGTCAATGATGCTCCGGCACTTTCTGCTGCGGATATCGGAGTGGCCATGGGCGAGACTGGTACAGATGTAGCTCGCGAAGCTGGCGATATGGTGTTGATGGATGACAATTTCACTACTATTGTCGCTGCAGTTAAAGAAGGACGACTGACTTATGAGAATCTGAAGAAAGGTGTACGCTATTATCTGACTTGTAAGTTGGCATTAGTGATGATCAACTTACTTCCCACACTTCTGCTAGTACCAGTACCCTTCGCTCCTGTACAAATCATCTTGATGGAGTTGTTCATGGATCTGATGGCCGCAGCGTCTTTTGTGACAGAGAAACCCGAAGCAGATCTACTTAAACAGAAACCACGAGATCCGAGAGCGAAATTCATGGATGAAGGAATGACCAGAAGTATAGTGATCTCTTCATTGGGATTGTTTATAGCTGTTACTGTGGTTTATCTCCTAACATGGTACAACACAAAAGACACGGCCACCTCACAAACAGTTGCCTTCTTTGGTTGGCTAATCGGGCATGTTTTGCTGGCATTCAACATGCGTTCCGAACGTCAGCCCATGTTTCAGCTAGGTCTGACCAGCAACCGCATAATGTTAATCTGGGCTGTTGCAGTGGGTGTGTTCCTTATCTCAATCTCCACCATTCCGGGCGCTCAAACCCTAGTGAAAACCACAACCCTCACCAGCTCACAATGGGCGATGATCCTAGGTGCCACTTTTGTCGGCACTTTCTGGTTGGAAATTAAGAAAATGATCACTTATGCAAATAAAAAATAGAAGGACTATATGGAAGAAGAAATTAAGAATGTAAATGAACCTATATCGATGAAGACGTTGCCTCGTAATGTGTGGGCAGTTGGTTTCACCAGCTTCTTTATGGATATCTCCAGTGAGATGGTACTCAATATCCTGCCGCTTTTCCTAGCCAATGTGCTAGGCGTGGAAACTAGCATCATCGGCCTCATCGACGGGGTTGCTGAAGCAACTGCCAGCATCCTCAAGCAGTTTTCAGGTTGGCTGTCTGATAAACTAGGAGGCCGTAAGTGGCTGGCAGTGGTTGGCTACGCTTTTTCCGCGTTCTCTAAACCGTTCTTCTACTTTGCCAATAGTTGGGGGTTGGTTGCAGGGGTACGTTGGGCAGATCGGGTGGGTAAAGGCATCCGTACCGCGCCGCGAGATGCACTGGTGGCTGACTCAACCACGCCAAAGACGCGTGGGTTGGCTTTCGGCTTTAACCGTGCCATGGATAAAGCCGGTGCATTCCTGGGGCTTCTACTCGCCGCTCTGGTAGTCTGGCTGACACAGTCCACGACAGTATCCCTGACCAGATCCACTTTTCAGACCATCGTTCTGGTCAGCCTATTTCCAGCCTTCCTGGCTGTCATCCTCCTGGCGGTGGGCACGAAAGATGTGGCAGTCAAAGGGCAGCGCCAGGTGCCTAAGTTTTCCTTGAGCAAAATGGGGAAACCGTATACGACCTTCCTGGTTATTATCAGCATCTTTACCCTGGGCAATTCCTCCGACAGTTTTCTAGTTCTGCGGGCACAGAACCTAGGGATATCCGTCATCGGTATTTTGGTTATGCTGGCGGTATATAACCTAGTGATCAGCTTGGTTGCAACTCCGGCTGGATCACTCTCCGACCGCATCGGCCGTCGCAAACTAATCATTGGGGGATGGTTGGTGTACGCTGCTATTTATTTTGGCTTTGCCCTGGCTCATTCCGCCTGGCATGTGTGGGTGCTTTATATCGCCTATGGTCTATATTTCGGTTTATCCTTTGGAACAGCCAATGCCATGGTCGCCGACCTAGTGCCCGAAAACTTGCGCGGGACCGCCTATGGTACCTATCACGCAGTGATTGGATTGCTAGCCTTCCCAGCTTCCTTCATCGCTGGCATTCTATGGCAAGGTATTGGCAGCTGGCAGGGATTTGGTCCATCTGCGCCATTCTTCTTTGGTGGAGTAATGGCTTTGATCGCCACAGTATTAATGATCTTCTGGATGCCGAAAAGACTCGCCGAAAATCAAACATAATCATTCCTGCGATTACGAGCCCTTATAGAGACATGATTCTCATTGCATCCCTCAATACTCCCTTCGTTAGAAATGGAAAACAAGAAGTACATGTTAAAATTAATACACTGTATTACCCTTGAAAAATAGGGGCGAAAGACCGAAAGGAAAAATAGCGTGGAAAACAATAACGAAATTCCCTTGCTTCAAATCAAAATGGTGACACCAGTGATCAAGAGCAAGTTGGTTCATCGTAGTCATTTGATCAATAAAATTGAAAAGGGGATTGAGCATGGATTTGTCTTGGTGTCTTCTCCCCCCGGTTATGGAAAAACTACCCTGGTTGCTGATTGGGCACATCATAGCAAGACTCCGGTTGCCTGGTTATCGCTGGATGCATACGATAACGACCTATTGATCTTTAATCGTTACCTTAAGCAACTATTAGACAAAACATTTTTCTCCTTCAACCCTTCCCAATTTAACCTACTAGTGGAGTCTAATTCAATAGACGACTATCCTACTCTATTGGCAACCTTTATAAACAGTTTTTCTGAGTCAACAACAGATTATACTCTTGTACTTGATGATTATCACCTCATCAAAAATCAGAAGATCCATGAAAGCATAATTTATCTTTTAGATCATTTTCCCGCTCACTTACGACTTATCATTATAACCCGCTCTGATCCACCTTTCTCCTTGGCCCGATTACGTGCAAACCACCGAATCACTGAACTGCATGCCGCCGAACTTGCCTTTTCATTACAAGAAACAAACCAGTTCCTTAACCAGATCAGGCAGCTTAGCCTGCCAGACCAAACAGTAGCGCAGTTCTATGAAAAAACCGAAGGGTGGGTAACCGGATTGCAGCTTGCTTCCCTCACAAATATTGACGCGAAATTGATGGAAAAACACGATCTTACCATCAGCTTCAATACAAATTTAACAATGGAATACATTGTTGAAGAAGTTGTCAAACAGCAACCCATTAAAATCCAAAAGTTTTTATTGCGCACCTCGGTTTTAACTAATCTCTATGGCCCTCTATGTGATTACATTCTTGAGCCATTTGAGCCTGCCTCCAATAGCCGTGAACTACTAAATGAACTTTTTCATTCTAATTTATTCTTGAACACTTTAGACCCTGAAGAAAATTGGTACCGATATCATCCTCTTTTTGTTACAGCTTTACGCCAGATATTAGAAGAAAATTATCGAGAAGAAATTACCATCCTGTACTCACGAGCTATAAGCTGGTGCGAGCAACATGATTTGTATGATGCAGCCCTGACTTATGCAGAAACTATTGGCGATAAATCCAGAATGGTTGAACTTTTGGAAAAATACTCGTTTGAGGCAATCAAACAAAATCGCATTATGGATGTCATCGGCCAGGTCAACAGAACGGATCAAGAACTTATTGCTTCTAGCCCTGTGTTGAGTTTAGTTTATTCCTGGCGATATTTATTATCTTTTGATATTGACACGGGTGAAATCTGGTTAGATAAAGCCAGCAAGTTAATGGAAACTCTGGACCCAGATTCCAGATTGAAACCTTTTGAAAATGAAATTTGGGGGCTGTTAGCGGCTGGAAAGTCCATTATAGCTGCCACCCAGGGTGATATGAATAAAGCGCTGGAACTTTCAAGGCAAACACTGCGCTTATTGTCAGAAGAAAATGATTTCGCACATAGCTTTGCTCTTTTAAATCAAGGAATTACGCTTTCGATCAACGGAAAACTGACAAAAGCCATTCGCGTTTTGCGCGAAACGATCAATACTGGTGAGAAATCTGGGAACTGGTTCGCAATGATGATTGCCCGTATCAATCTTGGAGAAATATTGATTGACAACGGGCAACTCGACCAGGCTATGATTTTATTTGAACAGTCCATAAAATTTTCATCTACAACACCTGGAAAATACTCTACCTTTGAAAGCTTTTATTTAAAAGAGATTTCCGATATCTATTTGGCAAAAAATCAACTAGATGAAGCACAACAATATTTACAAAAAAGTGTTGAAAAGAGTGGTAACACGTTGCCAACTTTCACCGAATTTGATACACATATTCGTATGGCCCATCTTTTTCATTGCCAGGGGAATTTCCTACAATCAAAAAGTGAGCTGACACTGGCAAGACAACTTTCAATCACAAGTCAGGCAAGATTAGACGATATGATTCTCGATCTATATGAAGTGAAGTGGGCTTTGCAGAGAGGTCAAATTTCATCGGCCCAGAAATTGATGCAAAAACTTGGACTAGATGAAAAAACCAGTCTCAGAGAATTAAGAAGCATTCCCTTTACTATGGCTGATAACGCACTGATTATTATTGCCAGGAGTTTACTTACCCAGGGCCGTTTACAAAATGATCCCGAAAAACTGAACCTGGCAATCGAAAAACTCAATGAACTAGTTCCATTGTTAATTGATGCGGGTATGGTCGAGCATTTGATTGAGGTTTACATCTTGCTATCATTGGCTTACCATGAACTCAACAAAAACGATGAAATGCTCACAATGGTGCATACTGCCTTGAAAACTGCTGAGCCTGAAGAATTCCGACAATTGTTTTTGGACGAGGGAATTCCAATGTCGCAAATATTGATTCATTATCTGGCTGCGCTAAAACAAAAAAAATTCAGAGACAATTTGCCAAGCAAAAGCTTTGTAACCGACCTTCTCTTTCGCCTGACCAATAGAGACTTCGATTTGAAAAAAAACGAAAAAGAATCTGAACCGGTGTCGGACGAAGATGTTTTGATCGTCGAGTTGCTGACCGCCCGAGAAAATGAAATTTTACAATTGGTGGGCAAAGGATGTTCCAACCATGAAATTGCATTGGAACTTCATATCTCAGTAAATACAGTAAAGAGGCACCTTAACAATGCCTTTATGAAATTGGGGGTTTCTACCCGCACCCGAGCCATTCGAGTTGCCCGCCAGCAAGGGTTTATCAAATGATGCAAACAAAAACAGTTTCAAATTAACACTAAGATAGCACTTCTGATTCAAGACAGTCTATTCCTATTCCATTAACCTATAAGATAGTTAAATTCGAGCATTTTCATGCCCAGAGGATTTTATGCATGCGTGAAGAAAGTCGAAATAATATCAAGCGTTTATAGGTTATTGTCGGTTTTCCTGTACCCGTAAAAAAATCTCGCAACCATCTAGATGACCCTTCATGCAGTGAGACTGTATTGGTTTTTCAATTGATGAGTACATAAAGATCATGGAGGCAAGGTAGGCCTTATGAGAATCCTTTTCTTGTCGAACATTGCCACAGTTATTCTGGATATTGTCGCTTGGACCCTCTTTCACTTAAGTATCGGGTATTCCTGTTCCAAGATCTCAATAGAACGTTTTAATCCGGAAAAATGGTGGTATCAAACAAAATCATGGGAGAAAGGCGGTGAAATCTATCAAAAGCTTTTCCACGTGAAAAACTGGAAGAAACTGATACCCAGCGGCGCTGCCCTTTATCGTAATGCTTATGAAATTAAACACTTAACCAATCTTTCAGCAGAGAACGTCAGGTTTTGGCTAAAAGAGAGTTGTCGATCAGAATTTTGTCATTATGCCATGATTATTCCAGGGTTCTTTTTCTTTCTCTGGAACAGCGTTGAAGCAGGCAGGTGGATGTTGGTTTATGCAATCCTGAATAATTTGGTGCCAATAGTTATGCAGCGATACAACCGCCCCCGCGTAAGAAAAGTTTTGGCACAACTAGAAAGAAAGTCAAAACAAAAGAGGGAGAGTGTAATTTCTTATGAACCACAAACGGCGTTTCTTAATTCTTACAAGTGATTCAGGTTTTGGCCACCGCAGTGCTGCAAACTCAATAGCAAAAGCACTTATGTTGCTGCATCCACAGGAAGCCGAGGTTGCTATAGTAAATCCAATATTTGAGCAGCCCACTAATCGGTTTTTAAAAAAGACTGAGTTGAATTATGACAAAATGGTAAGCAATTATCCGAGTTGGTATCGCCTTACTTATGAAATTAGTGATTCAAGATCCGCCAGCACTATTGTTGAAGGCACATTAAAACTTGCCCTGGGAAAAAAAATCCAGCAGATTATTGAGCAATTTCAACCGGATGCTATTTTAAACACTAACCAAATGTTTAATGCCCCAACCGGAGCGGCGCTCACTGAATTGAAAATAAAACCGCCTTTCTACACGGTTGTCACTGATCTCGCTGATGTCCATTCCATGTGGTTTAACTCCGACCCGGACCTCTTTTTTGTCGCATCGGAGGTAGTCAAATCAAAAGCAATCTCAAGTGGGATCCCGAAAGAGGATATTTTGATAACAGGGATTCCGGTGGATCCGGCATTTAGTTTAATTCAAGAGTCAAAATATAACCTGCGATGTTCTTTAGGACTTGACCCAAGTTTGACCACCTTACTTATTGTTGGGAGTCAGAGAGTGAAAGGGATTTATTCCTATTTGAAGGCACTGGAAAAAGTAGGTTATCCATTTCAAGTGGTTGTAATTACCGGAGGGGACAATGCCTTGTATACAAAACTAGGAAAAAGGAGTTGGTTTTTTCCCATACAGGTAAAAAACTATGTGACGAACATTTCAGACTGGATGATCAGTGCTGACCTTCTCATCACAAAAGCAGGAGGACTTATACTTTCTGAGGGTTTGGCTGCCGGCTTGCCTATTGTCTTAATCAATAATTTACCCGGGCAGGAAGAGGGAAATGTCCGCTATATTCTAGAAAATAATGCCGGAATTCAGGCAAGCACCCCGGCAGAACTTATTCCCATTATGAATTCATGGTTAAGTGATGGCCAGAGCAACCTGAACACGATCAAAAATAATTCACGCAGATTAGGCCATCCTTCTGCTGCACTTTCTGTTTCTGAATCACTCTGGCAAGCAACCTCTTCTTCCGCTGTTTCTGGGCCTTTTACACAACCCGAAATTGTAGGCTATCTTGAATAAAATTGCGGAAAAGAACTTCTTGGGAAAATGGTACGTGATTGTACCAATGGTTATATTCTTAATATTTGCGATCTTTTTTTCTTTTAATTTTAATGTCGCAAAAATGAGTGATTTTTTACAAAAAAACGAAAACACAGGTTATTTTGTCTGTGTGATAGTGTACATCTTGCTTGGAGTTACCTTAATCCCTTCAGAGCCGGTAACGTTGATAATCTTAGCCTGGAAGGGGCCTTTAATTGCAGTATTACTTGCAGTCATCGGAAATACGCTGGCGGCATTTGCCGAATTGCTCATCGGCGGGAGCATCGGTGATATTTCAAATTTCGAACAAAAGAAAGAAAAACTTCCATTTCACCTAGGAAAATTGCCAATTAATTCCCCAATATTCTTATTTTTGGCTCGAATGTTGCCAGGATTCGGCACCAAGTTTGTTAGTCTGGCAAGTGGTGTCTTTCATGTGCCCCTCTTTACATATTTATGGACGACTCTGGCAGCCAACTTCGTTGGGGCTATTTTCGTCGTTTTTGGAGGTTATGGCTTGATTAATCTAATCAAAAAGTAGTGCTTACGTTTAGCTATAACAGTTCGATCCGACCTTTGCCAGGGTACACTCCCAAAGACAGCCCTTCGCGCTGCTCCCATATCTTCATGATCGTCACTGATCACTAACTTCACACCGTTCAAGCCCCGTTCTTTGAGACTCTTGAAGAAGGTTCTCCAATGAGCTTCATGCTCACTGAGAGAGGCAGAAACCCCAAAAACCTGCATTTCACCCTCTGGAGTTGATGCCTGAAGCCACCAAAACAGCCGAATCGCGCACCTGACCTGCTTCTCGTACCTTTTCGTAGACTGCATCAACATAAAGATAGGTGATCTCTCCCAAGGACCGCTCTCGCCATTCCTGCAACACCCCATCCAGTTGAGCGGTGGCCCGGCTGACCTGCTCGGCAGAGATCTCTACCCCACATAGTTCTTCGGTGATGGCTTTTACCTTGCGGGTAGAGACTCCTTGAATGTACATCTCGGCCAGTGCACACATCAAGGCTCTTTCACTGCGCATCCCCTTTTCGAGAGCCGAGGGATAAAAGCCACCTTCTCTTACCTGGGGCACGGCAAAGGTGATGTCGCCGATTCTGGTTCGGACGGTCTTGGGCTTGTACCCATTGGCATGCCCAACCCGTTCTTCTGTCCGTTCGTATTCCTCGGCTTGCAGATACTTCGATCTTTCCACCTGCATGGCATTGTTGATCAGGACGCGCAACAATTCCGGTACTGCTTCAAGTCCTTTTTCTGCCAGTTCGTGAGTAAAGGTATAATCTTCTTGGTGAGTCATTCCGTTCTCCCTTCTTGTCTATGCAACTTGAAGGATACTTCTGACTCACCACTTTTGTTAAGGTTCCATATTTTACAGAAAATATGTCACACCAACTCCAAATCGCAAAAAGAGATTCCAAAAAAGTAAATTCATCGAGATGAAATTCCCATGAATAAAGTCGTGGAGAAATATAAATCTCTCCTTTTTTATCTAAATTATATACACTATGAGAGTCATTTGATTTTTTCCCGTCCAACTCCAACGGCAACGGCATTCGTTCCCCCCACACGGACCGGGAAGGGCGCTCTCTGCCATACTGGACCGGGCGTACGCCGATGTAAGGCGTTTCATCCAATCCCAGACCTCCAGATTGTAATAGGCTTGCGCCGTGATATAACCGGTAATATGCTTGCGCCTTGTATACCTCTCGTTTTGGATTCTCTCCTTGACAGGTCTGGGTTGTCTTTTATTTTGCTACCAGTTCCTGGGGGAATACCGACCTTTGTTTTTATTATCTAAAGAATACACTCGTGCAGACCTATCTTCATGAATTTAAAATGTTATAAAAGTATCATTTTGGGGTCAGAAAGATTTCTGACACATGGAGATCATATTGGGTTCGTCCAACTCTGAACCTTCCCGGCAAGGGGGAAAGAACCAAAAAGGGCATACAATACGATTAAGGTTGCATGCCTTCTAATAGCTCGGTAGGGCTAACCGCCTGGATTGAAGTTGCAGCTTGTTGACACCCATCAGGCTGCCGAGGATGCCCAACGGGATAATGAAACTGATATAGGTGTATCCAAATCAGGGCTAAGCAGTAATAAATTACCGCCTGTCGGAAGAAAAATTCTTCTTTTGGGACAACTCTTGCTTTGATATCAACTGTTTTCAATGCCCGGCAGACAGGTTTAACACATGCCGACGCTTATCGTAATTTAAAAGCTTCAAAGGTCAAATCTACATTCTTGTCTTTGTTTCTGAATATTTTCGCGTAGTTTTCGACCATCTTCACCGGACCGCATATAAAAACGCTCGAATTCTTTTTTAATGGATAATCTTTTAAGTCGAGTGGTTTCATGACAGCCGTGTCAATTAAATTCACTTTAAATTGTTTGTTTTTCTTCTGGTAATCCTCTAAAAAGTCCTTGTAAACTCCTCCGGCCTCACCCTGATAGGAGTAAAACATTTCAATCGATTGGTCGATTTGATTGTTCTTTAAGTAAGCCATAAATGGTGTGATCCCAATCCCGCCGGCGACCCAGACTTGATTCTTTTTCCCCTTGCTGAAATCCATACGGCCGTACGGGCCATCGATAGAGACGCGAGTATCAAGCTCCAAAGATTCATAGATCTGTTTCGTGAAATCGCCAGAATTTTTAGTGGTTAAGTAAATCTTCTTTCCATCACCCCCAGAAAGTGAAAACGGATGGGGCGCTTTTTCCATCCCTTTTTGAAAAACTTTAATGAAGATGAATTGACCTTTCACGAAATCCATCGGTTTGTCTAACGTGATTTCCCATTCAACGATGGTCGGGCTTAACCTGGTAACGTTGGTCACCTTTCCCTTGTGGGTGAATTGGGCATTCTGATAGAAGAAAATGACGTACAAGCCAGATAAATACCCGACCACGGATGTGGTCACCACCCAGATACTAAGCGGAGATAAATTGAATAAATTGTACTTGCTGGATACAATAACGTGGAATAACGCAACTGTATAGGCGATGAGCATCAAGCGATGTGAAATTCGCCACTCTTCATATTTTAACCTCTTGTCGAACAGGGTAATAGCGGCCAGGACGATGAACAAGAACAGGCCTAACCCACCTAAAACAGTCGAAATTCGGATCGTTTGATCTGTGGTGAGTTGGTCCGAGATGGCCGCGTGGATCAGGACCAAAACAAGTGAGGTGATGGCGATATATTTATGATAAACGTAAAGTTTATCCAACCCGTTGAACCAACCCTCGATGAATTTATTTCTACTCGCCAGAAGGAAATTAAGAAAAAATCCATTGAGAGCCAGTCCTGCCACGATGTGCCTGACCCGATCCAATGGAACGATGTCTGTTTTTGGAATGGCAAAGAACCATAAGGTAAAAGTGATTGCCGTCGTTAGGACGATTAAAAGAATTCCCTTAATATTTTTCAAGAAGCTCCTCCTGACTGTGTCCTTTCAGCTTGATTTGTCCATGCCGCGATTACCGACACCATCTCATCGGCCAGCAAATATGCGGCGAACAACAGGGCGAAGTTATTCGCTACTGTATCTGTATCAAAGATAACTATCATCCCGAGCAGGATTGACGCCGCGCATCAGAATTAACCACCATTTCCGAAGTAATGGGGAATCCTTCCCTGTTTCTCCACCCGACCAAATCGTTTCAAACAATTAATAAATATATCACTGGGAGCAGGTATTGTCATGAATCGAAAGTGCTATTAAAGTGTTATTGTTGGAAAGTGAAAATGGTTATGAGATCAGACCCAACTGGCGCGCCTTCGATACGGCTTGGGTGCGTTTCTTGACTTCGAGTTTTGAATAAATGTTGCAGGCGTGGCGCTTAACAGTGTTGAGCTCCGGATAGCGTTCAGAGGAAATTTCCTGGTTCGATTTTTCTTCAGCAATCAATTTCAGTACTTTGATCTCACGAGCAGAGAGTGCGATGGGCAGCCCGTCCTCTGTCTGCACAGTGACTTGCCGATCTCGCTTAAAGATGGAGCGGTGTACAGCTTGCCGGTCTGCATCGTTGTTCGGAAGGACGGAAAGCAAACGATCGATAGAAGCCAGGGAGGGAACATAAATGCCAGAATCTTGCTGCGCCGATTGGCATTGGCGCAGGAGGCCCGTCAAACGCCAGCCTTCATCTACGTATATCCATGGCATCCTTGTGGTTCACCCAGCGCCAGGGCATGAAGAAAGGTGTCCTTTGCCCGCTCATTTTCCTGGGCCTCCTGCGCCATCGCTTGAAGCACCAAAATCTCGATCTTCGACGTTAAGCGTTGGAAGCGTTCGGCTTCCAGCGGTAGTGTTTCTAATATTTCGCTGGCTTGCTGAAGGTCACCTGGGCGCCCTGTGTCTTGCTCCCATGCGAGCAGAAACCAGGCTTGGGTAAGGGCCAGGTATTCAAAAATATGATAAGGGTACTGCTCTAAAGTAATCATTTCGGAAAGGTCAGGTAACCCACATTTGATCCACCACTGCTCTGCTTCCGTCAGATCCCCTCGCTGCAAGGCTAACCGGGCGGCGACCGCGGAGATCAGGTTATCATCCCACCCGCTAGATTTGGTGCTGAACGCTAGGCGCGAGGCGCGAGGCTACTGTGAGGATATCCTTCAAGCCGGAAATATTTCCTTCCGCCTACCGCAGTCGGGCCAGGGGTACCATCCCATCGAGACTGCTAAATGACCACAAAGACTGAGCAACCTGAAATCCCTTTTCCATATGCAAATGGGTTCCTTCTAACAATCAGCGCTCAAGAAGGATTTCACCGAAGCCAATTTCCACTAAACCGGCTAACGGAAGAGGTTTTTCATCAGGACCCAACGTTAAATACTATGCTTTTTGTAAGGTGGCGTAAACCTGGTTGAGCTGTCCTTGCAAGACCAGCGGAAGTTAATTTATCCAAACATCAAGAACAATTTACATAAGTAGCCTTTATCGGGTTGTAAATCCGAATTCAAGGTAGCAAATTGATTAATGTAAATTAATTCCTTTTGGAAACGGCGTTGTCTATAGCACCTAATAAAATGGAATAATTTGGGAGCTATAACCAATGCTTCAAAATAGACGCAATTTCTTCAGAAGAAATTCCATTCTTTACCAGATCTACTTTGCAACGCAATCGGAGATCAGAGAAACTTACGGAGTCAATGGTCAGGTTTGAAAGCATCTTCTGAAATCTACGATGAATAGCAGATGAAGTGAATGCCATGATTTCCCCTTGGGATGCTGCTCATCCAAACTCAACGGCTGCTAAAAAGGCCTTTACTGAAATTCGCGGAGAAAGATCGATCCGTCAATTGTCTATAAAAAATGGGGGCCAGTTAGTGAATTTTTTCTATTTGCTCCCAATTTAAAATATTCAGTTCTCCAGCATTTACTCCAGTGAGAAGAACACTCAAAGGTTTTATCCCAAAATTATCTGGTTTTCACCGAAACCTCAATATCACTTCATCGATCGGATAAAGCAACCTTTTTTCTGTAAATTCAAGCCAGAAATACCCATTGCTCTTTAACATTTGAATGACTTGCCGGCACAATAGTGTTTGCCGATCTGCCACTCCTCACTGATCTCCATGAGCAAGGCGGAGACCAACCTGAGACACGAGGTCTCATTTGGAAAGACTCCCACGACTTTGGTCCTTCTGCAGATCCCTTTGTTAATCCGCTCCAAGCTGTTGGTCGTGCGTATTGTACGCCGGTGTACCAGCGGAAAGTCGAAGACCGTAAATCCTTCAGCCAGGTTTTCCTCCATCCAGGCGGACAACCGAGGAGCAGAAGCAGCGTACTTTTGGATGGCCTTTTGAAGAAATTGCTCCGCAGCTTTTCGGTCTGGTGCATTGAACATGGCGCGGATGTCTGCTGCCACTTCAGCCCGCATGGCCTGTTTGGGCACATAAGCCCCAGCGTTTTGCTGTAAGTAAAATTGGCATCTTTAACTTATGAAAGTACCTCCAGCCATTATCTTAAAAAATTTTTTCAATAAAATTTCAGGCCTACTCGCAAGAGAGGGAAGGTTGGCTGATATTCATGTTTAAAAATCACGTCAACAACCCTACAAGGATTTTCTGGCCCCCACCTATTTTATAAGTAATCAACGGTCATGAATTGATATCCCCTGCAATTGGAATGATTCAGACATTTATATCTTGGCTATACCAGGGTCTGATGAAATATCATTCACAATAAGGAAATCAGTGGCCGATTTATTTACCTGATTTCTAGAAACCCCACCCAGAATATTAAAATTTGGCATGACACCTGCGGTTTAAATAACAATGGCATTATGTGCACTGATCTTGGACAACCAGAACTGTTTATGCCTGATACGATCTTCAATCGCCTTCATGTTTTACAACGTAGGTTAACACCAAAATAATTCTTTTGCATGATGAAGCCCCCAAAACTGAGTTGTACACTGAGTATCAAGCTAAAAGGTAGGCTATCAAGTGGCACGGCAATTCAATTCAGCCAATGGAGGAAACAATAATGAGAAAAAAGCATGAAGAGACAAAAACAAGTGATGACATGAATTTACTTTTAAATAATATTATCCAATATGGACCAAAAATTGTTCAAAATCGTCCATTACTAAAAATGGCGATGGCAATGGGAGAAAATTATTTAATTAAAGACGGGAAAAATCGCCTAAAAAATGATCCCTCCATTTCTGCTGGTGTGGTTGAAGACCAAACAGCAATGAGCCTTGCCATCCTAAATTCGGTAAATCGGGCATTGTCTGACTGCAAATTCTCTGAGGCAACCTATCAAAAAGCAGGTGCCGTTTTGGGCCGGGACCTTTTTATTGAGAAAAGTA
>Ga0208695_1001556_pt1 | contig 18745 bp, 10 predicted proteins | sample AD_UKC111_MetaG_FD_184449 | JGI IMG/M metagenome (GOLD analysis project Ga0208695, IMG submission 184449) | Active sludge microbial communities of municipal wastewater-treating anaerobic digesters from Hong Kong - AD_UKC111_MetaG (SPAdes)... | ecosystem: Engineered > Bioreactor > Anaerobic >...
AGTTTGGGGCAGGATGGCAGCCGGCGGTTATCAACAGGAAAGCAAGAGACCCACTGACTGGAAAGATTGTGGATGCCTGTGCTTGTCCTGGTTGTGGTAAGGTCGTGATGGTCGAAAAGGACGGATTTGTGGTTCCGATGACCGATGCCTCTGAACTGGCAGAAAAACGCCAATTCTGTCACAATCGAATCCCTGGCTGGGAGTTGGATGCAGACGGGAGGACGAAACTTGATACCAACGGTGACTCGGTATGGGGCACGCGTCCATGTGGGACACCTCTGTTTGAGTTCAACGGGGCGAGGCGACATAGCATTTCGGAGTACATTACCAAACATGCTAAGGGCGCTTTCAAGCTTCTGATAGCCGATGAGGTCCATCAGTTCAAATCCAAGTCGTCAGATCGAGGTGTCGCGTTCCATCAACTGGTAACAGCGGTGAAGTGGACGCTGACGCTCACCGGGACATTCTTTGGTGGCAAAAGCACCTCAATCTTCTGGCTGCTGCATCGCTTGAACCATGGTGTCCGTCGTGATTTTGCTTTCCATGACGAAAAACGCTGGGCGCGGTTGTATGGAGTGCTTGAAACCACCCGAAGACGGAGGCGCAATGAAGACGCCGATGAAGATGGCGTGTACACTGGTAACCGGCGCTACCGAAATCAGGCTAAAGAACAGCCGGGTGTCAGCCCGGCAATCGTGAGCCGGTTATTGGATACCACCATATTCCTGAGCCTGAAGGATCTGAACCTGGCTCTGCCATCGTATAAAGAGGAAGTGGTTGCCCTGGATATGCTCGATAATCAAGGACAGCAATACCACAGCATGGACGGTAGCTTGAAACAACTGGCTATCCAATCCAGTCGCTACCTATCCACCTGGCTTCAATGGACTCTATCACGACCGAATTCCGCATTTAGGGATGAGGTTGTGGTGGTAGATGAGGTAGATGACGAGGACGGGAAATCAATCCGAAAAGTACCGCTGATGGAGTTGCCGGCAATCAATCCGAATGGCCATAAATGGCTGCCGAAAGAGAACTGGCTGGCTGATTTCTGTAAGGTTGAAAAGCAGCAAGGGCGAAAAGTGTTGGTCTATGTTCGTCAGACTGGTACGCGCGATATTCAAGACCGGGTGATGATGCCTCTGCAAGCCAATGGTCTGAGAGTCTCCATCCTGAGCGGTAATGTTGACCCACGCAAGCGTGAAGAATGGATCGCCAAACGTGTGAATACAATCGATGTTTTGATCTGTAACCCCCGGCTAGTAGAAACAGGCCTCGACCTGGTGCAATTCTCAACCGTGGTGTTCTTCGAAATCGAATATTCACTCTATACGTTGTGGCAAAGCGTGCGACGTGTATGGCGTTTGGGACAGACACAGCCGGTCAAAGCGATTTTCTCGGTGTATTCGTCTGCGATGGAAGCAACAGCGCTAGCCCTGATGGGAAAAAAGATGAAGGCCGCGCAGCTCGTTTATGGGGATGAGGTCGGAGGTGCGATTGTTCCAGAGGAGGAGGGCGACTTTCTCACTCAGCTTGCTCGTGATGTGCTGGAGGGCGCGAAACTCTCTGACTTACAGACCTTGTTTGCTGATGATCTGCATGTCAGCCACAATCCAATGGGCAGTTTGACGACCCCGAGCGCAGTGATCATACCTGGTCCGAAAGCGATGACCTGGGATGATTGGGTGAGCCAGAAGACAGTGGTGGTCAGACGGACAAGAAGAAAGGAGGTAGTACCGGAGGGACAGATGGGATTTGGAATATAAAAACAAAAATTGGTCGCAGGCATATCGCGAGCCTGCGACCAATTTTGATTTTTCAGACATTGGTTAGCAATTCACGCTAACATTTTTATGCGATTATGAAAAGCCTTTTCAAGCTTAATCATTGATTCTATCAATTGATCCTGTAATTCATCCCAATGCTCTTGATCTTTCAGACCATAACTAGAAATCACAAACCGGATACGGCTCGCTCGTTTGTCTGGTAGTAATTGCCATTCTAATGGACCACCGAATAGTTCTTCAATTTCTACTTTATGCTGTAGGAAAGCGTTAAAAACCATCTTGTTCCATTCTGCTTCCCCTCGATCAATATATAACTCGACCTGGGCGTCATCCATGCGCACAACGTAATTAAATCCAAGTCCGCTTTTTCCAGCACCGGCGCTGACCCAATTTTCAATTCCTGGTGAGACTTTGGCATGAAGTTTTGTCTTTGTTTTTGCTTTTTCAAGCAGCTCACCCCAGAATTTTAGACGGAGAACATGCCGCTCTGCTAAATCTCCATCCTTGTGACCCTCCTTTGACTTTTTTTGATGTCCTTGCACAGTTGGCTTGCCGTCATATCTTTTGATAAAAGAAAACATCTTATAAACCGAACAAAAGGTATCAAGCTTTTCTTTACATACAATTCCATCAAGATCTGGCCAATAGGATGGCTCATTATTGTCTTGATCTTTGAAATGGATGACCTTAAGTTGGAGACCGTCTGTTAATATTCCCCATTCAACTTGATGGAATTTGGCAGCATAAAATAGATAGGATTCCCATTCTAACCCAGGGGTAATTTCATCGAAGTTTTCACTTGGCTTTACGTAACAAACGATTGCTTTAGGAGTGTGGTTTGCTCCCATGAGATTTAAAGTCATGATCCTTTGGTTTTTTTCACTCGTAGAAAAACCTAGCACATGGAAAAACTCATCCACATATTCTTTCCAGGTTGACGAATCTGGATGTTGGTAATCTCGATATTGTTTTATCGTCCGTAGAATATTTGCAATTTCCTCGAAAGACTCGGGAGGAAGATAGTTTTGAGGAACAATAGCATTTTGTTTTGTAACGCGTTGAACGGTGTGCGAGGTTGCGACATGGTTTCGAAGTGCCCACACGCCTTTACCTACTTTTTGAAACAGGTCACTTCCCTGGAATTTTTGAGTGTCAGATGAGTGTTGATAAATTGTATCTTGAATAATATGTTGCCACATTTTCGGAAGCGGACCTTGACGAATCCGCTTTACTTCGTTGTAGATTTGAGTAAGGGTAGCCTGACCACCCAAATTCGTAATAGCCCTAACAATATCTTCAACCCAAGTAGTTGTTACTTCGTTTTTTACTATGTTGGATGAAAAAGATTGAGGTGCCTGGCTAAAAGTATCTACGTCGCCTTGCCCCCTAAGCGCCCAAACACCATTTCCAACTTTTCGGAACAAATCATTTCCTCTAAATCCGGTTGAATCTGAAGAATGATCTTGAATAGTCCTTTGAATTACCTCTGCAATTCTTTCTGGTAAAGGCTCTTTCCTAATCCGTTTTACTTCTTCTAAAATCTGTTTCCTATGGGCTTGACCACCGAGGTTTTTCAAAGCCTGAACAATATCTTCGACCCATGTTGCCATGTACTCACCCCTTTGCTTGTTGGAAGATAATATCTGTCTCCCGACATTTTCGTTTAGTTTGATCGATTTCGCTCAACTCGTACTTCGAATCAGGTTTTTGATAGATATCTAAACCTCGCCCTGGATAAATACACCACCCATTATCCATTCGTATGCTTCGATCATGGATATTTGGATCAAATTCAAAAGTAAAAAGTATCCCATGTTGCGCAAGGCTGGCGCTGATTTCTTTGAACTTTTGCTCTTGAATTTTCTCTTGATATGCATCTTCCGCAGAAGTGGTGAGCTTTAATTCCACCTGTCCATCTGATGTATCAATAATCCCGGCAAAAGCGATAAAATTCCTGATCTGGTATTCTAAGCGGACGTAAGGATCAACCACATAAATCTTCTTAGCGCCCTTGAGATAAGGTCCAAACAGATTATTGTAGCTATAGCCTGTTTCACCTTCTCGAATATGAATCGTCTTTGAAGACAGCTCATCATTATTCTTTTCTTCACCTGAGGGCTCATCAGCAGCTCCAAAGTACCGAAGTACTTCTGCTTCTTCTTCATCCTTAACAGGAATAGGATCAGCGTCGATGTGGGCTGCTGGGCTAACGGTAACTGAATCGGGATCTGCGTAGCTGACAAGTCTGTGCCCGCGTTGAAAATCATCTGGAAAATTCGAGGAAAACGTCACGGGGACGTATTCTCGGTCCAGTTTGCATAATTCGTCTCTAACTCTTTGGCGTAATTCCAACGCCGGATTCACACAATAGCGGTAGAACTCTTCTTCAGAAGGGTTTTGATCCGGAAATAAAATTTTCAACAATCCAGTTGCCCCTGCCTCGACCGCCTTGCTGTCACGCATATCGTCACAATTTTGCAGTTCCATATTTGTTTTGACATAATCGCGGTAGCTGATGTCGCTGCGAAGTGAGTGAAGTATTTCGCCGAAGATATCTCCCTTAAGACCGATCGTCTTCGAAGGAGTATCCTTGCTGATCCTCGGTAAATCCCATCCAGGCAGTAATCCTGAGAACCTGTCTATGAAGGCTGTCTCGCGCAGAAAATTCGGGAAGACACGGAACAACCCCACCTGCTCATTCAACGGTCTTTTGTTTTGGTCAAGATCGATATTCGCCAGCATCACTAAACCAGCTTCCGCATTAATAGAGCTTGCGCTCCCACGAGCGAAGCGGCCAGCTTCGAGGTATGACTTTAATAAAGCAGTCAATTCACCTGAAGTGTCTGCTTTGACCTTTTGCGCTTCATCGATCACTACACAGTCGTACCGTGTAATTAGTCCGGGCGTCTTGCGTGAATCGTTGAAAAATAGAACGGCAGGCGAAATCGCACCCGATCGAACGGCTACATAGCGAGACATATTTTCAAATACAAAACTTTTGCCCGTCCCTTTTGGCGCAAGTTCCACCAGGTTATAACGCGGTTCAACCATCGGGATAAGCCGGCAAATCAGTAAGATTTTTTGCCTCTCGCTATAGAGCTTGTAATTGAAACCCATCGATGAGATGAGAAAATCAATCCATTCCTGTGTGGTGAAGCTCTTGCGGCATTCGCGGAAGTACTCCAGATCCATGTTCGCCAGTTGAAACGGGCGAAATTCACGCATCCAGATTTGCCCGCGCGGGTTATCTTCGCTTCGCGGCACATAATACATCTTGCCCACCCCCCAAAGCCCGCTGCTCAACAACATTTCGTTATCTTGAACGATTTGAGGGATGACGAAAGCAGTACTTTCATCAAGAAATGGGATATTTAGATAGCGGTCGCCTTTTTCCAGATTAACATATACCGAAAAGTTATCCAGAAACTGGACTTCCATTTGCTCAAAAAGTTGGTTCTTGATCGTTTCTTTTTGGCTTTTATCAGGAACATATTTTTGCACAAAACCAGCGATTTTCTGACGCGCGGCTTCCGTTAATTCAGTGCTGTCGTCCAGGTAATGCGAGATGATCCATTCCCGCACATAAGTGGGAATAGCCCGGCTGCCAAAACCGGCTTTATGTACAAAAGACTTGTTGATTACAATTTCGCTAAATACGTCTAATGCCTTTTGTTCAAATGTTTCCATCTCTCACTCCTTAGACAAGTTCTTCACTATTGTTGGTGAAGGCTTGAGGTCAATCTTCAAATAAACTTGTACTTTTCTCTTCAACCATCTTTTTCATGGTGATCTTGGGCTGTACATCAAAGGTGTGCTTCTCACCGTGTGCGTGGAACCGAACTCGAATATGCAGACTGTTCTGCTCTTCAGGGATAGTGGTCACTTTGAAACGCGCTTTGAGCTGAATCACTGTATTCTTCTTGCCATTCAATAAAGCGATCCGGACGGGTTCACTTTCCACATTTCCATTTAAAATACTGACCTGAATTTGCTCTACAGCGGAATCATTGGGGTTGCCGATTTCCAGTTCAACCGTTTCCATACGGTAACGGAATTCGTTCTTCTTGAGAAGAACCGTTAAATCCTGGGTTGTGATGGCGGCCGGTTCAAAAACCAAGTACGGAACAATGATTTCTTCGGGCAGCAGCCCGCCGTGAACGTAAAAATCTTTATCGGTGGGTAAAAAGCGGTTATCCCGCCTGGCGCACAACACATTCTCCAGGTTCATAAAATCATTGGCAGGCAGAAAAAAACAATCCAGCTTCAAGTTATCAGCCAGACTGGCAAAACGCTCACTGCTTACGGTGACGTAGCGGTGAGAGCGAGCCTCGAAACCGTTTGTTTTGAAGAAGGCTGGATCCAGGTCATTCTGCACGGCTGCGGGGATACGGGTAGAGCCGTGATCCGAGACGACATGAATGCGAATGTTTTCCTGCAGGCCGTGTTTTTCAATAAACGAGATCGTATTCTCCACCAGCTTTTCCAGCAAGTGATATATATGATCGCGGTGCGGCATGCCGATTTCATCCGCGGATTTGTGCAGGGCCTTATCCACCGCCAGGTAATTGACCACGTAAGTAACGGCGTCAATGGTCTCGACCGCGCTCAAGCTGCCGATATCGCTGATGTAGCGAAAGGCGTTATCGCTGAAATACGGCACCCACCCCTTTTCAATCATGCCTTTGTAGGTCTTATCGTCAATCGCCTGATACCCTACCGCCCCCGCCAGCAAACATTTCTTGGATATTTCGGTTTCGCTGGGGAGCATCGCCAGATAAGGCTCGGCGCCAGCCAGGAAGTAACCGCGTTCCTGAAACAGACCGCGCAGCATTTCAGAGAAGGCCCAACCCAGGTTATCGATCACCAAAACCAGGTTCACCACACCCTCACGCTTCAGATCCACTGCTTTATTGGGAAGGACATTAAAGACCATGCGTTTTGAATTGGCATGGATGGCATCCCAGTTTTTCATCAGCCACTCTGAAAAATGGTCACCGATGACATACAGATCAGGGTCAAATTGTTCTTGACGATCACACCAGGATTGGTAGGGCAGGTAAGATTCGGTCACCCAGGAAAGCATGGTCTCCACATCCCAGTTTATATCTGGAGTTACGGGCTTGGGTGGACGGATCAACCCACGCAAGGTCGCTATTTTTCGGGTGAGCCAGCGAGACTGAGCGTTGAATTTTTCCTGGATTTGATCCATCAGCTCCGCTGTGATCCAATCGGGATGATCCCGCAAGTGTTTTTCGATGGCTTCAAATTCCACCGACAGCAGCCCGCTCGTTCGATCAAGAAGGGTAACCAGGTCATCCAAATTCTGGGGCTGCTGGTTATTCAGAAAGTAGGTCACCTGAAGAATCGTTTCGGGAATCTTGGATTCCTCAACCTTCAGGTCTTCCAATTGCAATTTGAGTGTTCTGAAGACGTCAAAAGCTTCTCCCAGCAAGGCTTCGCCAATCGTCGGGTACCTTTGCAGCACGCGGAAGCGCATAAGTTGAAGTTTTAAGGCATGCGGGTCAGCAGCAAACAATTCTACTAACTGACGTTGTTCGCTCGACCGGGTTTTGCTTTTCCATTCCTCTAAGCGAGCGTGAAGCGTTCGCGCCAGCAAAGGGATACCGAGATTGGCTTTCCATTTCTGAGGGTCTACCGCTTCCAACAAGGAAGGCAACTGTGTGAAGGGGAAGGTTTTTGAAGTGAAAATTGGGGCGTAAAACTGTGAGAGCAAGGTGTCTTCAAAGCCGAAGCCAGGTTGGGGGCGTATATCAGAGGAGAGCAGACCGGCTTGCAGAATATCTTCATTGGTCACGTTTGTAGGAATGTTAATACCCCACTGCCGCGCCAACGCACTTCGTGCGTCAATGGTTTCAAATTGAAAGACACCCTGCGGATAGCGGGCAGCCATATTCTTCAACCATTGTATGACCACCGGCTGCGTTATGATTAGGGCATACTCCCGATGATTTTCGTAGGCATTTTGGATATCTTTCACCCGCTGGGGATATTCCGCGATGGAATTCATCTGTTCCAGGCGAATGCCAAACCCCAAATGACTTGGATCTGCAATAATCTTAATCATGATTCCTCTGCCCTGAATCCGGCCTTGCCGAGCTGCCGGGTATCCACGTGCGCTTGCATACTCGCTCTAACAATTTCAATAAATTCTTCCCTGGTTTTCCGTGACGCGAGGTCATACAGCTGTGCCCCTGTACTGTCCCACTGACTGTGGTGTGCCTTTTGAGCCTGATAAGAGGCAAAACGTTCAAAGATAAAAGTCAGGACTTCATCCCAGCTTAGCTGCACCGCGGCAGGAAGGATTGCATCATTTTTTCTCTCGCCCAATGCGAATAATCTTACCCGATAGTTGGCATCCTTGAAATAAGCCTGGTGATACAGCGCCTGGGCGACCTCAACCACCTGGGGTAAATCAAACGCGCCAACGGCAAACAAGACGCGCTGCATGTTTTCATCCGATGGATTGGTCCAGGGTCCGTTCAAGCGGCATAAACCGTGCTTGACTTCCGCGAAAATAATATCAATTCTTCCGTCGGAATGGAAAACCGGGTGGTCGGGCATCGGTTCGCCAGAGGTCCACAACTCGGCGCGGTGCGGGAACCTGACCGCCAGCACATCCACATCTGTGCGCTGGGAACCGCGCCGGTCGGGGTGAACCACAAAGTTCGTGATGGTTGCGCACCCGTTTAGGCGAAAAAACCAGGAGGCAATCCTCTCAGGATTCATTTCATTCTTCTTTTTCCTCGTCGGTGCGCAGGACCAGGTCGTATTCTTTCAGATTGAGTTTTAGACTTTTTGCCATGATCTTCAATCTCTTTCGTCAGTTCTAAAGCGCAAATCATAGTTTTTGATAAACGAAAGTTCTTCATCTGTAAAACCATATATCTTTGCTAAGATGTCATCTACTTTATCAAATAGTGGTTTTGACAAGCGTGCACGATATTGAAAGTAACGTGTTGGTCCGCAAGCTTTGTTATAGGTGACCATCTCCCTGTTTCTTATCAAGTCCTTTTCAATTTCTTGATACAGGGATATTAATTCACCTTTATATGGGTTGAGAGCTCGTAAATCGATAGGGAATCTGGCAAAATCTTGGTTTGTAAAGTCAAAACAATTGGAATAAACTGTCCAAAACCAATAAAACAATGTTGAAGAAATTACTAAGATCGCTCCTTCTATGAGAATTTCATCTTGTAGTACTAACACTTTGGTTTTGGAGTTTTCTACTTGTTGGCCATTTACTTCAAAAAATGGAAGGGATTTAAATGCCAGCATGTAATTATAGCCAGTCCCTTTGTAGTAAAGTTTATTATGACTTGTCTTGCTTTTGTCCTGAAATGTAAAATAATTACACTTCACTCTAAGCATTTTTCTTAGAATAGAAACCTCAATCTGTGATCCAACCTTTGGAATAATACTCTCTATGATCAGATCCTCTGGAATTTCTGAAGTTTTGATTAATGGGATGAAGACGTTCCTTTCAGCATTAAAAAATTTTGTAAAATCACTTGAGAATATCCGCATTTTCCGTTCATGATTATTTAGCTTTATGAATGTAATTGATAATCTAAGATTTAGTCCGTCGAACAAAGTACCTGGATGTGCCGAAGAATCGATATTGATAAATTTCGTAGTGCCACGAAATTCTCTAATAAATTCCCTCGTGGACTTCATTCTCTCAGAAGTAATTATTGAAATAGGAATGATGAAGCCTAAATTTCCATTTGTATCATTTAAAAGTCTCAACCCTTTTTCAACGAAGTAGTTATAGAGATTTCTTCCCTTGTATGTAGAAAACGAATAATCTGTAAAACTGTCTCCCGTTACATCTACATATGGGGGATTACCAATAACGCAATCGAACCCTTTTTGAGTTAACAACACCATAGGAAATTCAAGCTCCCAATGGAAGAAATTTTCTTCTCTTTGGAGTCTAAACGCCAATTGAAAATTCTTATTATTCACTAACAAGGTGTAATTATTTTCATCAATCCCATCAGAACTAAAGAATAATCCTGTATGTACATTACAGATAGCTTTATACCCCGCTAACGCTTGTTCAATTTCATCAAGCCAGGCTTTCTTTTCCTCTACTTCGTAGCGTGTGGTAGAGCCGTGAGAGGCGATCAATTGAGATTTAGAAATTGCTTCTTCCACTGCTAATCGGAAATCCGGATCTCGCTCAAACAAAGAGAGTTGGTGAGCCTCTTTTTTCAAAGATGAGAAAGGATAGTTACCAATATCATCAAGCCTTGCCCCTACCAGGCTGTTGCCGCATTTCAGGTGATGGTTCAAGAAGGAAAGCGGCTGGTTTTTTGCCATGGAAAGGATCCAAAGCGAAAGCTTTGCCAGTTCCACCGCCAAAGGGTTGAGGTCCACGCCGTAAATGCAATTTTCCACCACCCAGCGCCGCCAGTATCCTGTGCCGCTTTCCCAATCACTCGTAATGCCCAGTTCGTTTAGGATTTCGGTGACAAAGTTGGAGACCAGGTTCGCAGCGTTGACCAAAAAATGACCGCTGCCCATGGCCGGGTCGAGGATTGAAAGCGCCAGCACCTGCTCGCGCACAAAAGCAAGCGCCTTCTCTTCCAACAGGCTGCTCAACGCCCGGCGTTCGTCCTCATCCACCGCCCGCCGGTAAGCCTCCAGGGTTGGGCGCTGCTCTGCCAGCAAAGCCTGCTTCAGTTCCTTCAACTTCTCGCCCACAGTGTGGCGCACGATGTAATCCACAACATCTTCGGGCGTGAAATAAGAACCGGAAGATTTGCGTTCGAAGGGATCGCCGGCAAAATAGACCTCGCCTGCCTTGATGTAACGTCCCACAATCCGCTTGCCGCCCTGCGAAGCGGGGATGAACTGGATTTTCCCTTTGGCGACTTTTACTTCTGTGTCTTCCGCCGCGATAAATAACTTGTGTTCCAGCAGGCCTTCGTAGAGCGTGCCCAGGTGGCGTACGCTCATGTCGCGGTAGCTGATCGGTTTTTCCTGGCCGTTCTTTTCTTGATATGTCGTTAGGTTGAAGACAACATTTGTCAGGTAGGCATCCCCAATGCGGGTGTCAGAGAGAAAGCGCGTAAACTCGCTCTCCTGCGGGCTGAACAGGCCGCCATTGTAGGTTTGATCAATGTCCACAAAGATCTGTTCCAGGCTGTCCCAGATAGGGAATTCGAGATCGCCCGAACCGTTCCCATCATGACGAGCGCGGAATGCGCCTTCCACCTTCGCTAACAACGCGTGGTTTTCGTCGCTCAAAAGTCCGCGCGCATCCGCATAAAACAGAAAGAGCAGCCGGAACATGTACAACATCGCGCCGTGATAGATCTTCTTGCGCAGGCCTTCATCGTCCAGGTTACCTTCCTTGCGGCGGCGCAATTCTTCCACATAGCCCATACACAGATCGGAAAGGACGCCTTTGCCGCCTTCTTCGCGTTGTTTGAGTGCATTGGCCAGCTCTTTCTCGATGTAATCAATCTTGTCCTGGGATTCCTTCTTGAAGCGGTCAAATTGACATTTGCCGTCTGTTTGAACCACAAAATTTTCCGCCTTCATAAACTTATGGAAAATTTGATAGGCTTCTTTGGCTTTTTCTTTCAAGATCGCTTCCAGATCAATTTCCAGGTACGTTTCGTACGGCGTGGGTTCGTCCTGGTGATAAATGCGCCACTGCCTGCCGTTGGTCAGCAGTCCCCATTGCAGATTGTTCTCACGCAGCGCCCGAATGATCTTTTCAGCCCAGTTGCGGCCTACGGTCGTGTTGTCCAGGTTTTCTTCTGGCAGAACCGCATAGCACAACGAAAGAGGCTTCGCCGCGCTGCTTCCCATCGGGTACAGGAAGGTGAGGGGATCGCTGCTGGACTGAGCGAAGAAGCCCAACGCTGAAAGCACCTCGTGGACGTAAGACTCTTTCCAGGATTTTAAGCTGTGGGTGTCGGCATATTCCCGGTATTCACCCAAGACTTTCAAAGAGGCGATGACATCTGCACTCTCGGCCTGGCGGGTAATTTCTTCGAGGTAGATTTCAGAGAAGAGAATTTCGTTATGATAGTAAGTTGGCATATCGTGTTGTCTTCAGTTGAATCCCAGCAAGGTTTTTAAAATACACCCTTATTTTTCGATTTCTTCCAGAGCCTTCAGAATGACCTGGCGAAGTTCATGATCTGCATAGAGACCAGATTCTGCCAACTCCGAAAGCAGAGAGAGGATAGTAATCCTGGCTGCATCCTTGTTCTTTGGGAAAACGAAGGTGATGGTTTCATCGAAAGCAGTCTTCTGCGCCGGCCGAACGATTTTATACTTTTCAAGCTCATCAATGGCTTCAATAAGTTTCACCGCGCTGTAATTCCCCTTTTCATCCGCAACCACCAGCTTGACCTTGCGGTTGCCCTTGATGGTTAAGGTATCGCCAGGGGTCAACTTCTGGCGCTGCTTGCTGGTCGTGGGGTCAGAGCCATCTTCTGTATAATAGATCACTCCTTTGCCATCTTCTGTATCAGCGTGCAGCACTAGTTCACCCTGATAAGTGACCTGGTTGCCGTGTTGCGATAGATCGTTTGTAAATTCCACTTTCAACTGGCTGATCTGCGGCGCATTGGTCTCGATATGTTTTTTGCCGCTTTGAATTCGTTGAACCAATGTCGACACATAATTTGACATCCAGGCGTCCACTCTTCCCAGGGAATAAGCCTCCGGTAATGTTTTAAATAACAATTCGCGGATGTTGGCATACGCCGTATATTTCACTAACGGCTTGCTATCGTTGTTATGGTAAGTACCCAAAGGGTCTTTTTGGGTACTGCTCAGTCCGTTGTACCAATTTTTGAAAGCGTCCTGGATATCAACGTCGAGATGAGAAGGCGCCCCAAAAATTTCAGCTATCTGGATCAATATCTGGTCCTCAACGCTTGCTTGAACGGCTTCCGCCGTGCTTTTGAAAGCCTTTAGGTGAACCTCGATATGAGTCATTTTTACCGGTGTGAGGGTTTCACCTGGCACCTGGCCAAGCATTTCCATCAAGTCGTACTTGATGAAGCGGAATGGATCTTTCGTTTTCGCCTGGCTGAAAATCTCCGCCAGAGATTTCTCATCGCCAGAATAGAAACCAAGGGAACGGGCAATGATCGGAAGTCTTTCCCACCAGTTGACTGCTGCTTGATAGGCTTCACTAATTGTGTAAACTTTGCCTGCCGGCGCCGGTTGATTGGTGAAAATTTGGGTAATTTTCGCAAAATAGGTCTGATCCTCGGCGCTCACTGGTTCAAATATGATCACCGCAGAGGGATATTGACCCTGAATAAGTGCAAGCATATCGTCAGTACTTGTAAACTGAATATCTGTCAGGTTATTGGGTTCACGTTTAAACCGCAAACTGTCGCCATAAAATCGTCGAGCCAATAACAGGAACAAAGTCACTGCAATTTCACCTTGACCGTACTCCTCAAAAAACGGCTTGAGGAACTGCAGTAGATTGATCTGTCCTTTTCCTTCAAGCACAGCTAAATCTTCCAGAAGTTTGGCATATGCTGGTAAAGCGGTCCGGAATTTATTGATATCTTTTTCAGCCTCTAAATAGCGGGTATCTCCCTCAACGGTTAACACCCGTAGAGCCTGGTGGTCCACAAAACATTTGCGAAGATATTTCGTTCCACCGCGGTTATCCGGCCAGGACCAATTTACCCGGATAGGCTGCGAAAAATCGCAAAGGATATCCCCGGCTTCTTTGAAAATGGCACGGACCTGACCAGATAAATGGATATGTGTCTTGTTAAATTCATTGTGGCCAAAAGTGTTGCGTTTACTCCCATAAAGTTCCTGCATCATTCTATTCGCGGCATCATGGCGTTTACTTTCCTGAACAGGAATTTCGATACCATTCATCCCAAACCAATACACTTTGGCATTGGTAAAATAGTCAGCTTTGGCTTGGGTCAGAACCTTAATTGCCTCATCGCGAATCTTCTTCTCCTCCGCTTTTTCATATGGGCTAAAGCTCTGAGATTGTTTCTTAAACCAGTCGCTTTCGAGTGCTTTGAGAGTAAAAATCGCATCATAGACGCTAATTGGATTCCGTGGAATGGCAACACTCACGCGCGGCTGATTATTCTGAGCAACGGCTTTTTTTGCGGCATCGATGTCGTTTTCATTTTCACAGAAGACATAGACAGCGACCCCTTCATAACCATTTGTCACCCCGGCTGTTTGCAGACGTTCATACTCAAGAGCAGTGAAAAAAGGTACAGAATTACCGTTCACATTTCGTTTCTCTATAAGCATAGATGGGGTGGCAAAAAGAACTTTTAACCGTTTATCTTCACTGAATGAGGCATTGTAATCTTTTGCTTCAAGGTAAACTTCATCTCCTCGGAGTGGACTTAACTCTAAATAGCTTTGGAGGAGGTTGGTCGGACGATTATCTGGATTGGCTTTGAATTGATCCACAAGGCGTTGAACATCTTTTCGGTCGCCACGGACTAATTCATACACCCCGTGGTTGTTGAATAAAATACCTGCTTCACATAATAACCTCAGGCGATCCTCTACCTGCGTCTTCTCATCAGGGGCAACATACTCCAAAGCGAATTCAATATTCTGGGCAGTATTAGCGATGGTCACATCCTGCGTACTGGCAATCTCGTTTACGAGCATGACCTTGATGATACGAAGCATCAGCTCATCTGCTTCCTCAAACAACTGTTGCTGAGATTTTCGGGCTAAATAAGCATTTAATTCACGGAGAGTCGCTTCGTAATTGATGACGGCGTTCTTAACACGATCAACCAGGCGAGTGTTGGTGGCTTTTAGGCTATCTTTGAAATAATCAACCAGTAAATCTGCTGTATAAAGTGTTAGCTTGTTTTGATGTGCGATTTCATTATTTTCAATGAACCAAGGATAGGAATAGGGCTGCACATTCACCCATCCCTCTTCTCCGGTTTCAAATTCAGGAGCAAAAAATTTAAATACAGATCGGTTATCCGAACCAGCTTCCCCAGCAAGGCGCAGAAGAGCAAAGGTTGCCAGTGGATGCATTGGATATATATTTTGTATGATGTGGTTCTTGATCTTTGGCGCTGGCAGCCAATTGAATAGATGCAGCCGGTTGCACTCACTGGAGAACCAGGTGAATTTACCGGATTGTGGTTCAATATACTGTATCCATCCTTGTGAGTCTTTTTTAGGCTGAACAATCGCAGCAATAATATCTTCCATCCCTTGTGTTTGCAGACCAATTTCAGACACTCGAGCTTCAAGAGTTTCTGCGTTCAGGTCTCCGATTTGTCCGTGATTTCGAAAAGCTTTGTGTCCAGTTCCAATGAAGACAACCGTTCCGCCTTTTTCGAGGGTGGAATTGGCGCAGTATTGGGCAAAATCAAGCAAGGTTGTGTAATTCACCAGATTAGCATCAATCGCAGCACCAAATTCGTCATAAAGGAAAACGATGCCTTTATAACGTTCCTTGAATTCAGGGTTTTTTAAGAAATCCGAAATAATATCGCGAAGATTATCTTTTTTATAGGTAAATTCTGAATCAGTGACCGATTGGAAACAACTCTTAAATGCTTTTAGAGCTTGTTCATCGTATTTTTCAAGACCATCAATCAGATCATTAACAGTCCAATCTGGGAATAACCGACTGATCGCCAATTCAAGATCGGAGTAAAAACGAGTCTCGTTTCGTCGTGATTGCCAATCTTTGATTCTTCGCAAAGCTTCACGATAATGACTATCTAAAAGGATATTTGATTCATCCTTCTGCAAAGCCTCTTCCAGTGCCCTTAATATTGCACCTTCAAAGTCCAAGTTTAGACTATATCGACAAAGAGCAACCAGGAAACGTCCCGATTTACGTGCTTCTTTTAACGAAGCAGCTTTTCTTTCTTTGAGGTCTTCCCCTGGTTTTAATAGGACTTCACTCTGGGCTGTTTCATAATTCTTGAAAAACGCTTCTATTTCAGGGAGATCACTAGGATTGGCAAAATAATTGGCAAGCATCAATAGTAAGTGGGATTTACCTGTGCCGTAGCTGCCAGACAGAAAATAGAATCGGCGATCCAAAGGATTGAGTGCGTTCGCGATTTTTTCAAACACCTGCCGATGAGCAGCGATGGGTTTGTATCGTTCCATCCTTCCGCGATTTTTTACAAGATCGTAGTACTCTTCATAAAGGTCGACATAGCTTGTATAACCGCTGTTTATTTGGACAATATCTCGAATTTTAGTCATAGCAAAGGAACTCCCTTATCCAATGTCGTTGAAGTCATTCAACCGGAAAATGCGGCTTTGGCCTTGCGAATCAAGTATTTTTAGCGACTCAATTTCCTGGGAAGTTTGCAGCACAACCATAAGTTTGGCTTTCATTCCATCCCTATAACTATCCCATTGATTGTTAATGAATCTGAAAAAGTCTTGCCGCTCTGATTTGTGCCATGTATCCAGCAGAAAGTCAACGCGATCAATCACAAGTAATGATTGGCCTTTACTTTGTTCAAGTAACAGTTCTCTTAATTTCTCCGGACTGAAACTGTCTATATTCTCGCTTAGATTTTGAGACTGGATAAAAAATTCCAATAAATCCAAATATTTCCCATTGGTTTGTTTACAAACTTTTTGGCAAAAGCGGGACATAGATGGGCTTTTTTCTGGGATTGCATGTAAAATAACCGCCCGGTAGCGTTCTTGTTCAAGACCGATTAACATATCAAATACACTAATTGGCATTATTCCCCCCATAAATCCGTTCTAATACAAATTCTTGCGTCAACGAATCAGATAAACGCACTTGATCGAGATTAGCTAGTTTTTCTAACCGAACTAATCCCGCATTATGTAAATTACCCAATATGGTTCTGACTTGGTATTCCGGTAAATTAAGTACCCTACCCGGACTGTATTCTGCCAGGCAAGCATCCTCTGTGTTGATGGCTGATGATCCAGGCGAATACTCATCCCGATAATATATTAAACAGAAAAGAAACGCTAGGTCTGGAACCTCGACAGGGTTGGATTTTTTAAAATTGCCAGTACCTTCTACTTCAAGAATTCCCAAATGAGACAACTCGGTACGTGAATAAGCAGCGAAAACTGCCCCAACTTCCTTGGGAAGTTTTTCGGAAAGCGTCCTCTCAGAAAAATGAATGGCAAGATCTGAGAAGTATCGATTGCTAACTTGCTCTACCGAATAATGATCCTGGGATGAAAGCACCGTGTTAATGACGCGATACCAAACGACCCATTCTGGATTACTGGATACGATGAAGTGAAGAATCCAAAGGGTTTCGATTTTTTCAAAGTACGGATCGGATTGTATGACAGCTCTCCCGAAAGGAGTAAGAGTAGTTACTCGTGGGCGCACTAGCCCAAAACCGGTCATCATGCTGGTCAAGTTCTCAACTTGATTTTCGGGAATGCCTAAAGCTGAGACAATCTCCTGCCGAGAGATTTTTTTCTTGTCACCTTGAGTGAGAAGAAATTGAAGAATTCGTGATATATGGTCAAAGCGAGGACGGTAACCATTTGTAAATTGAAGTTTCATAAATTTCCCTTTAAGAGGATTACTTCAGCTATTGCATTTCCTAAAATCAATCCATCTGCGGATATAGAATCATCATTTTCCGAAATTCGAAACCTGGGTTTGGCTTCAAGATGTAAAGCAGCGATTTCCCTTTTTTCTGCCTGTATTAAGGATGTGGTCTCTAATGCTGGAAGTACCAGAGTAGTATCAATTTCCTTATCTTTAGAGATACCTTTAGCTTTATTTGAACCTGCTTCAATTTGAGCAGATAAGGAATATTGAAAATTCAACTTTGTAGCCAATTGACGACCGAAATCTAATGCGTTGCCTAGCGAATTGGTCCCCGCTGAAATTTCGATATCTTGCTTTCGTTGCTCGCCCGCACCGTGACATTCCAAGAGAAAATGTGTTTTCTCCGAAAACACTTCCTTGCAATAAGGACTGTTCGCATCTTTATTAGGGTCATGATCCGTGGAATGAGCAGCGATGACTAATTTACAAGGTATTTTTTGATCACACAACTCGGAGAAAACAGCTAATGCAAAGGAAGCCGCGTTTTCATCAGAGTCGCGCCCTTTCCTTCCCCTTGGATTGGTCCAATTTTCAGCAATTGTTGTTACTCCAACAGCAGCTTGATGCGGAACGCCAATAACAACATGAAAAGGCGGTTCTCCATTTTTAAGAATTACCAAAGCATCCTTAGATTCTAGCAAACCTAAAAGCTCAGGTGAATAAACCTTTGAAGAACTTTTTTTCCAAATTTGACCTTTATAAATATTGATATCCATATTCATGTAGTTGCTTTTTGGGCATCCTTCATTTTTCATCAGCCGGCTCATTCTTAACTTCCTGTTCTTTGATCCATTTTTGGATAGTATCTTTACGAAACCGCCAATGCTTTCCAACTTTAAAACCAGGTAATCGTTTATCTTGAACTAATTTATAAACGGTCGATAACGGGAGACGTAAATACTCGGCTACTTCCTCAGCTGTTAGGAATTCGGAGTCCATAAGACCCTCCCAAATATTATGTTTAAACACAGTTGCTTGAGTTTATTATAGCATCACAAGAAAAATGAGTATCAAAAAACGCCCTGGAGAAATAGGGCGTTTTACAGGTTGACTCTTCATATTTATAAGTTATTTATTTTCTCAACCCATATTTCTCGAAGGTGTTTTTAATGATTTCCTTAGCCTCGGTGGATTTTGTGGAAATTTTGTCTTCTTTCAAAATTCTTTCGACATCGAGAAGAGCAAGAGCCAAATTGGAACGATCCTGCCCGGTTAAATGTGCGAATGATTCAAAAATTTTTATCAGTTCAGGATCAGGTTTTGGAAGATCCAGTACCTGATAAACCTCTGTTCCGAGTGTCCCCGCAATACTCAGAATTTCTGAACCTTCAGGTAAAAACTCACCATGCATCCAACC
>Ga0208695_1001559_pt1 | contig 18742 bp, 12 predicted proteins | sample AD_UKC111_MetaG_FD_184449 | JGI IMG/M metagenome (GOLD analysis project Ga0208695, IMG submission 184449) | Active sludge microbial communities of municipal wastewater-treating anaerobic digesters from Hong Kong - AD_UKC111_MetaG (SPAdes)... | ecosystem: Engineered > Bioreactor > Anaerobic >...
CCGCTTCGCACTGGCTTTCCTCGCCGTAGTCACGCAGAAAGGCTGCCAGCGACAGGCCGGGCTGAAACTGGATGCGGTTCATCGCCATGGCATCGCTCCTCAAGGGTATCAAACCATAACTGTACACGTATACAGCAACCAATCCAACCCCTCCTGAGCCAGCTTGCTAATCAGGAGTCGATTTACCCATAAATCGCCCTGTATGCCGCATTCAGTGGGCGTTTATCCGAAAAGATACAGGCCACGCAAATGCCGGCCTGCACAAAATGAAAACGGCCCGCTGGGAACCAGCGGGCCGTCGTCAGGGCGGTTGAAGATGGCTAGGCCAGCGCCAGCTCCGTCTCCATCAGCGGCTTGAGGCCGGCACGCGCCGTGATCGCGCAGCTTTCGATTTCCGGCAGCAACTTGGCAAAGTAGAAGCGCGCCGTCTGCAGCTTGGCGGCGTAGAACGGGTCGCCCGAATCCTTCTTCGCAAGCGCGATCTTCGCCATCTTTGCGAACCAGAACGCGAACACCGTGTGACCAGCAACGCGCATGTAGTCCACTGCGGCGGCGCCGACGACTTCCGGGTTTTTCATCGCCTGACTGCCAATCTCGAAGGTCAGCGTGGACCACAGCTCGGCAGCCTTCAGCATCGGGCCGATGAACTCCTGCATCGCCTCATCGTTCTCGCAGCTCTCGGCGAACTCTTCCATGATCGCGCCCAGCTTCTTCAGCGTTGCGCCCTGATTGCCGAGCACCTTGCGGCCGAGCAGGTCGAGCGACTGGATCGTGTTGGTGCCCTCGTAGATCATGTTGATGCGGGCGTCGCGCACGAACTGCTCCATGCCCCACTCGGCGATGTAGCCGTGACCGCCGAACACCTGCATGCAGTGCGAGGTGGAAATCCAGCCGTTGTCGGTGATGAAGGCCTTGACGATCGGTGTCAGCAGCGCCACCAGCTCAGCACATTCCTTGCGGACGGCTTCGTCGGGGTGGTTCAGCTCCTTGTCGATCAGCAGCGCGCAGTACAACGAGAGCGCGCGGCCGCCTTCGGCATAGGCCTTGGCGGTGAGCAGCATCTTGCGCACATCCGGGTGCACGAGGATCGAGTCAGCCGGCTTGTCCGGATTCTTCGGGCCGGACAGCGAACGCATCTGGATGCGGTCCTTCGCGTAGGCCAGTGCATTCTGGAATGCAACTTCAGTGAGTCCCTGCGACTGCATGCCAACGCCAATGCGCGCTGCATTCATCATCACGAACATCGCGGCGAGCCCCTTGTTGGGCTGCCCGACCAGCCAGCCCTTTGCGCCGTCGAGCGCGATCTGGCAGGTGGCATTGCTGTGAATGCCCATCTTGTGTTCGAGGCCGGTGCAGAAAATCTTGTTGCGCTCGCCGAGCGACTGGTCGGGGTTGGCGATGTATTTCGGCACGATGAACAGCGAAATGCCCTTCGACCCCTGGGGCGCGTCCGGCAGGCGGGCCAGCACAAGGTGCACGATGTTCTCGGCGAGGTCGTGCTCGCCCGAGCTGATGAAAATCTTGTTGCCGGTAATGGTGTAGCTGCCGTCGGCGTTCGGCTCGGCCTTGGTGCGCAGCAAGCCAAGATCGGTGCCGCAATGCGGCTCGGTCAGGCACATGGTGCCGGTCCACTCGCCGGTCGTGATCTTGGGCAAATACAGCGCCTTCTGCTCGGGCGTGCCATGCTCGTGAAGGCATTCGTAGGCGCCGTGTGTGAGGCCGGGGTACATCGTCCACGCCTGATTGGCGGAATTCAGGAACTCATAGACGCATTGGTTGACGACGATGGGCAACCCCTGGCCACCGTACTCCGGGTCGCACGACAGCGCCGCCCAGCCGCCTTCCACGAACTGCTTGTAGGCCTCTTTGTAGCCTTTCGGCGCCTTCACTTCGTGCGTTTTTTGATCGAGGACACAACCTTCGCGGTCACCAGACTGATTGAGCGGCAGCAGCACCTCAGCGGCAAACTTGCCGCCTTCTTCCAGGATTGCCATGATGGTGTCCATATCGCTTTCGGCGTGCGCGGGGAGCGCCTTCAGCTCGCCGGGCACATCCAGCAACTCTTCCATCACAAAGCGCATGTCGCGCAGCGGGGGGGCGTAAGTCGGCATGGGTTTCTCCTTCACAACTACCGAATCGGGTTGTGGCAGATTGTGACTTACGACCGATTCAATTTATCGTTTGAAACCTGCTTTTGACGGAGTCTAGAGACTCCACTCTACGCCGAATCCAACAGTCCGTCGCGCGCTGACTGGCGCGCAACGGACGACGGCAGGACGCCGAAGCGCTTGCGGAATTCGCGCGCGAAACGTGAAGGATCGTCGAATCCAAGCTCGCTGCAAACATCACCCACGGTTCGTCGCTTGCCGGGCGCTGTCAGCGCATCGCGCGCCGCTGCGTAACGCATGGCGAGCGACGCGGCATGCGGCGTAATGCCGCGATACTCACGAAATGCCATCTGCACGGCGCGCACCGAGGCGCCGGCGTAGTCCGCTATTTCTGTGGCGCTCGGCGAGCGCGGCAGTGAAGCGCGAATGAAGGCTTCGGCGCGCTTGAGATAGAACGGCTCCAGACGGCGGCGGATGTGCGGCGACGCCGGTGCTGCCAGCTGATGATGTGCGCGGCCCCAGAGGCGGGCGTATTCACGGTAGTGGTGTAGCGCGCGGGCGTATTCACCGGCGCGTTCCAGAATGGTGGACAGGTCGTAGTGAATGGTGATGAGTAGCGGCGCCGCCTGCAGCGAGGTCGCGATGCCCAGCGCTTGCGTCAACGCCTCCTGCGCCTCGCGCGGACGCCCGGCGACCAGATGCGCCCAGCCGATGGCCTGCAGTGCGTCCGCCTCCATATAGCGATTCTGGCGTTCACGGCTGATCGTCAGAAAGTGCTGCATGTCGGGCAAGGCCGCATCGGGCGCTCCCATGAGCACCTGCAGCTGGCCCATGTTCGATCCCATCAGCGCGTCTTGATAGTGATTGCCACTGGCTCGCGAGTACGGCCGCACTTCGGCCAGCAGGGCCATCGCGGCGCGGCAGTGTTGCAGCACATCAGGCTGGTCCGTGGGGGCCAGCGAAGTGATGTGCGACGCCCATCCGGTCGCCGGATGCAGTGCGCAGGCCTTGGCGAAATGCAGACCGGCAAGGGCGTTCGCCGCCCTCGGCAGCAATGAGTCAACATGTGCCGTACCGCGTGCCAGCCGAACGGCGAGCGTGCCTGTGTCAATCCCGTCTTCGTAGCAGAACCGCCGCGCGTGCATGAAGGTGATCAGGGTCAGGCAACGCACCTGTCCTTCGATGGCTTCGTCACCTGAGTGCTCACGCCAGCGTTCCAGCAACTGGCCGCTACGCTGCAAGACGCGCTCCTCTTCTCCGTGGCGCGCCCAGATGCGCGGCTGCAACTCCTGCGCCCGCAACGCGGCCGCTGCATTACCGGCCATTGCCAACTGCGTCGACGCAGCCTCAGCCAGGCTGGTGGCCTCTGAATAACGCGACTGGTTAAACGCAAGCTCGGCCCGCGCTATTGCGATGGCTGCAGGCGCTGTAGCCTCACCGGCTGCCAGCGCAGCACAGCGCTCAATCAAAGCCGCTGCCTGCTGGGTATGCCCGTCAAATGCAGCCCACTCCGCGGCACGCGCCATCGAAGCAACATCCGGGTATGCGTCGCTAGCCAGGTTGGGAGGCGCACCGCTCACTGTCGCACGCTTTCGCTGGTGATTCGTTCACAGGCATTTTGCGACAGATCGACATGCGGTTGCGTTTTTCACCTATGTTTTGCGCTTTTTGACTACCGGGCTCGTGGTGACCACTCCTACATTCCCCCACAACCAATGACTCAGGTTGCAACTCACCATCATGTCTCGCGCACTTCCTCTCATCAGCAACTCAGTGCGTCCGCTGCCGCAAACGTATCCGAAACACCGAACACCGCGCACAGTGAACGCGCTGGCGCTGGCAGCATGCCTGCCAGCGTTCGCGCTTGGTTCGTCGCTGGCATTTGCCGACCCAATCCCGGGAACACTCGACGATGCCCCCGCGCCCGCTGGGTTTGCAAGTGGTACCGGCAAGATTACCAACCTCGCCATCGGCCCCACGGGTAGCTCTACCGTACTGGCCACCGTAACGCAGCCCGATGGCAAGATCCTGCTCGCGGGTTATTGCACCGCGCAAGCCAACGGCAACCCGGCGATGTGCGTGCAACGCCTCACAGCCAATGGCGGCCTGGACAGCACGTTTGTTGGGCCCGCCGGCGCCGCCAGTAACGGCGCGGGCGGCTTCCTGCTGCCGCAACTGGCACAAGATGACCGCGCAAATGCGATTGCCGTGCAGGCCGACGGCAAGATCGTGCTCGCTGGCGAGTGCTGGGATGGTGCGGTCGGCTACCAGTTCTGCGTTGCGCGCCTGAATCCCAACGGCAGTTTCGACAACAGCTTTGTCGGCCCCAACGGCGCGGGCAATGGGCGAGCAATCCTCACAGCACTGCAGTCGGCGCGGGCACGCAACGTCCTCCTGCAAGCCGACGGCAAGCTGGTGGTATCCGGTGACTGCCGCGAATCGCTCACCGCCGGTACCTACTACCAGGCCTGTATAGCCCGCCTCAACAATGACGGCAGCCTGGATACCAGCTTCAACGGACCCAGTGGCAGCAGCAACGGGTTGCTGCGCTTCGCGGTGGGCCCCTACGACTTTGATGCTCGCGGCCTCGTGCAGCAATCCGATGGAAAACTGATCATCACCGGTGGCTGCTACGCCAATGCCGATCCGAACGCGAAGCAATCGTTTTGCGCTGTGCGCCTGACCGCCAGCGGCAGCTTTGATACTGGTTTCTCCAACCACGCCGCGGGAATTGGCGATGGCCGCGTAGCCCACTCGATCAGCGCCATTGAGGCAAATGTGAGTGCGGCCGCTTTGCAACCGGATGGCCGTTTGCTCATCGGCGGCCGATCCGTCATATCGAACAGCGCCAGTTATTTCGCAGTGGTTCGCCTGAACCCCGATGGCACTCTCGACAGTCGCTTCGAAGGGCCAAATGGCGGCGGCGCGGGCGTCGGCGTGTTCCAGATGGGACAAAACTATGACCAGATCACGGCCATCGCGGTACAACCGGACGGCCGCATCGTGTTGGCCGGCCTGTGCACCCTGCTTGGCGACGCCAACTTCTGCATCGCACGGCTCGCCGCTGATGGCGCGTTGGACCCGGCATTTGACGGACCGACCGGTTACGGCAACGGGCGAGTCAACCTCGAGATGAGCAACATCGGCACCAAGTCCGATGCGGCGTGGGCGCTGGCCCTCCAGCCCGACGGCAAGATCCTAGTGGCCGGCCAGTGTGAAGGCGCCAGCGGAAGCACGATGGCCTGCATTGCGCGGCTCAACGGCGGGCCGTTTGGCGCCCGTGTGTGCAGCATGGATATCGACGGCGACGGTCGCGTGGGTGCAACCACCGACGCCCTCATCATCACCCGCATCGCCCTTGGGCTCTCTGGCCCTGGCGTGCTGCAGGGCATCACCCTCACCGGCCCACGCAACAGCTGGATCACCATTCGCGACTATCTGGTCACGCAATGCGGTCTGAGCGTCCGCCCGTAGCAGCCTGCGCTACCGCACCCCGTCACCCCGCTGGCCTCACTTCACCTTCATACGCCCATGCACCCCTCCCGCCTGCTCCGCCACGTCACCGCGCTTGTCAGCGTGCTCACTGTCCTTGCTACTGCCCCAGCGCAGGCCGGCATTTGCCGCGTGACGCCGGAGGGCACCGGCAATGGCAGCGGTGCCGACTGGAACAACACCGCGAGCCTGAGTGGCGTGCTCGACGGCGTCTCGCCCGCGCTGGCCGCCTGCACCGAGATTTGGCTCAAGCAGGGCGTGTATCTTCCGCCGGGCAACAGCCGCGCCGCGACCTTTCTGATTGACCGTCCGCTGGCCCTTTATGGCGGCTTCAACGGCAACGAACTGATCCGCGAGGGACGTACGCTCACCAGCGAATTCACCGTGCTCTCCGGCGACATCGGCACCCTCGGTGTAGCCAGCGACAACGCGTATCACGTCGTCACCCTCAATGGCGCCACCAGGGCGCTGCAAACCAGCAACACGGTGCTCGACAACATCACCATCGCCTGGGGCAATGCCAATGGGGACTCGCTGTCACAGACCGATCAGGGCGGTGGCGTGTTCTGCCAATACAACTGCAGCCCCACGTTCAACAACGTCACCTTCCGCGATAACAACGCGCTGCGCGGTGGTGCCTTCTTTCACACCAGCGTGACCGGCGCCTATGCGTCGCGCCCTATCGTGAGCAATAGCACGTTTCACAACAACAGCGCGGACTACGGTGGCGCCTGGGTGAGCGCAGGCGACGGAGGCGGTTTGACAGCGAGCGCCTCCTTCGATAACACCACGTTTGCCAACAACATTGCCGCGCAAAGTGGCGGCGCGCTCTACATCCAGGGAGCTAACGGCGGTACGTCGAACGTGACGTTGACTCACGTCACCCTTGCCGGCAACCAGGCCACAGCAGTTGGTGGCGGCGCCTTCACCGTCTATGGTGTGGCTGGTACTGCCACCGCAAGCATTCGCAACTCCATCCTCACCGGGAACGTCGGTGCCTCGGCAGCAAACGCAAACATCTATCTCTTCTACAGCAGTACGGTCACTATCGACACCTCAAACGTCACCGGGGGTTGCCCAGTGGGTGTCACCTGCACCAATTCAATGGATTACGTCGTTGCATTGCAACCACTTGACTGGAACGGTGGTCCAACACAAACGATGATGCTCGGCGTGAACAGCGCGTCGATTGATCGCGCTGCGAACGCCACATGTCTGCCGATTGACCAACGCGGTTATGTGCGCCCGCAAGGCGCCAAATGTGATTTGGGTGCAGTCGAGCGGCGCGTCTTCCCATTCAGCGTCAGCGTGATCGGCAACGGCAGCGTCTCATCCAGCATCGCCGGCAATATCGCCAACTGCACCGCGTCTGGCGGGCAATGCGGCACAACGCACGACGGCGATACCGTTCCTCCCATCAGCTTTGACTTGATCGCGATGCCAGCGGTCGGCTATTACCCCCAATGGGGCGGTGATTGTGTGGGTGCCGGAACCAACCTGACTAGCGGTGTCACAATGAACGCACCACGCAGCTGCACCGTCACCTTCTACCCAACCGCCATCGGCTTCAGCGTGTTCGTAACAGGTGTGTCACCGCCGAATGGCATCAATCTGGAACTGCAATCGCCTGCCATCAGCGGCGGTGAAAACATCTACACGCAAATTGGCGGTCAGCAAAGCTTCTCATCACGCCTGAGCGTTGGGACGCCGTACACGCTTGTAGTAACACCTTCCGCCGGGTTCAACTGCCACCTGCTCGGTAACCCACCTGCGAGCGGTATAGCGCCGCGGCACAACTTGAGTTTTAACGTGGACTGCAGCACTCCGCCCTCGTGGCCGGCCTGCTCGCTCGACGTCAATGGCGACGGACGGTTCGACCAGGCCGATGCACGCTCTATCGCAGCGTGGCTGTTCGGCATGCGCGGCACATCGCTTTACGCCGCTGCACAGCCCAGCAATGGTCGCGACGCCAATGCGCTCGACCAGTTCATCGGCGCGCAGGTTGCCGTGCAAAACTACGATCTCGACGCCGACGGCGTTACCAATCCACTCACCGATGGTTTGATGCTCCTGCGGCTCGCGCTTGGGGTACGCAATGCGCCAGTGCTCAGCAACGCGGTGGGCAGCGACGCCATGCGCACGGATTGGCTGGCGATTAGCGGATACCTCGCCAACCAATGCGGGTGGAACCCGACGCCTTAATAGCTCTTGCCAACCTCCAGCACGTTCATGGACTACGCACCTTCAGCCCACTGTTTCGTCAACAGACAGATTTGCAACCTGCTTGCGCCCGCCGTCGCTGCTGTGATCATCACGTTCGCCGGGATCGGCACAGCGTTGGCGCAGTCTTATCAGTACTGGGCGGGTGCCGCTGCCAACGACAACTGGTCTAGTACCGCCAACTGGCGCAGCAACACGATACCAGCAAGTAATGACCTCGTTTATTTCGACACCCCGACCTCGCGCGCGACTGCCCGCTACGATCTGACGCCGCAAGCCGGTTTGGGCCACGGCCTGATCTTCACCGACGCCGCGACGGGCTTCACGGTCACGGCAGCAAACGGCAAGCCGATCCCGATTCGTCACTACGTTGAGCAGCGTGCGACAAGTGGAGAAAACTGGGTGATTGCGCCACTCGACTTCCGCCCGATACCGAATAGGACCACAGGCTCGATATCGGTAGGTGGAGGGCGCCTGGAGCTACTGGGCGATGTGATGCTGCCACTGGTATCGTCGGACCCGGCCAACAATTCAAAAGCGATGCAATTGAGTGCAGCACGCAATGCGACGCTCGTGGTGACCCGTTTGGTCGGCGAAGTCGCAGGATTGACGGTTGGTGGCGCCGGCCTCATCAGATTCAGGGGGCACTCGCAGTTTGACCCGTTTTCGGCCCAATTTGGTGGCACAGGTTCCAGCACGACGGTACGGATTGATGAAAATGCCATTATTGAATTGACTGCCAGTCCGGTGCTTGATGTGTGGTTGGGCAATACCAGTAGCACGTTTGCACCAGGCAGTCGGGACAGACTCGAACTTGGCAGTAACGCCCGCTTTACGATGCCACCAAGCACCAAATTGTTCGTAGTGGGGTATGACGCCACACTCGCTGTGCTGCCCGTAAACACGAACACGCTCCCGGCACGTCTCGACGCCAATGTTCGGATGACATCCACGGCCACCCTGGCAATCAACATCAACAACCCGGCAAGCTACAGTTTCCTGCACGCCACCAGCCTGCGTCCGGCCGGCAAGCTGGAGGTATACCTCCCGTTGGCAACCAGCACAGGTACGACCCTGACGCTTGTGCAGCGCGACTTTCCGCTGAATGATCCACGCTATGTATTTGACGGATTGCCTGACGGAGGCACCTTTGACAGCCCCGATAACGGTCGCAGTTACCGAATCAGCTACGCTGGTGGCGCCACCGGCAACGATATCGTACTAACCGACATTGGTTCGGCTGCCGTCGCACCGTCCGCACCATCGAGGTTGCGACTCGCCTCACTTCCAGGCGCACTCGGCGCAACCTTTGACGCTCCACTCAGCAATGGTGACGCGCCAATCCTCGACTATCGAATCACTTGTTTCCCCGGAAATCTGGTGCGAACGGTGAGTGGTTCGCCGGCGACGTTGACCAGCCTGAGCAATGGCACCAGGTACAGCTGTACGGTCGCTGCACGAAACCGCGCCGGATTCAGTGCCGAATCCGCAGGCGCTGAGGGTACCCCTATTGCGCCACCATCAGCACCGCAAAATCTGCGCGCACAACCGGGCCCGGGTAGCGTGTCATTGCACTGGGAGCCCCCGTCCGATAACGGTGGAGCAGCAATCGGGGAATACGTCGTCACCTGCGTCAGCGGCTCGCAGTCGGCAACGGTCACGACGGCCACCACCACGCTCGATATCGCTGGGTTGCAGGGTGGCGGAACGTACGTCTGTACCGTCCAGGCGCGCAATGCGGCCGGGCTTGGCCCTGCCGCTTCCAGCGCGCCGCTAATTGTGCTGGCCACACCCGTGCCGACGATTTCACACGGAGTCAGTGAGGTGCTTTCACTCATGCTGGTTGCCCTGGTGTGGCTCCGAACTACCAACAAAAAACGGGGCAGATGCCCCGCTTTTCATGCGCTTGGTAAGTAGTCTCGCTACTGTTGTAGCGCATTGGCCGCGCCAGCATTGTCCGCCGCTGCCTGCTCGTCGAGCAGCACCTTGCGCGAGAGTTTCACGCGGCCCTTATCGTCGAAACCGAGCACCTTGACCTTGACTAGGTCGCCTTCCTTGAAGAAGTCGGTCACCGCGTTAACGCGCTCGTTCGCGATCTGGCTGATGTGCAGCAGGCCGTCGCGACCCGGCAGCAGCTGGATCACAGCGCCGAAATCCATGATGCGGATGATCGGGCCTTCGTAGACCTTGCCCACTTCGACTTCAGCTGTGATGTCGTCGATCCGCTTCTTGCATTCGGCGAGATCATCACCGTTCGGCGATGCGATAGTGATGGTGCCGTCGTCCTGAATGTCGATCTGGCAACGGGTTTCTTCCGACAGGGCGCGAATGACTGCGCCGCCCTTGCCGATGACATCACGGATCTTCTCCGGATTGATCTTGAAGGTCACCATGCGCGGCGCGTAGGCGCTCATCTCGGTGCGGTTGTGCGGCATCGCCTCATGCATGATGCCGAGGATGTGACGGCGCGCTTCGTTGGCTTGTGCCAGCGCGACGCCCATGATTTCCTTGGTGATGCCCTGGATCTTGATGTCCATCTGCAGGGCGGTCACACCACGGTCAGTACCGGCCACCTTGAAGTCCATGTCGCCCAGGTGATCTTCGTCACCCAGAATGTCGGTCAACACGGCGAAGCGGTTGCCTTCCTTGATCAGGCCCATGGCGATGCCCGCGACCGGCGCCTTGAGCGGAACGCCAGCGTCCATCAGGGCGAGCGAACCGCCGCAAACGGAGGCCATTGACGACGAACCGTTCGACTCGGTGATCTCGGAGACCACTCGCATCGAGTACGAGAAGTCCTTTTCGGGCGGCAGCACCGTCACCAGCGAACGCTTGGCGAGACGGCCGTGGCCAATCTCGCGGCGCTTCGGCGAACCGACACGGCCAGTTTCGCCCGTGGCGAACGGAGGCATGTTGTAGTGGAGCATGAAGCGGTCGCGGTACTCGCCGCCGAGCGCGTCGATGATCTGCTCGTCCTGCTTGGTGCCGAGCGTGGCAACCACCAGCGCCTGGGTTTCGCCGCGTGTGAAGAGCGCAGAGCCGTGGGTGCGGGGCAGCACGCCGGTGCGGATCGAGATCGGACGCACGGTGCGCGTGTCGCGACCGTCGATGCGCGGCTCACCGCGCAGGATTTGCTCGCGAACGGTCTTCGCTTCGAGCGCGAACAGTTCGTTCTTGATGTTGTTCTTGGTCAGCGTATCGGCGTCGGCCGGAATCAGCGCGGCCTCGGCGGCGGCGGAGACTTCCTTGAGCTTGGCGCTGCGCGCGCTCTTCGACTTGATCTTGTAGGCCTCATCGAAGCCCGGGCCGGCGATCTCGACGACCTTCGCGACCAGTGCCGGGTCTTTCGCAGGAGCCTGCCAGTCCCATGCCGGTTTGCCAGCGACTTCGCCGAGCGCCATGATCATGTCGATGACCGGCTGCTGCTGGGCGTGGCCCCACCACACGGCGCCGAGCATCACGTCTTCGGGCAGCTCAGCGGCTTCCGATTCGACCATCATGACGGCGGTTTCGGTAGCGGCGACGACCAGATCCATCTCGGACGTTTTGAGCTCGGTCGCGGTCGGGTTGAGGATGTACTCGCCGTTGGCGTAACCAACGCGTGCAGCAGCGATCGGCGCAGCGAACGGCACGCCTGACAGGTAAAGCGCGGCCGAGGCACCAATCATCGCGGGAATATCGGGATCGATTTCCGGATCCATCGACATCACGGTCGCGATGACCTGGATTTCGTTGTAGAAGCCGTCCGGGAACAGCGGGCGGATCGGGCGATCAATCAGGCGCGCGGTCAGTGTCTCTTTCTCGGTCGGACGGCCTTCGCGCTTGAAGAAGCCACCCGGGATCTTGCCGGCGGCGTAGAACTTCTCCTGATAGTCCACGGTGAGCGGGAAGAAGTCCTGGCCTTCTTTCACGCTGGTCTTGGCGACGGCGGAGACGAGCACCACGGTGTCGCCATAACGGACCAGCACGGCGGCATCGGCCTGACGACCGATTTCGCCGGTCTCAAGCGTGAGGGTGTGTTTGCCATACTCGATGGACTTTTTGGTTGCGGTCAGCATCGGGCTGATCCTTTCTCTTTTGTCGTTGGGGAAACGCACGACCCATGACGAGTGACCAATGACGAATGACGAATTGCCTGCGCACCTTCGTCATTCGTCATTCGTCTTTCGTCATGCGCCGAAAATGCGAAAAAGCCACCGAGTCGCAGACAAGGTGGCTTTCTGAACCAAAATACGGCGCGAATTACTTACGCAGGCCGAGTTTTTCGATCAGCGCCTGATAGCGGGCGCGATCGGTGTTGCGCAGATAGGCGAGCAGGCTGCGGCGCTGGTTCACCATTTTGAGCAGGCCGCGGCGGCTGTGGTGATCCTTGGCGTGCGCCTTGAAGTGGTCCGACAGGCCGTTGATGTTGGCCGTGAGCAGTGCAACTTGCACTTCGGTGGACCCGGTGTCGCCCTTGGAGCGGCCGTGGTCAGCGATGATTTTTGCGGTTTGTTCCGGCGTAAGTGCCATGATGATTCCTGTTCTCTTTTAGCCGTCGATCAGAGAAGCACCGCCAATAACGCTTCGCAGCGAACGTTGGCGGGCACCCCGAGGGACGAATAGTTTTTTCGAAGTAAGCCGATAATTATAAACGGAAAACGCCGACCGGTCGAGACTGGGTTGAAGCGTCTCGACGCGACCGCGTAGAAGCGCCTTTTTGAGGAGATGCCCGTCCAATAAGGGGCTGAGGCCAGTAAACGCTCATGGTCGATATAGCCGATTTTGGCGCTCCAGTCCTCATGAGGCGGTAGTTCAAGCGAAAAGCTATTGTTCTTCGAGAACTATTTGGCGCCGCCCATCAGTGTCGAGCATTCGATCCGTTTGAACGAAAAATCAACGCCACGACGGTCGTCACCGCGGATAAGGCGGAACGAAGCGCCAATTTCGTTGCTGTTGCGGCGGTGGTAAATCAGCCGGGTGGTGGTGTCGCCCTCGCTGACGGCAAAGCTCACAAAGCCGTCTTCGAATTTCTCCATCGCCATGGTGAACTCACGCCGCGCCCCCGGGCGCAGCCAGGCCTTCACGGTGTTGCCTTCATCGTAGAGACGCATCGCCTCCCAGCCGACTGACTTGTCCCGCAGCAAGGTCTGCGATACGCCCATCATGGTGCCCGCCGCCGGCGCCAGCCAGAGCTCACGAACGTTGGAGCCATCCACATCCGAAGTGCCCTGCCAGCAGCCCGCCATCCAGGCCAGCTTGTCGATGCTGCCCGGTACCGCTGCACCGGCGACCGTGGGCGGCGGCTCCTTGCTGCCGGTCACTCCCGGCGGCAGGGTGATCTGTACGCCTTGCGCCGCAGCCAGGGCGGCCGAACAAACCGCGAGTACGGCAGCCAGCGAGTGACGGATGGAATGGCTCATGTTGTTCGTTCTCAAGGTTTGGCGACTGCAGCCGCCGGTTTCGATACGCCGGTCATGGCGAGGATGAATTTGAGCCAGGTTTCGCGGTCTTCGACCTGTTGCGCGGTCGATTTTCCGCTTCCGTGCCCGGAGTCGTAGTCCATCTTGAGCAACACCGGGTTGACCTGGCCGGGATTGTTCTGTGCGAGCGCCACAAACTTCTTGGCATGTAGCGGATCAACACGCGTGTCGTTCTCGCCGGCGATGACCAGCGTCGTCGGCATGTTCACGCCGACGCGCACGTTGTGATAAGGCGAGTAACGCAGCAACCAGGCGAAATCCGCCGCCTTGTCGGGGTCACCATACTCCGGAATCCAGTAGCGGGCGATGCGGAATTTGTGATAACGCACCATGTCCAGCAGCGGCACTGAACACACGATGCCATTGAACAGGTCCGGGCGTTGCGTCGCCGCAGCGCCCACCAGCAGGCCACCATTGCTACCGCCAAATGCCACCAGTCGCTTGCTGCTGGTGTAGCCCTGGCTGATCAGCCACTCGGCACTGGCGTAGAGATCGTCAAACACATTCTGCTTGTTACCGAGCATGCCGCCTTCGTGCCAGCGCTCTCCAAATTCGTCGCCGCCGCGCAGACCGGGTTGTGCCACCACTACGCCGCGATTGACCAATGTGGCAAACGTACCGAGGTAGCCAACCTTGATACCGATATTGAACCCACCATAGCCGTAAATCACGGCCGGGTTGGTGCCGTCGAGCTTGATGCCCTTCTTCGTGCTCACGAACATCGGGACTTTGGCGCCATCACGACTGGTGACGTAAACCATTTTGGTCTTAATGTTGCTGGTGTCGAGAACCGTTTCATCCTGATACAGGAATTTCCACTCCAGTTTGTCGGCGTCAAGCTTGTAAAGTTTGAACGGCGCAGTGAACATGGCCAGCGCCGCATACAGTGTGTTGCTGTCGCGGTCATAGGAGATGCTGGTTACGCTGCCGAACTCTGGCGCGGCCAGCTCTCGCACGAATTTGCCATTGAGATCGAGGACGCGCAGTCGTTCGAGGAGCTCGCGCTTTTCGCGCACGATGATGTGCTTCTTTGTCACTACAAACGACTCGAGCACAACGTCCTTTTGCTCGGGAACGATCGGCGTCCAGTCCTTGAAGTCCGGCTTGCGCACACTGCCCTTGAGCAGCCGCCCGTTCGGCGCACCGGCGTTGGTGCGGGCGTAAATGGTGTCGCCGATCATCTCGATGGACGCATTGGCGTCCTTCTCGGCAAAGATCTCCCGCGGAGTCTCATTGCTGTCAGTCTTCGCAATCGAATACTTCGCGCTCTTGCCCTCGCCGGTCGAAAACACGGTGTAGGGCGAGTACTCGTAATCGGCCACCCCGCCCCATTGCTTGGCGTCGGTGAACTTGTGGATCACCGGCTGCCCGACAAGCGGTTTGCGCAGGTCAACGCGCTGCGTGTAGAGCGGGAGTTGTTTGCTTACCTGCTCCTGGGTGCGCGGCTGTACGTAAGCGACCGCGTTGTCTTTCGTCCAAGACACGCCCCACACCTGCGGAAGCGGTGCGAAGACCTGTTCCCCGGTCTTGCTGTTGATGAAGTACTGGGTCGGCAGTTCGTCACCGGCTCGTTGCAGTCCAACGGCCAGGATGCTGGCATCGCGTGAGTAAGCACGGCCAGACAATGCTGACTTGCCGCTCGGGTCAATCTTCATCGGATCGAACAACAGCACTTCCTTGCCGTCGATACGGGTGTAGAGCTTGGCCTGGGCATCACCCTTGACCTTGCGGGTGAAAAACTCGCGCCCCTTGTAAAACGACGGCGGCGAGGTGATCGTACGATCGGTGTAGCGGGTCAGTTCGTCCTTGAGGCCGGGCACCTCGGGCGCGTTTTTGTCAAGCCACGCGAGCGCGGCGTCGTGCTGCGCGCGCGTCCACTTGACGACTTCTTCGTTCTTGTTGTCTTCCAGCCAGCGGTAAGGGTCAGTCAGCGTCATGCCGTGCACGACGTCGGTGACCGGACGAGCCGGAGTGGGTGGCGGATTCAGTGGCTGCGCACCACCTTGTGCGAACGATACGACCGGCATCGCAGCCAAGGTGAGTGCAGCCACGACGGCGGCGGAAACGATGGATTTCATGAACGGGAGAGCTACGCCTTGTGGGCGCGATGGTTGATGAGCAGGAAAGCCGCGATAACGGCAGCGAGGAAGAACAGCAGATTCCACGCGGGAATCGGCAGTCCGAGGATGAGGTCGATCTTGTTGCACTCGACGCTGCCCTTCAGCGCGCGGGCGAAGACATCAAGAAATGGCAGCGTCTCCAGCATGTAGCTGATGCCCATGCCGCAACTGGGCAACTGGTCGGCCGGCAGTGACTGGATGTAGAGATGTCGGGCCGCCAGCGCCACGCCAGCGCCACCGGTCAGCAGCGACGCCCAGGCCAGCGTGCGAGCGCCAGAACGGCCGGGGTTCAGCACGGCGCCCACCAGGAACACGATACCGAGACATACCAGCGCGATCCGCTGGAACCAGCACATCGGGCAAGGCTCGAGCATTTCGACGTACTGGAGGTAGAGGGCATAGCCCATCAGCGAGGCGCAGACGACGAAGCCAAACAGGTAAGCCAGCCGGCGGGAGGGGAACAGATTGACGGGATTCACGGAGCGGTATTTTCCAGTAAGCGAGTATCGCCGCGTCAAAGCGGCAGGTGGGATTGGCAGGACGCCGGAGCGACGAAATGCTGCGGTGAAGGTTTGAACGACGATTCGACGCGGAGTTCGCGGCATCGTTCGTTGCGCCGGAATGGGCAGGAGCTGTCCTATTGATCGTCGCTTTTGCTACATCGGACTACAGGATTGGCTATCATCTTTTTTGTAGAACCCGCATATTAACTGGGCATACGGGCACAAAACGGCAATTATCGACTTTCCAACAAACAGCCTGCGGAGCCCAATTCAATCAACGGTTTTCGCATAAAGCTGAGTTATCGCGCCCCGAAGGCTGAGGCCTCAATGCAGCTGAGCTGTACGCATCGCCTTGTCCGCTGCGCCTTCCAGCGCGTCGGCACGGAACAGCATCGGCAGCCGGGTGTCGACGTCGATATCGGGGAAAACGTCGGCCAGCGTGGTGACCGATTGCACATTGCATTCGCGCAGCAAATCCTGCATCAGCACCGCCACGTCCTGCGCGCGGTCAGTGGCGAAAAGCTCGGCGCGGAAGCCTTCCGCGCCCTTTTCGTCGAACGGGTTCGACAGCGACAGCCGTACCTCGCCACTGCCGTCGGCCATCCGGTGCGCGGAAATCACCGCCTCCGGTTCGCCTACGCCAGAGCGGAACTTGCGAATGGCGTTGGTGGCAAACAGCTGTAGCGAGACTTCGCGCTGCGCTGCGCGGCCCTGATACAGCGCCGCCAGCGGTGTTTGCGGTGGCCGCGGCATCGCCAGCAGCGACAGTCCGCCACCCCCGAGCTGCTTCGCAAATGCCTGCGTGAACGGCATGCCCCACTTGCCGGTATCGCGATCAGTCAGCAGATCGACGGCCGGGCCAGCCAGCGCGGTACCGACCAGAAAGCGCAGGAACACGCTCTCCTGGTTGGCCGGCACCGGCATCGGCGCCCGCTCCACGGCGACCGGTGCCCCCGGCGTCAGCGACCACCAGGCCAGCGTTGCCGGCAGTTTGTCCAGAGCGAACGCGGCTGGCGAGACCAGCGCGTTCGACAGCGCAAAGGTCTGATTGGCCCGCAATGCGCCGCCCGCCTTCATCAAAACCACAAACTCGTTGCTGTCCGGCAGCGCACCGGGCACCGTCACTGGCGAACCATTGGCGGCCACGATCACGAGCGGAATTGCGAATACGGTCGTCGGCAGCGCGCTGTCACCTGCCGCCCGGCCCGCCTCGACATGCGCCGCCGCCAGCACCCGCGCCAGCGCGCGCTGCACCGCCAGTGATGGCGCGCGGGCGAGTGCGTCGGCGATTGCGCCGGTGTCGGCCGCCCTCAGCAGTGCAGCCATCGCGGCACGGAGCTCGGTCTCCCGCTTCTCCTGAATCACGCCCTGTTCCGCAGCGAGTGCGGCCAAAGCAAGGTCGATCAACGGGTTGGCCGGCGCACCTTCATAAATCGGGAAGGCGCGTGGGTCAGGTAGATGGAACTGCGGAAGCGATTGCATGCGGCGATTTTAGGGAGGCCAGGCGCGCACCCCACTTGCCGCCGCGACACAGACCACGAATGCAACACCAAATCAACATCAAATGCGGCATTGCAGCATTTTTTTGACCATCATCAAAGAATGGGTTTGTAGTTATTCGTAGTATTTCTTCGTTGATCTGGTGAGTGTCGCGAAGACGGCATCCCGATGGGAGGCGTCCCGAACCAACATGCGGACAAACCGCAGGGCGTCGTCACCAGATTGACGCTACCAGCGTTGCGCGGGCGCGCAGCGCGGAATCGTGACGCTGAAAAGGAAAGTACATGAAAGCCCTCTCTCTCGCCATCGCCGCCGCAATCGGCATCGCCGCCCTGCCAGCCAGCGCGGCCGACCTGTCCAACCTGATGGTGCGCGCGCGAGCGGTGAATCTCGATATGGCCAACAAGTCGGACGCCATCGCTGGCGTTGCACCGGCAGACGCTATTACCGTCAATGACAAGACCATTCCGGAAGTTGATCTCACCTGGTTCTTCACGCCGAACGTATCGGCCGAGCTGATCCTGACTTATCCGCAGAAGCAGACCGTCAGCGTTGGCGGCGCCGCCATTGGCACCTTCAAGCATCTGCCGCCAACGCTCACGCTGCAATACCGTCCGTTCCCGAACGCTGCCATCCAGCCCTACGTCGGCGCCGGTGTGAACCTGACCTACACGATGAACAACAACATGACTGCGCTCGGCAAGCGGGTCACGCTGGATGCCTACAGCCTGAAGCCGGCGTTGCAGGTCGGCGTGGACATCCCGGTCGACAAGAAGTGGTCGATCAACGTTGATGTCAAGAAGATCTGGCTGGGTTCCGACGTGTACCTCGACGGCACCAAAATCAGCCACGTGAAGCTTGACCCGCTGGCTATCTCGGTCGGCGTCGGCTACCGCTTCTAGCCGTTCGCGTCATCAGCGCTACGCCGCTGCGCCTGCTTCAGGCCGCAGCCGGCGCAGCCGCTGCGAACGCAGCAATGCGCGCTGTCACCCGCGTCAGCAGCGCCTTCAGCGCCGGATAGTGACCGGTGCGCTCGCGGGTTGCCTCGTTCATGTATAGCTTGCGGTTGATTTCGATCTGGATGCTGTGCCGGTCGTCCTGCGGGCGTCCGAAACGCTTGACCAGTTCCACGCCCTTGTAGGGGTCGTTGATCGCCACGCTCAGCCCTTCGCTGCGAAACGCCTCGGCGATCAGTGTTGTCAACGCCGGCGAGCAGGTGCTGCCATCGCGGTCGCCGAGCACAATGTCCGCAAAGCGGGTGCCCTGCTTCACCCATGACACCGGCCCGGCCTCCGCCGGCATCGAATGGCAATTGAGATGCACTACGCGGCCCGATG
>Ga0208695_1001563_pt1 | contig 18706 bp, 9 predicted proteins | sample AD_UKC111_MetaG_FD_184449 | JGI IMG/M metagenome (GOLD analysis project Ga0208695, IMG submission 184449) | Active sludge microbial communities of municipal wastewater-treating anaerobic digesters from Hong Kong - AD_UKC111_MetaG (SPAdes)... | ecosystem: Engineered > Bioreactor > Anaerobic >...
ACCAGGACAAACATGGCAGCATCTGCTCCGAGAACCGGTAACCAGTTTTTGAGAAAATACCACGTGACCAGGATGAAATCCCCCTGACCTAACAATCGGTCAGCAAGCTGATCTGCCAGGGTCCCAATTTCTCCGTCGAGCCGGCGCCCAACCAATTCTCTAATGACATCTTGAACGGTCCGATAACATGGAATCATTTTGCTGAAGTCTTCGGAAGGTTGTCGAACAGGATATTTGAGTATTTCTTTGGGATTTGTGCTGATCGCCAATTGCAAAGCAGATTGAGGGGAATCTTGAATCCCATGAGCTAGCAAAAAAGCCTTCAAGTCTTCGGCATCCCCGGGTGTCAGCGGGGATTCGAATAATTCATACTTGTTTGAGGACTTTTTGGCTCTACCTGAGCGCTTATCTACTTCATGATCAGTGTCAATTTTTCTCGAAAACCATCCCAGACTGCTATCGGGTCGCAGTAAGCGAAAGAACTGAGCCCGGCTGATCCCAGCCCATTGGCAAATACGCTCAGCGCGAACGGCAACTTTGCAGTACCCTTTTCGTGCCTTTCCACTGCTCGCCAGGTAGTATTCCTGCCATAACGCCAGGATCAAGAAAATCATTTGTGATCCGACGTATGGCAGCCAGCGCAGGTAATATACCGGTAAGCGAACTACTCGGCTTGGCTCAATTAGGTAATTCCGGATGGAGCTGTAGTGGATATCCAACTCAATAGGATTGTCCTCAGAATCTTCCTGGTCTGGATCAACTTCCTGAGTGAGATCGTCCCCATCATCAAATTCCTGGTCACAGACAACGAAACGGACCTTAACTTCTCTGTTCATCACCCCCATTAGGAATCGCTGCAGGGTGGTCGTTAATCGGTTTTCTAACCACTCACGGCCATACGAATTCATGCAGCCGATCACAAAGGTGTCATTTGAAAAATCCACCAAATGGGTTGGCTTCACCCAGGTGCTAAAAGCTGCCCGCGACATATCCATTTCGAGGTTAGCAATGGCCGCTTGCCAGGCTTTTTCAGGTGAAAATTCAACGACTGCACTCATAAAAGAAATCCCTATTGATAAAAAAAACAATATCGAATAAAACGAAATAACGGCGCAATTACAGCCTTTGTTGGAAGGACAGTGGTTATCCCATTTCTTCCAGAAAAGACCCCTTTACGGGCTTCCTGTGGTTTCAACGTCAGCAACTCGGTCTGCGTCAACGTCTGCGGCATGTCAGCAGCGCGTCTGCGGCACGTCAGCATGGACGCAGACGTGATTCTTGGAGTGAAAATGAAATTGTTGATTTTCCAGGAAAGGTCAGAGGCCATTAGCATCACTCCAGAAATAAAGTCTTCCCTATTGTCTTAGGAGACGGTTGCAGGATTAAGCTTCCATTGTGAAAAGCCTGTGAACCTTCTATAACGAAGAAACAGACAACTTCACCGACCGGTAAAGTATGCTCCCGCGCGATCGACCGAACTTCTTCCTTTAATAAAGTTGGAATTCGGAATGTCGCTCTTACTTCCCATTGGGGGATGGCTTCTTGGTCTTTCCTGAAATTTTTCTTTTTGGCTCCACCAGCTTTCTTTTCCGGAACTGGGAATGCATCAGCCAGCCATTTATGGTTTGCCGGTTTTTGAGCAGGATAGATGGTGCTTCCTTCATTGGCTTCAGAGTACAAGGTCATTCTCTGCGCCTTGGGGTACGCTAAAAGTTTGATCTCTCCATTGCGGTAAAGCCTTGCACCATATTCCAGAAACGCCCTAACGACTTCATCTCGAGGAACCGAAAGAGACTGAGCATCTTTGATAATCAAATTCACAACCTGCTGAGGTATTCCCCGGTACGTTACAGTTTCAAGTCGATGAACCTGTTCCCACTTACGGGATCTTTTCTTCCTGAAATCTGCTGTGGGAATTAAATCCAAGGGCTGTCGTGGGATCATAGTTGCTTCTTGCTGTTGATCCTCCTCAACCTCGGTTATTGAATTAGGGTCACGTAGACCTGTAAATGCGTCTCGCCTTGCCATCGTGACCTCTAATATTTCAATACGAGAGTTGCCAAAGCTTTATATTCCTCGGCAGCCCGCGTTTCTGGCGCATACTCAAAAATGGTCTTTGCCTCAGACCAACATTCACGCAAGACAGTTGCCCGATGAATGGGAGAAAGCACCTTGTCGCTGAATGTTGCCTGCAGATCCTGAAGTGAGTCGCGTGACTCGTTGGTACCATCAAAAAAGGTAGGTAGTATCCCCAGCAATCCCCCTTGCCAATTCTTTTTGTCCCTCAAGGTTTGGATGGTTGTGACTGTCTTCGCTAACGAATCTAATGATGCGAATTCTGTTGCCGTGGGAACAATCACCAGGTCTGCCGCCCAGATTGCACGTTCTTGTAAGCCACCCACTGATGGGGAGGTATCGAAAATGATGTAATCAAACCGATCTTTACTGAATGTTTTCAGCAGCCCTTTTATGTAGGAGATCGGTTGATCCTGGACACCCAGCATCATTTGCGCAGCGGAGGTCATTGAGTTGCCTGGAATCAACTGTAAGAAATCACGACCTGTATCACGGACCCATTGGCGGATAAAAGTTATTTCACTTGGAGAGCCTGGTTGGGTTGTCAGGAAATAATACGTTCCCATTTGGCTATCCATACCCAACTTGGTTGCGCACTGTCCTTGCGGATCAAGGTCAATCAACAATACTTGTTTAGTTTTCAGAGTGAGAGCATGTGCCAGATTTACGGCGGTGGTTGTCTTTCCGACTCCACCTTTTTGGTTCGAAATGGTGATGATTTTTGTGGTCATTTGATTTCTCCTTAATCGATAAATTGCAGCTGTGTTCGGCCTTCATGACCGTGGACAGAAATGACATCTTCGAGAGACTGATAAACACCCATGGCATAAGGTTCCCTGAGCCAGTGAATGACTGCCAAGCCGCTGCTGAATACAGTTCCTTCTGCTACCTCACCAGTCCCTGAAACTCCGGTGAGATCCTCCACTCGAATCAACACAAATCGACGCATCTGACTGTTTGAAGAAATTTGATTTGGTTTTCGAACCATACTTTCACCTTTAGCTTGGTTTCTACAACCTGTCCGCCGGCTGCGATCACGGATTCTTGGCTTTTTCTGAATGACTTTGGAATTTGTCAGATCCATCAACAAGCCATCTTTATAAGTAAGGCGGCATCCAGAGGTAATGTGTTCAAACACGATTCCATCCGGCCAGGTTGATTTCTCGTCCCGGTTAAGGCGGATATCGATCATTCGAAACAACCTTCCAAAGAACATCCCTGGATCATCATCGACCCTGGTTGGATCCATAATGACTTTCCAAACGTAGCCTCGAAGTTCAACGGGGTTCTTTTTATCTTGAGCAATAAAAAAATCTAAGTCTTTACAAGGCATCTTGAATGGCTCTCCGAACCTAATAAAATAAGCCGGTAAACAGGTGCGCAAATAGACGGGCAGGGGAATAGAATTAGCCCTTACCTTATGCAGGCTTATTGAGATTGTGGAACACCCATGACTGGGGAATCAAAAACTAATAGTGTGTTGCACCATTATTGAATCAGGGAGGACGCATCCCCCATGAGAAAATAGATTTGAATAAATTGAATTGGAAAGAGGAATGAAGAAAAGCAAGAAAAAGTACTTGACGAACCCACGTAAAACAGATACTATACGAATATCGATTAGCTACCGCAGCGTGCCCGGCAAGCGTGGACCAGAGTTCGTCAGGTTGCCTGATTTGCAGAGCCCGCCGCACAAATGGCACGGATTCCGGATTTTGACTCATAACCCGGAGGTCAGTGGTTCGAATCCACTCCCCGCTACTGATCACCAGAGCAATCTGGTGATTTGCTTTTAAGACAGAGGTCAGTGGCTGCATCGAGCTGTGGCATTCGAATCCACTCCCCGCTACTGATCACCAGAGCAATCTGGTGATTTGCTTTTAAGACAGAGGTCAGTGGCAGCATCGAGCTGTGGCATTCGAATCCACTCCCCGCTACGCATCACCAGAGCAATCTGGTGATTTGCTTTTAAGACAGAGGTCAGTGGCAGCATCGAGCTGTGGCATTCGAATTTTTACCTTCGGCAAGCTGTCCCTGGGATTTGAGGGCGGGACGTGGCACTTTTTCCGCGGCGAATCGGTTGGGCCCCCAAATGTTGCGATGATTTGAGCGAAAGTGCAGAAGAAGTTGAGCTATCCAATTATCAATAATGAGTATATAATTTCTTCATGCACGTTCTTTGGATTTTGAGGGTGCGATGGAAGGCTATGCACAAGGAATAGTGATCGAAGAAGTAGCAAAATGCCTTTGCATACTTTCTTCACATTTTATCAACGAGTGCAGGATGGAAAAATGCCGGTCCAAAAAGTTGGGAGGTGTTGACGATTTAGAAAAAAAGGCAACTGGTTGAAAGAAAGATCAGTTGTAGAACAAGGGTAGTGCTTTTATGAAAAAATACTTCAACGCGTATTGCAACTTGAAAAATAACTGATAGGGGAAACACATGAATGTATTTGACCTTCGCAACTCACTGATTCAAGATTACTCGTCTTACATTTCCAGTTTTATTCGAATACGAGATTCCAAAATTAAAGACTATGTTGACCAGAGCATAGAGCAGGGCTTGTTGTGGCCCGATCCCCTGATTCAACTCAACCCTACCTTTGAGCCTGGGGAATCAATTGATGCCCTATGCGATGAAGGCGTTTTGCACAAAGAGTGCAAACGGATATTTCGTCGCAAACAGGCACATGATGATTTCGGTCAACCGTTACGATTGCACAAGCATCAGGAAGATGCCATCAGAACAGCCCGAGAAGGTCAAAATTATATTCTTACAACAGGAACTGGATCTGGAAAAAGCCTCGCATATATCATCCCAATAGTCGATTACGTACTGCGTAATGGGAGTGGTAAGGGAATTCAGGCAATCATCGTTTATCCGATGAACGCACTGGCGAACAGTCAGAAAGGTGAATTGGAAAAATTCCTTTGCTTGGGTTACCCTGATGCAAAAGCTCCCGTAACGTTTGAGCGATATACTGGTCAGGAAAGCGATCAAGAGAAAAAACGCATCATGGCCAATCCGCCGGATATCTTGCTGACCAATTACGTTATGTTGGAATTGATCTTGACTCGCCCAGAAGAGCGAAAAACTTTGGTCAATGCCGCACAAGGATTAAGATTCTTGGTGCTCGACGAACTGCATACTTACCGAGGACGCCAAGGTGCCGATGTAGCCATGCTTGTCCGACGCATGCGAGAAGCCTTACATGCCAATCACTTACAGTGCGTAGGCACATCAGCAACCCTGGCAAGTTCAGGCAATCTGCAACAGCAGCGTATTGAGGTTGCTCGTGTCGCATCCATACTATTTGGTGATACAGTTCATGCCGAAAACATCATTGGAGAAACGCTTCGTCGCGCTACGAAAGAGCCTACAATTACGAACGAGTCGTTTATAACAGAACTCAGGTCTAGCATCGAAAATCTCAATCTCCCCAACACGTATGAGGAATTCACTCAACACCCTTTGGCAAGTTGGATCGAAAGCACACTGGGTTTAAGGAGAGATCAGGATAGTCATCACTTGATGCGCGCCCTTCCCCAAAGCCTCACTGGCAAAGCTGGAGCTGCACATAAATTAAGTTGTCTTACCGGGGTGTCAGAAGAGACGTGCGTTCATGCACTTCAAGCTGTTTTGTTGAGAGGGTATTCAATCACCAATCCGCAGACCAATCTTCCGGCTTTTGCTTTTCGATTGCATCAATTCATTAGCCGCGGAGACACGGTCTATGCCTCTGTAGAAGCAGGAGCGAAGCGCTATGTCACCGTGTATGGACAGCAATTTGTTCCTGGCGAACGAGAAAAGGTGTTACTTCCCTTGGCTTTTTGCCGTGAATGTGGGCAGGAATATTACGTCGTTCGTCGGACGAAAGACCAAAATGGCCTTGAATTGTTTCTACCGCGCGAGCTCAACGAAAACAGAGATTCCGATGGCGGTGAACCAGGATTTCTTTACCTAAACCATGATAATCCCTGGCCGGAAGATAATTATGATGCTATTGACCGCCTTCCAGATGATTGGCTTGAGGAAAGCAATGGTGAATTAATTGTCAAAAAAAGCCAACGAAAAAATTTGCCCGAAGTAGTCAGAATCGGCCCAGATGGTAAGAAAACACCAATGGGTCAACCAATGGCTTATTTGAAAGCACCTTTCCGCTTCTGTCTCCATTGCGGAGTATCGTATGACGCTCGTCAATCTTCTGATTTTGCCAAGCTCACTGAACTCAGTTCGGGGGGGCGCTCCACAGACACAACGATTCTTAGCATGTCTTTAATCCGTCGGCTGAGAAACGACCAAGATTTGTTACCCAAGGCTAGAAAGCTGCTCAGCTTTACCGATAACCGCCAAGACGCCTCGCTGCAAGCAGGCCATTTCAATGACTTTGTAGAAGTTGTGTTATTACGCTCTGCCCTGTATCGTGCTGTGAAAGCGAACGAACGAACAGGCATTCCTCATGAACTGCTGACACAGAAGGTTTTCGAAGCTCTAGACCTTCCCCTAAAATACTATGCAAGCGAACCTGAAGTTCGCTTTGCTCCAAAAGCCGAAACAGATCGAGCCTTACGCGAAGTTTTGGGTTACAGAATCTACCGCGATCTCAAACGTGGATGGCGGATTACTTCTCCTAATCTTGAACAATCGGGGTTGCTTAAAATCGAATATCTATCGCTAGAAGAATTATGCACAGCAGAAGATGTTTGGCAAAATCGTCATGCAGCGCTTGCTTCTGCATCCCCCGAAACCCGGATGCAAATTGCAAAAGTTTTATTAGATTACATGCGTCGTGAATTGGCAATCAAGGTTACCTATCTTGACCAAGGAGCGCAAGAAAGCTTACGGCAGCTTAGCAGTCAACGATTGATTGCCCCTTGGGCAATTGACGAAAACGAGATTCTTGAACATTCCTCTATCTTGTTCCCTCGGTCAAGGTCCAATCAGCAAGATGAATATGGGGGTAATCTTTACCTTTCCACCAGGGGTGGATATGGTCAATTCTTACGCAGGAACACTACGTTTCCAGACTATCACGAGCGCATCTCTTTGGATGACACGCAAAAAATCATTGGTCAGATCCTCGACTGTTTGCGCATTGCCGGCCTAGTAGAAAAGGTCGTTGACGAAAAGAATGATATTGGCCATCAACCAGGGTATCAACTACTTGCTTCCGGCATGGTCTGGAAAGTGGGGGACGGCAAGCTTGCCTTTCACGACCCCATTCGCGTTCCCCGGATACCGGAGAGCGGCAGTAGAACAAACGAGTTTTTCGTCAACTTTTACCAAACTGTAGATCATCAAATTCTCGGCATTGAAGCTAGAGAGCATACTGCCCAAGTTCCCTCATACCAACGAGAAGAACGCGAAGCAAGGTTCCGTACAGGAGAATTGCCTATTCTTTACTGTTCTCCCACTATGGAATTAGGGGTAGATATCTCCGAGCTCAACGCAGTCAACATGCGCAATGTTCCTCCCACGCCTGCCAATTACGCACAACGCAGCGGGCGCGCTGGCAGAAGCGGACAACCTGCATTGGTCTTCACCTATTGTACCGTCGGCAGTCCTCATGACCAATATTATTTCAAACATCCTGAATCGATGGTCTCGGGCGTCGTCACCGCCCCCAGAATTGACATCACCAATGAAGATCTCATCCGCAGTCATGTCCAAGCAATTTGGCTGGCAGAATCTGGGCTAAACTTGGGTGCTTCCTTGAAAGATTTGCTTGATCTTTCCGATCCCCCCAGATTACCCTGCCTTGATTTTGTCCAGGATGCGTTAAATTCTCAAAGCAACCGTACCAAAGCAAAACTGAAAGCCCGTGCAGTTCTTAGTGACATTGAATCAGAATTAATTCAAACGGATTGGTGGAACGAGGGTTGGCTGGATAATGTCCTTTCACAAATTGATCTTCAATTTAACCAGGCTTGTGAACGATGGCGAAATCTTTATCGAGCTGCAATGAACCAACTGGAAGTGCAGCACAAGATTATCAAGGATGCCAGCCGATCTATTCAGGATAAACGCCAGGCTGAACGGTTATATCAAGAGGCAAACAGTCAACAGAAATTGTTGGTTGAAACGGAAAATATCATCCAATCTGACTTTTATTCATATCGCTATTTTGCTAGCGAAGGGTTCTTGCCGGGGTACAGTTTCCCTCGCTTGCCACTTTCAGCATATATTCCTGCCCGGCGTATCCGAAGTCAGGACGACGAATTCTTATCGCGACCACGTTTCCTGGCCATCTCGGAGTTTGGCCCGCGTTCAATTATTTACCATGAGGGATCCCGCTACATAATCAACAAGGTGAACCTACCCGTTTCAGATACGGGAGAAGGGTTTGCTGTACTACGTGCCAAGCAATGTCCAATCTGCGGATACCTGCACCCGATTACAAACGGTGATGGGCTGGATCGCTGTGAGCGTTGCGGATCCCTGTTAGAAACGTCAATGAACAACCTCTTCCGCCTGCAAAATGTATCCACCAAGCGAAGAGATCGCATTTCATCTGATGAAGAAGAACGACTACGTCAAGGGTACGAACTACGCACCGCCATTCGCTTTGCTGAACATGGTGGCGTCCTCTCTGCCCGTAGTGCAGAAATTTATTTCCAGTGGAAACTACTTGGCAAACTGACTTATGGCAGTGCAGCGACACTGTGGCGCATCAATTTGGGTTGGCGAAGACGGTCGAACCCACACCAATATGGGTTTATTCTCGATACCGAACGGGGCTATTGGGCGCGCAAAGAAGATGACGCTGCTCCCTCTCCTGAAGCGGAAGATCCCATGTCGCCACGCACCATGCGGGTGATTCCCTTTGTTGAAGATCACAAAAACTGCTTACTCTTTGAGCCCGGCGAAGGATTTGAGCTTGCACAAATGGCATCTTTGCAAGCCGCATTGAAGAATGCCATTCAAGTTGAATATCAACTAGAAGACAGTGAAATGGCCGCAGAGCCCTTGCCGAGCACTGATGAGCGACGTTCGATTTTGTTCTATGAAGCAGCGGAGGGAGGCGCTGGCGTTTTGCGGCATTTGGTTGATGATCCAAGTGCATTTGCCAGAGTAGCTGCACGCGCATTGCAAATTTGCCATTTTGACCCACAAACTGGCCAAGATTTGCGACGCGCACCGAATGCAAAAGAAGATTGTGAAGCTGCCTGTTATGACTGCCTGATGAGTTATTTCAACCAAATGGATCACCGCCATCTAGACCGGCAGACGATCAAAGAATATCTATTACAGTGCAGTCAAAGCACATCCATATCCTCTCCAAAAGCCATCTCCAGAGCTGAGCACTTGCAGCACTTGTTGAGTCTTTGCCAATCGGATCTTGAAAGAGAATGGTTGACATTCATTGAAAAAAATAATTTGCGGTTGCCAAGTCACGCCCAACACCTATTGAAAGCATGTCATACCCGTCCCGATTTCTTTTATGAGCAAGAACACGCTGCCATTTACGTGGACGGGCCCCATCACAGCTACCCTGAAAGGCAACAGCGCGACCAAGCACAGCAGGATTGTATGGAGGATACCGGTTATACCGTCATTCGCTTCTCAATCCAAGATAATTGGGGGCAAATTGTCAAGCGCTATCCCTCAATCTTCGGAGGAAATGCATCCTTATGACCTACACTGTCGGTTCGCTCGTCAAAGCACGCGGGCGTGAATGGGTTGTTTTACCAAGCTCAACGGATGATCTCTTGGTATTACGACCTTTGGGTGGATCGGATGATGAAATTACTGGCATTTATACCCCTCTGGAGTCAGTGACCCCTGCCATCTTTGATCTTCCTGACCCATCTCAAGTTGGCGATTATCGCTCGGCTCGATTGTTGCGCGATGCGATCCGGCTTGGTTTTCGCTCCAGCGCTGGCCCATTCCGCTCTTTTGCACGCATTGGCTTTGAGCCGCGTCCCTATCAGCTTGTTCCATTGCTGATGGCGCTCAAATTAGACCCAATTCGATTGCTGATTGCGGATGATGTCGGAATTGGCAAAACGATTGAAGCGGGCTTGATCGCGCGGGAATTGTTGGATCGCGGGGAAATAGAGCGCTTGGCGGTTCTTTGCCCCCCACCTCTCGCCGAGCAATGGCAATCTGAACTTCGAGAAAAGTTTCACATCGAGGCGGAGTTGGTTCTCCCTTCTACTGCGGCGCGGCTGGAACGAAACCTTAGCCTGGGCGAATCGCTCTTCGAACGCTATCCCTTCGTCATCGTTTCGATGGACTATATCAAATCGGATCGCCGGCGAGAAGAATTCAAGCGTGCCTGCCCCGAATTGATCATCGTTGATGAAGCGCACACGTGCGCTTACGGTGCTGAAAGAGGTGGACGCCATCAGCGATTTGAAATGGTGAAGGGCTTGTCTCAAAACCCTGACCGGCACATCATTTTGGTAACCGCCACCCCTCACAGTGGCAAAGAAGAAGCTTTTCGCTCGTTACTCACTTTCTTAGACAAAGAATTTGATAATCTCCCCGAAGACCTGACCGGCGAGCACAACCGACATTACCGCCAACGCCTTGCCCAACACTTCATCCAACGCCGCCGCGGTGACATTCAAAACTACTTGGATGCCAAAACCCCTTTTCCCAAGCGGGAAGATCGCGAAGATTCTTACAAACTCAGCCCAGACTATAAGCGGTTATTTGAACGGGTGCTAGGATATGCCCGAGAATCGGTTTTGGATGATAGCGGTGGACAATTCCATCAACGGGTACGGTGGTGGTCGGCTTTGGCTTTGTTGCGCTCTCTGGCTTCTAGCCCTGCGGCGGCAGCGGCAACCCTGCGCAATCGTGCCGCACCAGCCGAAGCGGAAAACTCGGAAGAGGCCGATGAAATTGGTCGCCGTACAATTCTCGACATGATTGTGGATGAATCGGCAGATGGTGCTGATGTCACCCCCGGCTCTGATCCTGGTGGAGAAGAGGTGGAAGGGCAGCGAAACCGCCGCCGCTTGTTGGATATGGCCCGCGTTGCCGATGAACTATTGGGTGAGAAAGATGAAAAGCTAAAAAAAGCCGTGGAGTTGATCAAAGATTTGCTCAACCAAGGCTATCAGCCGATCATTTTCTGCCGCTTCATCCCTACCGCCGAATATGTTGCAGCTGAACTTCGCACACGTTTACCCAAAGATGTAGAGGTCATGGCAGTCACTGGCGTATTACCCCCCGAATTGCGCGTGGAGACGATTCAACAACTGTGCCAGGCTCCAAAACATGTTTTGGTCGCGACCGATTGTCTCAGCGAAGGCATTAACTTGCAGGAACATTTCAATGCCATCCTGCATTATGACCTATCCTGGAATCCTACCCGCCATGAACAACGCGATGGCCGCATAGACCGGTACGGTCAGCCTAGTCCAACGGTGCGTGTCATTACCTATTATGGCTTGGATAATCAGATTGACGGGGTTGTTCTGGATGTCTTGCTGCGCAAGCACCGCACCATTCGCAGCTCGTTGGGGATTTCGGTTCCAGTACCAGTTAACACGGAGCAAGTTGTTGAAGCTATCTTTGAGGGATTGCTTCTCAAATCCAATCCGGACGTATTACAGGGCTATTTGCCTGGTTTTGATGAATATATTAAGCCACAAAAAGACGACCTGTATGGAAAATGGGAAGCTGTCTCAGAACGCGAAAAACGTTCGCGCACGCTTTTTGCGCAAGAAACGATCAAAGTGGATGAAGTTGCCCGTGAATTGCATGCTGTGCGGGCGGCCATCGGGTCCGGAGTGGATGTGGCCGATTTTACGCGCAGAAGTTTGGATATATTTGGCGCTCAGACCCATGGAACAGACCCGCTGGATATCACCCTAACAGAGGCATCCACAGCGCTGAAAGACATTTTGGCGCAGTCTTCGGGAGTTGATTTGACCAAACCCAAATTGCGAGTCCGATTCAATCAGCCTGTTCAAGAAGGGGAATATTACCTGCAACGCACGCATCCTTTTGTGGAAATGCTTGCCAATCATGTGTTTGAAACTGCCCTCGATCCCTTATTGAGCGATGCGGTGCGCTACCCCGCCGCCCGTCGCTGCGGGGCGATCCGCACCAAAGCGGTGGATAAACGCACCACTTTGCTGTTGGTACGTTTCCGCTATCACATTATTCAGACCCACAATGACATCGAAAGACCGCTGCTGGCTGAAGACTGCCGGCTGCTGGCTTTCGTGGGCAGCCCGCAAAACGCGGTTTGGTTAGAAGAAAACGAAGCCGAAAAACTGCTTTCGGCTCAACCGGACGGTAATATCACGGCCGAGCAGGCTGCTGAGTTTGTTAGGAGAGTCATTGATGGATATGAATACCTTCGCTCTCGCCTGGATCAAGCTGCCGTGCAGCGGGGCGGGGAATTGCTGGAAGCCCATCAGAGGGTACGGCTGGCAGCCAGAACCCGAAATGTACGCTATCGGGTGGAACCGCAGTTGCCCCCCGATATCCTGGGAATTTACATTTTTCTACCCGCCACTTAACCGCAAAGCCGCTAAGGACGTTAAGAAGATGGATATCGAAGAAGTCGGTAAACAAATTGTGGATGCTGTAATTAAGGTTCATCGGGCTTTGGGTCCGGGCCTACTTGAATCATCTTATCAAACCTGTCTTGCTTACGAACTTCGCAAGAGGGGATTAAAAGTGGAATGCGAGATTCCTCAACCAGTTGTTTACGAAGGTATTCAATTAGATGTTGGATACCGTTTGGATATGTTCGTGGAAGATTTGGTTATCATCGAAAATAAAGTTGTGGAACAGATTCTTCCGATCCATGAGGCTCAGCTATTAACTTACCTGAAATTGAGCGGCTGCCATCTTGGCTATTTAATCAACTGGAATGTACCTCTCATTAAGAATGGGATTAAACGGATGGTGAACAAATTATGATGTCCATTAAAAACTTCGCGTCTTTTGCGCCTTTGCGGTGAATTATCATGCAAACTCGTAACCGAAACACATTTAGCACCATTCATACCGAGGGAGCCTTGCTTCCGGTTGATTTGCTTCAGCGTATCCGTTCGAACGATAAAAACCTGGAAGGATTAACCCCGGAAAGCTATCACCTCGCTCCCGGCGAAAAACTCAATGAGACCATTAACCGTTCTTGGAACCGGTTAAGTGGGTTATGGAGTGCTTTCCAAGCGGCGCGCGGTCGTTTAAAGTCTGCAGACGCAGGCACAACATTGACGCGCGAGCGTTGGCTGCTGCCATTATTTCAGGAATTGGGTTTTGGTCGTTTGAACACTTCAAAAGCAGTTGAAATTGAAGGGAAATCCTATCCAATCTCTCATCGTTGGCTAAATGTTCCCCTTCATTTAGTTGGGTGTGGGATTGAATTGGATAAACGCACCCCGGGCGCAGCTGGCGCTGCTCGAACCAGTCCTCACAGCCTGATTCAGGAATACCTCAACCGGTCGGAGGATGCTCAATGGGGGGTCGTCTCCAACGGGTTAAGCTTGCGCATCTTGCGGGATAACGCCGCCCTCACCCGCCAGGCGTATATCGAATTTGACCTGGAATCGATGTTTGATGGTGAGGTCTACTCCGATTTTGTCATATTCTGGTTGATTTGTCACCAATCCCGCTTTGAAACAACCGAGAAACAGACAGAGTGCCTGCTGGAGAAATGGTCAAAGAGCGCCCAGGAGAGCGGCACGCGGGCGCTGGATGACCTGCGCCGCGGGGTGGAAGAAGCCATTGTATGCCTGGGGCAGGGATTTTTGCAGCACCCGTTGAATGGAGAGCTGCGCAAAAGGCTGAAGAACGGCGGTCTTTCTGCCCAGGATTACTATCGTCAGCTCTTGCGCCTGGTGTATCGGTTGATCTTCCTCTTTGCCGCCGAAGACCGCGATCTGCTGCTCCTGCCGGATGCGCCGGTGGAGGCCCGGCAGCGGTTCCAGAATTACTATTCCACAATCCGTTTACGGGCTTTGGCTCAAAAGCAGCGTGGCAGCCGGCATCACGACCGCTATGAAGCATTGCGCCTGGTGATGACCTTGCTGGGCTCGGATTCGGGCTGTCCGGAGCTGGCCATCCCCGCTTTAGGGGGATTCTTGTTCGATGCCCGTTCTACAGCTGACCTCAATGACGCTAGACTGGATAACCAGGCTCTATTGAGCGCTGTGCGCAGCCTGGCATTCATCACGGAAGGGAATACCCGTCGGGCAGTGGATTATCGCAACCTGGGACCGGAAGAGTTGGGCAGCGTTTACGAATCTTTGCTGGAACTGCACCCCTTGCTGAATACTGACGCCGGTACTTTCCAGTTAACCAGCGCCGCCGGGAATGAACGGAAAACAACCGGAAGTTATTACACACCATCCAGTTTGATTCAGGTTTTGTTGGATTCCGCTTTGGATCCGGTGATTGAGCGTGTTGTGGCAGAAGCTCACCGCGAAGGCGCAAAGGACGCGAAGGATTCTTCGGATAAAGAAGAAAACTTTGCGCGCCTGGCGTCTTCGCGGTTATTATCGCTCAAAGTCTGCGATCCGGCCTGCGGCAGCGGGCACTTCCTGATTGCCGCTGCCCACCGTATAGCCGGACGGCTGGCAGAGGTGCGCGCCGGGGATAACGAACCCTCGCCTAACGAGACCCGCAGCGCCCTGCGCGACGTGATCCGCCACTGCATTTACGGCGTGGACCTCAACCCCATGGCGGTAGAACTGTGCAAGGTCAACCTGTGGCTCGAATCGCTCGAGCCGGGCAAGCCCCTGTCCTTCCTGGATGCACACATCAAGTGCGGCAACAGCCTGGTGGGTGTGGGAACGGGGATGGAGATTAACGAGTTGGAAGTGCCGGATGAGGCTTTTAACCCCGTGACCGGTGACCACAAACCCACTGCTGCGTTGTTGAAGAAGCGCAACAAACAAGAACGCCAAGGGCAAGAGAGCTGGTTTGTAACCGTGCTGAAAACCCGCCAAGACCTGGATGCCTGGTTGGCCGAGCGTAGCCGGGCGGTGGAGGACATGCCCGAAGACAGCGCCGCCGAAGTGCAGGCCAAGGCAGAGGCGTATCAGAAGGTCAATGAATCGGTGGAATACCGCGCCCAACGGCAGATTGCCGACCTGTGGACGGCAGCATTTTTCTGGAAGATTGAAGAACCGTCTGGCAAATCGTTAAGGGTGGTTGCCCCTACGCATGGGCAGTTGCGCCGCCTGCGCACGGGCGGCCAACCCCAGGCTGGGCTATTGCAGGAGGTGCAACGACTGAGCGAGGCGCAAGGCTTCTTTCACTGGCCGCTGGAGTTTGCCGAAGCGGCCGCCGCGGGCGGCTTCGACTGCGTGCTGGGCAACCCGCCCTGGGAGCGCATCAAACTGCAGGAGGAGGAGTTTTTTGCCGCGCGCGACCCGCAGATTGCCTCCGCCCCCAACAAAGCCGCCCGGGCAGAGCGGATCAAAGCCCTGCAGGAGACCAACCCGGCGCTGTTTCAGGAATTTGAGGATGCCAAACATGCGGCGGAATGCGCCAGCAAATTCATGCGCCAGTCGAGCCGCTACCCGTTAACCGCCGTAGGGGATGTCAACACCTATGCCCTGTTTGCGGAGCATTTCCGCAATTTAACCAATCCAACCGGCCGCGCCGGGGTGATCGTGCCGACCGGCATCGCCACCGATGACACCACCAAGGACTTCTTTGGCGACCTGGTGGAGCAGCGCTCGCTGGCCAGCCTGTTTGATTTTGAAAATAGGGAGAAGTTGTTTCCGGCGGTGGACAGCCGGATGAAATTCTGCCTGCTGACGCTTTGCGGCGCGCCGGTGAGGCAGGCGCAGTTTGTGTTCTTTGCCACGCGGGTGGAGCACCTGCGCGACGCGTGCCGCCAATTTACCCTCGACCCGGCGGAGATCGCCCTGTTCAACCCCAACACGCGCACCATGCCGGTCTTCCGCACGCGCGCTGATGCCGAACTGACCCGCCTGATTTACCAGCGCGTGCCGGTGCTGGTCAACGAGCGCAGCGGCGAGAACCCCTGGGGGGTAAGTTTCCTGCGCATGTTTGATATGTCCAACGACAGCCACCTGTTCATCACCGAGCCGCGCCAGGGGTATGTGCGGTTGTATGAGGGCAAATATGTTTGGCATTATGACCATCGCTGGGCAACACAAATCAATAACGATGTTCATGAGTTAATTCCATTAGAAAAATTCAATCCCAATACATTGGTAGAAACACGATATTATGTACCATCATCCGAAGTTGAAAAACGGTTGGCAAATTGGAACAAGGAATGGTTGGTTGGTTTTCGGGATATTACAAATGCGACAAATGAACGCTCAATTGTTACTGCTCTCATTCCAAAGGTGGGAGTAGGTAATAAATACCCAGAGATTTTTTTCTTGTCCTCCACAGAATTAACCTGTTGTTTTGTTGCATGTCTAAGTACTATACCTTTCGATTATTTTGTGAGACAAAAAATAGCTGGAACGACGCTTAATTTCTTTATATTGAAGCAATTTCCAGTTCTTCCTCCCACTCGCTATTCGCCCGCTGCCATTGGCTTCATCGCCCCGCGCGTGATCGAGCTGGTCTATACCGCCTATGACCTGCAGTCCTTCGCCCAGGATGTCCTGAATGAAATCGGCAGCGAAACCTGGAATGAATGGTTCCCCCACTCGCCGCTCGCCACCCCCCATTCGCCCCCGCGCCCCTTCCCCTGGGACGAAGGGCGCCGCGCGACCTTGCGCGCCGAGCTGGACGCTTATTATGCCCGCCTCTATGGGCTGAACCGCAAGCAGCTGCGCTACATCCTCGACCCCGCCGACCTGACCGCGCGCGAATTAAAAGACATCCTCGACCCGTGGGAAGAGGTGGCTGACCCGCTCGACCCGGCGGGGTACGATGCCCGCCGCGCCGCCAGCGACTTCCCCGGCGAGACGTTCCGCGTGCTCAAGGAGAAGGAGCTGCGGCAATACGGCGAATACCGCACCCGCCGCCTGGTGCTGGAGGCGTGGGATCGACTGGAAGGTGTCGAAGTTGGCAATCCTGATGGCTACCCAGCACAAAGTGCTGCAGTATTGCAAAAACAGGAAACAATTTTAGTACCACAACCCAAATCGGAAAGCCGGCCTGTAGCAGTTCAGACCCAGCATCCCGCATCGGCGAAGAGAGATATGGATCCACCTGTAGATCAGCCTACTTTAACTGATTTTGGGCTGTATAAATGCGAGGTATGCGGGAAGATGGTGATGGGATTTGAAAAGGCAAACCACGAACAGGAAAAGCATGGCGGGAAGAGTGTGGATTGGAAGAAGGTAAGGTAATGGCTCTACGAGTAAAACAAATGTCGAAACAAGAATTCGCGAATGTGGCAGAACGCCAATGGGTTCCTGTTGTCTTATCAGGAGAGGCTTGTCCGCAATGGATGCGAGGAATCCCCAAGGAAATGGTGAGACTGGTTCTCGCTAGCGGCATTTTTAATGATCCAAGCGTAATCGAAGACAGAGGTGTCACATATAGTGGTCTTGTTGGAGGCATCGATATTTATCGTTATGATCAAAATGATGAACCCCTGGGATATCCAATCAATAAAGACCATTATGTCATTATTCTTGATCAGGATAACGATGATGCTCTCTTAGTCCACGGACCATTACGAGATCATGAGCATTGGATTAATCAATTACCGAATCTACCAGAGGGTATTGTTGTGATCGATACATTAGGGGATGAATGATGGCGACTTAGAATTGAGATCAAGGCAAGGTAATTCAGAAATAGGGAACCACACCAGACCATGTGGATTACGAAAAATTCGATAAACAAAACCTGGGATCGCTAAGATGAGTTTTTCCAGATTGACATCAAAACCTAATCTAAAACTTGCTTGGCGGAGGCTTGCAACAACAAAGGATGCCCGCTATAAGAACTATTTTCGATGCATCATGGAAGCTTATGAACTCAGCGAAGGAGAAAATATCAGCGATCTTTATAAAAGAATAAAGAGCAAAGAGTATTCTCCCCAATCACCAGTGAGGATTTATTATCCTAAAGCATCCGGTTTGCAGCGCCCGATTACACTTCTATGTATTGAAGACCAAATAATGCTTCAAGCCATAGCGAATCTGTTTGCAGAAAAAGTTCGCATACGCCGGCAACCATTAATAGGAAAATCAATTTTTAGCCATTGGCTGACAAAGAAAAACGACTCCGAATTTTTCTTGAGTGATTGGAAATACGGTTATTACGAATTACGGAAATCTTTGAAATATTGGTATAACCAAGGCTATAAGTGGTTAGCAAATTTTGACCTGGCAGCATTTTATGACACTATTCCACATGAATTACTATTAAGAATTATTGCCCCTCATCGTGGACAAACCGAATTAACGGACTTTATTTCGAATTGTTTGCAAACCTGGAGCGCAGATAATCGCTCAGTCCAACATAATCATGGTATTCCACAGGGTCCATCAGCATCAGATTTTCTAGCAGAATGTGTTATGTTGCCTATTGACGAAAAGATGCATCAGACTTGTGTTTACCTCCGTTATGTTGATGACATACGAATTCTAGGGAAAAATGAATATGAAGTGCGTAAAGCACTGGTAGATTTGGATGTTTTATGTAGAGAGAGAGGATTAATCCCAAGTTCTGAGAAAACCACAATTTTCAAAATAAAAGATGAAGAAGAAC
>Ga0208695_1001564_pt1 | contig 18703 bp, 18 predicted proteins | sample AD_UKC111_MetaG_FD_184449 | JGI IMG/M metagenome (GOLD analysis project Ga0208695, IMG submission 184449) | Active sludge microbial communities of municipal wastewater-treating anaerobic digesters from Hong Kong - AD_UKC111_MetaG (SPAdes)... | ecosystem: Engineered > Bioreactor > Anaerobic >...
TACCCTAATGCTATTCATCTGCGTAGCATGTTTCAATTGGCTCTTAATCTTACCGCCTTTCAACTTAATCTTTCCATTATGAACTGCATCATGGCATGTTTTGCATAATGTAATAAGATTTTCAGGATCATCAGAGCCATTGTTACTTCTAAAAATAATATGATGTACTTCAAGTTTGTTATCTTTGGATTTACCTTTACAATGTTGACATTTGTAAGAATCTCTATCTAAAATAAATGCTTTAATATTTGCAAAACCGTAGTTAGTTCCTCTTTGATAAGCCCATTTTCGTGTATTCTCATGGTGAAGAGCAGGATTTTTCATTAAATGTGGATCGAAGCTACCGGTTTCTATTACAAGTTGAGTTATTGGAAGAATTGATTTGACAAAGTTGATTTCTTTGAAATGGCTATCAAATTTGCTAATCATAGTCGGTGAAAATCTATCTTTCTTTCTAGAATTCTTCCTATTAACCCAACGAGCTTTACGATATCTAGTTTTCCGATTTCTTCTGTTACGACGAGCAGTAGCCCTGCTTTTTATAGTTTTGGTGATGTCATTTCTAATAGTAATTTCAGAAATATAAACTACTTCGTTTTTATCATTAACGACTGCACTACCTATTTTATCACTACCAGTATCAACCCCATGAGTTAAAGACTGTTTAGCTTGTCCACTGCCGTAGAGAAGTTTAATGGTAAAAGGGGTTCTTCTAATTACTTTAGCTTTACCTTGCTTAAGTAGAATCCTAGCTTTTCTAGGTGAACATGGCATTAATGGTTTTCCATATTTGTTAATAACGTAAACTACCATAAAGTGTTTATCTCCTTTATACAAAGAAGTTATGCCTATTCAACTAGTTGGAGTGCTAGTTAAAATTGGACTTCCTCTCGATCAGTTAAGAAGGCTTCGCATTGTGGTTGACTATTCCGTTCTGCCTTGGAATTGTTTACAGAGCCACGAAAGAGCATTGAACTGAGGCGACATTCAAAGGTTTCTACATCCAACTTAACGGCTACCAGTTTTTTAAACTCCTACTGGTGATCTGGTGAAGGTGACCCTCTAATCAAATTCAATTAGAAGGTGCTAAGTCTTGCTTAGCACAGCTTCACGTGCTAGTATTTTGGAAGTATTTTCATCTCCATCTATTTCTTCATATTCTATTTCGTTCTCTATCATTAATTTCTTAATTTTTAAATCTATTATTGTAGCCTCTTCTTCTGTATTTATACGCCCAGAAGTTTTGTATTCAAAATTTCTATTTAGGAAAAAATTAAAATTATTAAATCTAGAAAACTCCCAAAGAACCAAGTCTTGAAAATAAGGATTTGGTTCTTTTGAATAAATTATCGATAATAGTAGTGGAGAATCTGTAATAACAACATTAACCTTAGATACAAGCTGTAATAAACTTTTTCTTTGTTTAGAGAAGCTATATAATTGATCTTTTGGAATATATGGATTTTCTTCATAAACTTTACTTTTAAACCACTCTAACGATTCTTCACATTCAATATTATTCAATTTTAATATGTTGAAAATCCCTGCTCTGGTTGTAGATTTACCAGAGCAAGGACCACCAAAGAGATTAACAATTAATGTTTTTTTCACAGAAAAAAAACCCAGACTTCAGAATTTGTCTCTTCAACTTTCGTATCTCCTAAGATTACAGTATTTCCAGAGATTGTAGGAAGTTCGACACTGCTTAAAAGGCTATTTAATATTCTTTTTTTTCTTATCAAATATAACACCTTCTGTTAAAGTCTAATCAAAAACTATTCAAAAATAAACTCAATTTCATTAAATCCTTCACTAAAAACAGGCATTTGAAAATTCTTCAACATTTTTTCGTAAACTTTAGGAGTAATATATTTTCCAGTATCTGATCTATTAGAATTTCTTTTTAACACTTCTTCTAAACTTAGTAGAAAAACTTTAATATTAACACTCTTCAAGTATCTATTATGGAGAAGATTGATTTTTCTATTTCTAGATTTTATTGACATATTAGTTTCATCAATAACTAAATCTTCTTCATTTTTAATACCATCTTTAATTCTATTCTCGTGAATTCTGCTAACTTCTTCTTGATTTACTGTTTTCCAATTCTTATCATATTCATCAAAAGCACCAAGTTCCATAATAACATCATCCCTACAAAATACTTTATACCCATTTTCTTTCAGTTTTTCTGAGTATGTAGTTTTGCCAGAAGCAGGAATCCCCATAAGTAGGGTTAAATTTGCTCCTTCAGAATTATTAGAAAACTTTGTAGAATTTTTGTTTCTATAGATTAACGAATTTTTCTTATATTCAATATCATACTCGAAATCTGGAATATCTGCAGTTTCAAGATCATGTGCCAAATTCAGAGAATCTCTAAAATCCAAATATTCTTTTTCAGCTTTTCTGCCTACATTATCATAATGTAACATTTTAACAAAATTATTATCAAAAGATTTCCCAAATCCAAAAAAATTATTTACATCATATATATTTGAAATCTTTTTATTTTTGATTCTAAGCATATGATAATTAATTAAATATAGGATTTCAACAAGATTATGACTGTTTAAAGGATCATCAATAGATTCATAATATTTTTTGATAACATCTATTGCCAGATATGCTGAATAGTTATCATGATCATAAAAAACTACTTTATCTGAATTTTCTTTGATATTTCTGCAATATGGTTTTCCAATATCATGCAAAAGAGCAGCAATATGAAGCAAAACTTTATCTGTATCTTTAATTGCTTCTCCTAATACCAATCTAGTATGGTTGAGAACAGAACCTTCTTTATGATAATTAGATTCCCACATATCCGAACTATGGTCACAAAGGTTCACTTCAGTATAAAGATGTTTAAAATTGTTTTCAAACCATTCTAGATAACTTTCAGGATTTGTCCACAAAACTATCACATTCCTTTCTTTCTCTAGAAGGAATCTCCATCAATATCATAACACAGAGAAAATAACAAGTGAACTAATCACGCCCTTCAGGGTGTGATCTTCCTGTTTCAACGACGAATACTTGCTTTCGATGCTCTGAAAGTGGAGGTATTTATCTCGGCAGGCTTAAATTCCCCGCGTCCCGCAGGTACTAATGATGCTTTTTCACCATCAATCATTTTAATCATTAAATATTTCATTTGCACTGTAGGTGAATGTTTTAAAGAAAGAATTAAAAAATATATTAATGAACAAGGTTAATAATACTTCGCCATTCATATCACACCCTGAAGGGTGTAATCTTTCTAGCGATCTGGAGTAAACTCTAAAAATCAATAGCACTTACTATACTTATCGGCAACTTTACTGGCTCCACACGATTCTGGTTTTACTTTACATGTAAACCCGCATCCTAGAACCATTCCTTTTAATGCTGTCAATATTTCTTTAGTTTTCCCCCTATTACCTGCGTCTATATGTATCTCAAGTTCCTTAAATTTTTCTACTAATTTTTTTTCATTAAGTATCTTTAATAATCTTTTCGATATTTCTAAACTTTCTGTAACTTCTAAAAATATTCTTTCATGGAACTCCATTTTTCTTTCTATAATTCTCTTTTTGTAAAAATATCTAGCCCCTACACCTTCTCTATGAATTATAATAGCGCTAACCATTGCAACCTTATTATGTACTGTAAAATTCTGAGAGTCTGTTCCTATTATTAAAGTGTATTCTTTTTCTTTATCTTCATTCATAAATAACTCTATTTCATCAACCAATTCTTTAGGTGTTAATTTGCCTAATGTTGGTGATGTGTAATATGTATCTGACATCATAACACTCCTTATTAACTTAAAAATAATTGTCTGCCTCTATGAGGCAGACAATATTATGAAATTTTATATATCATTTGATTACTAGAAGCTAACGTTATTCCATACATTTCTTTTTTATCAGATAAATCAGGATTATATTTACCTGTTTTAATATAATCAAAATTTATTAAAATTTCTGTTGGAATTTCTTCAATTTCTCTTCTAGTAAATAACCAATATTCAATTCCTTCTATTCTAATATCATTAATAAACTTCAATAATTCGTCAGAATCTTGATCTAATGGCTCTCCACCCATAATCATTACCCTTTTTATTAACCCAGCGTTATTTATTATTTTTTCTTTTATTTTTTCAGAAACCGTTTCATTACATAAAGTTCCTACTGAATAATCCCACAATTCTGGATTATGGCAATTTTTACAATGTTCCCCATCTATTCCACTACATCCTGAAAGATATATTTCTAAAGCTTCATTATTTAGTGTATATTGGGTTGCTGCTATATTCATTTTATAATTCCTCAGGTTTATGGAAAACCCTATTAGGATAATCAGTATCTCTTCTGACCTTATGGAAATTTTTAACATTGACTAGAAATCCAACAACTCTGGTATAATTATTTATAATTTCCCCATTACATATAGTACATTTTAGATTTTTACCTGAAATTACATGTCCATTTTCGCATTCTTGAATATTATAATTTACAGCAAAATACACAATTCCCATTTTTGCAGCAGCTAATACTAAATTAACTATTTTATCTGGAGATACTTCAGAATCTATATTAAGATGTGCTATGGCACCCCCACTAAAATGTTTATCAAATAACCCCTGTAATTTCATTCTTTCTATTAGATCTACATTGGCCGTTAAAGGAATAAACTGATTGCTATATATATTTAGGTTACTTTGGAATTTAAGAAGCTTATCCTTTTCTGCCATTTTTATAGACATATTTTCTCCAGGAACCTGCTCTACATTATGAGGAACACCATATAATTTGTCAAATTCTTTATTCTTCTCATTTATAAGTTTCATTATTTTAATAGTTGCTTCTTGACCTTCAGGGGTCATTATATCATATCCTAATATCTCGAGACACTCATAGAGTCCATTGACTCCGGTAGTTGAGTATTGTTTGTTTATATCAATAAATCCATAAGTATAAAGAGGATGGTTTCCATTTTTTATTCTCTTTTTTACTATAGATCTTTTAGCATTATTTACTTGTGAAGAAACTACTAAATACTCAGTAAGTAATGTACAAAAGTTTTCAAATATAATTTCTCTAGAAAGCCTTTTATTATAAGATAATAAAGCTAACCTTGGAAAATTTATTGAAGTAACTCCTAAACTTCCTATTTTACTACTCCCAGAACCAAAAGAATTAAAATATTCAGATTCAGTATCAGATCTTAATCTACAGCAAGAACTTAATGTACTTTTATCTCCACAATAGAAGTTTATAAATCCATATTTGGAATTATACTGAGCAATCTTTTTTAAAAACTCAAGATCAAGTATGTTATGATCTTTATCTACACAAAAACACGCAGTTGTTACAGGAAATGTTATAGGTGTTCTTTTTAACTCTTGATTCATACAAGTTAGGTAAAGATCCTGAAGTTTTTCTACTATATTAATATCCGGGCTACTACCATCAGGAAATAGATAATCTTTAGAAAGTTTTTCTAAGAAATATTTATCATATACTGAAATATTAGTAAAAGGTGACTGGTTTGCCCGCATAGGTTGATTTATAGTATAAATAAAAGAAACTAAATTTTCTCTTACATATTTATATATATTTCTTTCATATAAACACTTTTGGTCTTCACTAAAGGTTTTAATAAGACCTGAGATCATATTTAATCTATTATTTTTTATTAACTCTTCTTGAGTTTCATTCAAACTTTCAAAAAATTCTTTGTTAAAAGAAAGCCCAAATGATTCCTGACCAATAAGATCTTGTTGTTTTTTACTAAGAGTTGAATATAATTCATCTTTTATTTTTTTACAAGAAGATACAAAATATTCTTTTTGTTCTTCAGTAAAAGTCATTCCTAAATCTAAACCAATTAAATCAAAGTGTGCATCTACACCAGTTTCTAACATCTGTTTTACATAATAACTCATTACTACTAACATATCTGCTAATCCAGTAGCACCCAAAGTAGAATTTGAAGCTATCACTGTAAATTGTTCTAATTGACTTTTAAATGAATACAAATATTTAGGCGGCAAGGATTTTATCTTTTTGACCATAGGCAAACCTTTGGTCATAATATCATATGTAGAATAGTTGAAACAATAGGGTAGTCCTGCTCCTATTCCATGGAAATCGTGTATATAGATATCCCCAGATAATTGTTGTTCAACTATTTTGTTGGCAATTCCTAATCCATGAGCCTTTTTTAATTCTTTCCATAGTATATAATAACTATTTACTTTAAAGAAAGGTTTAGGTAATTCTGTGTTATATACAATAACCCCAGTATCTTCAACATTTGCATTTGCATCTATACTTGCATCTGCTGTTACTGTTGAAGAAAAGAATTTTTTAGAAAACTTTGATAGGTCTGTTTGTTCTCCGATTCCTTCAAGATCAAATAACTCCTTTGGATATTTTCCGCGTAAATACATCATTAAATCATCAAAATCTTGATCATAAGAAACCTTAAAATACATTTACTAGAACTCCTTAATATCAATAATTACATCATCTTTTAAGATGATAGGGAAGCTTTCAATACCAACTTCTTTAGCATTTTCCATAATTTTTTTTCTTTCATCTCTATCACAAGCAGTAAAAATTATATATTCAAAATCTACTCCTTTTTTAAATAATATTTGTTTTACTATTTCACACCTTGGACAATTTAATGTTCCATAAACTTTAACCTTCAAAAAAACACACCTCATTTGTAAATTATATGAAAAAGCGCTAAGTTTTGCTTAGCGCTAGTTTACAATCTTTCTATACTATCTAACTTAGAAATTCCATTTTTGTGCGAAACTTTAACAAAATATATCGGTAATTCTTCTTTAATGTTTTCTAAAGGTAATGTACTATGAGAAATGAGAAATATATCGATTTTTAAATTTTGTTGAAATTCAGCAAGTGTTGACAAAGCTTGCACAATACCATCACTGTCTATATTAGTTAGTATCTCATCTAAAACAATAAACTTAGGAATATTAGGATTCTGAGAATATGAAAATTCATACATAGCTAAAAATAATGCAAATATGACCTTTTTTTCTTGACCTAAACTTAAATTCATCATAGATACTGGATTACCTGATTTTATTAATTCAGGTTCTATATTAGAAGAATCATCTATAGTAAGTTTTCCTAATAAACTTCCGCCAGATAGTTTACTCAAATAATATTCGAAATACTCTGATATTACGTTAATATAATCAGAAAGTATTCTAGCTCTGATAGTGGATTTAGGAGATACTAACTCTAATATTTCCTCTATTGAACTTTTCCAGGATAATCTTTTAATCTTAGCCTTTTCTAATGCTTTTAATTTTTTACTATGTATTGATATATTAGTAGATGATGAATTCTTATTTTCATCTTCAGCTTTAGTTAACTGTTTGGTTAAGGATTTAATATTATCTTCTACCATTCTGATTTTAGATAAAATGTTCCGATTTTCTGTTTTTAAAGTGTCAATTTTTTCTTCTATATCATTAATTGTAGATTTTACTTTAGAAATTTTAGAAGATATTTCTTTAATTTTGAGCTCTATTTTTTCTTTATTTTTGTTATTTTCTTCAATTTTATCTATATAATATTTTTCAGTTTCTTTTAATTTATTTTCAGGAACCTCTTGGTGACAAAATGGACATTCAGGCTTACTTTTTAATGTTTTTATCTTAGTTAATTCTTTATCATATAAGGAATTTTTACTTAAGATCTCGTTTCTATTAACTTTCTCTGAATTTATATTAGTTTCAAATTCTTCTATTTTTTCTTCAAGTTCTTCAATTTCTTTTTCATATGAAGAGGTGTCTATCTTTATATATTCTGAAGTTTCATATTCTTCTTTTTTATGTTTATTATCTTCAATTTGTGTTTTTATATAATCAATATATTTATCAGAATCTTGGTTTAATATTTCTATAATTTTTTTAGTACTAGTAATTTCATAATTTATCTTTTCTAAATATCTGTTATTAGTAATATTAAATTCTTTTGCTGATATATAGTATTGATCTAAAATATCAACTTTTGTAAATTTTTTATAATATTCAAGTCTTTGTGAAGGCAGCATTGAAGTAAGTGTTGGATTTCCAGAATAATAAAAGACAAAATTATTAGCCAATTCAGGATCCAAATCTATAAAAGATCTAATATCAGACTCATTGTTAGACTTTGTTCTTTTAGAAGCATCTGCTCCATTATAGAAAATTTCAACCTTTGAAGATTTTCCTTCTTTTTTAGATCTTACTATCTTCAAAACTTCTTCATTATCTAAAAAATATTCAACTTCATCAATAAAATCATCTTCGTTAAAAGATATGATACCATCTATTTTAAATCTTTTATTGGCTGCTCTAAGAGATTTCCCAAATAGGTTTATATATAAAGATTCACCAACTAATATTGATTTTCCTGATCCATTTGATGGGCCATTACCAGGATCATCATGATTTATTCCATTAATTACATAAAGTCCTGGTTCATTTTTACTAAAATCTAGATTTAATTCTTTAAACGAATATATATTTTTTAGTTTTATTGATTTTATTCGCATTGTTTTCCTCTCATCATATAATCAAAAACCTTTTTGGTGGTTTCAACAGTTTCTTCCTTAAACAAAGGAATAAGTATCTTAAGAACTCTTTCTTTTGAAAGTGTCGTAGTTGTGAATCTTTCTTTTATTTCAGATATTGTTTTGTTTAGCTCTGGGGTTAATTCTTCTTTAGTTTGGTGTGAGTTTTTGAGCAACGTCAAAGTTCTAAAGTGTTTTCTAAATTTAGAAATTTGTTCAGCTTCTTCTATAGAAGAATATTGATATTTTATATTTGCTTTTTGTAATTTTTCTCTGGCTAATTTGGAAGTAAGATTTTTAAGATCAGGAATTCCTTTAAGTGTTATGAAAAATTGAGTATTATGATTTTCTATTTTTCTCACTTCATTGTTTGAAGTGTCTAATATATAAAAATGTTTAACTAAATCAGTATCATTATAATTAGAATTTCTAGCAGATCCTACATAAATAAGATTTCCAAATTCTCCTTCAGTGTGAATATGTCCTAAAAAAACTCTTTTATATATAGATAAATCTTCTAGAGATGGTTTATCTAATAATGATGTCTGAATTTCTAAAGATTCCAACTTTTCTTTAGATATAAATCTTTCTTCAAACTCTCTAGTATTAAAATGTCCAAACATGTATGAATATTCAGGAGCTACTACCCTCAGAGAGGAAAGATCTTTACTAATATTCTCTGAATATGGAATAAATATTAAAGGAACAGAATCTATATCACATATTTCAGGTTTTTCTATTACGAGTATGTTTGTTAAATATTTAATGGAATTTAGTAATGAAATTTTTGATGTTATTGATTGTATGGTTTTTTCATTATATGAATATATATCGTGATTTCCTGTTAAAACTATTATTTTACACATTTTTGAAAGATCTGTAAATAAAGAAATTGTAAGAGTCAATATATGCGCACTTAAAGTAGAAGAACTATCAAAGATATCGCCCAGAAATACTACAAAATCTATATTGTTATCTAAAACTATATTTTTAATATCCGTAAAAATCTTTATTAATTCTTCAATATCATCTATAGATTCTAACTCTTTAAGATTTGGGTCTATATGTAAATCTCCTATTAACAATAATTTCAATCTAAACTTCCTTTCTAGCTTTTCTTAAAATATCTATTACTTTATTATGTTTTTCAAAAGTATTTGATATTAGATAAAGATTACTTCTAATTTTAGTTTTTACTCCTTTTGCATCTTCAGTACTATATCTATTATCCAATTCTAACATATCTACTATTTTTTCAACATCATATTTTAATTCAGAATCAAATATTCCTCTTTCTAAAGATTTGAGAATTGTGTAGATATAAGGAGTTTCTAAACTAGCAAAATCAATAATACTATAATTACGTACTATTAATTCTTTATTATTTGAAATTGTTTCTTTCATTTTATTTATAAAATTTATTTCAGGTTTTGTAAAGTTTTCAGATAGATTGAAATTGTTTAAATTTTCTATAAACGTTGATGGGTTAATTAAAGAAGTTTCAGGAACTCCGTTTTGGTGCATAATTTTGAATAATTTATAAGTTTTTTTCCATCCTATATTTCTAATACCTTCTATATTGTCTGCTTTGTCTCCAACTATACTTTTCATTAAAGCATAAGTTGTAGGAGGAAGCCAGTATTCTTCTTCTAATGATGTATTCCAGTCCTGATATTCCATATCTTTTCTATATGTAAAAATTTTAGTTTTTTGGTCTAACAGTTGTATAAAATCACTATCGCTAGATATTATCCTAAAGGAAGGATTAATTTTTTCACTGTTAGGTTCAAATACATATTTATTAAGATATTCTTTAGCAAAATATATTATCATATCTGCTTCAGTATTTTTAGTTTCTATAAAAGGTATAGGAAAACAATCAAACATCTCTCTTAGATATTTATAATGGGACCTTTCCATTTCTTTCTGTGTTTCGGTTTTTTGTTTATTTCTATTAGCTTTATATTCTGATAATATAGCCTTAGCTCTTTTATTTTGGCCATTGTCAGAACAAATAATAGCAAAACTAAATGGATATTTTCTAAGTATTCCTGTAAATCTATCTAGGATTTTAGTAGCATGATCATCAATAAAAGTAGAAAGGTCTATACAATCTTCTCCATGATACATATATCTTTTTACTAAATTCATCCAATCTATTATTAAAACTTTTACTTCACTACTCATGAATATGACACCACCGAGTATAAAACCTCAATATCCTGTATTTTAAATGTTGCAATAATAGCATGTGAATTTAATTGTATATCAAAAACATCAAGATCTTTAACTCTTAGTAAAGATTGTAGAAAAAAAGTAAAATATTCATCAAATTTTACTTTTAGTTTTGCACTATTGTCACAATTTATAATATATTGTACTTTGTTTTTAGCTGCGTCTTTAGTTTCAATTTCTATTTTTCCAGGTTTTGATGTCAACGTATAACTATCCAAATCTGAAGCAAGCACAGAAAGAGATGATAATATTTCGGAAATATCATCTTTTGTAATCTTAAAATCTACCGAATTACTAATATTTTCTGCCTGTTCATCAAGGAGAGTTTTAAATTCTTGTGCATCAACTGGAAATTCTGGATATTCATCTCCTAAAGGGTTTTCTATTGATGATATATTAAGGTTTAGATTATTAGATTTTAATTCAATTCCTCCAATATCTAAAACCATTTCAGTAAATTTAGGATTTATTAGATGTTTAGAGATGTTTCTAATAAGTGGTAATACAAATTCTTCTGAAGACTCTAAAAGGGTTTCTTCAGGAATATTATATTTCATTGAAACTATAAAACTCTCATTCAAATCTGCCTCATAAACTTTAAGTGTTGAATCTTCAGAATTGAAATGAAGTGTTACGAAATTGAAATTTTTTATAGGAACTAGGTTAATACAATTTCTTAAATTTGATAATACTACACCATCTGTAATTTTTATTGTCATTATTCTATCTTCCTTTTCTATAAACTTTTGTTATCAATATAACACGTTTTTAATATATATTTAACCTGAGTTTCTGTTAGACTATTATCTACAATATCATATAAGTATCCAAGACCTTCATTATTTTCTTTAGTAGAAACTACAAATCTGATTTTATTAATTCTTACTATAATATCATTTTTTTGAACTTTTGAATATGCAGCATAGATTTTCTTTTTAGAGTTTCTGATTAGTAATTTTTTGTCTTTTGTTTCTTGGTACTCATTCAATCTTTTAATTGCCTTATTTATTTTATAAAAACTAGAAGAAAACCAATCATAAAAATAATCAGAAAATCTTTCTTTAAGTCTACCTATTGCATGATATGTTAGAAAAATATCAAACTCTTTACTTCTATAAACATTGACTTTATATTGATCTTGATGTTCTTTTCTAGCCGTTGTCTCCAATTTTAATAGGAACTCTCCTAGAGTTCTGTCGTTAATATTAGACACGGATATCCCTCCTTAAACTGTATTTCGTATTTTTTAAAGTTCTGCTAGATCCAAAAAACAAGCCAAAATAATTAAATCCAAATCATACACTAATTTGCTTTTGTAAACATAATCTGATAGTACAATAATTCCTGTGTTGTTATTGGTTTCTAAGAGATATTCTTTGAGAATATTAAATATTTCATCCCCAAGATTTTGATCTTTTAAATATTGCGATAGTTTTTTGACATCTTTATTCTTTGCCATTAGCAGAGAATTTTCTATAATCTTAAAATCTCCACTCTTTTTGGTAGTAATTACATCAAGTGTCAGTTTTTTATATGTAATATAAAGTCTTTGTAATTCAAAAATTAACGATCTAATATCTATATATCCTTTTTTTGCTTGATCTTTAACTAATTCGACCAAAGCTTTCTGGTCTACTTCTTCAAAATTTTCATTTTTAATAATCTCTAGAAGTCTTTTAGCAGCACCTTTAGGAGATGGGGTTAAACACAGTGGAATACATCTACTTCTAATTGGCTCTGAAATTTTGTGGAATTCATTACATGTTAGAATGAACCTACTCTTAGCACTGTGCACTTCTAATACTTCTTTGAGAGCTCCTTGAGCAATGTAACTAAGCCCATCAGCTTCGTTTAGTACAATAATTTTCTGAGCATTTCTAAAACCACCTGTAGAAGCAAATGTCAATATTTTATCTCTTATAGTATCTATTCCACGTTCTTCTGAAGCATTAATGATAAGTTTAGGAAATTTTAACTCATTTAAAATAACATTAACAATGCTGTTCTTGCCTGTACCCGGTTTGCCATACAATATAAGATGTGGAACATCCTTCTTCTCAATAATATTTTTAATTATTTCATATTGACCATCTTCAAGCACAAGTTCATTTAAAGTTTTAGGACGATACTTTTCTACCCAAAGGCTGTTAGCTCTATTCTTAATATTTGATATGATTTCATTAATATCTGTATTTTCCACGTAAGACCCCTCCTAGGATATTGTAGACCAATTATATCACACTAGGAGCCAGTTGTAAATAAAGTCTAAGTTTACAAAAAATCTGCTATATGTTATAATAACAGAGGTATACTTAATGTTGAAACGGAGGCTTTATCTTGCCAAGAAAAAAATCAGAATCTAATATATATTTTCAAGAAAAGGAGATGTTAAATTGTATATCAAACTATAGAGAAAAGAAAGATCCAAAAATTTTAAATCCTTATGTACAACAATGTTCATTATTGATCAAAGGAATGATAAATAAAGAATTTTGGGGTAACTCATATATAAAAAACAATGAAGAAGATGTAATACAGGAATGTTTATTTGAAATAATAAAAAGTATGCAAAGATATGACCCAGATAGAGGAAGACTTTTTGCTTATACTAACAGAATTTGTAAAAACACCCTCCTAAAAATATACGGAAAATCCCAAAAAACATACAATCATGAGCTAACCATAGATTTCTTTGAAAATGAAGAAACTGAAGATATGTCTATGGAAGAATTTTTCGAGACGCTTGTATATAATGAAGCAGCCGAAGAAGGAAAATTTCTAGTAGACATAAAAAAATATCCATTATTAACTATAGAATATAGTTTTTTAAAAGCTTATAGCATTCTATCATCTATGTTATCATCGTTGTTATCAATTAATAACGAAAAAACTCTTGAATCTCTGATATTTAGTATGAAATATAATGTCAATATTGATTTTGATATTTCAGAAATTTTCAATAAAGATTCCAAGACAAATCTAAAAATACTTAGAAAAATAATAAATATTATATCTCTAGGTATTAAAAGAATAGAAGATAAAGCAGAAAATTTAAATATTAATCTAAAAAAGAAAATTGATTTAGAAGATAATATTGGAAGAATTAGAAATACAGTTTCAACCCTCCTAAAAACAAATCATAAAAAATTAAAACTTTCTAATGAAAATTTAGATATAAATTTATTAACATCACTTATTTTATATATAAATACATATGGTGAAGTATAATGAGTGTTTTTGGTAAATTAAAAAATGAGAATGAAAATATAGTATCTAAAACATATTTTATGTTTTTTGTAGGTTTATGTAATAATATAAACTCTACGTATAAAAAATATAGTAATGGATATATTAATATCGTACCAGTACCAAAATCCAACTTAAAAGAAGTAAAAGATTACGATAATTTAACTGCATACTTAGCCTCTAATAAAAAATGGGTAAAAGTAGATAAAATGTTTAAGAAATTAAGAGAAGAAAAAATTGATATGATTCAATATTTATCAGTATTATTAGAAAATTGGTTTAAGGTTAAAAATATACTAGGAATAACATCTAAAGAATTTCAACCAACTTTTAATATACTATTTTCTGATAAACTAATACCTGTTTATTGTAGTATTAAAAATATAGAAATAAAAGAAGACATTGAACGTAAAAAAGATTTCGTAGTAAAAGATACCAAACCTGAAAGAATTAATAAAACTTTCGGTGCTGATTATAATTCTCTATTTAGAATTAAAGCGTTAAATTCTGATTTAAGTTTCCACGATATAGTTTCAATTTTTATAGGAGAATTTGATAAAGAGTTTGCTGAGTTAATATTAAAAGAAAGAGAAGAATTAATTACTAAAGAATATTTGAAAAAGAAATTGAGGTTATCATAATAATGAGAAATTTAGGTTGGGATTCTGCTGCTGGACAGTTTACATTAGAATTTAGAACTGAAATATTACAAGCTTTTTATCAAAGCCCAGGACTTTTTGAAAAATTAGGAATGTATCTTGAACCTGAGTTTTTTGAAAATGAATATCTACAGCATATATATGCATCATTAATAAGATTCTATGAAAAATATAATAAATTACCAAAAGAAAGTATTGTAAAACAGGAAGTTTGTCAACATATAAATAAAGGAAATCCTACAGAAGCAGATATTGAAAATTTAAATATGTTTGCTGAACAAATATTTCACTCTAAGTTAGATCAAGAAACTTTAGATTATATAGAAAATTCTGTAAAGAATTTTATTAAAGCTCAAGCCATGAAGCAAGTTGTTCTAGATTCTCTAGACGACTTAGGAATTGCTGAAAAACACCAGGATTTTATGAGTAAAGTAGAATCAGTAATGATGATGATTCCTGAAGAAGATGACTTAGGAGTAGATGTTTACGCACTAGATGAAGTTAAAGAAAGATGGAAAGCTAGAAAAGAAGGTAAAGAAATAAAAAGATTACCTACAGGATGGGAAGAAATTGATAAAAGTTTTCAAGGTGGTGTTGGGCCTGGAGAAGTTTTATCCTTTTTTGGTCCAGCCAACTCAGGAAAAAGTATGTATTTAATAAATGTTGGAGCCAATATGATAATTAATAAAAAGAACGTATTACACATTTCTCTAGAAATGAGCGAAGAGGTTATGTGTAAAAGATATGATCAAAGAATGCTTGGCTTAACATATGATGAACTTAAAACTGGGAATGAATCTTTAATAAAAGTTAAAGAATTATTAAAAAGTAGAATTGGTAAGTTAAAACTTAAGAGATTTCCGGCCAACGAGGTTTCTCCTCAAGATATTGGAATGTTTATAAAAAGAATAAAAATGGTTGAAAATTTTGAACCTGATGTTCTTATTATTGACTACGGTGAGCTAATGAGAGCTCCATCCAAATATTACGAAAAAAGACACGAGATTGATGCAGTATACAATGCATTAAGAAATTTAGCAATTGAAACCAATCTTCCTATTTTTACTGCAACTCAGATGAACAGAGATGCGCTAAAAAGAAATGAAGATGGCAAAATAATAACAGAACAAAACATAGCAGAATCATATGGAATAGCCAGAATATTGGACTTTGCTATCTCAATAAATTGTTCTCCAGAAGACACTATTAATAAAAGATCCAAATTATATTTAGTTAAAAATAGAGACGGAGAAAAAGGAATTACTTATAAAATGTATACGGATTTTTCCAGGGCTTTAGTTAAAGAATGGGATCCTAATATTGATGGAGACTTTGAGTCTCGATATAGTGGAATAAATTAATAGGAGTGTTATAATGGGAAAAGAACGTTTAGATTTATCTTGGATGTTACCTGATTATGAAACAGTAGAACTACCATCTAGAGGCCTTTTATATAAAGGAGTTTTATCTTCAGGTAAAATAAATTTAAGACCTATGATTTCTTCTGAAGAAAGACTTGTAGGTAAATTGAATGAATATAATTATCACCAGATTTTTAATACAATAGTAGAAAAATGTTCAAAAGAAACTTTTGATGCTAATGATTTAACATCTAATGATAGATACTATATATTATGCTGGTTGAGAAGTCAATCATACGGAAATACTTACGATATTGAATATACATGTGCTAAATGTGGAAAAAGCTTTTTAAGTACTATAGATTTATCTGTATTTGTTCCTAAATTTTTAGAAGAAATTAAAGAACCATTATTAATAACATTGCCAATAAGTAAAATAGAATTACAACTCATTTATCCTAGAGTCAGACAATATAAAGAAGCTTTTGAAAAATCATATGCTGAAGAAGAGCTAGCTAAAAGAAACAAAAAATTTGCTAAAGATATAAGTGAAGAAGATTATATGAAAGCCAAGTGTATAGTAAAAATGATATTACCTACAGAAGATCGTACAATTTTATCTGTAGAAAATGAAGAAGATTTTATAGATATGATAAGAGTTATTGAAAATTTAAGACCAATAGATAAAATGGCTATAGAAAACGAATTCGACAAATATGATCACGGTTTGGTAGATCCTGTAGTAGATAAATGTAAACACTGTGGGGCTTTATATGAGAAGTATCCGGTGCCATCTTCTCAATTTTTTCGCGCTAATACAGAATCAGGAGATCTTAATAGAAATTCTAAAGAGAGTACTGACAATATATGATCCTGATACAATAGATCAAATTCTTGAACAGGAAGCAATGCACTTAGTTTTAAACTCTGGATTATCAAGAACAGAAGTTATGGCTCTTGATTTTTGGAGAAGAAAAATGTGGTTAGATAAAATAAATGAGATCTTAAAACAACAATCTACTCCTAGTGATGTAGATGTAATAAGTTTTTAATAGAAATGCTCTCTATTTTTAGAGAGCATTTTTTTATTGTTAAAATTAACAATAGAGATTTATCTTCGAAGGAGATATTGTTATGGCAAAAAATCAAAGAATAAATAATATTAATATAGAAAATATTAATAAAGGTGATATTACACAACAAGAGTCTCCAGCTCAAGAAAAGAAAAAAAGACCTGGTGCTATAAAAAGTAAAGACACTTTAGATATAGATGGAAAGAAACTAACAAAAGAAACATCTAAAAAAATAAAAAATATAATAGAAAAGTCTATTTCTGAAGGTACTAGTAAACTAAAAGAAATTGAAATAGGAAATTTAGACGAAATATCTAAGAATCTTACTTCATTATTTTTAAGTATTAGTACAAATATAGAAGAATTAAATGAAGCTGTAGTTAATACTTTATTAGAAAGTCATCGGCAAGCTGAAAGACACAAAAATTTTATTCAACAAACCTCAAAAGATGTATATTCTACTATGGATACTCTTAGTGGTAAAGTTGATGAATTAAAAAATAGACAAAAAAGCTCAACAAAAGAATTAGACAAAATATCAACAGATATATCGAGAAATATAACATCCTATACTAAAAGTTTAGGTTCGATATCTGCTGCTCAAGAAAAAAGTCTAGCCTCTGTTAGTGAAGGTTTTGGAAGAAATTTCAAAACTATGTCTACAAATTCACAAACTCAGTTAAAGATGATAGAAAGAAATTTATCTAAACATAGCTTAATATCTAAAGATATTAAAAATACTTCATCTTTACAAGAAAAACTTATAGCAGACTCTATAAGTAGGTTAAATAAACAAGCAAAATTTTCAAACAGTCTCAAAGATGTTGTAGATAATAAATTAGATAGTTATAAAGATAAAATGAAAGATAAAATTGCCAATGTCCTGGCTCCTATAAAAGGGCTAATAGAAGGAACTAGAAGAATTTTTTCTGAATTAGGAAAGATTATTACTAATCCATTTGAAACACTTAAAGGATATTTTGGATCTTTTAAGAGTATGATAGGACTTGGCGACAACAAGAAAAAAGATAGTATAGGAATTGCAGATAAAAGCCTTTCTACTGATGAGGTATTAAAAAGAAGTACTGCTGGTGTAGCAATAAAATGGCTTTATGAAAAACTTAATAAACAAATTTCTGGTATGAGTTCTGGAGGAGACGGAGAAGGAGATTCAGGTGAAGGGTTCTTTAGTAAATTAATAGATTTAATGCCTGGTAAATTTGGAAGATTTGGTAGAAAAGTAAAATCTTTTGGTAAAGGTTTTGGAAAACTATTTAAAGGTGGAGGGAAATTATTCTCTTTCGGAGGAAAAGCCGCTAAAGGTGCTGCTGTTGCTGGTGGAGGTGCTGCTGCTACAGGTGCTGCTAAAGCTGCTGCAATGGGTGGAGCTAAGCTTGGTGGTAAAACAATTCCTATTATAGGTGGATTACTTTCTGCTTTAGATTTTGGATTAGATGCTAAAGAAGGCTATAAAACAGGAGGTACTAAAGGAGCTATAAGTGGTTTCTTTGGTGGAAAAAGTGCTGGAGGAAATATGGCTAAGTAT
>Ga0208695_1001570_pt1 | contig 18649 bp, 16 predicted proteins | sample AD_UKC111_MetaG_FD_184449 | JGI IMG/M metagenome (GOLD analysis project Ga0208695, IMG submission 184449) | Active sludge microbial communities of municipal wastewater-treating anaerobic digesters from Hong Kong - AD_UKC111_MetaG (SPAdes)... | ecosystem: Engineered > Bioreactor > Anaerobic >...
ATACGATCAAAGCTATGCCGCACCCACTGGTTGCCGTCTCCGCCGCTGATCAGCACCTTTGTCTCACTGAGGTCGTAATACAAATGGGTTTCTCGTACGATCTGTTCTTGCCATTTCTCTGAATTCAAGCCAATGGCTGTAATGCAACGCTTGTTTTCAAATCGAAAACGATCTTTTCCGATCTGTTTTCGACCTGTACTCATGATCGCCACTCTCACTTCTGCCGACTTTCGCTTTTCTCGTTGCAGGTGTACCCATACCCCGTCACTCTCACCATACAGCACCGGTGCTTTGATTCTCCCTGCCTCAATCGCTTCTCCATGTTCAAATATCCGTCTCCGTTCGGCTTCTTCGCCATCCGCAATCCGATTCCCGGTTGTCCAGGCCATCCGCTGTACTGCACTATGGCTGATGGGTGTCTTGATCAACCAACTCAATTGATTGGCTGCCAGTCGATATGTCCCCATGCAGGACAGCGAGGCTCCCATTTCCTGGACTCGGCCGCTCATGCGTCCATATTTCTCAATCCCCAACAGTTCATCTACCGGCTTTCTGCGCTTTTGATTCTTGTCGAGATAGATCCGTCTTTTGTATCTCATTGCGCCCAGGCTGCTTACCAACCAGCGTTCTTCCGTTCCTACATTCTGCCAGCCTTTGGGTACTTGTTTGGCGATCCGTTTATCAATTTCTCTTATGCTCATCACCATGCTCTCTTGCCCAACCGCAATTGCCATTCTTTGGACGGTTTCTTCTATGTTTTCGGGTTTGATTGCTCCCTCAAATTTCTTCTCGCATTCTTCTACTTTTATGGTTATACTGATTTGGACAGCGTTGTCTGTCATTGAGAGTCCCTTTCTCTGTTGTGGTTGCCAACTTCAATAGTGACTGGAACTCTCTCTTTTTGCAACCCTTTCTATGGAAATTTGTGACTGAAACTACCTCCAAGAAATGTCTGTAAAAAAATCACCTTCAAGGTATGATTATAATGTATGTACTTTCGAGGAGAGACAAATGAAACGAAATATCAGAATTCTATTCCTTTTCTTTGCCGCCCTGATGCTCATGGCCTGCAGCATCACCTTCAACCTATCCGACACGCCGGATGAATCTGATGAACCAGACGCCGCCCCCACATCATCCAATCAATCACAACCCACAATTGAGATCATTCTACCCACTGCTGTCAGTGAACAATCCATCACGGTATATTTCATGGATGAAAACCGGTTCGTGGCAGCGACCGAGCCTTATGAAGTCGCAGTCACTCGCAGCGTTCCAACCGGTATTGACTTGCCGCGGGCGGTTCTGGATGCGTATTTCGCCGGTCCAACCCAGACTGAAGCATCGCAGGGGCTTAAACTTGTCTCCAGTGGTTTTACCCACGTGCGCAGGCTTGAAATTGAAAATGGAATTGCGCGCGTCTACCTTGGTGGTGTATGCGCCAACAATGGTGCTGCGTATTCAGTAGCCAACCTGATCATGAAAAATCTCAGCCAATTTCCGCAAATATCCGTTGTAAAGATATATGACGAGAATGATTCAAACCTGGACCCCGATTCTCCGCACAGTTCTCTCCCGTACTGTCTGGAACCGTGATCCAGCAATGGCTTTTTTCAATGCAGGTATTAATCCTATTAGTAACCATATACGTTTTGATATAATGGACTTATGACTGTTACCGTTCTCGTTGTAATGCTTGTGGTGACCTTATTTTTTCTGACGCTCAGCCGTCTGGCCGTGGAGCACGTGGAACGCAGCCATTATGGGCAGCGGGTGGATTTCTTTAGAAAATATCCGGTTTTTGAGAAAGATATAGTCTTCCTTGGAGACAGCATCACTGATGGTGGCTGCTGGGAGGAATTATTCCCGGGCATTCCCCTTAAAAATCGCGGTATCAATGCAGACACGACCACCGGTGTGTTAAAACGGTTGGATGAAATCCTGGCCAACAAACCTCGGGCTATCTTCATCCTCATCGGAACAAACGATCTTCCCTGGTTTGAATACCGCAGCGATGACGATATTCTAAAAACATATAACGATATTCTAGCCTATTGCAAAATCAACTCCCCGGCGACCCAGGTATTTGTGCAATCCATTCTTCCGCGCAAGAAGAATTTTTCCAAACGAATTCAAGGGTTAAACATTCACCTTCAGAAGCTTGCAGAAAAGTTTGGATATACCTTTATCAACCTTTTTCCATCCTTTGTTGGAGCGCAAGGTGAGCTAAAAAAAGAGCTGACCAACGATAGCCTGCATCTGATGGCCGATGGGTACGCGATATGGGTGGAAAATTTAAAACCGTATATCGAAAAACTTCAGCAGTCTTCCTGATTTGGAAAAAAATCAAGACTAAATCACACAATGTTTAGGTACCGTTTTAAATAAAGCCATTCAGCAAAGGGCTTATTCTATTGCATTTTGCCAATCACCTGACAAAACTGAAGGGTTATTCGGGTATCTCCGCCATATAACCGGTGTTATATTAGTTACTGGTCTGGTCATATTTCCCAATCCTTTATTGAAACCTGAATATGTCCTGCTTCACCGGCAAAGATATGCCATTGGTACAATGTTTTTTCTTCCCAGATCAAGTATCCTCAGCCGTATCAAGTTAACAAAATAATTTGTTGATAAAAGAGAACAAATGAGTAAATTTTCAGAAAAATTATTATTTAGTGTTTCAAAACCTGTAGTAAAAACTTATACAAATACCATGCTTGATATGGATGTGCATAAGAAAACATCCTTCCCTGAAGGGGCAAAAATTATTGCACCCAACCACCCCAGTACCACCGATCCCTTCTTTGTGGCTTCCATGCTCGGAACTCAGTCCTTCATTATGATCAAAGATGTTTTATTCAAAGTACCCATCCTGGGCACATACCTCAGGCGCTCGGGTCATATTGAAGTAGCACAAGGACGAGGGCAGGAAGCTCTTGATATCGCCCTGGAGCGTCTCAGGGCAGGTCACACAATAATTATCTTCCCCGAAGGTTTAATCAGTCCGATCGAGGGTGGCTATAATCGTCCCCGCTCAGGTGTTGCCCGACTGGCCATCGCCAGTGGTGCGCCGGTCTTTCCGGTAGGAATTCACCTTTGTAAGGACCGAATATATCCACTCACATCAACCGTGGATGGAAAAAAGGAAGTTGGTTACTGGTATCCGCGTGGACCGTACAACGTCACTGTAGGAAAACCCATGCGTTTTACTGGCGACGTGGAAGATCATGAACTTGTTCGCGAGACTTCGCGAACAATAATGCTCAAGATTATGCGCCTTGCATATGAGAGCGAACAGCGTTGGTATCGCACCACAAAATCTCTCCCCGGTACCTACGAAACGATCTAAGCAAAAAGAAGATATTCGAATGACTGCATCCAGTATGCAGTCTTTTTTTTATTATGCCTCCTGAAATTGCCTGTAGAATTAACGGATAGACTCGTTGAACAGGGAGAACTTTATGAATTCTCAGCAAATGTTAATTGGTAACGGAAAATTGCTCGACGAAGATGGAAATCTGACTCAGGCTGGCTGGGCAACCCGGCAGGTATTGGACTGCAATCTGGAAAATGCTTACTTTTATAATTTTAAATCCTTTCAGGCACTGCGTCTGAAAGTGTGGGATTATTATGCGGTCACTACCCCGACCCACTTCTTTTCTTTTACACTGAGTGATATTGGTTACATGGGAATGGTATTTGCTTATGTGATCGACTTTCAAACCGGAGAGTACAAAGAGGAAACCTTATCCATACCTTTTGCAAAAGGTGTAAAACTTCCACGCAACAGTACATCGGGGCTCAGCGAATACTATAAGGGGGATCTATACTTAAGATTCAATGTTGAAGAAAAAGCACGCACCTTGTCGGTCCGCTGGCCTGGATTTAATGGCAGTTCATTAAATGCCGAATTATCCTTCTCCTGTCCTCCTGAACATGAATCCCTGAACATTGTCATTCCTATCCGCGGCAAACGTTTCTACTACAATCGCAAGATTAACTGCATGCCTTCAAGCGGCTGGGTGGAATACCAGGGAAAACGCTTTGAGATCAAGCCTGATACCTGCCTGGCCAATCTGGATTGGGGCCGCGGCGTCTGGGAATATAAATCCTTCTGGGTATGGGCAAGCGCATCAGGTTTTTTGAGCGATCAACGCCGCATTGGACTCAACCTGGGCTTCGGTTTTGGCGATACCAGTGCTGCATCAGAGAATTGCGTCATTCTCAATGGCAAAATCCACAAGTTGGGTGAAGTGAAATTTACCTATGACAATCACGACTTTAAAGCACCCTGGAAAATGATCTCGCCGGATGGACGCCTGGATCTGGTTTTTACCCCATTCTTTGAGCGCGTCGCCAAAACTGAAGCCATTGTACTCAGAAGCGAAGTCCATCAAATGTTTGGTCATTACAATGGTTATATTGTCTCAGATGAAGGCGAAAGAATTGAGATCTGCAATTTGATCGGCTGGGCAGAAGAACATAACGCCTTGTGGTGATCACCCTGGAATGGTTCCAGGGGTATTTTTTATTGCTTGATCAGTATCGAATACGCATCATTCATCACCTGGAGCTTTGTTCCAGAAGTATCTGTATCTGTCATTAGGGAGTTAGAGACCAGAATATATGCTCCTGAGGGGACCTGATCCAGGTTTTGGACTGGGTAGAGTTCACGAGTGCGATTAATTCCAAATAGTGCATATTCAAGTACTGTTTTTTCAATTTTTAGATATATAGATTCATTTGCCGGAATCTCTGCATTAACAAAATCGATATTTCTTACCTCTGAGGAGTTTTGAAAAAATAAACCTTCGTAATATGAACTTCCCTCAATGCTTGATCGATTCGGTGTTGTTAACATGAGGTCTGTAACAACTTTATAACTAATCGCTCGGTATAAACGGGCAATTTTACTAGTTTTAGGAATCGATTCAATCCTCGCATTATAAAAATGGTTAAGTGTAGAAGTTGTGATAATTGGTCTTGATTCGTTCATAGTTAATGTAGAAATGGAAAGGTAAACTGAAACGAGCGTAATCGCACCCATCGTCAGATTTCCCCAAACCTGTTTTTTGGGTATCAGGTATGCAATCAGGGGACTGGTAAGAACTACCGGTATGATCATATACCTTCCATTTGTTGGACTCCAGCCAGTAATCAGGATCGACGTAGAAAAGAAGTAGATCAACAAAAGAATAGTGCTTCCTATCGCATAAGATCGTACGACCTTATCTTTTTTCGTAAGACCGACAATCACGGCTGCCGGTATCAATATCCAGCTCAAAACTCCAAACCATGCTGCATCCTCGTTCAATATTGGCAGGTCATCATATACAAAATAATCTGTATCCCCGTACGAAATATACTCATGCCCTTCTAAATCTAATCCCATTGTTGCGGACAAATCCCGGAATATTTCGTTCTTGATTCGCAGGCTGTCCAGTTTCAATTGCCCATTAAATCCATCCAGGCTGACCCACTGATATAGGTAGCGCATGGTGTTGGTCGCATACCTATTGAATGATGTTCCTTCTGTAAAAGGTACACTGTACCGGCTTGTTGAGAACATACCGCTATTTTGCCCTGGTTTTTCAAGTCCATTCTGAATGAATTTGTATGAAGACAAAACAGCAAAACTCACAAAGAAAATTGCCGCCAGTTTGGTTCCAATCTTCCACCTATGTTTGTTTCTCCAAAGAATCAATAATATTGCCAGTAAATATACCGGAAGGAATAGAAAAGCGGTTTGTTTTGATCCCAATGCTACTGCCAATGATATTGCAGAAAGATAAAGATTCCGTAATTCCTTTTTGATAGCAAAGTTCAGCATTGAATATACACAACAGCATAACAAGGCAGTAATAAAAACATCCCCCTGCAGCGAAAAAGTCTGCAGCAATGTCCCTGGATAAGATAACAAAACCAAGCTTGCCACCAATCCCTGGCGTTTCGTTGTACCCAGCAACCGTGCAATCTCATACACCAACAGCGTAACACAGAGAAGAGAGAACCACTGAATTAAGAAAAACAGCTTTTCATTGTTCCCCAGCAGAAATAGCCAAACACCTTGAATTGGAAGGTTGATTGGATAGGTGATCTGCGTCGTGGTAATCGAATCCCAACTCACCATTGATCCATGCTGAATCCAATAGTAAATGCGGGGCAGATGAGTATGCAGTGAATCCGAATTATTGATCGGGGATATCAATCCAACCCAAAAATATCCGGCCAGGATAAGCACGATCACTGCGACCAACACCAGATCTATGCCATTGAATTTATATTTTTTTATTCGGAACTTTGATAACTGTTCTGCGAACACTTTCCTTTGCGGATCAATTAATATAATTGCAGACAGGATGCAGATGATCGCCTGAAGCAGTAGAAACAGCCAGATTTGATCAAGAGAGTGGAGAATATCAAGAATTTCAACCACCAGAACATTAATAACAATTGTGACCTGAAAGAAATACACAATAAGTTTATTTATCGCAATTTCTCTGTTAAACCTCAGGCAAACAAACAGAGAAAGGAAAAAATAAAATAATGCTGAAGAAAGTATGATCATATATTTGTAAATCGCAAAAAGAAGGTGGGTTCCTTAAAAAGCAATCACTTCTCCTTCTTACGGATGATGACTTCTCCTGATGAAATTTGATTCGTTAAGTAACGTGTCATAGGTTTATCGTGTGTTCTATATAAATTCTTGTTTCCAGAAATTGGGTGGATAGGAATATTTGAAATATCAAGCGTTACAGCCTGAACAAAGAATTGCACTGCCAGTATTATTGGAAGTACAGCTATCAGTACAGTTCCAGTCGTGGCCGGAATTCCAGTCTGGGAAGATTTAATCCATTTGACTATTCCCCAGATAACCCCAAACAATCCCAGAACAATACTGGATGAGAGAAAAAAAGATATGGCAGTAAAGTTGAATTTAAAATATTGATAATGAATCCTCGCAAAGATGCGGTGAATCAGTTTTGGCAAAAAAATAATAATCTCTCTTCCAATTTTAATTGAGCTACCAAAATCATTATAAATGGCTGGAATTGGTACATCTTCAATAACCGCATCAGCTTTCCGTAATTCTGCAAGCATTGCAGTCTCAAAGAAATAATTTTTTTCCACCTTATCAGGGTCAATCTGCAATAATGCCTGTTTGGTTATTGCAGTAAATCCATTTGTCGGATCGAATATTTGCCAGTACCCCGTTGCAATTTTGGAAAAGAAACTCAGACATAGATTACCAAATTTACGAATGCCTGGCATACGAAGCAATTCCTGTTGATGGAGGAACCGGTTACCTTTCGAGTAATCTGCCCTTTTTTCAAGAATAGGAGCCAATAGATCATCCAGGTATGTCAGATCCATCTGGTCGTCTCCGTCAATTTTAATAACTATATCTGCACCCAGGGATAATGCATATGAGTAACCAATTAAAACTGCGCCACCCACACCTCTATTGTGGGTATTTGAAATCAGGTGGACTCTTTGGTCATTGTATGATGTTACCTCATTTATCAAGCCATCTGGACTACAATCATCTACAACAATGATGTAATTTACTTTTGCAGGTATTTTTTTTAATACAACACAAATGGATTTCTCGACATTGTATGCAGGAATTACTACAGCAATAATGGGATCCAAGTTAATCCTCTTGAAATGTTTTTTATGTAAAGGAAAGAGATTCATCGTAATTATACCTTTTCTTATCCTGATATTTTTTTAATATGTTCTTGCCATTCTTCGAAAAAGAATATCCTAAATCACTCTCATTCCATAATGCAAGAAACTATCAAAATAGGTTGAAAAAGTACGCTGTATCTCCTAAATGATATCCTTATTAATGAATCAATAAATACAACTTGGAAATAACAACTAACTTTAAATAAACACAACCCCGGATAATCCGGGGTTGTGTTTATCTGCAAAAAAACTTCTATACCCAGCCGCGCAGTTGCATGGCTTTGACTACACGGTCAATCGCAACCATGTAAGCTGCATCGCGCATATATACCTTGCTCTTAAGGCTCATGTCAAGCACGCCCTGGAAAGCCACGGTCATCTTGAAATCAAGCTTCTCGAGAACTTCTTCCTTGCTCCAGTAGTAGTTCATATCATTCTGAACGCCTTCGAAGTAGGAAACGGTTACGCCGCCGGAATTGCACAGGAAATCAGGAATGACAAAGATTTCCTTGGTTTTGAGAACTTCATCGGCCTCCGGTGTTGTAGGACCATTGGCACCTTCCGCCAGTATTTTCACCTTCGGGCTGATCAGTTTCACAGTATCGCCATTGATCTGGCCTTCAAGGGCTGCGGGAATGAGAACATCCACATCCTTGCTGATCCAGGCTCCACCGTCTTCTATGGAATAGCCAGCCGCGCGAGCCTTTGCTTTGTCAACGGTGCCGTACTGGTCAGTAATTGTCATCAGGAAGCGAGGATCGATCCCATCAGCTTTGCTGACTGTATAGGAAACCTTATCTTCACGATCATAATAGGAAACGCAAATCACCTTACCCTTAAGCAGTTCAGTAAAGCCGATTGCTGCATATTGAGCTACATTGCCAAAGCCCTGAACAGCCGCAGTGCATTTAGTGGGATCAAGTTTAAGGTATTTCATGGCTTCGCGGACATGGAAGATGACACCAAAACCGGTGGCTTCGGTACGGCCAAGTGAACCGCCGCCGCCTAAGGGTTTTCCAGTTATCACGCCCGGGGTAAACGCACCGGAAAGCTTGGAATATTCATCCATCATCCAGCACATCATTTGCGGGGTTGTGCCAACATCTGGAGCGGGGATATCCTGGCGGGGACCAATATTGCGCCACATTTGCTGTACCCAGCCGCGTACCAGCCGTTCTTTTTCACCAGTAGATAGAGTGGCAGGATCAACCACCACACCGCCTTTACCGCCACCTAGGGGGATATCCGCGACGGCGCATTTCCATGTCATCCATGTTGCCAGAGCGCGAACGGTATCAATGGTTTCAGCCGGATGAAAACGGATGCCGCCTTTATTTGGACCGCGGGAATCGTTGTGCTGCACGCGGAAACCCTGGAACATGCGGATGGTTCCATCGTCCATGCGTACAGGAATGCGGAAGGCAAACTCCCGCAGCGGCCAGCGTAGGATTTCCCGAACTTGCGGGTCCAGTTTGAGCAGTTCTGCAACATGATCAAACTGTCGCTGAGCCATTTCAAAAGCATTGATCGAAGTAGCCATACAAATTACTCCTTACTCGAAATGGGATTAAGGATACAAACTCGGGGAGACTTTTTGGACAAAATAAAAGCGGGCACATCGGTCCTGTGCCCGCTGCCAAGCATTGTAATTTTCAAAACAGTCCACACCAATCTCTCCAATATTCAATACTATTATAGATTATATGAGAAATCCATTTGAGTCAAGATGATGAACATCAGAAATACCTTAAAAAAAGCAAAAAATGTCCGAATAAATCATATTAATATGATTTATTCGGACTTTGGTCATTTTCTTTATCCGCTATTCCCTGGTTTCAGATTCCAGTTTACGGATTATCGTCAAAATTCGGATTACGCCATAGATTAAGAAAAACAAAATCAGTATGAAGAAAATGTGAGCAATTTGATAGATGGTTCCGAATACCCCAGACGATTCACTGCTTGATCTATACAGTGTGGGGTTAATCACAACAAAAAGGATCACGATGGATGGAAACAATCCGGCCAGAAGGCGCCTGTATTTCTGTGCTTTAGTGCGGTTGCTGCTGTAGAGTTCTGGTACTTCTTTGTTTTCCAGATCGACACGGTAATAGTGCCAGTTTGACATCCGGGTTACCAATTCCCAATTGGAATCTTGAAAGAGAGACTGGTATTCCTGGTAGTCTTTATCCACGGTTACTTTATAATCCAGCCGATATTTCACCTGCTGCGAAGGTCCCTTTTCAAATTCATAAAAAAATGGTGCAACGGATAAAAGGTGATATCCCTGCAGCGCTTGCTCTTCAAGCCACTGTTCTTCCTTTTCATCTTCCCAGGCCCAAAAAACCTTGAAAAATGTTTTTGTTTCTCTATCTTCACTTTGGGTCATAATTTCCTCACAATCCCAGCAGAAAACGCCCGTGCCTGGATACTTCCTCCAACCGCCTCACCTCACTTTCAGCAACCAGGCGGCCAATTTTGGTCATTTGATAAACTTTTTTTCGCTCCGCCGCTGAACCATCAATGGATTCAATCAGACCGAGAGTCTGCAGGTTTGTAAGTGCTCCATACAATGTCCCCGGGCCAAGCTGAACCCGGTCATGAGTCAGCTCGCTGACCTTTTGCATGATTCCATAGCCGTGAAGAGGTTCTGCAAGCGCCGCAAGAATATAGAATGAAGCTTCAGTTAACGGGGTAGCCTTTTTAATGATTTCTTCGAGATTGATTTTTTCGCTCATTTATTATTACGCCTCTCGTTGCATCGCTTTACGTTATATCGCATACCGATATAATACAGGCGTTTTATTCAATTGTCAAGAGAAAATTGGATTTTTAACTGGCTTTATTGGGTGTTCCGCAGTTGATTGAGTTGTTTTTCCAACTCACTTTTAAGTACAGCCGGATTTGCCTTTCCTCCGGCAGCTTTCATTACTTGCCCAAAGAACCAATTGGCCAAAGTCTCCTTGCCAGCCAGGTAATTCTCCAATTCTTTCGGATGTGCATTGATCACGCCAGAAATTAAACCAGAGATAAAACCTGAATCGGATAATTGTGCCAGACCGTCCTGTTCAATGATCGTTGAAGCCGATCTTCCCGTATCCAACATTTTCACCAATACACTCTTGGCAGTGTTTTGATTGATCGTACCCTGTTGGAGCGTGTCGAGCAATTCTGCCAACATTTGCGGATTGACTTTGCCTTCTGAAAATAACTTGCCTGATTGGTTCAACCAGGCGAATAATTCCCCAATGATCCAAATGGCAGCATTTCTCGGTGGCGCAACTTTCAGTAACGACACACAGGCTTCAAAATAATCTGCCACTTCCCTTTCGCTTGCCAGAATCTGCGCTTCGGCGGGATTGACTTCATACTGCTGATGAAAACGCTGTGCTTTTTGCTGGGGTAGTTCAGGCAATGTTCCCCCGATTTCCTCCACCCAGTCTTCCTCCACGATGAGCGGTGGGAGATCAGGTTCGGGGAAATAACGGTAATCATGGGCTTCTTCTTTTGAGCGCTGTGAATATGTAGCCTGGGCGCTCTCATCCCATCCTAGCGTTTCCTGTGCTACCTGCTCACCTCTATCCAGCAGAACAGCCTGACGTTCGATTTCATAAGCCACCGCACGTTCCATTGCACGGAAAGAGTTCAGATTCTTGATCTCAACCCGCCTGCCTAGCTCATCAGAACCTTCAGGCCGGATGGAAACATTGGCCTCAAAACGGATGACGCCTTTTTCCATGTCACCTGAATTGACACCCAATTCGCGAACGATTGCGCGTAATTGTGTGGCATATCCACGCACATCCTCAAGAGAATGCATATCCGGCTCGGAGACAATCTCTAGCAGTGGTACCCCTGCCCGATTAAGATCAACAAGGGAATAATCTCCAGCGGTATCGGTTACATGGGTCAGTTTCCCGGTATCCTCTTCAAGGTGAACTCGTTTGACCCGGATAGTGTGCTCTCCATCGGGAGTATCCACCACCAATTTTCCATTCACTGCCAATGGATCTTCATATTGCGAAATCTGATACCCCTTGGGAAGATCCGGATAAAAATAATTTTTGCGCGCAAAAATACTGGTATGTTTGACTTCACAGCCAAGTGCCAGCGCTACTTTAATTCCATATTCCACTGCTCGATGATTCAAGACAGGCAGAGTGCCGGGCATTCCAGCACACACCGGGCAAACACTAACGTTGGGTTCTGAAAGGGTGGTATCGACAACACGGCAGGAGCAAAACATTTTGGTAGCCGTAGCAAGTTCAGCGTGGACTTCAAGTCCGATGACAGGTTGATATTTCATGATGGACAAAATTGTAACACGGAAGAAGCAGTAAATCTTGAAATATGCATTCCGTCAATCCTTGGTATGATCTTCTTTTTTTACCCTCTCAGTGAATGTATGTTAATGCTAAAATTAAATATCAAAATCACGAGGTGAACTATGCTCCTTTGTGTAGATATAGGAAATACCAATATTAAACTTGGGCTCTATCGCAAAGATCAATTAGTCACTCACTGGCGAATCTTCACCGATCCGAGCAAACTCTCCGACGAATATGCAGTTGTCCTGCTTTCCCTGTTCGAAACCGAAAACATAAACAAGCATGAAATCAGCGGCTGTGCCATCTCTTCCGTGGTGCCTGACCTGACAATTGCGTTTCGCGATCTGGTAAAACGCCACCTGGGATTGGAACCTGTAATCGTTGGAAATGTAAAGAAACCCGTGATCCATATCAATGCCAGCAATCCCAAGGAAGTTGGTCCGGACTTGATAGCCAATGCAGTGGGTGCAATTTCACGTTACGGTGCACCGTGCATTGTAATTGGCTTTGGAACAGCCACTACCTTTTCGGCAGTATCGGCGAATGGAGATTTTGAAGGAGTAGCCATCGCTCCCGGTATTGGAACCGGTGCTGAATCGTTATTTAAGGCCGGTGCAATGCTCCCTGCGGTTGATTTGCACAAACCAGATCACGTGATAGGCAAGAATACCATTCTTGCCCTCCAATCCGGAGTCATTTATGGGTTTGCAGGTTTGGTTGAAGGTCTGGTAAAACGCATCAAGGTTGAACTTGGGGGAGACGCCAAAGTGGTTGCCACCGGCGGGTTGGCCAGCCTGATCGCCAGCGAGGTGGATTGCATTGATGCAGTTGAACCCGAATTAACCCTGCTCGGTGTACGTATTATTTATGAGAAAAACCAGTAAGGATTATCAAAATTAAAATCTCCCCGGGATAATTATCAATCCCGGGGAGATTTTTAATCATTACTTATATGTTTCGCACAAATTTTTCAATGCGATTCAGGGCTTCCTCAATTTTTTCATAACTGGTGGCATATGAAGCACGCGCAAATCCTTCTCCGCCCAGACCAAAGGAATTTCCGGGGACCATTGCAACACGCTGCTCCTGAATCAACCGGTGGCAGAACGTTTCATCATCAAGCCCGGTAGCGCTGACCTTGGGGAAGGCATAGAAGGCACCCTTTGGCTCGCAGGTTGGCAATCCGATCTGGTTTAACCCGCTGACGATCAGCTTGCGGCGCCGGTCATATTCCTCGACCATTTGCTTGACATACGGTTCGCCATTGAGCAGTGCCTCAAGTGCAGCATATTGAGACATGGTAGGTGCAGACATGACCATGTATTGGTGTACGCGCAGCAAACCTTTAATCAGGTTTTCTGGACCGGCTGCATAACCAATACGCCATCCGGTCATTGCATAGTCTTTTGAAAACCCTCCAAGAAGGACAGTTCGAGGCTGCATTCCAGGGAGTGTCGGAAAGCATACATGCTTTACACCGTAAACAAGCTGATCATATATTTCATCTGACATGACCACCAGGTCATGTTCTTCTGCCATTTTTGCTACCTCAAGCAGATTCTCACGGCTGGCAACCGCTCCGGTTGGGTTATTAGGAAAACCAAGCAGAATGGCTTTGGTTCTCGGTGTGATCGCTGCCCGGATTTCTGCCGGATCAAAATCAAAGTTGTTTTCCATGCGGCCGGGAACTTCCACGGCAACTCCACCGGCAAGGATGACTGCCGCCTGGTAGGAAACAAAGCATGGCGTTGGGATGATCACCTCATCGCCTGGATTGAGCAAAGCAATGGCTGCAAGATTCAATGCTTCAGATCCCCCAACAGTGATCACAATTTCCGTGTCAGGATTGTAACGCACGCCGTACATCTTTTCAAAGTGGTCAGCCAATGCACGTCGCAATTCAATGATTCCAAAATTTGAGGTGTAATGCGTCTCTCCACGCTGTAGTGAGCGGATTCCAGCCTGTAGAATTGGATCAGGCGTGGTGAAATCTGGCTCACCAATTCCAAGCGAGATAACATCCTTCATTGTTGCACTGATGTCGAAGAATTTGCGGATACCCGATGGTTTCAATCCGGCTACCCTGCGGGAAAGATAGCGATCACTCATTTGTACTCCTTGGTAGATTAGATGCCGGACTCTCCAATTGCAGTAACCTGCCAGTTGTCGAGAACCGGGTCATACTCCAGCCAAAATTCATTTTTACACTCACAGATAACGCGGAATTTCTTTCCTGCGGGTGTAAGTAATTCTTCCAACACTTCAGTAACAATCTGCCAGCGGTCTGAATACCACACTTCGAGCGGCCGCCCGGGATAAGAATATTCAGCCCGGCAGTGAACTAAATCGGTCAGCGTTTCACCTGCGAGTTATCGCCAATATTGTATTGCTCCGGCCTGCCCTGCAGGGTAACGTTCTTCCCTACAAGCGAGCCTTCAATGACCATATCCTGGATCTTTGCACCTTCATCCAGGATTGAATTTCGGATGACAACTCCGGATAATGAACAACCTTTTGCAATCGAAACATACGGTCCTACGACGGTAGATTCCAGATGCACATCGGGATCTACATAGACAGGTGGAATAAAGGTCACTCCTTCACTTGCCTGGGGGATGGTACCTCCGCTTCGGTCGTGACTCAACAGGTAGCGGTTGGTGTCCAGAATAGCTGAAGGAATACCTGCATCCAGCCAGACATCGATTTGCTGTTTGCGTATCTTTGCGCCCTTTTCGAGCATAATATTGATTGCATCTGCCAGGAAATATTCACCTTTGAGGCTCGTTCCGCGGTTCATTTGCTCCTCGATTGCCTCAATAAGCGGAATGCCATTGCAGAAATAATAAAAACCTACCAGAACCAGGTTGTTCGCCAAATCGGTAGGTTTTTCAATCAGCCGTGTTGCCCAGCCTTGCGGGTTCATCTCGATCACCCCAAAGCGTCGGGGGTCTTCCACGGGCTTGACCCAGGCAATTGCATCCGCAGTTTCCTGAGATAGGAAGGTAAGATCAGTCTCGATCAGGGTGTCGGAAAATGCCATTAAAATCGGAGCATTAAAATGTTCGCGAGCCAGCCACAACGCATGTGATTGGCCGCGCATTTCCTCCTGCACCACAAAATGGACTTTCTTTTCAGGATGCTTCTCAGCCATGAATTTTTGGATCATGTCACCCTGGTTGGGGCTGATGATGAAAACATATTCAGCTTGTTCCAAATTCGGGAGTGTGGCAAATTGATCGAGTGCGTGATCGAGAACGGTTTTCCCGGCAAGAGGTAAAAGGGGTTTGGGACGAACCCAGGTATGCGGCCGCATTCTCGATCCAAGTCCTGCCATTGGAATGACTATTTTATAGGCTTGACTCATTGATACCTCGCTCATTTATTATCGTGCAAATTTGACTTTATTGTCAAACCACATCCATTTTACACTGCCATGCCATTTTGGTCGATGGAAAAAATGTCCGAAGAGGTAAAGCCTCTTGCTTTAATAAATACGTGAGCCTTTCCGACGTGGTAAAGGCTCACGATGCAACAGGGAAATTGCTTTATATCCGAGCCAGCGTGGTTATCACCGGAACGCGGTCGAACATCCAAAATGCTAGTGGTAATCCCAGGCCAAGGGAGATTCCAGTCAGCAGCCAGGCGAGTAACATCCACAACAGACTAAACCAGAAACCTATCAGGATGAAATAAAGTGCACGAAGCAGGAAAGGCCGCTGTCGCAGAGGAGCCTGTCTGACCACCGGAGCGCCGTCCCTCACCTCAACTGAAGTCTGAACGCGCACCGGCCGCAAGGTCATAATCTGAGGGATCCGGTTGATCATTGCCAGTCCAATTGGCAGTCCAATGATGGTCAGGTTGAAGAACCAGGCTACCAGTACCCAGATCAAACCCAGCCAGAGTCCAATAAAAATAAAATACAAAACGCGAACCAGGCATCCTGGACCAGGATTTTCAACTCTTACAGGAATTGTTTGGTTTGACATTTTTTCTCCTTAATCTACACATACATACGAAAAAACCCGCATTATGTTGCGGGTTTTTTCTTCCGTTAATTATTAATTGGAGTTTAATTTCTAAGATATGGATGGTATTTCTTTATGCCATCCGGTCACATGTTGATAGGCACTCGCAGCTTTGAAAAGAATATCCTCTTTAAAGTGCGAGCCCATAAGCTGGATGCCAACTGGCATATGTGCGTTATCAAAACCAACCGGGAAGGCAAGCCCAGGTACTCCAGCCAGATTGGCTGGCAGTGTGAAAACATCTTCCAGGTACATTGCCAGAGGATCACCCGTGTGTTCCCCTTGTTTGAAAGCAGTCGATGGTGCAACCGGACAGGCAATGACATCCACCTTTTCAAAGGCTTCCTCGAAATCGCGTTTAATCAGGGTGCGGACTTTTTGTGCCTGCCCATAATAAGCATCGTAATATCCGGCTGATAAGGCATAGGTGCCCAGCATGATGCGCCGTTTCACCTCCGGTCCAAAACCTTCGCCGCGGCTGCTCCTGTACATTTTAATAAGTTGATCCTCTTCCTCGCGCGGCCCGAAGCGCACACCATCATAGCGCGCAAGATTTGCAGATGCTTCCGCAGGGGCAATGAGATAATAGACAGGAAGTGCATATTCTGTGTGCGGCAGACTGATTTCAACAACTTCCGCTCCCAAAGAATGCAGGACTTCAATGGCTTCTTTAACCCGCTGACCAACTTCCGCTTGAATTCCTTCAATGAAATATTCTTTTGGCACGCCTATGCGTAAACCTTTGATGTCCTGATCTGAGGTTAGGTTTATCTGCGGAACCGGGACATTCATCGTTGTTGCATCTCGCGGATCATACCCTGCCATGATTTCAAACAGGAAAGCTGCTTCCTCTACTGTGTGGGTAAATACTCCCATTGTATCCAGTGAAGAACCGTATGCCACCAAGCCATAACGGGATACCCGGCCGTATGTGGGCTTGATCCCTGTCACACCGCAGAAAGAAGCCGGCTGGCGAATCGAACCGCCAGTATCCGACCCCAGGGCAGCCGGAACCATGCGCGCCGCAACGGCGGCAGCGCTTCCGCCAGAGGAACCGCCAGGTACCCGGGAGACATCCCAGGGATTGAAAGTGGGACCATATGCTGATGTTTCAGTGGATGAACCCATGGCAAATTCATCAGTATTGGTCTTGCCCACTACAATTGCACCGGCATCCAGAAGATGCTGTACAGCGGTTGCACTAAACGGCGAAATAAAATTATCCAGGATTTTCGATCCGCAGGTGCAGCGCATTCCTGCAACAGTGATCAGATCCTTGACAGCGATTGGCAGTCCAAGCAGAGCTGGTATCTCCATTTGTCCGGTTTTGCGGGCTTTTGCATAAATTGCATCTGCATTGTCTGCCTGCTCCAGAGCTTGTTCGGGCGCAAGAGTAATAAAAGCATGAAGACGGGGATCTGCATCCTGGATGCGATCCAGGCATGCAGCCACCAACTCACGGGATGAAAAAGAACCAGAACGCATCCCCGCAATCATTTCATTAATCGTCATGAAAATTAAGGGTTTTGTCATTCAAACACCGGCGGAATTCGGAATTGATTTTTCTCTATCGAAGGTGCATTGGAAAGAATAACATCCACCGGAAGGCTTTGACCGCTCACATCTTCCCGAAGTGCTGCATGTTCCGGCAAGACGCTCGAAGTTGGAGGAATACCACTGGTATCCAGGGTCTGAAGTCGGGTTGCATATTCTAGTATTGCAGAAAGCTGGTAACAATACTGTTCTTTTTCTTCATCGGTCAGGCATAACCTGGCCAAATCAGCAATGTGTTCTACTTCTTCTAAGGTTAATTTCATGCCCCAATTATACCTGAGACTGATTGTGATTCCTTTTACCCAGGGTTGGAAATGTTACTGTATCGAATTCCCATAGATTAGGAAAAGAGAGAGTCATGGCCATGAACGATCTTGCGTAGGGTATTCACCCAGGGCTTATCGTGGTCAGGACCATATAGAATGGGCATCGTTTTATAGAGCACCTCCGAATATTCTACTTCGAGTTTCTGGATCACGTGATTGTTTTTATGAGGAATTGATAAAGGATAATACCGATAGGAATGAAATTTGAGAGTGTCACAATTACGACACAATGCCAGCATGGCACGCAGTCCTCGTAACCGCCAGGAACAACCTCTGCCTTTCATGCGGTGTACTACCAGTTTATCCACGTTGCCTTCAATACCACCCAGATAAGTGGGAAGGTCAACTCCGCGGCGTTCCAGGTCCAGCAAACCATCTTGATTATTGTGGATGTAGCTATAGAATTCTTCGAGTTTCTCTCTTTCTCTGCCTTCAGATTGCTCAATCCGTTGACTCAAATCATTGCTTACCGAAGAGAATCCTTCATGCCGTAGTTGAGCCACAATTTGAGCTGCTTCTGCCTGGTCATGGAAAGTCCGTCTGGCTGCCCTGCGTAGATGAAACCGATCCAGAATGAACTCTTGTGGGATTTCCATACGATCAAAGCTATGCCGCACCCACTGGTTGCCGTCTCCGCCGCTGATCAGCACCTTTGTCTCACTGAGGTCGTAATACAAATGGGTTTCTCGTACGATCTGTTCTTGCCATTTCTCTGAATTCA
>Ga0208695_1001574_pt1 | contig 18634 bp, 19 predicted proteins | sample AD_UKC111_MetaG_FD_184449 | JGI IMG/M metagenome (GOLD analysis project Ga0208695, IMG submission 184449) | Active sludge microbial communities of municipal wastewater-treating anaerobic digesters from Hong Kong - AD_UKC111_MetaG (SPAdes)... | ecosystem: Engineered > Bioreactor > Anaerobic >...
AAAAGCATTCTAAGAGGAAGAGCAAAAAATGAATAACGAATCTTCGAATGAGCTATATTCCAAGCGTTATTCCATCCTAACAGCAGTTATGCTTGGTGGCATTATGGGGCCCATCGATGCAAGCATAATCAATGTTTCTCTTCCATCGATTGCTCAAGCTTTCGATGTGAGTATTCCAATAGCGCAATGGGTGCCAATGATATATTTGCTCGCTATCAGCAGTCTGCTGCTATTCTATGGTCGGCTTGGTGACATGCTGGGATATAGGAAAGTATATTTATCTGGCCTTGTTGGATTTTTGATTGCTTCTGGTCTCTGTGCGTTTTCTTCTTCGATATATTGGCTTATTGCTTTTAAGGCTATTCAGGGATTGGCTGCTGGTATGATGATGGCGGTTCCCTATGCTATCATAACTACTTCCTTTCCCCCTGAAGAGCGAGGCAAGGCCTTGGGCATAAATGCCATAAGTATCTCGGCCGGCTTGGCCATAGGCCCTTCTCTGGGCGGTTTTATAACTGCTCTATTGGGATGGAGATTTGTCTTCCTTATCAATATTCCAATAGGTATCATTGGCTTGCTCTGGGGCCGGCATAGTATCCCAGAATCGAAAGGACAACCTGGAAGAATAGATGTGCTTGGAGCCTTGCTGGCATTTATCTCGCTATTCTCGATTCTATTCTTAATAAATCGATCTCATAGCGAAGGATTAGCTTGGCTTTCTCCTTTTTTATTGGCAATTGCGATTCTAGCAGGGATTGGATTTATTTGGACGGAGAAGAGAACCAATCAGCCAATGTTACATTTAGCTCTGTTTCGAAATGTAACATTCTGCTTTGCCAATTTGAGCGCTCTACTCAACTTCATGTCTCAGTATGTTATGGTTTTTCTTACTCCCTTCTACCTTCAAAGGGTTGTCCACTGCGCTCCTAATAAGCTTGGCTTGATTATGACTTCTTTTCCACTGGCTGTAATGGCTGTCGCCCCATTCAGTGGCAGCCTTTCCGATCGCATAGGCACAAGGGTTCTGGCCTGCAGTGGGGCTTCGATCTGTGCTATATCTCTGTTTTTTATGGCTGGATTGTCCTCTTCCGCCAATTCAAAAGATGTTATATGGAGAATGGTACTGTTTGGAATCGGTACGGGCATTTTTCAATCGCCTAACAATAGCACAGTGATGGGAAATGTACCTAGAGAGCACCTAGGAGTAGCTTCGGGTATCCTTGCGACAATGAGAAATATTGGTATGGCGCTGGGGATTGCAATTGGAGGGGCAGTGCTCTACGCTTTTGCCCCTCCAGCCCTGCTTCAAAAGAGCTTTCTCGAAGGTTGGGAAGCCGAGGTCTTCTTGTCCGCCTTAAAATATGCTTATAGTTTTGGTGGTGCTTTATCAGTGGCAGCTGCATTTGCTTCTTTAGTGAGGAGTCGAGCTGCTTCCAGCGCAGCTTTGTAGTTTGGCTCCTGTGCAATTTCTGGAACCTGTTCCGTATAGACGACCTTATTAGCTTTATCGAGCACGACTACGGCTCTCGACAAAAGGCCAGCCATTGGGCCAGAGATTATCTCGACACCATAAGCCTTGCCAAAATCTCTAGTTCGCAGTTCGGACAGAGTAACTACCTTATCTATGCCCTCCGCTTCGCAAAAGCGCTTCTGTGCAAAGGGCAGGTCCCTGCTGATGGTCAAGATGACCACATCGTCAAGAGAAGATGCTGCCTTGTTGAATGCCCGGGCACTCGCGGCACAGACGCCAGTATCTAGGCTGGGAACTATATTGAGAATTTTGATCTTTCCTTCGAAATCAGCAAGGCCGACGTCGCTTAGATCGGATTTCGTTAGCCTAAAGTCTGGAGCCGTGGTTCTTTTAGCGGGAAGAGAGCCTATTGTCTGGATTGGGTTGCCTTTGAATGTGATATTTGCCATTTTTATGCTCCTTTGGATATCAATTTACATCAAATATATTAAAAACCATATATTGTCGTCAAGCCAAGATTGATTATAATCTCATTCCAGGTTTCGGATTCTTACTTCGATCTCTTTATCGCTGGCGAGTAGCCTTGTTATCTCGCTGGTATCGGTCGAACCGAAATGATAAGGATAGAGAACCTTTGGCTTGATTGAGCGAGCGGCTTGAGCGACTTGGGCTGGTGTCATGGTATAGGGCAGATTCATGGGCAAAAATGCGATGTCGATTTTGCCAAGGTTTGCCATTTCGGGTATCGGCTCCGTATCTCCTGCTATGTAGATATGCAGTGAGCCAATAGTGAGTACATAGCCATTGTCTTTCCTTTCTTTTGGATGATAGCCAAGTCTGGACGAAGTGATATTATAGGCCGGTACTGCAAGCACATTTATACCTGCAACATCGATCGAATGGCCATGCTGCAAGGCCTCTCCATTGCCGAGCTTTTTGCGGGACGCATCCGGCAGAATGATGTGTGTTTCCGGTTTGCTGAGAGCAGCGATCGCTTTTGGATCGAGATGGTCGCCATGTTCGTGTGTTATCAAGATTAGATCGGCCTTAGGATACTTGGAAAAATTGGCATATTGACTTACTGGATCTATGTAGATATTAGAACCATTGTAGACTAGAAGCAGAGAGCCATGGCCAAGAAAGACAATCTCCAATTTGCCTTTTACCGCATCGAAGAAGTCCGATTCCTTGCCTTCTGGCCAGCCCTGAGCATAGCCTGTCATCGCTGAAAGCGAAAAGGCCAATACAATAGAAAAGAGCATATTTGTCATATTGCACCTCTCTATTTCTAGATTAATGCTAGCGATATACCAAAGTCAATAAAATTCAATTTTATGTGATAGTGCAGCTCCTGACAAATATTCAAAGCTTAAGCGCATAGCCTTTCATTATGGAGTGCACGATAAATTTTCGCTTTATTATGTGCCCATTTGACGATATGGCAGATGGGCTATATTCTTAACGGGTGAAGAAAGTTACATCAGGTCTTTTTAACGACGGCTATCTTCCCATAATAGATGGCGTGACCGTTACAGTCAGGAATTATGCCTATTGGTTGCGAAAGAAGCTCGGCCCTACCTATGTAGTTGCACCCTTTGTTCCCAATTACAAGGACAATGATCCTTTTCCGGTGATTCGTTTCCTTTCTATACCGACAATCGTTCGACCTCCTTATAGGATTGGGCTGCCTGAGCTGGACATGCGCTTGCCCTCCATTTTAAAGAAGAGAGAGTTCGACATTGTACACGCTCATTCCCCTTTTGCTGCGGGCAAGCTCGCCCTGCGAGTGTCTAAAGAAAAGCATATCCCCTTGATTGCAACCTTTCACTCGAAGTATAGGGAAGACTTGGCTCGCGCCATAATGATCAAGCCCATTGTCGATGACCAGATAAAACGCATAGTCGATTTTTACTATAGTGCCGACCATGTCTGGGTTCCTCAAGAATCTGTGGCTCGAACGCTTCGCGAGTACGGCTACAAGGGTCCCTACGATGTAATAGAAAATGGTGTCGATTTTGAGCTTCCAGAAGATATCGCTCCATATCGAGCGCGTGGTGCCGATTATCTTGGTCTTCCAGAAGAATACTTAGTGGGTCTATTTATTGGGCAACATATACTAGAGAAAAATCTTGAGTTTCTCCTGCGGACACTACCTCTTGTTATGGATGAGCTGCCCAATTTCCGAATGATTTTCGTGGGCAAGGGGTATGCAAAGGAGTCGCTTATAGCTCTTGCACAAAAGCTTGATATTTCGGACAGGGTTGTGTTTCACGATGTGATCTACGATAGAGAGCTTCTAAAAGCGATATATGCAAGAGCTGATCTGTTTCTCTTTCCCTCGCTCTATGATAATGCCCCTCTTGTATTGAGAGAGGCAGCAGCGATGAAGACACCAGCTGTGCTTATAAAAGGATCGACGGCTGCCGAAGTGATCCAAAACGGCGAAAATGGCTTTCTTTGCCAGGCAGACAACGAGGATTTTGCACAAACCATCGTGCGAGCACTTTCCGATAGAGAAGCATTAGCGCGCATTGGAGCTAATGCGCAGCGTACGCTCTGTCGTACATGGGAAAGTATCATAGACGAAGTTGCGCAGCGATATCATTCGATTCTGGACCATTGGACGCGATAAAGGTTGGCGAATTGTGTTGCATAGCGCTTATTGCCCAGCGATACCAGCGATAATCTCCGAGATGGCCTTTGTGCCCGGTACGAAGCGCAGAGCTTCGATTCGTCGCTGATATTCCAGCACGGTATATGGTTCTTTTGATAATTTCTTAAGGATATTAAGAAAAGAAGCAAGATTTGGACAATACCAGCCGATCTGTTTATCCAGTGCGAACTTAATAATGTACCAGTCATTGTATGCAGTCCAGCCAGTGAAAATCATAGGTTTTTTCATGAACATAGCTTCCATGAAGGTTGAAGCGCCTGCTTTTCCAGCGACAACGTCGGAAGCAGCGATGAGCTCATTCATATTGTCAACATAGCTGAGCACAGTGAAATTCATTTCATTCTTGATATGTACGAGATTATCCAGGCTTCTTTTCATTTTTTGATTTCTTCCTGTTACCACAATGAGATTAAGAGGGATGTTTTTTCTTTTTGCGGTCTTTGCAAAGGAATATACATTAGAAATACCTTGAGCGCCTGCTGCAATAAGGATTGTGATTTTTGCGAAATCAAGGGCAAGTTCACTAAAAATATCCTCTTTGCTTTTTTTAAGATCAAAGAAGGCGCGGCGGGTTGGGAAACCAGTGATGATGATGTTCGAATCTTTTATGCCATGGTCGAGGAGCCGGCTTTTCGACTGCTCAGTTGCTACGAGGAACATATCTGATTCAGGGTTTGCCCAGAGGCTATATCCATCGAAAGGATCCACCACATAGGATAGTATCTTGTAGTTTCCACCGTAGATTCGTCTTGACTTAGAGGCTATATAGGTACAGAGAGCGTGTGTTGCCAAGACAATGTCTGGGTTGGTGTTTGCAATATACTGCATTCCTTTTTGAATGAAATCTCTATAGAGCATTTCAATATAGAAGAAATTCTTTCTGTTCATCTCCATGTAGCGATACCCTATACGAACGAAGACTGGGAATTTAAGCGCAATATCCCAGCTGATATTGAGCTGACGATCTGTTCTCGCGGCTCCGACCTCTTTTGCGAAATCGACCACAGATATATCAAAAGCATCAGGATATTGCATTTCAAGTTCTTCTTTTATTGCGAGAGCTGGGATCTTATGTCCCAACCCCACTTCGAGCATAAGGATCAGGATTTTTTTCTTCATCTCAGCTATTAGTTCTCCTTCTAGGGAATAATATCATTCATAGCGATGCATATTTTTGCATACATGGGAGTATTACAAAAGAAAGTATCTCACATCTCATAAGGAAACAGATAAGGCTGATTATCTTCGAGCCGCTTAATTATTGTCCTCAGAATTACCTGTAGATCCCTCGATTCTGCCACAAAATCGAGAGAGTCGCCAGGAATAGTTAGAATTGGAGCAAGAGTAAAAGAGGAAATCCACTCTTCGTAGAGCTCATTGAGTCCCTCGAGATACGAATCGGGAATCGACGACTCGAAATCCCGCCCTCGCTGCTTGATCCTCGACTGCAAAGTAGATACGGAAGCACGGATGTATATAACAAGGCTTGGGTGAGGCAAAATCTCGGCGAGCGTTGCATATAAGGCCTGATAGATACACCATTCGCGCTCGGCCATGATTCCTTGGATATAGAGATTCTTGGCAAAGATCTCAGCATCCTCGTATATCGATCGATCCTGAACTACAGAATGTGGGTCTTCGCTCAACTTACGATGCATTTCGGCTCGATGGGATAGGAAGAAAAGCTGGCTATGAAATGCCCATCGAGGCATGTCTGCATAAAAATCCTTTAGAAAGGGGTTTTCCAGGACGGGCTCGAAATAAGCTATAAATCCTAGATGCTCCGCAAGCAGGCTTACAAGTGTGGATTTTCCTGCACCAATGTTGCCAGCTACCACCACATATCTGCGACTCATTCTAATCAAAGACTAATCCTTAGATAGCGAAGGCGCAAGCCTATGACTAAGGTGCCTTTGGTTGAGAAGCACAGTATAGCATTGCAGCCTACCGTTGCTTTTTAGGACAAAGATAAGTATTCTCTCTCTATAGTACGAGAGAATATGCCCCTCAATGGGAAGGAGTTTTATTCATGAAACGCTTTTTAGTTTTATTATTTGCGTGCCTTGCCGCGGTTGCCTCTATTGGTGCGCAGCAGGCTCCAGCAGTCCTGTCAGCCTATTCAGATGCTGAGCCACAGACGAAAGAAATCATCGACGCCGCTCGTCTCTTGGAATCCAAAGGTCAATATGCAAAAGCTTGGAATCTGCTCGCTGCCTTCGATCCTGACAGCAAAGATGGTTATGTTCTCGCCGAGAAGATTCGCCTTGCTCTGGAAGACAGCATTGATAATGGGATGTTTGTCAGTTTTAGTTTCATCGACTTAGAAGAAGGGCAGAGCATCTATGAAGCATTTTTAAACCCACCCGAAAAGCAGACAATAGTGGATTTCAATCCTCTGGATTTAGTAGAAGAGCTTGAAGAATCCGGCGAAGCCATACCGCCCATTCTCTCTCTTGAATTCGCAGGGTACCTCTACACCGTAAATCAAGAATATGGTGATAATTGGCTGATCGACAGCTTCACGCTTCAGCAAAAAGCGGTTGAAAACTACGATAGAGCTCTGGCCTATGGTCTATACACCGACAAAAGTCTTGCAAATCACGCAGAGCTTCTAATAAATCTTCAGCAGTATGAAGGTGCCGAGAAGGTGCTGAGACAAGCTATTTCTCTCTTTCCCGAGGATCAGAGCTATGCGGTAAGCCTTGCTAGCAGTCTAAACGATCAAGGCAAATTCGACCAAGTATATCCTGTTATCGATGAAGTGATAGCAGAGCCCGATGTCACCAATTCCACCTATAATGCCTATGTGGAAGGTATCAAGGCTGGCCTCAATTCTGGCGATACCCAGAAGACCGATCTATATGTCGATGCAATGATTGAGCGCTTTCCGGATGAATATGCCCCAATGCTTATTCAGCATCTTGTCGCAGTCATAATGGGTGAAACAGAAAAAGCGAATATCTCTGCAGACAACGTTACCGAGAAATTCAGCGTTAATCCCGATGTCGTACAATCCTTGCTATCTACCTGGCTTAGTGCTTCAGACCCGGTTTCGGGCTTCGATTATCTAAACCGCTCGCTGGAAAAGTACACGAACGATGATCAAGCAATGGGGACTCTATTATTCTATAGAGCACTTATGTATGCACAGACAGCCCGGTCAGCGGATGATCTCAAGCTGGCTATTTCGGATATGGAGGAAACCGAGAAGCGCTTTGGTGCTGTATTTGAGAAAGAAGATCCTGTATTCCAGACTATTGGCCAGCTCATCACGGAATGGAAACAGATTATAGAACAGCTCCAGGTGAATGATAGCGCGGCGTCCCCAGAGCAGAGTACTCCTTCCGAAGATGCAAATACGGCTTCTGGTACGAGCAACTGAACTGATATTTGAAGACAGAGGCTATGCAATCGGTCTTTTGTATTCACAATGCCACTGTCATTGCGGGCTATGCGCGTATGGACCGCAGTGCTGTGCTTGTGGAGGGAGATTCAATCGCCGATGTCTTTTCTGAGCGGAGATTTGCGCAGAAATCCTTTGGGTCTCAGGTACATTTGATCGATGCCGGAGGCGCATTTCTTACTCCTGGGTTAATCGACACCCATCTTCATGGAATTGGGGGCTTTGGCACAGAAGACCTGTCCATTGAATCCATTCTTGGAATGAGCAGGATACTACCAGCCTGGGGAGTGAGCTCTTTTGTCCCTACAATGTATCCCATGGCAGAAGAAGATATGATTCGGGCAATAAGAGCAATTGTTTTAGCGATGGGCCATGAAGAGGGAGCTAAGATTATTGGTATCCATATTGAAGGTCCCTTCATCTCGCCTGCACAGCTTGGTGTACAGAGAATAGAGTTTATCCAGCCCGTTGATCTGGGGCTTATGCAGCGCCTCTGGGATGCATCCGAAGGTCATATTGTCAGCATGACCGTAGCACCTGAACTAAAAGGAATGCGTGAACTAGCACTATTCTGCAATCAATTGGGCATTGTGCTTCAAGCAGGCCATACCGATGCCAGTTACGAAAACATGATCGAAGGAATGCAAGCTGGAATAAGGCACTCTACACACATGTTCAATGCAATGAGTCGGCTGCACCATAGAAACCCCAATGCAGTCGGAGCTATCCTTATCCAACCAGATTTATCTTGCGAGATTATAGCGGATGGGCTTCATGTTCACCCTGATCTAATTCGCCTACTTTTTCGAGACAAACCAGAAGGCAATATCGTGCTGGTAACAGACTCGCTAAAACCGACAAAGCAAGCGGCGAATACTCCCATGTTTGCCAATGATGAAGAAGTCTATATTGAAAACAACCTCTTCTACAGAGCAAGAGATGGGGTTATTGCCGGAAGTTCTCTTACTATGATCGAAGGGGTACGAAACTTAGTTAGATTCGGAGTGCCTCTTGAGAGCGCAGTAAAGATGGCAAGCGCAAATCCAGCTCGAATATTTAGTCTTGGAAGATGTGGAATGATTAGCCCTGGATATAAGGCGGATCTCGTTCTAGCAGATATGAACTTCGAGGTTCAGATGACAATAATCGATGGCAAAATAAAATATGACCGAAATGCTTTGGAAAGGGGAATCCTATGAGAGTTGTAATTCAGCAGAGCTATGAATCGATGTCAAAATGGGCGGCTCATTATCTAGTACAGCATATAAATGAACATGGCTCACAGAAGCCATTTGTGCTTGGCCTTCCAACAGGTTCCACCCCGCTCGGAATGTATAGAGAACTGATCAGCCTTTGCAAAGCCGGAAAGGTCAGTTTTAAAAATGTAATTACATTCAATATGGATGAATATGTTGGCCTTCCGCCAGAACACGAGCAGAGCTACCATCGTTTTATGTGGGATAATCTTTTTTCCCATATAGATATCGACCCTAAAAATGTACACATTCTCAATGGCATGGCTTCAGACCTACAAAAAGAGTGTGCTGCTTACGAAAAAGCGATATGCGATGCCGGTGGAGTCGATCTATTTATCGGAGGCCTCGGAGCAGACGGGCACATCGCCTTCAACGAACCTGGTTCTTCCCTGTCATCGCGCACAAGGATCAAGACACTCACTCGAGATACAAAGAAAGCCAATGCCCGCTTTTTTGGTGGAGATCCAGATAAAGTCCCTACGCAGGCTCTTACCGTGGGCGTGGGAACAATAATGGATGCATATGAAGTTATGATTCTTGTATCGGGGACAGAAAAGGCAAGAGCGCTCAAACATGGAATCGAGATGGGCGTAAACCATATGTGGACAATAAGCTGCATTCAGCTGCACCCAAAAGCCATCATAGTCTGTGACGAAGATGCCACAAATGAGTTGCGCGTAGCCACAGTACGCTATTTCAAGGAGATCGAAGCGCCAAATCTGATAAATTGGAATTTGGATTGAAGCTGGAAACATCAGCTTAGGTGAGCTTAGGTGAAAAATCTTATGAGAAGCGATATCAAAGGCATAATGGCCATGGTGGTAACTTCTGTCTGTTGGAGTTTGAGTGGCCTTTTTATAAAACTCATAGATTGGCATCCCATTACGATTGCTGGAGCAAGAAGCTTTATTGCTACCCTTTTTATTCTTGCGGTGGTGCGTAGGCCAAAACTAAGCTTCGACAAGAACCAAATCGTTGCCGCGATATCCTATTCATGCACCATGCTCTTATTTGTCTATGCGAACAAGAATACAACAAGCGCCAATGCTATTCTTCTGCAATATGGTTCGCCAGTCTATGTAATGCTTCTTTCAGGTATTATGCTTAAAGAAAAGCCTCTTCCTGAGCAGATAGGTGCACTGATTGCGATTGTAATAGGGATGTGCTTATTCTTTGCCGATTCGCTCAGCCTTGGTCATTTGAATGGCGATATCGCAGCGGTCTTGGCAGGTATGACTTTTGCAATCCATACGCTATTTATGCGACGACAGAAGGAAGGCTCGCCTATTGAGTCGCTGCTTATATCCCATGGTATGACAGCCATCATTTCGCTTTTGATTTCTATTTTCCTGCCTCCGCCTATTATCAGCAAAAGGTCTGTGGCTGCTATTTTTGGTCTTGGTATAGTCCAAATAGGTTTTGCAGCGGTGTTTTTCAGTTATGCGATAAAGCGCATAAGCGCCATCCAGAGTTCTCTTATATCCATAATCGAACCAGCTTTAAATCCTGTGTGGGTTTATCTGGCCATTGGCGAAAAACCTTCGAGATTGGCTATATTAGGCGGAGTTATAATCATTTCTGCAGTAGTTATATCTTCGATATTTAGTGTCTCTCGCAGCTCGCGAGCTCTGAGCATAGATAGAGAAGAATAGATAGAGAAGTATAGATATAGGAGTATAAAGCGATCTTGCATAGGGCCAGGCATCGATAAAGCTATATAATGCAAATAATTGTGCTGTTAGCTAGTCAAGATGCCAATAATCTATTTTGCTGATATGACTGCGAATATGAATCAAGGAGGCTGAAGCTAAAAGCTATGAGGCAGAGTTTTCTTTCCATTACAATCCTGCTCATTCTAATTACCGATCCTTTAGGGAATATTCCCCTTTTTATTGCATCCTTGAGGCATGTACCTAAGGAACGTCGTCCGGAGGTAATCTTGCGCGAGTGTCTCATCGCTTTTCTGGTTTTGGTGGGATTTCTTTTCTTTGGTGAGATATTCTTAAGCGCTCTGAATCTATCGGATGATATCTTGCGTATATCGGGTGGGGTAATCCTTTTTTTGATTGCTCTGAACATGATTTTCCCAGGAACTGGCGGGAAGCTTGTCGAAGATGAAATCGAGGGCGAGCCATTTATTGTGCCTGTTGCAATTCCATTGATTGCAGGGCCAAGCGCCATTACCTATGTAATGCTCTTGATGAAGTCCGATCCTTCGCGGGCGCTTGAATGGGTTGGAGCGATATTCATAGCTATTCTGGTAACGATGGTAGCGTTTTTTATGTCGAACAAATTGAAAGAGTGGCTTGGCCCAAGGGCTCTTTCGGCAATCGAGAGACTTATGGGTTTGGTGTTGACCGCAATTGCGATCGATATGCTCCTTAGCGGGCTTTTGCAATATCTGAGTAGTGTTCAGAATCTTTGACATATTTTAAATTACGGCATATTGTTCTAACCTTAATCTCAAATGTTCCTCAAAAAACAGAGCTACATCAAACCTTGGCAATAGGAATAATCAGAAGGCTACCGAAAACCTTGTGTAGTTGCCCCTTGGCACCTCATCGGTCTTTAGGACTTGATCGACACGCGCCGCAGCAGGACCCACCTGAAGCCAAGAATAGAACTGCTCTAGGGCTTCAGGTTCGCCCTCTGCCCATACTTCCACATCACCATCCTCGTTATTTCGTACCCAGCCTTTTAACCCTAATCTCTCAGCACGAATCACCGCGGACATACGAAAGCCAACGCCTTGGACTTCGCCCTTTATTATCGCATGAAATGCTTTCATGCTACGCTTCCTATCCTATATAAGTCAAAGCTCCGATATACTATTACTTTTTTGCTCTTGGGCGCGCACAAGCAAGATATTGAGAACGACCATAAGAAGCGAAAAGAATGCATAAATTGCAAAGCCTGTACGAATTCCCCACCCTGTCGAGATAGCCGACATCATGTATGGAAATAAAAATCCACCTATGCCACCACCCATTGCTGCAAAACCTACGGCCTCGCTTTGAGCTTGAGGGAAAGAATCACCAATAATACTCATTATGGTAGGATAGATAATAGAGCAACCAAAACCAGCAAAAATAACCATAATACCAGCGACCGCACTCGCAATCCTTCCATCTCCAATAAAACCGATTATATTGAAAGCGATCAAAGAAATGGCCATCAGTGTCGATAGAGCTATCAAAATTTTTTCTCTTTTAATTGATTTCTGAATTATTGGAATTCCGAAACGCCCCATTAGCAGCCCAGCCCAGAATAGAGAGACCATAAAGGAGCCCGTAGGTATGGGGGCTTTGAAAACACTCACAAAATATTCTGCAATCCAGTTAGAGATACCAAGTTCCACTCCTACATAGACAAACAAGGCAAAAAATCCAAGCCAATAAATCGACTGCTGAAAAAGATCACGCCTCGATCTATTGGTTATGCGTGCCCTGTCTTTGCCAAGGAATCTTAAAGGCATAAATTGCATAAAAATTGCTAGGCCAATAAATAATATGCCTATGATCCGGTATACAAGAGTCCACTCCAAGTTAGCGCTTATCAAGATAGCTATTATAAGAGGTCCAACTACGGCTCCAATTGAAAAAGCACCATGCATTAGGCTCATAGCCTTTCCGCCTCCAGGACCTTCCATGCGAAGTACCGCCCAGTCTACCGCAATTTCGATTCCACCCTGACCTACTCCAATTATAAAGTAGAGCATCATGTTGAGCCATGCGATAGGGGTTCTGGCGAAGAGTTCTAGTCCACAACAAATAAGGATCAGCGATAGAGAAATTGTTAGGCGGATCCCAAGTAAGGGGAAAAGAATTCCCGCAAGATAGCTCGATAGGAAATATCCAATCGAACCCGCAGCTATAACTATTCCCGCAGTCATATAAGACCAGCCGAATTCTGCAAAAATTTTTGGAAGCGTTGCTCCTATGACTGTCATGGAAATACCAAACAAGGCAAAGATACTAAAGAGGCTTATGTAGAGGGGCAAAAAGCGTTTTTCGACAAGCATGATGCTACATTGTGCGATATTCGTTCAGTCGTCGTCAATAAGAGGCTAAAGACGGCGATGCGATTGGTTTCGCCAAAATTTGTCGAACAAGCCCTAAGCATAATCTCTAGATGAAAACCTTTTCAGAGGCTATGATAAAATAAATGACTAGCATCAAAGATATTGCCAGACTTGCTGGCGTCTCACCTTCTACCGTTTCGCGCGTCCTAAACGAAAGAGAATATGTGCGCGATGAGGTACGCCAACGCGTGCTCAGCATTGTCAAAGAAAAAGGATACGTGCAGAACAATGTAGCGCGGTCTATGGTACTCAAGAGAAGCTTTACGATTGGCGTGGTTATCCCTCATCTGTTCAATATGTTTCAGAGGCAGCTCTTTGCTTCGATGGAATTCTTTCTTGAGCAGCGAGGTTATAAAACCCAGTTCTTTTTCATTCGATGGTCTGAAGCCAGCGAACAAGCATTTCTGCGCCGCCTCAAGAGCGAGACACTAGATGGCATTATATTCATCCATGAGCTCTATAGCCCAGCGGTCTATCAACATATCCAAGAGAGGGGCTTACCTGTAGCGCTCTGCACCTTCGAAAAGGATCAATTCGATTTTCCTGCGGTTCACATAGAAGAAGAGGCTTCCGCTGCTCTGGCGACCGAATACCTTATACAGAGAGGACATCGCAATATCGGGCTCATTACAGGAGGGCATTTCAGTTTTGGCAAACAGCGAGAGGAAGGCTATCGACAAGCACTCAAGGCACACGGCATTCCTTGCAATCCAGAGCTCATGGTTCGCGTTCCTTCCTACAACCCCGAGGCTGGCCGCTCGGGTATGATAACACTATTGACTAGGAAATTGCCCATGACGGCGGTGTTTGCTGCTACCGACGAGTTGGCGATAGGAGCGATAAAAGCGCTTTATGATTCGGGCATTAGGGTGCCCGAAGAGGTTAGCGTAATCGGTCTCGACGATATCGATATTTCTACCTTTACGACTCCTGCCTTAACCACTGTCCGTCAGCCGATCTTCGAGATGGGCAAGAAGAGCGCCGATCTAGTATGCGATTGGATTGCTCGTGGGCACATGCAAGAGAAAGTAGAGCTTTTTTCGACGACAATCGTCGAGCGCGAATCAGTTCGCTCTCTGGCTTAGAGTGATTTGAATCCTCAGTAGCTCAAAGCCTTAAAAGGCCCTCGAAAAGACTTTTGGAAAGGCCTTCGGACAAGTCCAGAAAAGCTCTCAAAAAGGCTCAAAGTTCTGAACTGTTATTATCTTTTTGCAAACCACTTGCAGAAACCTCTTCTTCTTGGTATATTTTGCAAATGATTTGCAAATATAAAGCGATTTGCGCGCTACTGATAATTTTTCTAGGGGTTGGAGGGCTAGGGTATTCAGAGAGCAAAAAAGATCCTATCAAAGTCGCGGTGAGTATTCCGCCAATGAAGGAATGGGTGAACCGTATCGCGGGGGACAGAGCTGAAGTCATCGTCATAATGCCTCCAGGTTCGAATCCTCATTCTTTTGAACCCTCGCCTCGCCAGCTTGCCGAATTAGGAACAGCAAAGCTATGGTTTTCCATCAACGTAGACTTTGAGTATTCTTTTAAGCCGAAATTGCGCTCTATGTTTCCAAAGCTTCAAATAGTCGATGTAACGAAGAATGTCCAGTTCCGAAGGCTCCGGCCTACTGAACAGGAGCATGATGAAGAAGCGGCTGAAGGACACTCTGAAAATATAGATCCGGCTCTCCAGAACCGAGATCAGCATACATGGCTTGGCATCGAACAGGCCAAGGCAGAGATAAAGGTAATCCAAGACAGCTTTATAGCAATAGACCCTGAAGGGAGAGAACTATACAAAAGCAATTGTCAAAATTATCTAAAAGATATAGATATAGTATACTCAACATTGAAGACAAAGCTGGCACCGCTTTCTGGCGCTAAAGTATTTGTATATCACCCTGCATTTGGCTATTTCCTTGACATGTTCGATATCGAACAGGTTGCAGTCGAGCTAGGCGGCAAGGAACCGACACAGAAAGAGCTTTACGCTCTCATAGATCTTGCAAAAAAAGAAAAAGCCCGCGCAGTTTTTACTCAGGCCCAATTCTCCGAAAGCGCTGCAAAAGCCATCGCAAGCGCAATAGGAGCTGCGGTAATGCCGATTGATCCTCTGGCCGCTGATTGGCTGAATAATTTGTCCAGAATAGGCCAGGCTCTGTCTACGGCAATAGCCAAAGGAGAATAGAATGAACCAAGCAGCTCAAAATGAGGCTGCTACGTTAGGGCAAACCCTAAGCAGCCTAGATTCTATGGATGGCAAGGAGCATGGGGTAATTGTTGAACTTACTCTGCCTCATCCTCCAGAGAATGTTGCTATCTGGTGCCATGACCTGAGCTTTAGATATCGCGAGGTAGAGGTATTCAGAAATGTCACCTTTCATGTGCATAGCGGCGAATTCGTCGTGCTCACCGGCAAGAATGGAGCGGGCAAGAGCACTTTGCTCAAGCTCGTTGTAGGTCTTCTGGAACCACAACAGGGACAAGTTTTGGTATTTGGTGTCTCTCCTCGCAGACGAATTGAATCTATAGGCTATGTGCCCCAGCATGCAAGCTTTGACCCGGCTTTTCCCATTCGAGTCGAAGATGTCGTAGGCATGGGGAGGCTTTCTGGACTTTCATACATTTCTAAGGACCAAAAAAGGGGAGATATCGAGTGGGCTATGGAGCAAGCAGAAGTAACAGATCTTCGAGCGCGCCCATTCTCGGCTCTTTCTGGTGGACAGAGGCGAAGAGTCCTGGTAGCTCGGGCGCTGGTAGGACATCCAAGGCTCCTTGTGCTGGATGAACCAACGGCAAATATGGATATTGACAGCGAGAATAAATTCTTCGAAGTACTGGCTCGCATAAAAATGGGCGCAACGATCCTAATAGCTACCCATGATTCAGATTTTGTGTCAGAACTGGCGGATACTGTTCTATGTGTAGGCCAGGATTCTGAGCATCCTCACTCTGTACATAGACATGCCATGGAAAAAGCAGAAGACCTGCCAAAAGATATCTATGGAAGCAATATGCTACGAGTTCGGCACGACATCGAGCTACCCGACGATGCTTGCTGCGAAGGGAAAGACCCATGATTAGCTTTTTCCAAGCGGTAATGAATCCTTCGGTTCCCTTTGTTAGAAATGCTCTTATAGGCAGCGTGTTAGCGGCCTTTTTGTTTGGGATTCTTGGCTCTATGGTCACTGTGCGGCGGATTGCTGGGCTGGCTGGCGCGATTTCGCATACTGTATTGGGAGGCATAGGGCTTGCTCTCTTTCTTGTTTCGAGAGGTGCTCCTGGGTGGATAAGCCCCATGCTCGGTGCGCTCGTGTTTGCCATCCTTGCGGCTATAACGATCAGCATTGTGTCGATAAAGGCAAAACAGCGCGAAGACACGGTGATAAATGCACTTTGGGCCATAGGCATGAGCCTTGGTGTGATTTTTATGGCCAAGACTCCAGGCTATGCGGATCCCATGAGTTATCTCTTCGGCAATATTCTCCTTGTGACTCAAAAAAATCTTTATATTTTAGGAGCGCTGAACATAATAGTATTGTTGCTTGTAGTGCGATTCTACAGACATATCGAAGCAGCATCTTTTGATGAGGAATTTGCAGCTACCAAAGGTCTGCCGGTTATGGCCATTTACCTTTTTTTGCTTCTTATTATCGCGGTTGCGATAGTTATGCTTCAAACCTTTGTGGGTATAGTCATGGTGATAGCAATGTTAACCCTGCCTGCTGGCACGGCTGGCTTTTTTTCGCACAATCTAGCTGGGATGATGGTGAATTCGAGCATTCTGGCGCTTATATTTTCGGTGCTTGGGCTGATTCTGTCATGGGTTTTCGATTTGCCAGCAGGAGCATTGATAGTTCTAATAGCGGGGATGGTCTATATTGGGATTTCGGTGGGCAGAATGCTCCAAGGACGTAGGTCGTCGAAATCATGATTCTCGGAGTCGAGATGAGCAATAGAAAATCACGAGCTCGGCAAGGAAATCGAGTAAAGAGCTCGAGCTAGGAGCTCGGGCCAGGAGAAGGCAATGACAAAGGCGCGTAATCATGTTCTAGACAGCATTATTCAAGCAACAGAGCCACTCTCTGCGCGTCAACTCTGCGATAAATATAAAAGCGAGCATGATCCTGCCACAATCTATCGAGCGCTTCATTTTCTCGAAGAAAAAGGACGCATCGATTCTTTTATTTTATACTGCAATGCGCATGGAACGGAGCGTTATTATGTGCTTCACCGGAGCGAACATCGACATTGGTTTCACTGTGAGCGCTGTCATCGCTTTACCGACCTTGGCCAGTGTCAATTCGATGAAATTGTTGCACAGATGAGCGCTGAAAAAGGACTTTCGATCACTTCGCACTCATTTTATGCCATTGGTATATGTGGCGAGTGCCGTAAACATGAATGATGGGCCTTTTTTCTTATTGCTGCATACCTTTTATATATGAGCATTAAAGAAGGAGATTTGACAAAAGATGTCGAAAGAGAAACCTATTCTCATCGAGGATCTTGATCTTAGCCTCCTCGCAAATATAAAAGAAAAAGACCTAACAGCTCAGGGACTCATGGTTCTCGAAGGGCGCATTGTCATCGAAAAAGCCTTAGAATCTGGTATCGTACCGCGTTTCTTGGTTTGCACCGAGGCGCAAGAAGAATACTGGCAAAAAAGAACGAAAGAGATTTATGCAATCCAAGATAACGGCGCGGTCAGCGGTGATGATGTTAGGGAAAGTGTTTTCCCAATGCATATCGTGAGCCATGATTCAGTCTGCAATCTTGTAGATTTTAGATTTCATCGAGGAGCGATAGCTGTTGCGGAAATTCCACAAATAAAGCCATTTGACCCAGCTTTTATATCGCAAAAGATGGCATTCGGAAAACCAATGGGCATGAGTTCTAGAGGACCAGAAATGACAAGTTCTAGAGGAATAGAAATGCCAGAATCCTCAAGATGCAGGCTATATCTCTGCCTCTGGAACGTCACCGATCCTTCGAATCTGGGCGCTCTCATCCGAACGGCAGTTTGCCTTGGTGCTGCGGCTATCCTTCTGGGTCCAGGCTGCGCCAACCCTTATTACCGAAAAACTATCCGCTCATCTATGGGAAATGTATTTTCTATTCCAATCTGCAGCGTAGATTTGAATACCTTGGAAACACTAGATCGACAGGGCGCTAAGTTAATAGCAGCAGCATTGACAGAAAAAGCCATAAAACCACAAGAGCTGAAATTTGCTTTTTCGCGCCAGACCAGCGAGAATTCACCCGCACTAGACTATTGCTCCAATTCTGTTATCCTTTTATTGGGCAACGAGGGCTATGGACTTCCTACAGAAGTGTTGGCTCTTACGGATATCCAGGTGTGCATCCCAATGGCTGCTGGCAGCGATTCTCTCAATGTCGCCGTAGCAGGAGGAATACTAATGTATGAGATTGTTCGATCGTTTTGACTCTTATGCTAATTTTAGGGTATTAAATGAGTCTTGAAAGTTCTACTTATTTGTGGCCCCCTAATTATCTGAAATAAGAATAGGGGCAGAGCAAAGCCAAGCAGGGTCAGAGTGCCTGCTGCGCCGTCCGACTTATGATTTCTTCCTGGTGGTTTCGATCGAGGTCGACGAAATAATCCGAATATCCGGCTACACGCACAAGAAGGTTGCGGTAGTTTTCGGGCTTTTTTTGAGCCTCTCGCAGCGTTTTTGTATCGACGACATTGAATTGAATATGATGACCACCTAGTCGGAAAAAAGTCTTTATTAGA
>Ga0208695_1001576_pt1 | contig 18616 bp, 9 predicted proteins | sample AD_UKC111_MetaG_FD_184449 | JGI IMG/M metagenome (GOLD analysis project Ga0208695, IMG submission 184449) | Active sludge microbial communities of municipal wastewater-treating anaerobic digesters from Hong Kong - AD_UKC111_MetaG (SPAdes)... | ecosystem: Engineered > Bioreactor > Anaerobic >...
TGCAAGACTCTGGTGAAGCTTGTACCGGATTCAAAAACAAATCTTGTCGGGTTACTGAAAACCAAAAGGTATCGCTGCAACCGAAATTATCTGAAACAGTAAGCACATAATCACCAATCGCAACACCATTATAAGGTAATGTTGGAATGGACGTTGTTGCCGATAAATTGCTTTGCGGAGCATAAACGTAGTTATATGGAGCTGTTCCTCCACTCACTAAAACAGTACTAATAGTGCCTGTTGTTTCGTTACAAGCTAATGTGTTTACAACTATACCTTGAATGCTGATAGCAGCCGGTGGTGCAACAATAGTAATGGTTGTATCTTTTTCGCAACCATCTGCCGATGTAATGGATACAGTATAAGTTCCTGCACCTAATCCTGTTGCTGCGTTCACATTCCCTACTGCTGCATTAGCGCTCCAACTGTAATTAAATGGTGGAGTTCCCAACGAAGGATTCACGGTAATAGACCCATTCGGATTGGAACAGCTAGGCTGCACAACAACAGCATTTGCGTTCGGAATTACATTGTTCATGCTCACTACAACGGCATCAGAAGCAGTACAACCGTTGTTTGGATCAGTTGCTGTAACTGTGTACGTATTCGCACTATTTACTGTATTGTTAGCTGTATTAATTCCGTTACTCCATGCAAAGGTTACACCCGCTGTGGATGATGTGGCTTGAAGTGTTACTGAAGTTCGGATGCAATTCAATGAAGTATCAACACCTGCGTTGATATTTGGAAGTGTTGCCGATGATGGCACTAGAATCGAATCTACTTTTGTACAGCCTCCTGCACCGGTTACGGTTACTTTTACATAGCCTGTCGATAATGCCGTTGCGGAATCTGCTGTTTGTCCGTTGCTCCACAAATAGGTAAATGGTCCAGCACCTGCAGTTACAGTCACTTTAGCTTTTCCGCTTGGTGTTCCACAACCTGATGGAGTTGCCGTCATTGAAGTATTAATAGAGGCAGTTGAACTCACTGTAGCTGACGCCACAGCAGAACATAAACTTACATCATTTACTGTTACCGAATAGGTGCCTGCTGCCAAACTTGTTGCTGTTGCTGTTGTTGCACCACCCGTCCATGAATAAGTATATGCTCCTGTTCCCCCACTTGGTGTTGCTGTTGCTGAACCATTGCTGGCTCCGCAAGTTGCTGTGGTAGTAGAAGTACTAATCGTTATAGCTGATGGCTGTGAAATGGTTTGTGAAGTAACTACGGTGCAATTGTTAGCGTCTTTCACCGTAACCGAATAGGTATTTGGCGCAAGTGAAGAAGCACTTGATGTTGTGCTTACATTTGGCGACCAAGTGTAGGTTAATGTGCCTGTGCCACCACTCGCGTTCACTGTCATTGTTCCATTATTCGCTGCGTTACACATCACATCTGTTTTTGAAGATGTGGCTATTGGTCCACTCCCACCAGAAACTGTAACAGAAGCCGTTGCAGAGCACAAGGATGCATCCTTCACTGTAACAGAATAAGTGCCCGAAGCTAAATTTGGTGCAGTTGAGGCCGTTGCCCCACCCGTCCATGTGTACGTATAAGCACCTGTTCCACCACTTGGTGTGGCAGTTGCAGATCCATTATTGCTGTTACATGTAGCAGCAGTTGATGATGTGTTGATGCTTATTGCTGTTGGCTGTGTGATAGTTTGTGAAGTAACGATAGTACAATTATTCGCATCTTTCACCGTTACAGAATAAGTGTTTGGGGCAAGTGAAGAAGCGCTTGATGCAGTGCTTACATTTGGCGACCAAGTGTACGTTAATGTTCCTGTTCCGCCACTGGCATTCACGGATAAAGTGCCATTATTCGCACCATTGCATGTAACATCAGTTTTTGTAGAAGTGGCTGTTGGATTGGCACTTGAGCCAATTGTTACACTCGCAATAGCAGAGCATAGATTGGCATCTTTTACGGTTACGGTATATGTTCCAGCATTCATATTCGATAGGCCGGAACCGCTTCCTCCAGAATTACTCCAAGTATAAGTATAAGGCGAAACCCCACCACTCACAGTTGTTGAAGCACTGCCATTCGCTAAACCACAAGTTGTGTTCGTTGGTGTAGTAGTTACCGTTATTGTAGGGCATGAACTACAAAGGGGTACCGATGCAATGCTATAAATGGTAACTGTTGTTCCGGCACCATCTACCACTTTAATCGTGTCTTTTCCAACGGGTGGTGTTACCGTTGTTCCGGTGGCAAATTGTACCCAACCGGCTGGAACCGGACACGATGTAATTGTGGTGATTCCACTGGTACAAATATTCACAAAAGGTGTCCATGATCCGCCACAGGCTGTACAAGTAGCAGAATTGGTTATAGGCGTTGACGATGCAGCTTTCCAATACGACCAAGTAAAAGTTGGTGTTCCTCCCGACACGGTTAAATTACCGTTCGTTTCTCTACATACATTCACCGCTGAACATCCTGTAACCGTTATTATTGCCGAATCTGTTCCGCAACTTAATTGGTAATAAATTTTATGGCTTCCAACACCGGCAACTGTGGGGTCAAACACTCCGGTTGTAGTATTCGTGATTCCCGGTCCACTGAATGTTCCACCGGCCGTTCCTACAACAAGTGTTACCGGTGCATCATTAGCACAAAGCGAAACAGGGGTTATACTGGCATTACAACAATTAGTCGTTACTAAAGTTAAGGTTACATCATCTTGACCTTTACAGCCGCCCGGACTGGTGACAATTACTCTATACGTAGTAGTAGCTGAGGGTGTGGCATTTAACACGGCTGCCGTTCCCGCAGGTGCAGCAATTGCAGTTCCGTTTCCAAACAACGAAGGCCCTGTATACCATTGATAAGTTCCTCCTCCTGTTGCGGTTAATGTTCGCGACTGGCCAGCACAAAAGTTCTGATCAGGGATACTCACCACAGGTGCGGCTTCAACAGTAACAGTAACGCTGGCTGTGGCCGGACAAGCGCCTTGTGTAACCGTAACAGTATAAACTGTTGTTGCAGTTGGTGCAACTGAAACTGTTGCTCCAATTTGTCCATCACTCCATTGATAAAAAGTTCCTCCACCCGCTGTTAGCGATTGTGAAGCAGGCGAGTAGGTAAATCCTATGCCTAAAAATCCCAGACTCTTGCAAGTAGTTTTATTCGGACTGATTGTTGGAGTTGGGTTTGCGCCTATCACAATGCTGAAATTCGAATTCATGTTATTGCCGCATAAATCAAGAATATCTTGTCCGTGCAACGAGTAAGTGCCTGAAGTTAGTGCCGGTGAAATGGTTACGTCTACTGTATTAGAAACGCCATTCGCACAGTTGGTATTGCTGATGGTAACGGTATGTCCGGGTAAAGTTAAATCAGCCGCCTGAAGGGTTGAACAATCAATGTATTCCGAGAAACGAAGTTTGAATTGTGTTGCAGAAGGACAACTGTTTGCAGTGGCATTCAATATGGTTGGAGGAGTAATATCCGTAATGGTTACAGAAGAGGCTTCATTCTTAAATTGAATATTGAAACCGTCATTTGAACCACTGTAAAAGTTAATACATACCGCATATTTATGCGATGCTAAAACGTTCGGTCTTCGGTTAAATTTATTGCAATCCGATCCTTTGCTGTCGGTAGTACAATCGTTTGGAGAACAAGATCCACCGGCCTGGCTGCAAAGCGTACTGCTTAATCCGGTTGCTCCGGTGATTAAGGAATAGTTGCAACTAATTTCTTGTCGTTGATTACTCGCACAACCTGCTGTGATATCCCACAAAACAAAATCATAGTCCGTTGAACCTGTTGGTGTAATGGTAAAATCAAGCGGTCCATCTGTTTGTGGCTGAAAAGAATACCATACCGAACCTCCACTTCCTGTTCCTCCATAACATCCTCCGGCATCATCACTTACTGCACCTAAATCGGTGTATTGGCCTGCCAGTGCAACAGCCGTTAAGTTTTGGCAAAGTGGAATCGCATACGGACAATCACTCTCGGGTTGTGATCGGCTACTTCCTCTTTGGTTACTGCCATTCGAGGTGCGTTTAATCACGCCTTTAAAGTTGCCAACGGTTTTGTCTATAGCATTGGTAGGGATGTATTCAATGGTAATTTCTTTTCCGGTGATGTTCGATATTTTATCGAAATGAGAAATAGATCCTACCAATTGTCCTTTTGTGTTTTTTCCCAAATAGAAATTTAATCGAGCACCGTTTGGAATATTTAGCTCCTCAAAAAACACATCTACATCTGTCGTACTATGCAAAGTTGTTATGAAATATTCGTTCAGTAAGGGAGCATCTTTTCCTCCATTATCGAAGAAATACCCCTCCACCACATTGAAGTCGCGTTCTTTACCAAGGGTATATTCTGTTTTAAGAGATTGGGCAAAAGAGGAGGAGAAAAAAAATAAAAATAGAATGCAAACGAAGTAGAAATTCTTCATGTGTTTTAATCGTTGGTTTTCGGAGTAATACGAATTAACCAAGTTAAGCTTTTTATAGTATGTGAAGTAATGTTTTTCCTTCTTTTCAACAAGATGCTAAAAGTTATAGGTGGATATTCCCAAAAACAACGTTTTTACTTTCTGCTCATATTCCTTATCTTTATTTCGGAACATGAAAAAGTTAGTCCTCATTTTTCTTTTACTACCTATCTGCATCTTTGCTCAAAACGATTTTTGGAGCAACAACGGTGCTTTTGTTTCCATAAAAGATAAAGCCTATTTATCGGTAGTAGGTGATATGCATAATTTGCGAGGAGGTTTATACGATAATACAGATTCTATTTTTCTTACCGGTGATTGGCGCAACGATGCCGGGAATCATGCATTTACAGGGATTGATAGCGGATATGTGTTTTTTTATGCAGCAGATCAAACCATTAAAGGACGTGATGAAACCTATTTTCATAACCTTGTGCTAAAAAATCAAGGTGTAAAATATGCGGTTTTAGATGCTAAAGTGGATGGCGTTTTGGATATGACAGACCGAGAGTTTAGTGTTGACACGAATACCATTTGGGTGCGAAATGCCGATTATGGTGCAGTTAAACGAACAACAGGCTTTTTATCAAGCTGGAAAGATGGTGGACTATTGCGTTACACTAATTCTACTAATACCTATTTGTTTCCGGTAGGTTCAAACTATATTACTTCGCGTTATCGTCCGGTGGAGATTACTCCAGTTACTAATGATTCTAACATTTATAAAGCGCGTTTTGCCAATGTGGATCCGTCTACTGAGGGCTTTAGCCGAAATAACCGTTTTCATTTAGTGTGCGAAGTAAACCCCAATTGGTATCACCGTTTATATCATCCGCAAGGAAATGATAGTGCAGAAATTGCTATTTTCTATGATGCGACTAGCGATGGAAATTGGGACGATATCGTACACTGGCAACGCATTCCTCAATGGGAAGCCATTTTCCGCGATACTATTTTAGCCGGCAGTCCGTTCAACCGAATTTCAAAAACAAAGTGGAACAATTTCCGTTTTTCGCCATTTGCATTGGCTGTTACTTCTCCGCCATTTGCAATCGCAGGTGTAGATACCATCATTTGGAAGTACGATACCATCCAACTGCATGGTTCGGGTGGAAGTGCTTTCACATGGCGACAACCTTACAATATGATTTGTCCGAATTGCCCTGATCCATTGGTCCATCCTGAAAAAGACTATATCTATTACCTCACTGTTTGGGATGATAAGGGCTGTGTTGACTACGACAGTTTGCGTATTTTTGTTCGCGATAAACCGTTGGTGAAATTTTTTATACCCGATGTGATTACTCCGAATGGCGATGGTTATAACGATTATTGGCATATCCGCGATTTAGAACGTTATACAGATAATTCAGTGAAAATTATCAATCGTTGGGGCGATGAGTTATTTTACGAAAAGCCTTACAGTCAATCGTGGGTGGGGCATTACAAAGGAGAGCCTTTGCCCGATGGAACCTATTATTACATCATCTATGTGAAAGATAATGAAGGTAAAGAAGTGCGTTTTGATGGACCATTAACTATCGTAAAATAGGATGAAAGGTACGTTGCGATTCTTTTCTTTTTTGCTATTGAATTTTATGGTTGCCTTAGCTTCTGCGCAACAAGTGGAAGAGTTTTCAATGATTCGCGAGAATGCCTACATCTTAAACCCTGCGCTAACTGGTAATAAAGGTTGGTTGAGTGGAACGGCAACGTATCGTAAACAATTTACAAGCATTCGTGAAGCGCCATATACTGCTTACTTAGGGATGGAGGGACAAATTGCAGATAAGAATGTTGGGCTTGGCGGTTTCTTTATTCAAGATCAAACCGGACCAACCGGACAAACAGGTTTCGGTGTTTCTGCAGCCTATCAAATTCGTTTCAATCAACACGAATTGATGAATGAAGATCAAGTGCATTACAACACCTCAACTCGTCATATGCTCACTATCGGCTTAGGGATTAGCGTAATGCAATATCGTTTGCGTGCCGATAAACTGAACCCTGATGTGCTGAACGATCCAAGCCTTTCTACATTAAAGGGTGCACAATATTTTCCGGATGCATCTTTAGGAATATACTATCAATATCGCGAGTTTTTTTATGCCGGAATTTCAGTGCCGCAGTTGTTTGGTTTGAATATAAAATACGGTGCAACAAATGGCTATAGTGAAATCCGAAAAGTTCAACATTTGAATGTGTTGTTGGGTGGTAAAATTCCGTTCGGAGAATATGAGCGTGTTGCGCTTGAACCTGTTGCAGCATTGCGTTGGGTAAAAAATGCACCATTACAAGCCGATATTGGAATGCGTGTAAAGTTCCTTAAAACATTTTGGTTGGGAGCCACTTATCGAACAAAGTCGAAAGTGCTTTTCGATGCAGGGGTTGAAATTTTAAAAATTGGGCGGGTATGTTATTCCATGGATTTCGAAGTCTCTAAGCTGAGAAAAGATGCTGGTCTTTCACACGAGGTTACCATTGCGTTTGTGATTAAGTCGGCTAAAAAATACCGATATTAATTGTCTTTCATACTAAAGGCTACCCTTTCCATTCATGAACCGATTATCGATTATTTCTCTCTGTAAGCGCCTGTTAACGGGATTTGCAGCGATTGTAATCGTAGGTATTTCACTTCATTTTATTTTTCCTTTGCCCGATAAAATTAATTATTCAACTACAGTGTATGCGGCAGATGGTACATTGTTGAATGCCTATTTAAGTAAAGATGAAAAGTGGCGAATTGGCTCTGATAAAACCGAAATCAGCAAGGTGTTGCAGCAGGCATTGATAACTAAAGAAGATAAATATTTCCGATACCATTTTGGTGTAAATCCTGTTGCCATCGTAAAATCTGCGTTTGGAAATGTTTTTCATTTAAAACGTTTGTCCGGAGCTTCTACTATCACCATGCAAGTGGCAAGAATGCTGGAACATAGGCCAAGAACCATTTGGAGTAAACTGATTGAAGTGTTTCGAGCACTACAGTTGGAATGGAAATATTCGAAAGATGAAATCTTGCAACTGTATTTTAATCTAGTTCCCTATGGCGGAAATATAGAAGGGATTAAATCGGCCTCTTTGATTTATTTTCAGAAACCGCCACAGCAATTGAGTTTGGCGGAAGCTGTAACCTTGTGTATCATCCCAAACCGACCGAATGCGCACATAAGATATGGTGTTCCATTCTTAATTAAAGAGCGTAATCGCTGGTTGCGTAAGTTTAAAGAAGGAAATACTTTTTCCCCAAAAGCACTGGATGAAGCAATCTTGGAACCTTTGCAATTACAGCGTCATGAGTTACCTAAGTTTTCGCCTCACTTAGCGTATCGATTGAAGAAGTCCGGAACTACAACAATTAAAACGAATATTCAATTCAATCAGCAATTGAAAATAGAGCAACTCACACATAATTATGTAGGTACTCTAAAAACACTAAATATCAAAAACGCTGCTGTTTTGGTCATTGATAATCGCAATATGAAAGTTGTTGCCTATGTAGGTTCAGCAGATTATTACGATAAAACAGATGGCGGGCAAGTAGATGGAGTTCGTGCCATTCGGGAACCGGGAAGTACGCTTAAACCATTGCTGTACGGACTTAGTTTCGATAAGGGATTAATTACACCTAAAACGATTCTGAAGGATATTCCTATCAACATCAATGGATTTAGTCCGGAAAATTTCGATAAATTATTTCACGGTTATGTAACAGCCGAATTTGCTTTGTCGAATTCTTTAAATATTCCTGCTGTGTCGTTGCTCAATAAATTTGGTAAAGATGATTTTGCCAATACCTTATCGGGTTTACATTTTAAGAAGATTAAGCAGAACGCAGCTAAGCTTGGCTTGTCGTTGATTTTAGGTGGTTGTGGGGTTTCACTGGAAGAACTCACCTTAATGTATGCCGCCTTTGCCAATAATGGTTTGTATCGAAATGCTCGATATACAAGCGATGCTGTTGATTCGGTAACGCAAAAAGTGATTTCTCCATCGGCTAATTTTATGGTCACTGAAATACTCTCTAATTTAGCTCGCCCAGATTTGCCTGCCAATTGGGAGCAAACAGCACACTTGCCCAAGATTGCTTGGAAAACAGGTACATCCTATGCTCGGAAGGATGCATGGAGTATAGGGTATAATAAACACTATACAGTTGGCGTATGGGTAGGGAATTTTTCAGGAGAAGGCGCTCCAGCATTAAGTGGAGCAAACATTGCTACACCACTACTGTTTAATATTTTCAATACTATCGATTATAATTCTCCGAATGCTTGGTATGCCATGCCTAAGGAATGTGGAGTCAGATCGGTTTGCAGCGAGTCGGGTTTAATACCGGGTGAGCGATGTGAAAACGAAACGGAAGATTTTTTTATTCCTATGGTGTCGTCCAATAAAATTTGTGAACACATTCAGAAAGTTTTTCTAACGGCCGATGAGAAATACACTTACTGCCCCAAATGTAGACCCGATCAAGGATACAAAGTGAAGTACATGCGCACAACAGATCCGGATATGGTTCGTTTTTTCGATGCCGAACATATTCCATACGAAAAGGTTCCTCCTCATAACCCCGAGTGTTTTCAAATGACAAAGGAAGGCGATATTCGAATAATATCTCTAGTGAACAATACGGAATATTATATCGATAAAACAAATCCACAACCCTTGCTTTTACAAAGTGAAGCAAATGCAGATGTGAAAAAAATATTTTGGTATGTAAACAACAGTTTCTTTAAACAATGTTTACCGAAAGAAAAAGTTTATTTTGTCCCTGCTGAAGGCCCCCAAATTATTTCATGTGTTGATGATAGAGGGCGAAAATCGGAAATACGAATTGTAGTAAAACTGGTAAATCTTTAGACAAACGAATGGAACGTCAATTTAAATATTTCTCAATTGTAACGTCTGCATTGTTGATGGTGCTATCCATTGTCTTCTATTTGCAGCGCGATATCATGTACGATTCATCGTTCTATTTTTTTGACATGCTCGAGACCAAAGGCTTTTGTATTCAGCATTATCGATATCCTGCTGTACTTTCGCAATTACTTCCTTTCTTGTTTATTAAAGCTTCATTGCCTTTAAAATGGATAGCGGTAGCCTATTCTTTGAACTTAGCATTGATAGCTGTTGTTCTTTCCTTATTAAGCGGGTATTGGTTGAAGAATTGGAAAGCGGCTGCTGCCATTGTGTTATCACCATTTCTCTTTAATTCCGAAATGTTTTTTTGGATGGTGGCTGAATCTCAATATTTGCCTTTGTATTGGCTATTTATCTACGCTTTTATCGATAATTGTATAGGCAAGTCTTTACACCCTTTACGGCTTCTATTGTTGCTTTTGCTTTTGTTTTTAGGCTTTACCATTCACCCGTTGTCTATTTTTTGTTTTTTTGCTTTGATGCTGTATTTGCTTATTACAAAGCGTTACACCGAACCGATATTTCTTTTCACTATTGTCTTCTCTGTTTTTGTCTTCATACTAAAAACAAAAATGGTGTCGTATTCTAACTACGATAAAGGCGCTATGGAACATGTTGCCAATTGGAAAACACTTTATCCGTATTACTTTAATATTTCTACCAACCGATTTTTGTTGTCGCTGTTGTGGAATAAATTACTGATGATAAGTGTATTCTTTGTATTGGGTATAGCTGTATTTGTCCGACATCGGAAATATATTGCCGGGTTCCTATTTGCATTATTGGTGTTAGGATTCATGCTATTTACCAACGTTTGTTTCTATGACATTAAAGAAGGGCAGAGCTTGTATTTCGAGAACTTGTATCAGCCGTTGGTGTTCATGTTGTTGGTTCCATTTGTATTCATTTTCAAACTGAAATTTAGCAATACGACCTTGCTGTTCTTGTTTGTTTTTTCTGTTCTGTTTGGACTCGGAAGAACAATAAAGGCTTCCGAACATTATACGCAACGATTGTATTGGGAACGAGCGTTTATAAAGAAATATGAAGACAAAAAGCTGGTGATACACTCATCGTTTGTGCCAATGGATTTGCTTGGCCAACCATGGTGTACGCCATTCGAATTTGCACTTTTATCCGCTTTGGAAAATAAGAGAACCACTTCTCATTTGGTAACATTTGATGTATATGAAGTGCCCATAGAGCGTATTATTCAGCCGCATGGAATAGTGCATCAAAATGGATGGATACCCTTCAGTAAGTTAGATAAGCGTTATTTTAATTTTACCGATACAACACACTGTTATTCGCGTGTTTCTCCATGGTAAAATAGCTTAGAACATTCGTTCTACAAACGAATTGGCGGCTGTTGTAATTTTAGCTTGACGTTCTTCTTCAATTTTCTTTAATGGATCTGCATCGTAGGCTAAGCCATCAATTGTTGTTCGAAGGGCCTTGGTTTTCGCTAAGAAGCTTGTTTTCTCTTTACCGCCTAAGGCATCGCTAAATTTCAAACTCTGACGGAAAGGGTCTACTTGTTTGCCATCTCTCCAAAAACGATAGCATACGTGTGGACCTGTAGCTAAACCAGTACTGCCAACGTAACCAATGGTTTCGCCTTGTCGAACTTTTCTACCCGGACGAATACCTTTGCCAATTCTCGACATGTGCAAGTATTGTGTTTTGTATTGTCCGTTGTGACGAATCTTCACATAATTACCATTATACACTCCGAATTTTGCTTCTTCAACAACACCATCGGCAGTAGCAAGAATTGGTGTTCCATATGCCGCAGCATAATCAGTACCTAAATGCGCTCTAAATACTTTTGCCACCGGATGAAAGCGATTTAAATTGAAGCGAGAACTGATTCGCGCAAATTTTACTGGCGATTTCAAAAATTGCTTTTTCATGCTGTTGCCGTTCTCATCAAAATATTCCCCTTCATGCACCTTGTCTTTTTCGTAGTAGAAGGCATAATAATCTTTCCCGTTGCTATTGAAAATGGCAGCAGAAATTTCGCCTACACCCACCGATTTTCCTTCTGCAAAATCTTCATCAAAAACAATTTTGAATTTATCACCTTCATGTACTTTGTAGAAATCGACTGTACAAGAGAAAATGTCTGCTAAGCGAACAGCCAATGTTGGCGGTATATCTAGTATATCAAAGGTTTCATACAGCGAAGAACGAATCACTCCGGCTACTTCTCGATGTTTACGTTCTATTTGATTTTGACCGCGGTGGATATACAACGAATCCTCTAGGTTAAATACCACGTAGTCGATTTTGTTCTCTTCGTAAATAATTTTCTTCGGCACAAAACCAGTGTCCGTTTTTTCGCCTAAAACTGTATACTGATTTCCCGCCTTAATTTTATTGTAATTGAAAATCGATTTCGATTCATTCATCAAATAATGTACAGTTTGATAGGCTACATTATTTTTCAAAAGTATATCGGCAAACACTTCATTTTTCTGCACCTTCTGACTCACTACAACAAATTCACTCAAGTTCAATCCGTACTTAATTTCCGGGGTTTTTGCCGAACTGATTTTTTGGGTAATGGTTTTCAATTCAGCAATCTCTCCATGGCGTTCTAAATAGATGCCAATAAGGAATGCCAACATCACAACCGCTGATAGCGATAAACCAAAAACTACTTTTTTCATGTCAAACCAATTGAACCTTAAAGATAACGCTACGCGCTCTTTTTCAGTATATCTGTTTCCACAGCGTTTTGATGAAGTCGATTATAGTAGACGCTTTGTCTACTTAGGTATTGTGTACCGCAGCCCTAAAAATCCGCGTATACCCTGCATAGATGCATAATTATAGTTAGTGTCGAAGGTGTATCCATTCGGGTTGTTTACTGGGTCATTTGCTTGTTTGTCAAATGGGTCAAACGCCCGCATGATGGGGTTTTTTGGTCGGAAGTTGAATAAGTTTTTTGCCCCTCCATAAAGCTCGATACCATGGTTAAATTTTTTCGATACTTGTAAGTTGGCAATACAAAACCAAGGCGAATATGCAGGTCTGTAGTCGTTCGCTAAAATCGGTAATCGCATTGGACCGTTCCATTGTCCGGTTAAATCAATGGCAAATCCTTTAGGTAATGCATAGCTAATGGCAAAAGTACCCGACCATTGTGGAGCATGGTTTTGTGTAATCTTCTGCATGTTACCTAAACTGTCTTTTCTGTTTTGATACACATCCATAAACGTAACACCTGCTATGCATTTCAACGGGAATTGGAATGTGGCTTCAATATTGAGGGATATGCCTCTAGATACTGCATGTCCATTGATGTTTGAATAAATGATTTTATTCGGGTCGCTATCGTAATCGCCAATAATTTTGTTAGTGAAATAGGAGTAGAAACCGGTGATATCTGCTGTAAACAAAACTGCATTAGTTGGAATTCTCAATACATAATTTAAGTTTCCGTTATATGATCTTTCCGGATTTAGTTTTTCTGCTATCACTACATTTCTCGAACCCGTAAGCGCTGCATGATCTTCCGTAAAAAGATTGACTACACGGAATCCTGTACCGAAGCTCAGACGAAGTGTATGTTTTTTTGAAGGCGAAAATTTATAGGCAATTCTAGGCGAGTGAATAGCTTTATGCGTTACATCATAATCGAACCTATAGCCCAGTAAGAGCTTGTGCATTGAATGTAAGCTCCATTCTTCTTGCATAAAAATACCAGGAAGTGGCGTTTTCATGGGGTTATTCAATTTTCCATTGTTTGCTGTTGTCGCGGCTGTGTTATCGTCATAATAGGTGAAGCGCATGGCTGCGCCTATCAATAAAGCATGCTTTTTGAAGATAGTTTTATCCCAAAACAGTTGTACAAACCCCACGTGCTGTTTAGCCATAAATGGAGTTGTTCCATAGTAAGAATTTTGATTGTGCCAGTTATACGAAAATTGAAAGGTCACATTTTCTTTTATGGGTAAAGGATAAAGACCAATCAACTCAAATCGGTTCGTGTAAATACTTTCTCCATAAATGGAATCGCTCCCTCGCCTTTCTTTGCTCCAATTCAATTGCCCTCCCCATCGGTCTTCAAAAACATATCGTGCAGCAATACTTGCTTTCCGCTGATACCTTTGTGCAATGCTCCATTTGTTGAAAAACGTAAACCTGTTTTGCAATGTTACATCCGTAAATCCATCTTTGTTTTTATCTATGGGGTTTTGATAATTAAAGTAGTTGATACTGGCTAAAGCACTCGTTTTTTTTCCGGCATTCCATTTGGCGGCAGCATCTATATTGAACTCGCCCCATGTGGTTAGCATTATGTCGCTGCTGAATACCGGAGCCAATTTTGGATCTTTAGTAATCACATTAATGATGCCTCCCATAGCATCTGAACCATAGAGTGAGGAGGCAGGTCCTTTCACCACCTCCATGCGATCAATGATACTGTTGGGGATACCACTCAATCCATACACACTTGAAAGGGCACTTACAATGGGCATACCGTCAATCAAAATCATGGTATAAGGACCTTCCATCCCATTAATATGAATATCGCCCGTGTTACAAACGCTGCAGTTGAGTTGGGGCTTTACGCCATTGATCATGCCCACCGATTCGAATAAGTTAGGTGTTGGATTTTTCTGAAATAATTTTTGCGTGTACACTTCAACAGGAATGGAACTTTCCAATCTGCTCACTTCTTTCAGCGTTCCGGTAATCACTACATCTTCGATAAATGATACTTCTTTGGTCAGCAAAAGGTTGATGTGCGCTTGGTTGGAAAGGTCCAATAAAACGGTTGTATCTATTCTTTTGTATCCATTCGCAATGATAGTTATAGACTGTTCTCCTGATGAAAGGCTGTCTATCCTGAAATTGCCAAGACTGTCGGAATAAGCTATTTTAGCTAACGATGGCATGCTTACCGATATGTTTTTCAAAGACCCAGCCATATCACGAACGGTTCCTGTAATACTTCCGTTTTGAGCGTAAGTACCACTGTAAGTTACGATTAGCAGGAATATCGTTAATGTTCGGAGTGATGTCATTTGAATGTTTACGATATAAAATTAATAAGTTAGACTAATCTAACTATTATTTTTTGCATTATTTATACTTATGTTTATTCCATGAATTCCTATACTGAAGAAAACTATCTGAAAGCCTTGTTCATCCTATCTACCGAGTCTGGCGAAACCACCGTAAATGCTTTAAGCAAATCGCTGGAGATTAAAATGCCTACCGTAAATAGCATGATGAAAAAGCTTTCGGAAAAGGGTTTGGTGAATTATGAAAGCTACAAGCCTGTAAAGCTCACCGAAAAAGGGAAAAAAGAGGCCGCTCTCATCATTCGCAAACACCGTTTAACCGAAATGTTTTTGGTAGAGAAAATGGGCTTTGGATGGGAACAAGTACACGACATAGCCGAGCAAGTTGAACATATTAAATCGCCTGCCTTTTTCGATAAAATGGACGAGTTACTAGCCTATCCTAAAGAGGATCCACACGGTTCTCCTATACCCGATAAGCACGGTAAAATTGTTTGGAAGAAGTATACTCCATTGTGCGAATGTATAAAGGGACAAGCCGTTGTGTTGGCGGCAGTTACGCATTCGAGCGATGATTTCCTCAAGTTCTTAAACGCTCGAGGTTTGCATTTGGGGATATCGCTTAAAATAAAATCGGTAGAACCCTTTGACGGTAGTATGGTGGTGAGCTACGCCAAGAAAACCGAAACATTAAGTTTAGTGGTTTGCGAGAAACTTTTAGTGGCATAAAAAATGGCAACCGAAGTTGCCATTCCTGAAATATTATTTCTTGTTTTTCTCTTGTTGTTGTTTTTGAATGTCTTCAAATTTTTGTTGCCATTTCGATTTCTCTTTCGGATTCTTTTTGTTATGCTCAATTTTTTCACGAATCAAATGTTCTTTGATAAAGAACTTTTGAATGAATGCTTGTTGTCCGATGGAAATTACGTTTTGCAATAAGTAATAGTAAGTAAGTGCTGCAGGGAAACTATTGAACATAAACATTAAGAACAACGGCATAATATATGGCATATACTGCATACCCGGTTGGGTGTTCTGCATACCGCTGTTGGCTTGTGAATAAGCTGCAAAGGCAATAGAAGTTACCGTCATCAAAATCGTGAATAACGAAATGTGGTCTCCAATTAAAGGTAATGCCGTACTGAACGTGTAGATAGAATCATAGCTCGACAAGTCGGTGGCCCACAAGAACGATTGCTGACGAAGCTCAATCGAATTCGGGAAGAACAAATACATACTCATCAAAATCGGCAATTGCAATAACATCGGTAAACATCCACCAAACGGATTGACCCCTGCCTCTCGATAAATAGTCATCTGCTCTGCAGCAATTTTTTGTTGATCATCGCCATACTTTGCTTTCAATGCGTCCAATTCCGGCTTCATGGCTTTCATGTGTGCGGCCGATTTAATCGAACTCCAAGTCAATGGCGTAAGCAATAATTTCAATAATAACGTAAGCAATAAAATGATGATACCGTAGTTGAAACCTGCTTTTTCCAATATGTTAAACGTAGGAATAGTAAGGAATCGAGTAATGTACTTAATCCAATTAAACACAAAGTTGTCGTAGCCCAATTTGATGATATTCTCTAAATCCGGACCGGCCTTTTTCAAAATATCATATTTGTTCGGACCGAAATACCATGCCATCTTATAATCGCCTTTTCCGCCTTGTGTGTTGATTTGTGCAGTAGCATCATAACGCTTTACATAGTTCAAGGTGTCTTTTGAATGGTGGGTATTAAAAGCTGCATTTTTGAATACGCCATCGCCTAATAGTGTGGCATTGAAAAACTGCTGTTTGAAAGAAATCCACTCCACATCTTTCTCCGCTTTGGCTTCATCTTTATCCTTAGTCTCATCTAAGTGCTGTACTTTATCTTCTTTGTATTTATAATATAATGCAGAATAAGTACGTTCAGTAGAAACCGCATGCTCTAAATTCAACAACTGACTTTTCCAATCTAACTCAATGGGCTTTTGAATGCCGTTTACTTTCAACTCGTAGTTAACTTTGTAAATATCGTCACTCAGTTGATAGTTTTGCTCAATTACAGCTCCATTAGCGGCTTTCGCTACAAATGAAACGCCCGTTGCTGTTGCATTTAGGGTTTCAAAGCGAATGTTGTTTGTTTCAACCTTTTCTCCATTGTTATCAATGATATATTGGAAGTGATTCGATTGCTCTGTGAACAAAATCAACGGTTTCTTATCCCATGTTTTGTAGTCTTTAACCTCCACCGATTTAATGTTACCCCCAACACTGTTCAACGTCACTTTCAACTTCGTGTTTTCAATAATCGTTTCTTTTGCTTCGCCACTCGTAGCAAAACCGCCTAATTGTGTCGTTTTGGACGTGCTGTCGATAACTGGAGCACCAGTTGAATCGAGTTGAGCAACAGCCGTTGAACTAGCTATCGAATCGGTTTTAATAGCAGCAGTTTCTGTTTTTTTCTTCTTCTCTTTATCGTCTATTTTGCTCTGAAAATAGAACATCCCTAAAACCAAAACTCCGAGGAGTATCGTTCCAATGACTGTATTTTTGTTTTCCATATTTACTGCGTATTGCGGGTGCAAAAGTATCCTTTTTCGGGAAAGTTGAAATAAATGATTTACAGACCCTAAAAATCTGTTAAATGGCGCTATACCATCTCTTTTAACTTCGCTACAGCAAAGTCAACTTCTTCCTTTGTATTGTTTTTCGAGAACGAAAAGCGCACTGTTCTGCGGTTTTCATCAGCTTTTATGGCTTCCAACACGTGCGATGCTTGTATACTGCCCGATGCACAAGCACTAGCACCCGATGCACAAATACCCGAAATGTCTAAATTGAACAGCAAAAGCTCCGTTTTTTGATTGGCCGGAACCGATACGCTCAACACATGATATAAACTTCGTTGATCGGTATATCCGTTAAACACTATGCCCGGAATCTCAGCTTGCAATTGTGTTGCCATATAATCGCGAATCGACTCAATATGTTTACGATATTGCTCACCTTCGGTCATCCATAACTCCAAGGCTTTGCCTAGACCCACTATGCCCACCACATTTTCAGTGCCGGCTCGCATATTGCGCTCTTGCGCTCCGCCTTCAATCAGCGGTTTAATGGCGTTATGGCCATTGATGTATACAAAACCAATGCCTTTCGGACCGTGGAATTTATGGGCTGAACCGCTCAAAAAATGAACCTTTGTTGCTTGCACATCCATAGGATAATGCGCTACTGTTTGCACCGAATCGGAATGAAACAAAGCGCCATATTTAGCGCAGATTTCACCCACTTGTTGAATGTTGAGTATAGTCCCAATCTCGTTGTTGGCATGCATGAGCGATACCAATGTTTTCGTTTCGGGTTGAGCGGCTAACAATGTTTCTAAATGCGCTACATCTATATCGCCTTTTGCATTCACCTGCACATATTCCACCAGCACGCCTTTGCTGCCTTCAGTCTTCACCGTATGCAATACACAATGGTGCTCGGTGGGAGAGGAGATAATCCGCTTCACCCCCAAATTCGCAACAGCTTGCTTAATCACCATGTTGTTGCTCTCCGTTCCGCACGAAGTAAAAAACACTTCGGCAGCCGAAGCATTCAAATATTTCGCTACAATTTTTCTGCTCTTTTCTACCGCAGCTTTTGCTTTTCGGCCATATTCGTGTATAGACGATGGGTTACCAAAAATATCCGTCAAATACGGCATCATCTCCGCCAAAACCACAGGGTCGATTGGCGTTGTAGCTGCATTGTCGAAATAAATTTTCATCGCCATAACCCCAATATTAGTTGTGCGAAGTGGTTACAATCTCGCCATACAAATCAAATTCCTCTGCACTGGTAATCTTCACATCGGCAAAATCGCCAATGCGCACATAGGTTTTTTGTGCTTTCACTAACACTTCATTATCTACTTCCGGAGAATCGAATTCGGTTCTGCCAATAAAATAATCGCCTTCTTTTCTGTCGAACAATACCTTAAAGGTTTTGCCTACTTTGGCCTGATTGTTCGCCAACGAAATACTTTCCTGCACCCCCATCAACTCAGCTGCGCGCTCTTCTTTCAATTCGGCATCAATTTCATCTTCCATTTTAAAGGCACGTGTACTCTCTTCATGCGAATATTGGAACACCCCCAAACGTTCAAAACGCATCTCTTCAATAAACGATTTCAAATCTTCAAAATCCTGTTCC
>Ga0208695_1001577_pt1 | contig 18612 bp, 16 predicted proteins | sample AD_UKC111_MetaG_FD_184449 | JGI IMG/M metagenome (GOLD analysis project Ga0208695, IMG submission 184449) | Active sludge microbial communities of municipal wastewater-treating anaerobic digesters from Hong Kong - AD_UKC111_MetaG (SPAdes)... | ecosystem: Engineered > Bioreactor > Anaerobic >...
GTGGCGGCGGGCGAGGGGGCGTTGAGCACGTGGATTTGACGCTCGGCTTCGCGGATGACGAAATCGTCAATCAGCGCGCCGTCGGGGGCGAGGGCCTGGGCGCGCACGCCGGCGCCGCCGCGGCGCAGGTCTTCGTCGCGCAGTTCGGGCACCAGGCGCTGCAGCGCGCGGACAAAGGCGCGTTTGTTGAGCGAGCGGTAAATTTCGCCGAAACCCATGCGCCAGTATTTGAGCCCCATGCGCCAGAAGCCGGAGTAGGTGAGGAATTGCCACACGTCAGCGGCAGAGAACGCGCCCCACGAGTAGCCTTCGCGCTTGAAGGCGATGACCGCGTTGGGGCCGGCCTCCACGCCGCCGCGGGCCATGCGGGTGAAGTGCACGCCCAGGAAGGGGAAGCGCACGTCCGGGACGGGGTAGATCAGGTTGTTGACCAGGTGGTGCTTTTCGGGGACGATTTCGTAATATTCGCCGCGGAAGGGCATGATCTGCATGCCGGGTTCGACGCCGCACAACCGGGCGACCTGGTCGGAGTGCAGTCCGGCGCAGTTGATGAGCGTGCGTGCGGCGATTTCGCCGCGCGGGGTGGTGAGGATGAAGCCGCCGCCGGATTTTTGGAAGCCCGTGACGCGCGCGCCGGTGAGGATCTCGCCGCCGGCGGACTGGACGAGCTGGCCGAACTTCTCGTTGACCAGGCGGTAATCCACAATGCCGGTTTGGGGGACGAACAGCCCGGCGATGCCGGCGGCGTGCGGCTCGAACTCGCGGATTTCATCGGGGGTCAGGCGGCGGATGCCCTGCAGGCCGTTTTCGCGGCCGCGCTGCTCAAGCTTTTCGAGCGCGGGCAGCTCGGCGGGCAGCACGGCCACCACCACCTTGCCGGTGCGCTCGGCGGGGATGCCGTTTTCACCGCAGAAGCGGTACATGGCTTCGCGGCCCTCGACGCAGTTGCGCGCCTTGAGCGAACCGGGCTTGTAATACAGCCCGGAGTGGATCACGCCGCTGTTGCGGCCGGTTTGATGGACGGCGAGGCGGCCCTCGGCTTCGAGGATGACGAGCTTGAGGCCGGGGCGGGACTGGACCAGGGCGAGGGCGGTGGCGGTGCCGACAATGCCGCCGCCGATGACGGCGACGTCGTACAGGGTGGAAGGCATGGGTGGTTCTCCTCAACGGGTACGGTTTGCGCGATAACATATTGTATAATTATGAGGAAGAAAGTCAATGAGTTTGGCGTGATGAGTAATCAATGATGCAGGAGCGGTGAGGCGGAAGCTTTTTTGCTCATCACGAATCGCGAAAAGCTGGAGCTGCCCATGGACTGGGAAGAAATCAGGCAGGCTTATCCTGACCAGTGGCTCATCATCGAGGCGGTGGAAGCGCACAGCGAGGGGGGGCTGCGCGTGCTGGACCGCGTGGCGGTGATTGCATCCTGCCCGGACGGCGAGCACGCGGTGGAGACCTACCGCAGGCTGCACGACGAGTTCCCCGAGCGCGAGTTCTACTTCATTCACACCAGCCGCGCCGCGCTGCAGATCGAAGAACGGCTGTGGGTGGGCATCCGGAGCATCCATGCGGATTGAAATTGACAGGGGGCTGCCGCTGGTGGAACTGCGCCTGGGGCACGCCGGGCGGGCGGTGCTGATTCGGCGCGTGCTGATTGATACCGGCTCGGGCAGCACGGTGCTTTCCTCGCTGCGGGCGAAGGAGATCGGCCTGACCATTGATCCGCAGGATCCGATTCGCACGCTGCGCGGGGTGGGCGGCATGGAGGTGGTGTTCGTCAAGCGCGTGGATTACATCCAGGTGGACCGGCGCAAGTTCAAGAATTTCGAGGTGGAGCTTTCACCGCTCAATTACGGGTTGGAGATCAACGGGATTTTGGGGCTGGATTTTCTGATCGCAACCCGCGCGGTGGTGGATTTGAAGCACAAAGAGCTGCGCTTTGGGCGGGCGACGAAGGAAATCTAGCGACCTGCCCTGTAAGGGTTAGCGGTTAGCAATTAGCTGTAAGCGATTAGCGATTGGCTAAAAGTGAAGAGTTGACAGCCAGGAGCTCATTTTGGCTGTCATCCTGAGGCGAAGCCGAAGGATCTGAATCAAGGAATGGAAGGGCACAGGCAGCCGGCGGATGCTTCGCCCAATGATGAAAGGAAGATCATCACCGGCGCCCGGGACGGCAAGGCCGCGGGTCGGAGATCAAGACGAAAAGTGGGCGCGGTCAGGAGACCGTACCCACTGATATTGCGCATAGCCTTATTACTGGGTGGCTAAAAGCTAATAGCCAACAGCTAATAGCTAAAGGCTATAAATCGCCCCGTACTTGTTCTTGAGGTAGCGGATGTAGGGCGCGATCTGGATGTCGCTGCCGGTGACGCGCCGGACCAGCTCGGTGGGCTCGAATTTGCGCCCGTGGGTGTAAATATTTTCCACCAACCAGCCGTGCAGCGTGCTGAATTTGCCGGCGGCCATCTCATCGGGGATCTCGGGGTGGGCCTGGAGAGCCTTCTCCATGAACTGGGCGGAGAGGATGTTGCCCAGGGTGTAACCCTGGAACGCGCCGCCGACAAACCCGCCGAACCAGTGCACGTCCTGCATGCAGCCGCTGCGGTTGTCGGGCGGGGTGATGCCCAGGTCGGAGCGGTAGCGCTCGTTCCAGGCTTCGGGCAGGTCGCGCAGGGCCAGCTTGCCCTCCAGCAGGGCCAGCTCCAGGTCAAAGCGGATCATGACGTGCAGGTTGTAGGTGACCTCGTCGGCATCGGTGCGGATGAGCGAAGGCTCAACCTTGTTGATGGCGCGGTAGAAGGTCTCGAGCGGGACGGCGTCGAACAGGCCGGGGAAGGCGGCTTTGAGGTCGGGGTAGAAGTGCTGCCAGAAGGGCAGGCTGCGCCCGACGAGGTTCTCCCAGGTGCGGGACTGGCTCTCGTGGACGCCGGAGGAGGTTCCGCTGGCCAGCGGCAGGCCTTCGAGCGCGGTGGAGACGCCCTGCTCGTACATGGCGTGGCCGGCCTCGTGGATGATGGAGAAGAGCGAATCGCCCAGGTCGTCCTCCCGCACACGGGTGGTGATGCGCACGTCGCCGATGGAGAAGCGCGTGGTGAAGGGGTGCGGCGAAAGGTCCATGCGGCCGCGGTTGAAGTCGTAACCGATGGCGGCGGCGACTTTCTTGCCGAAGGCGAGCTGCGCATCGGCGGGGAAGTGCTGCTTGAGGCAGGCGTCATCGGCGGGCGGCTGGCTGGTGATGGCCCTGACGATGGGCACCAGCTCGGCGCGCAGGGCGGCGAAGACGCGCTGGATGTCGGCGGCCTTCATACCGGCGTCGGCGTCATCAATGAGCGGGTCGGCGACGTGATCGGCGCCGGGGAAGAAGGCGGAATATTCGCGCGAAAGCTCGAGATTGCGCTCGAGTTCGGGTAAAACCTTCGCATAGTCATTATTGGGGCGGGCTTCGGCCCAGGCCTGGTAGGAGCGGGCGATCTGCTCGTAGGCGCGGGCAACGAATTCGGGCGGGACGTGCTGAGATTTGTCAAAATCGCGTTTGGCGGCGCGGATCAGGCAGGCGTCGTCGGAATCGGGGGGCAGCGATTCGGCATAGGGGAGCAGGTCGTCAATCAGCCTGCCGAGGGCGGGGTCGACCGATTTTTCGGTGGCGATGCGGGCCAGCACGGCCTGTTGAAAGCCGCGCGCTTCCGCGCCGCCGGGCGGCATGCCAGTGAGCTGGTCCCAGTTGAGCAGGGCGGCGGCGTTGTGGAGGGAAGCGATGTCGCGCAGGCGAGTTTTGAGTTCGTCGAGTTGAGGGTTCAAGAGAGGACTCCTTGGGGGGAAGGTGAAACGTGAATGGTGAAGCGTGAGTCGGTTTGATGGTGAAGGTGATTGTACAGGAAAACGGGGCGGATGTTAAGGACAGTTTTTAGGATGGGGAGGGGGAAGAGGATGGTGCCGGATTGCGGATTTGATTCTATAATTCGGTATATTGCAGGGATAATCAGCAAGTACCGTATTCTTGGAAGGAGAAATAATGAAGCGTACTGGCTATAGACTACTGGGAATTGGATGGATTCCTCTTTATGCATTTCTTTTTTGGTTGCTTTTTGAAAAACTTGAGCTTCTTGACGATGGCAATCAAATTCATGTGTTTGGACTTATGGCAATATCCGTTATTGCTTATGGAACGCTTATTTACATCATTGGACGGCATGTGAGAGGGGATAATCGAAATAAGCGGCTTCCTGATGAGCCAGCTACATTTGTTGTCCCAAGACAATATCCGGGGTATCAAAACCTGGGGCGCAAAAACTACATCAAAGATCCTACTCAAAAGGATGATGAAGGTAAAAGTAGTAACCACTTATGAGAAAGAGAGGTAATATATTAAATCAGGTTGGGTGTGTTCGATTTTGACCGATACGTGGTAAGCGCTCCATTTTCCAAACCATTTAATAATCTCTTAAACCCAATGACACCCCGGACCTATTGAGCAAAGATAGGGCTAAAGGAGGAATTCGGGGATTGAGCAAGCGAAGTTTGAGTGGTGCGTTCTTGAGCGATACGTTCAAAATTCCATTTCGTGGTGCAAATCGAATGCACCCTAGAAGATGAGGTTTCGGTCGGAAACTGGTGCCATTAAAATTATAATTTACCCTGCATATCTTGTGCTCAGAGGAATAGGGCAATGCATACAACTCCAGATAATCAAAAGTTGCTTGACCTGGTTGAATCCGCAAGAAGAGGAAAGCTGGTTTTACCGCAGTTCCAACGAAATTTTGTCTGGAGCCGTGATGATATTACCGCTTTGCTTATTTCGGTTCTTCAAGGTCATTTTATCGGATCGCTATTATTGTTGAATACCGATTACGATAATGTTCCTTTTGCAGTCCGTCCTTTACAGGGCGTTGATTTAAACCCGGCTAGTTTGAGGCCAGAGGCTATGATTCTGGATGGCCAGCAGCGTCTGACTTCCTTGCATTATGCTTTCGCCGCGCCTGATATTCCATTGCGTTGGTCAAAACATCCCTATCGTTTTTTCTTGGACTTGAATTTGATCACAGAAGGTAAATTGGAGGATGCGATTACCAGCGAACGTGCAGCGGATTGTATCAAAATGCTGGAACGAGAACGGCAATTTCAAACGAAGGTCGTTCCATTTACCGAAATCGAACATTGGGATAACTGGCTGTATGCGTATGAGAAATGGTTGGCTCAGAACGATATAGATGCCTTTTTCGCCCGTTATTTCCATGAAGAAAAGCCAGCCTGGTCGATAATTATGGACCGGTTGAAACATTTCCAGGTACCGACCATTTCCATCCCAAAAATTCATGCCGATGATCAGGAAGCTCTGGCCGAGGTGTGCTCAATTTTTGAAATGATAAACAGCACTGGCGTAAAACTCTCCGTGTATGACCTGCTGACTGCACGATTATACAAGGATAAAATCGACCTGCACCATCTTTGGGAGGAATCGATCGACCGTTACCATCTTTTGGACGATTATTCGGAAGGATCACCGGATGAATTTGGCGTATATGTGCTGCGTACGATTGGACTGATGCGCGGCCTGGATGTGAAGAGCAAATCTTTGATCAATCTCTCCAAAACCGATTTTGAAAAGGACTGGAAAAAAGCAGTCGAATACATGGAAAAAGCGCTGACCCGCATGACCTCTCGCGGCACGGATGGTTTTGGCGCTTTTGACCGCAAGTGGATGCCCTATGTGACTATGGTTTCACCGCTGGCAGCCATGCTTTATGCAATTGAAAAACAGAAATTTGGGTATAAAGCTTATCATTGGATTCAACGCTGGTACTGGTCCTCAGTATTCCGTGAACGCTATGCTGGCGCTGTGGAGAGCACTATTTATCGTGACTATCAAGACTTTTTAAAATCGATGTCCAATCCAGAATTTGAAGCGGACGCGCTCCAACAGGCACGCGTGAGCATTGTGGAAAACACGGGCTTTTCTTTGAAGAATGTCAGCCGCCTCAATTCACAATACCGCGGCGTGATCTGTTTGATTGCTCTACGTGGTGCCAAGGATTTTGCCAAGGATGACTCAATTGAGTTCCATACACTTGAGGACCACCACATCTTCCCGGCGGCTTATCTGGGAAAGCTGCGCGGACCAGACGGAAAACCTTATTCATCCGATCGGATCAATTGCGTGGTGAACCGCACCCTGATTTCCGATAAGACCAATAAGATTATCAGCAAGAGCAATCCGAGCCGCTACCTGGAAGATGTTTTGCCTGCTGAAGGAGCATCAGCAATTTTAAGTAGCCATTACATTGATGCGGAAACTAGATCCGCCATGCAGGCGGATAACTACGAGGCATTCTTGGATGCCCGTGAACACACATTGATCGCAGAAATAATCAAACGGATCCAAGGGTAATGCACGGGAATTAATTGCTTATGTTAATTGGTTTCTTAGATGACACCGAACTTGTTTTAGATCCGGAAGATTCATCGCCAGATGTATTCGCCATCGGTGGTTATTTTATTAGGTTAGAGCAATTGAACGATTTTCAAAATCGGATCCAACAGGTTAAGGATGGATATGGATTTCCCCCCCAAACTCCCGTGAAATGGAACTTAAAAGATACGGGTATCAAACGATTTTGCACAGGAGACCGGTGGTTGAGTGAGGATGTAACTGGTCGGCTTCTTCAGTATTCTTTTAATATTCGCCGTGACCTTCTATCTTTGATTGGTGAATTTGATGCCCGGATATTTATTTCAGCGCGTTATGATCACCACTGGCGTGAAACAACTCATGCCGAATTTTATGGTTGGGCGTTTGAAAATTTACTTCAACGAGTAGGTTTGATGTTTCAAAGGCAAGACCTACGCGCACGTGAAAATTCCAGTACAATACTGGTGATGGATTGGCCTCAAAACGAGGTCGGTAAGGATTTCTTTGATTTATACCAGGGTGGTTATCATTTCGGCTATGGGCTTGCAACTCACCAAAATTACTTTTCGGGCAGGCTCTCGGATTTCCATTTATTGGATAGTCTCACGCATGCTTCCACTTACCATTCCGGGCCTTTGCAGATTGCAGATCTGGTGGTAGGTTGTTGCAGGGATTTTCTTAATTGGGCATATCGAGGGAGAGGTGAACAAAAGATCCGAGGGATGTTTGATCTGCTTATAGGCCACTTCGATACCGACTCTCAAGGTCGTGTGAATGACTGTGGTTTTAAGATTGCTAAAGATTTGCGTGTGAATATTGATCAGAAAATCCAAGAATACATTGAATTGATTCGTCAACGTGAAGCTGAAGAGGATATTCCATTTTAGGAGAAAATAGAACGTTTGATTATACTTGTGCTATTTTCCCGATCATCCATTAATTTTATATGTCCATTAGTCGCCGATTCTACAAAGTACACAACAATTATTCCATTCTTTCAACTGGCCAACCCTTTGGCAATGGCAACGCATTCCCATGAGCTAGGACCGCGCGCTTACCAGGTAGTCACCCTACTACATCTCGATCGCGTCGGTTTCCGACTGCACTCATCCATGATAACCCAACCGCACCACCGCCGTTCGATACGCCTGCCCGGGTATGATTACACCGCCGCGGGGGCGTATTTCATCACCATTTGCACCCAGGGGCGGGAATGCCTGTTTGGCCAGGTCGTCGACGGCGAGATGCGGTTGAACGCGCCGGGCGAAATTGTGCGGGCGGAATGGGAAAAATCGGCGGCGTTGCGGGCGGAAATTGAATTGGGGCCGTATGCGGTGATGCCGAATCATTTTCATGCGATTGTGGTGATTGCGGATGATGGTCGGGGCACGGCGCGCCGTGCCCCGACCGCGCGCCGTGCCCCGACAACGGTTGAACAATTCGGCAAACCGGTGGCCGGGTCGGTCCCGACCATCGTGCGCGCGTTCAAATCCGCCGTTACCCGGCAAATCAACCTGGTTCGTCAAACACCTGGCGCGGCGGTCTGGCAGCGCAATTATTACGAACACATCATCCGCAACGAATCATCCTATGAAAACATTGCCGCATATATCCTGAATAATCCGCGGCAGTGGGAAGTGGATCGGTTATTCAAGGCAGGTTGATGGGGCCGAGCCGGTGCGATTTAGTAACGTATCGTTTTGGTCGGCTAATTGCTAATCGCTAACCGCTAACCCTCTTCGAGGGCAGGTCGCTAATCATTCACCCACAACCCCAACTGGCCCGCGTGTTCCGCGGCCAGCCACAGGTTGCCTTCCGCGTCCAGCGCGGCGGCACGCACGGTGAGGGCTTCGATGGGGGTGAAGCTGCCGCCGGCATCGAAAGAGGCGATCTGGTCGGGGGTGAGCAGCCAGGGCGTGCCGGCGCGGTCGAAGAGCAGGCGCTGCTGCGGGGGCTGCTGGGACGAACCGAAGGCCTCCCAGCCGCCGCTGGCAGACTGCCTGAAGCGGGCCACCTGCTGGCCGCAGCCGGAGGCGGTGCAGACCTGGATCAACGGCCAGGGCAGGCCGTCCGGGTCGAGCGGCAGTTCGATAAAATCGGCGTAGGTGGTGCGGTCGGGGGGCAGCGGCAGGGCGGATTGCTGCTGCCATTGGCCGGCGGCGGGGTCGAACTTCCACAGCGTGCCGCCGTAGAGGCCCACCCACAATGTGCCGTCCGGCGCGGCGGCCAGCGCGGAAATGCAGGCGGGGGCGGCGGGCAGGGCGGCATCGGTCCAGCGGTTATCTTTAAAGCGGCGCAGCGACCCCTGGCCGGTGGGGCCTTCGGCGGTGCGGTCGCACGAGCCGGCCCAGGCGGAACCGTCGGGGGCGAGCGCGAGGAGCAGATCGGTGGTCACGCCGGCCTTCCAGGGCAGTTCGATGCCCATCTCGTAGGGGGTGAAGACGCGCCAGCGCGCGCCGTCAAAGCGGCGCAGGTCAGCGGCGGCGGCCAGCCAGACGGCACCGTCGGCGGCGGTGTGGAATTCGAGCGGTTCTTTGGGCGGCATCAGCGGTGTCCAGCCCAGCCCTTCGGCGTAGGCGGTCCAGTCTGTGCCGTCCCAGGCGGAGACGTAGGAGCCGGTGGGGTCGAGCTCCCAGGCGCGGCCAGCAGAATCGACACCCAGCGGGGGCGAGGCGAAGCGCACGCGGGCGGCCTGGCCGCTGGCGGGGTCGAACAGGACGGCATCGTTGGGGCCGGAAAGCCAGAAGCGGCCGTCTGCGATGGGGGTGAGCGCGGTCAGCAGGCCGGGGAAGAGCTGGGCATCAAAGCTGCGCACCAGCCGGAAGGGGCCGGTGGAGGGCGGCAGGGGGGTGAGGGTGGGCGCGGGCGTGAAGGTATCGGCGGGCACCACGGTGTTGGTGGACGTGGGGGTGATGGTGGGGGTGGGCGTGATGGTGGCGGTGGGGCGCGGGGTGCGCGTGAGCGTGGGCGTGCGGGTGGGCGTGCGCGTGGGGCGCTCCATGCCGGCGGTGGGATAGAGCGGCTGGCAGGCGGAGAGCGCGAAGGCGAGGATCAGCAGGGTGAAGAGGGGAACGCGGCGCATGAGGATATTATAAGCGTGAAGCAGGTGAAGCGTGAGGCGTGAGGCGTGAGACGTGAGGCGTTAGACGTGAGGCGTGAGGCGTGAATTGTGAGGCGTGAATCGTGAGGCGTGATTCGTGATTGAGGAATTTGGAGATTGGGTATTCGAAGATTCGGCCGGATGTGATGGAAAAGATTGAATATTGCGTGTAGCCAGTATTAGTATAGGGTGGGAAGATGTTTTTGGGAAGTTGAGAGGGAACGAACCGGGCGGGCGGGGCGTCTGAGGTGTATAAGTATAGAAGAAAAGGTGAAACATGCGAAAAATGATGCTTGCGTGCATTTTGAGTGTGCTGCTGGCGGGCTGTGCGCCGGTGACGGCGACGCAGCCGGGCATTGTGCCAAGCGAGCCTGCCGGGCTGGTGCCGCAAGTTTCCACGTCCTTGCCGGGCGGAGCGACGCCCGAGCCGACCGAGGGACTGGCCAGGCCAGCGGACGCGGTGCTGGCGCTGGAAACCGGCCAGGCGAGGTTGAAAGCAGGTGAGATCGCTGCGCTGCGATTGGATGAGGGCTACCAGTGGACGCTGACAGTGGCGGATGAGCACGTGTTTGTGCAGTTGGATTACGAGCAAGACGGCTGGCGGCGGTTCGCGGCGTTGGCGGCTGGCACCACCACGCTGAGGGTGCAGGGCGATCCGTTGTGCCTGACAGCCAGGCCGCCGTGCATGGCGCCGTCACGGCTGGTGGAGATTGAGATCATCGTGGAGTGAGGAAGCACCCCCCCATCCACAGCCAGGAACGGGATCTTCCAATAAACTTATGAACGCATGCGCGCCAGGCTGCGTGGTGAAAAGGCAGCCATCCAGATACCCAGACTGCCGCGAAGGATACTTGCCTGGTGACACGCTGACGCACCGCCAGGAAAGGTCAATTATTCTGGATTTGGGGCGGGGCGGTCGTTTTGGTCAAACACCGCAATCGCCTCGAGGATGCGCTGGCGGTCGACCAGGCCCAGCGGTTTGCCCTGCTCATCCACCACCGTGATCCATTTCCGGGTGTCAGTCAGCATGAGCTTGATGGCATCGGAGACCGGCATACTGGGCGGTGCAGTCAGGGGGCCGGGCGACATGAGATCCAGGGCTGTTTCTTTGCCTGCCGGGGGTTTGCCAATTTGCCTCAATGCATCCAGAATGCTGCGCCTTTTGGCTGGTTGAACGCGTGCCACGACATCTGAATCGCTGATCAGACCAATCGCTTTGCCTTCAAGATCGACAACGATCAGCCTGTGTGAATCCGTTAATGAAAATTTTTCAATGATGGTTGCCAATCCATCTTCCTGGCTCACCATGGGAATGTTCTTGCTCATCACATCCGCGACGGTTCGGATTGCACCGGTGGGCAGGGGCGAGGCAGGAATGGGCACCGGCGAGTTGGCAACATGCCGCAAAATGTCGGAGCGTGATAACATTCCCATTAACTTGCCATTTTTATCGGTCACCGGCAAGCGTTTTAGGGCAGATTTCACCATGAGGGAAGTGGCGACGCCCAGGGTATCCGTATCTTTGACCGTGACCACCGGGGTGGTCATCACGTCGGCAATCGTGAGGTTGGATTCCTCCAGCGAGCGGAGCTCCTGACTGATCTCGGCTGCATCCATGCGGATTGCAATGGAAAGGCGCTCCTGGATACCGGCGCGTTCAAGCAAATCCTCATCGGTTAAAATGCCCACCACTTTTCCAGCCCGATCGACGACAGGAATCACCTTGAGCTGGTGTTCGAGCATTTTTCTCCAGGCTTGCTGAACAGGCACATCTGGCTGCAATGCAATCACCTTTGTGGTCATTACCTCGGTAACAAGCCGGTCTGCGGGCAGCAGGTTGAGGAACCGGTGGGTGTATTTTACAATTTGGACATCCTCAACCGTGATCAAACCTTCACGCACCATTGGGTAAACGATTTCTAAAATGCTTTGAATATTTTCTGGCGTGTCGATCACTTCAATTACAATGGGCAGGTCGATCGAAAGCACTTCGATTTGGGCGGTGCGAATGCGGGAATGCGCTCCAAACCCGGCGGTCCCTCGAAAAACGGTGGCCCCGGCCATGCCCCTGGCACGCAACACCTCCAAAAGTTCCGCATCAAGTGGTTTTCCGCGCCAGCGGTCGCTTTCATCAATGTAAATGCGCAGACGTTTAGCTTCTTTTTGCAAAGATAAATCAGGCATGGCAACCTCTCAATCGACTTTTTAAATTATAACGATTTTCCGAGAATGATGCCCAGACCGACTGCGCCGAGGCTCAGGATCACGCTCCCAAACAGGTTGATCAAGCCCGGAAGCCATTGGCCTTTGCTTATCAGGGTAAAACTTTCGTAGGTGAAGGTCGAAAAGGTGGTGTAGGAACCCAGAAATCCAACCGAGATCAGCAAGCGCCAGCGCGGATCGATCAACAACCGTTCGGTGGCGAGGGTTAAGAAAAATCCAAGCAGCAAACTGCCGGAGACGTTGATGATGAAGGTGCCGTAGGGCAGGTTTGCGCCGATTTTTTGAGCGGCCCAATCAGCCAACCAGTAGCGCGCATTTGCGCCCAGAATTGCGCCCACAGAAATAAAAAGAAATTTTTCCATAACTTAAATCATCAAATCCCGTTTCTTGATACCATGAATAAAAAAACCTCTGCCAGGTATCCGAATTTTGGCAGAGGCTATCAGCACAAGGCAGTTGGGGAAAAGCGAGCCTCATCGCTCACGTCCGATTGTAAGATCTCTCATCTGCAAAGTCAAGGTGAGATGCCAGACTGGAAACAGGAAATGATCAAAAACATGCATTGATACCGGAAGCAAGCGGGGAACGCTGGTTGCCCCGAAACAAATCGCAAAAAACCCTGTTGAACTTGCGGGAGAATGATTGATAATAAATGCAAGGGGGATGGAGCGTGCCGGAATTGGGAGGCAGGTGAGCGATGAAATCCTTGCGGTGGGTGCTGGTGTTAGTGCTGGTGTGCGGGCTGGCGGGGTGCAGCCTGCCCGGCGGCGGAGCGGATGGGGACGGGCAGGAGATGGCGGCTTCGCCGACAGTCGAGCCGGGGCCGCCAAAGCTGCTTGATGATTTGCCGGAGGGGCTGGACCTGGCCGAGTGCCCGCTGAACGGCGCGCTGGTGCTGAAATTTTCGGCCAACCTAACCCTGGAAGTGGGTGAGGCCCGCATGACGCACATCCTGGAAGACGGCCTGCTGTCGCTGATGGTTGACGCAGCCGGCAACATCCGCGCTGTTGAGCCGCCGCAGATTCCCTACACGGTGACGGGCACGACGGGCGACTGCACGCTGAGCGGGCAGGGCAGCATGACGCCCGATGCAACCGGCTACTGCTTGGGTGGTGTGGTGCAGCTAATCATCGTGGAGGATTGGGCGCCGGCGGTGATGACGATGACCTGCGGCGACGTGACGCAGACGGTGCAGCTCCCCGGGCCGGGGCCGATGACGCACACGGGCGCGGACGGGCGCGGTGAGGTGTTCTTTTTGGATAAGAATTTTACTGAGGAGGGCGTGGGGGCGGGCTTTACCACCATTCGGCCGTTCGCACAGGGCAGCGGCGAGCACATCTGGACGCTGTACATGCCCGATATCCCGACGGTGCCGCTGACGCCGTAGCGCGTTTGGAGGCTTGCAACCCGGACGGAGCGGACAACATGGATGTTCCGATCGACTGGCTGCTGGAGGGCGAGGGCTGGATTCAATACCGGGCGCGGCGCGATCTGCTCGGGCAGGCCGAGGCGGAGCCGCAGGTGCTGGCGGCGCGCGCGGCGGTGCTGGCGGACGCGCGCGTGGTGGATCTGCTGGCCGGGCTGGCGGACTGGCCGGGCGAGGTGATCGCCAGCCACAAGAGCGCCGGGCAGCCTTTTCACCGGCTGACCTTCCTGGCCGACCTGGGACTGAGGGTGGATGACCCCGGCGTGGAGCCGGTAGTGGCGCGCATCCTGGCGAGCCGGACACCGGAGGGGCCGTTCGGGCTGCCGATGAACATCGCTGAAGGGCACGGCGGGAGCGGAGAGGCAGTGTTGGGCTGGGCGCTGTGCGACGCGCCGCTGGTGGTTTACGCGCTGGTCAAGTTTGGGCTGGAAAAAGAACCGGCAGTGCAGGGGGCGATCGATACCCTGGCCGGGCTGGTTCGACAAAACGGCTGGCCGTGCGCGGTCTCATCCACGCTGGGCGGGTGGCGCGGGCCGGGGCGCCGGGAAGATCCATGCCCGTTCGCGACGCTGGTGATGCTCAAGCTGCTGGCCGAGGTGGACGAACTGCGTGACGGGCCTGAGGCGCGCGCCGGAACGGAAACCCTGCTGGACTTGTGGCACAACAGCCTGACCCAGCACCCCTATATCTTTTACATGGGCACCGACTTCCGCAAGCTCAAATATCCGTTTATCTGGTACGACCTGCTGCATGTGCTGGAGGTGTTGAGCTGCTTTGAATGGGTCCGCGGTGATGCGCGCCTGGCGGACATGCTGGCGGTTTTGATGGCTAAGGCCGACGCGCAGGGGCGGTACATGGCCGAGTCGGTCTGGGCGGCGTGGAAGGCGTGGGAGTTTGGGCAGAAGAAGGCACCATCGCGGGGGGTGACGCTGGCGGCCTGGCGGGTGATGGGAAGGATGGGGGAAAATTAACCACGGAGACACGGCACCCTTACGGGTGCAGGCGCACATGGGAGTATATTGGAAAAAAGAGAACCACAATGCAGATTGGATGCAACCAGGTTGAAATGAGGGGATATCAAAAAACAGGGGTCTTGCACTAATTTTCCGATATACTACTCTTATTAAGTGCTGCGTTCTCTGCAGCTTATAAATCATAGGACAGATTATGTGGGGTAAGGACAGCCGCGACAGCATCTGGAGCAACCTGGAGCATCCCTGGGATGTGATCGTGATCGGCGGGGGAATCACGGGGGCGGGCATCTTCAACTATGCCGCGCGGGCCGGGCTGCGCGTGCTGCTGGCCGAAGCGAACGACTACGCCTTTGGCGGGTCGGGGCGCACGGGCAAGTGGGTGGGCGGGCCGCGGCGGGGGCGCACGGCGGTGGACGCGGCGCTGGCGCAGGAGTGCGAGCGGCTGCTGCGGGATGCGCCCATGCTGGCGCGGCCGGAGGCCTGTTTTCGGGCGGTGTACCAGGGCGAGAAGGGCGCGTTCTGGCGGCGCATGCCAGTATCGCCGCGCGATCTGACAACCTGGGCGCTGCAACTGAGGGATTCGGGGCTTCGCGGGGCGCGCATCTATGAAGGCGCGGCCGTGGATGATGCCCGCCTGGTGCTGCGGCTGATCCGCGAAGGGGTGACCTACGGCGGCGTGGCGATCAATTATGCGCGCGCCGAGCAACTGCTGATCAGCGCGCGCGGGCAGGTGTGCGGGGCGGTGCTGCGCGACCGGGCGCAGGGCGAGGACGGGCGCACTGCCGAGGTGCAGGCCAGGGTGGTGGTGAATGCGGCCGGGCCGTGGTGCGACGAATTGCGCGCCAAACAGGGCGGCAAGCCGATGCTGCGGGAGAAGGCCGGTTCGCACCTGTTTTTGCCGATGGATCGACTGCCGCTGGCGGCCGGGATCGCGCTGCTGCACCCGCGCGACGGATGCGAGCTGCGCTTCATCCCCTGGGAGGGGGTGGCGGTGGTGGGGACAACGGAACTGGATTATTACCTGCCGGAAGACGTGGCCGAGCCGGCGGTGAGCGCGCAGGAGGTGGAATACCTGCTGGAGGGACTGGCGCACGCCTTCCCGGGGCTGGAACTGGGGATCCGCGACGTGATTGCCTGCCACGCGGGCGTGACGGCGCTGCCGGAGGGAGGCGCACCGGAAGGCGGCGGGCTGGTGCTGGAGGAAAACGGGCTGGTGACGGTGACGGGGGGGCTGCTGACCACGTTCCGGGTGCTGGCGGCGCAGGCGCTCAACCGGATTCGGGAGCGGCTGCCGGGGCTGCGGCCATTTGAGCCGGGACAGACGGTGCTGGAGCGGCCCGGCGAGATGCCCTACAGCGGCGCGCTCGATCCGGCGGGATGGGTATACCTGGCCGGGCGCTACGGGCGCGAGCTGCCCGCGCTGCTGGCGGCCACGACGCCCGAGGAATTGACGCCGATCTACCCGCACCTGCCCATCCTGTGGGCCGAGCTGCGCTGGGCGGCGCGCGACGGGGCGGTGGTGCATTTGGACGATTTGCTGCTGCGGCGTCTGCGGCTGGGGCTGCAGGTGCGGCGCGGCGGCGTGACCGAGATGGAGGACCTGCGGCCGTTCATCCAGCCGGAGCTGGGCTGGGATAACATCCGCTGGCAGTGGGAGGCGGCGCGGTATGCCAGGATCCGCGAGCTGTATTACGCGGTGTGAGGGGGGAGGGCGATTCGTGAAGCGTGAAGCGAGAAGCGTGAAATAATCGCGGCCCTAATAAAGGCATTTCGATTACTGAAACGGCTGTCTACAAAACCAAACTCGCGTTTCATTACTCACGATTCACGTTTCCACTATTTGTACTACAATTAAACCGATCTTTATTCTCCCTCTTTGGAGCCCACATGCCCGCCGAGAATTTGCTGGCAATTGATAACGGCACGCAGAGCGTGCGCGCTTTGCTGTTTGACCCGCGTGGAAACCTGCTGGCCAAGCAGCGCATTCCGATTCAACCGTATTATTCCGAAGGGCCCGGGCTGGCCGAGCAGGACCCGGATGTGTTCTGGAACGCGGTGTGCCAGGCCTGCCAGGGGCTGTGGCAGCAGCCGGGTGTGGACCGAAGCAGCATCGCGGCGGTTGCGCTGACCACGCAGCGTTCAACGCTAATCAACGTGGACCGTGCCGGAAAGCCGCTGCGCCCGGCGATTCACTGGCTGGACCAGCGCGCAACCCACGGGCTGAAGCCGGTGAGCGGCTTCTGGGGCATCGCCTTCGCGCTGGCCGGTGCCAGTGAGACGGTGGCTTACCTGCAATCGGAGGCCGAAGCCAACTGGATCCGCACCTACCAGCCGGAGATCTGGGCGAAAACCCACAAGTATTTGCTGCTTTCGGGCTACCTGACCTATAAAATGACCGGGCGGTTTGTCGATTCGGTCGGCGCGCAGGTGGCCTACATCCCCTTTGACTACAAAACGCAGAAATGGGCCGGCAAATTTGACTGGAAGTGGCAGGCGGTGCCGATGGACCCGGCCGTGCTGCCAGAGCTGGTGCCGCCCGGCCAGCCGCTGGGAGAGATCACGCCTGAAGCGGCGGCGGCCACGGGCATCCCGGCCGGGCTGAAGCTGATTGCGGCCGCGGCGGACAAGGCCTGCGAGGTGATCGGCTCGGGCGCACTCGACCCGCACATCGCCTGCCTGAGCTACGGAACAACCGCCACGATCAACACCACGCATCAACGCTATATTGAAATCATTCCGCTCATCCCGCCGTACCCATCGGCGGTGCCGGGTGCATACAACCTGGAACTGCAAATTTACCGCGGCTACTGGATGGTGAGCTGGTTCAAGGAGGAATTCGGGCACGAGGAACGCCTGCGCGCGAGCGAGCAGGGCGTGGAGGCTGAAGTCTTCTTCGATGACCTGGTGCGGCAGGCGCCGCCCGGATCGGACGGGCTGGTGCTGCAGCCGTACTGGTCGCCGGGGCTGCGTAAGCCCGGCCCGGAGGCGCGCGGCGCGATCATCGGGTTTGCCGATACGCACACGCGGGCGCACCTGTACCGCGCCATCCTGGAAGGGCTGGCCTACGCGCTGCGCGAGGGCGCCGAGCGCACCTCGCAGCGCAGCGGCGTGCCGATCGAATCGCTGCGCGTGGCGGGCGGGGGCAGCCAGAGCGATGCGGGCATGCAGCTGACCGCCGATGTGTTCGGGCTGGCAGCCTCGCGGCCGCACGTGTATGAAGCCTCGGGGTTGGGCGCGGCAATCGATGCGGCGGTGGGGATTGGGCTGCACCCGGATTTTGACGCGGCGGTGCGGGAGATGACGCGCGTGTCGCGCACGTTTGAACCGGACGCGAAGACGCACAAAATTTACGACGAATTGTACGAAAAAGTGTATTTGAAAATGTACGACCGGCTCAAGCCGCTTTACCGGACGATGCAGCGCAAACCAGGCGTCCGTCAGGATTGAAGGGAACAACCCCTGAGTGCGATTTGAGCGATTGGGACGCCGTGCAGCCTAGAGCGACAGAAGCCAGTCGAGCAGCAGGGTGAAAATGCTCCTGCCGGGTGCGCGGGTTTGCGTGCCGGTGGTGTAGGTCACATTCATGCGCGGCGCTCGCTCAACATTGGCGGAGTCGTCTTTGGAGTAGAAGCTGAAATTGCGGTCTGAACCGGTGGTGTAGAGCAGTATGCCGTAATTGGGCAGACTGCCGTTGACCCATTGCTGGACCAGGCCGGTCAGGTCGATTTCGAGGGCGCAATTGGCCTGGGTGGGGATGAACTGCGCGTAAGCCAGGTTGCTGTTGAAATCGCCTCCGGGGTTGATCCAGGATTGCCAGGTTGCAGTGGTCTCGCTCCAGGGGGCCGTCACGCGGTAGACATACACGACCTGGTCGGAGGCGGTGTTGTTTCCGGTGAGATAAAGCTTTGCGCCGGTGATGGTTGCATTGGCGGGGACGGCTGAAAGGTCAAAACGAAGCAGCGTGCGGTTATCGGCGGAATTGTTCGCGCGGATGTACAGCCGGTTGGCGCCGCCGAAATTGTTGTCGGGCTTGGTGGCATCCAGGTAGGTATCATCGGAGGGCAGGCTGCCGACGACGAGAGTCGGGTTGACGCAGATTGGCACGCCGGCGGTGGGGGTGCTGGTGGGCGTAGGCGTGGCCGACGGCGTGAGCGTGATCGTGGGGGTATCGGTCAGCGTTGGGGTTAGGGTCTCAGTTGGCGTGGGCGTGGATGTGTCCGTCGCCGTGGGTGTTGATGTTTCGGTCGGCGTGGGTGTGGGTGTGAGTGTGGGTGTGTCGGTCGGCGTTGGAGTAAGAGTATCCGTTGGGGGAGGTGTATCCGTTGATGTAGCCGTGATGGTTACAGTTGAGGTGGGGGTATCGGTCGGTGTGGATGTGGGCGTTTGAGATGCCGTCGGCGTGGAGGTGGGGGTCTCTGTTGCCGTCTGGGTGGGGGTATCGGTTGGCGTAGGCGAAGGCGTGCCTGTCGGCGTGGAGGTGGGG
>Ga0208695_1001578_pt1 | contig 18609 bp, 18 predicted proteins | sample AD_UKC111_MetaG_FD_184449 | JGI IMG/M metagenome (GOLD analysis project Ga0208695, IMG submission 184449) | Active sludge microbial communities of municipal wastewater-treating anaerobic digesters from Hong Kong - AD_UKC111_MetaG (SPAdes)... | ecosystem: Engineered > Bioreactor > Anaerobic >...
ATTTATGATTCGTGACATTACTTTAGGGCAATATTATCCGGGCAATTCCTGGATTCACAGGCTGGACGCCAGAATCAAGATCATATGGACCTTTGTCTATATCGTCTCCTTGTTTCTGATCCGGGATTTCTGGGGGTATATCACAGTACTGGTTACCCTCGGGCTTATCATCGGCGTGTCCAGAGTTCCGCTGAATTTCATAATGAGAGGATTGAAGCCGATCTTTCTGATCATTATCTTTACCTTTGCCATCAACATGTTTATGACAAAAGGCACGCCCCTCGTGGAAATCGGATTTCTTGTGATCACGAGAGAAGGCCTATACAACGCTGTTTTCATGGGAACCCGTCTGATCCTTCTTATCATCGGATCCTCGCTGCTTACCCTGGTCACAAAACCGATCAACCTGACCGACGGGATCGAAAAGCTGCTGAGTCCTTGGCATCGGATCGGAGTTCCGGCACATGAGCTGGCCATGATGATGACCATCGCGCTGCGTTTTATTCCAACGCTGCTGGAGGAAACGGACAAGATCATGAAGGCACAGATGGCCAGGGGCGCCGATTTTGAGAGCGGAAATATCATGAACCGGGCCAAGAGCCTGATCCCGCTGCTGGTCCCCTTGTTTATCAGTGCTTTCCGCATTGCCCAGGATCTGGCCATGGCCATGGAGGCCCGCTGCTATCGCGGAGGCAGCCACAGAACTCGAATGAACGGCATGAAGCTGAAAAAGAAGGACGCTGCGGCCATCGTCTTTATGGTTCTTTATCTGGCATTGGTGATCCTTCAGTTTCAGGGAATCGTGGCCATGATCGCATATGCCGGATAATAGCGGCGGAAAAAGGGTATTCGTGAGGAAGTTGGAATGAAAAATACGAAATTTATGATACAAGCGGCCGTTATCGCTGCCGTATATTCGACACTGACCATATTATTGATGCCTTTCAGCTACGGAGTCATGCAGGTGAGAGTCTCCGAAGCGCTTACAGTCCTTCCGTATTTTACGCCTGCGGCGATTCCGGGACTTTTTATCGGATGTCTCGTGTCCAACATGGTCGGGCCCTACGGGCTGTTGGACATGGTGTTCGGGAGCAGCGCCACGCTGCTCGCCGCGGTAAGTTCCTATTATCTCAGAAACAAGCCGCTGCTGGTCCCTCTTCCGCCTGTGATCGCCAACGGGATCATCATCGGATGTATGCTCTATTATGCGTACTCTGTGCCGATGCCGCTGATCGCCTGCATCCTATGGGTTGCGGCAGGAGAACTGATCGCCTGTTATCTGATCGGTTATCCGCTCCTGAGGATCCTAAATAAGTATAAAAAGATTTTTGAGCTGCATTAATGCGGCTCTCATTTTCATATACTGTTACTGATCATGTTGCGTAAATCACGAAGAGCGTTTATTTATGGGGGTAACTATGCGGAAGAATCTGCGGCTGACGATTTTGGTCATGTCACTGTTTTCGATTCTGTTATTTCTGCTGATCATTGGTCCCGAGGCCAACAGCGCCATCGTTGCAGCGGACAATCAGGCGGATTCCGGGAAACCGGAAGTGGTGGACAGCGGCAAAGAGCCCACGGGACCTGCGATAGAGCAAGAGAATGAGGGTGAAAAAGGTCTCTCCGATGTGACCTGTGAGATCACGGAACCGGAGGTGGCCTTTCAGTTAAGATACGACAAGTACCCGCTTACCTATCTCTATCTTCTGGTTCAGAACGATGCCGTCCATATCAGAAAGGGCCCTTCCGCGGCGGAACCGGTACTCAGAACGGCGAAAAAAAACGAGAAGCTGAATTATATCGAGACGGTGACGAAAGACGGTATATGGTATCACGTGTCATGGCAGGAAAACGACCGGTCGTTTTACGGTTTCGTCAGCGCCGATGCGGTGACGAAAAGATTCTTTTCGTTTGACAAAATGCATGAGTCGGTTTTAAAAGCGGAAAGAGAATTTGGAAAAGGTCCTCTTACCTATATCGGCAATTATCACAATCTGAAGGGCTGGGCTCCGCGCTATCAGGGAGGGGAGCTCGATAAAAGCGGCGGTAGGCGGAGCCAGAGCGCGCCGGGCTATCCCGATCCCTCCAACCTAGACGAATTCAGCTACCTCGGCGACGGCACGCTCGTCAGGGTCCTGAACAATGGGGAAAAATACACAAGAGTATCCTTGGTCAAGGACGGGAGAGTCTATTTTGTGCCGAGCCAATATGTCGTAACGCCCGCGGCTGTCACCGCCGTGAAAAAAGCGGTGGTCATTGATCGCGCAAATCAGAACGAAGTCGTTTTCGAAAAGATCGGTCCGGAATGGAAGGTCGTTTCTTATACGCTGGCTACGACGGGAACGACGGGAAAATATCATCAGCCGACGCCGCTCGGATATTATTATGCCATCGAAAAACGGGAACGCTTTTATTACTATAAGGACGGAACCACGTCGATTCAGGGGTATGCGCCATATTCCATCCGATTTGCCGGCGGAGCCTACATTCACGGTGTTCCGGTTAACTTTAAGTTTACTCCGGAGGGCGTCCGGGTCGATCCCGGGAAGGTGGAATATTCCAAAACCATCGGAACGGTGCCCCTTTCCCATAAATGTGTCAGAAACTATACCTCCCATGCAAAATTCCTTTATGACTGGTATACTCCGGGAGAAATGATCGTGATCGTGATGGAATGACGGAAAGACGGAAAGACGCGAAACATCAGACAGGAGGGCTTCCCATGAATGTGATAAAGGTATATAAAAAGGAAAGAAAGCTGGAGCTTTGGCATGATGACGCGTTGATGCGCAGCTTCAGGATTTCCCTCGGCTTCTCGCCGGAGGGGCAGAAGCTGAGAGACGGCGACGGCAGGACGCCGGAGGGCAGATACTATATCTGTACGAAAAATAAGCAAAGCAAATTCACTCTCTTTTTGGGGATCAGCTATCCCAATATTCAGGATGCGGAAAGAGGCCTGGCCCAGGGTCTGATTACCCGGGATGAATTCGAGCAGATCAAGCTTTCCATCGAGAACGGCAAACGGCCCTGCTGGGAGACCACGCTGGGAGGGAAGATCGGAATCCATGGAATGGGCGCATCCAGAGACTGGACGGCAGGCTGCATTGCCATGGATGACGAGGATATCATATGGCTCTGGGACCGGGCTGAAATCGGAGATACGGTTGAAATATATGAATAGGTTGGCCATCGGGGAAAAGCAACATAGAATACGATAAGGAACATCGAATACCATGCGACACAGAAAAATAAAAAATGAAGCGGAACGGCTTGCGGAACATCACCGGTATCTGATCAGGGACCCCAAATCCTTTAAGGGAAACTGGAGTCAGGTATTTCAAAACGAGCATGATATTTATGCGGAATTCGGATGCGGTAAGGGGCAATTCATCATAGCGCTGGCGAAGCGGAATCCGAACCGGAATTATATCGCCTTCGAGGGAAAAGGGAGCATCATCCTGCGGGCCCTGGAAAAAGCCGATAAGGAAGGTCTCGGCAACATCGTCTTCGTGAAGGAATACATGCGGGACGCAGGCGATTACTTTTCCGAAGACGAAATCTCCGGCATTTATCTGAACTTCAGCGATCCGTGGCCGAAGGACCGCCACGCCAAACGAAGGCTGACTCACGGCAGATATCTGGAAGGCTACAGGAAGGCCCTAAAAAAGGATTGCTGCATCGAATTCAAAACGGACAACCACGATTTGTTTGCCTTCGCAAGGGACGAGTTCGAGCGCTGCGGCATGGAGCTTCTGGAATCCTCCCTGGATCTGCACCGTTCGGAGCTGGAAGCCAGGAATGTGACGACGGAGTACGAGGACAAGTTCCGGGCGGAAGGCCGAAAGATCTATTACTGCAAAGTGCGGGTACAAAAATAGGCGCCTGCCGGGGCAATATCCACGGTGCGGCACCTTTTTGCTGTATTAGTGCGGATTTATCGATCCATTTACTTTGTCATCCATTTACTTTGTCGATTGCTCTTTTTATAACCGGCGGAAGCTTCCTGCATTTTTCTTCCGATATGGAGGCGATCGATACGCGCAGCCCTCTCCCCACCGGTACGGTAAAGATTCCTTCCTTCTGGAGCTCAAGGCCGACTTCTTCCGCGTTATCGCAGGGTACGGTCACAAAGAAACCAGCTTCGAAGGGGACTGTTTTCAATCCTGCTTCTTTTGCGGATTTCGCAAAAGCGTGTCCTCTATCGACCAGCATCCTGCAGTAGCCCTGTCTTTCCTGAGTTACTTTGGCCAGAAGCGCTTCGTTCGCATAGATATTCGCGAGGGTTGCCATGGCCGCCCTGTTGCAGTTGGACCAGGTCCCCCTGCAGGAAAAGGCGCAGACCGTTTTGAATTCTTCGGCGATTTCCTTGTCGGGAGTCATGCAGATCATGGCGCCGCTCCTCATGCCGTACATGGTATAGCTCTTGGAGAGACTGTATGCAACGATGACAAGTATATTCGGCGGGAAATCGTCCAGCAGCGGGAAGAACCTTCTGTGTTCCTCTTCGTCTCCGGCGTAATCCAGATAGGCGACATCCACAAGAAGCGTAATCTTTTTGCTTTGGTCGGCAGCGGCGCTTCTAACGACCGATATGATACTGTTCCAATCCTCTATCGTGAAACTGTAGCCGGTGGGATTATGTGCGGGCGTATTCAGAAGGATGACCAGGCCATCCTGCACGGAAAGCAGCTCTTTGATTTTCTCTTCAAAAGAAGCAACGTTAAACTTGCCCTCTTCGTCAAAAAGGGTATAGGTTGCAATGGATCTTTCGATATCCTGCGCTATGGTGCTGTAAGGACTCCAGTACCAGTCGGAGGTCAAGACCCGGTCTCCGCGCTTTGAATAATTCTGGATCGTGTTTCGGATCGCCCCGGTTCCTCCGGGAGTGGCAACCGCTTCTGTATAGGATTTCGGAATAAAACTTCCAAATGCCGCCTTTTTTATTGCACTGATAAATTCAGGCGTTCCTGCGATAGGAGCATAATCGGCATAATCGACAGGAGTCAGATTTTTCAGCACTTCCACTACGGAGGAAAGGATAACCAGGTTACCGTTATCATCAAGAAGGGAGCCTATTGTTGCGTTGACAACCTTGTCGGCGCCGTCTCTCTTAGCCATTTCTTTTGCTTTCTGGTTGATTCCGAAAATCTTGTCTTCTGTGGGGATTACTCTGTTGTTGGCTTCTGCCATTTTGTAAGCCGACATACTGGTATCACCTGCCTTTCATAATGTATAATGGGAATATTTTAATATAAAAAAACGGCATAGGCAAGAATTATTTATTATTCTATCCGCTTTTTTCCATGATATGCGCTGCGTCGATACAGGTTAAATTTTTCAAAGAAAATTGTGATTTCAAAATTCTCCGGCGGTATGAATTCTCAGAAAGTAGGAAATAATACTGTTGGAGGTGTTTGATATGCGATTGAATAATAAAAAGCCAAATGATCGAGTAGCTGTTGCCCTGGTATTATGCTTCTGCGTGGTTGCGATTGCTTCTATTTTTACAATGCGGTCAAATTTTAACCAGCTTGACCTCAACAATGATGATAACATTAATATTGCGCAGGATGATCAAGTGAAGGAGGACGAGCAGAAAGTCGTCCAGCCGGTCCCTACCGTTGACAGTACGGCGCCGAAGCAGGATGTGACGGATAATAACATCGGCGGGAAGAAGAGCGGCTCCGTTCCATACACTGTTCCTGTGAAAGGAAAGATAGTAAAGCCATTCTCCAATGAAGTACCGATTTATTCCCAGACTCTGGATCAGTACATCGTCCATCTGGGCGTTGATATCGCTGCGCCCGCAGACACACAGGTCGTAGCCGTGGCTGACGGAACCATAACCAAGGTTTATAACGACGATAAACTTGGAATCACGATTGAAATATCGCATGGAAACGGAATCGTAACGAAATATTCCAATTTAAGTACTACGAAGATGGTCGGCGAAGGCGACGTCGTGAAAAAGGGACAGCCGATCAGCGGGGTGGGAAGCTCAGCCTTGTTTGAAAGCCTGGAAGCTCCGCATTTACATTTTGAAGTATTAAAAGACGGAGTTGCAATTGATCCGAGCGAATATATGTAGTGAATCCATAGGCCACAGATTTGTCTGAGAAGAGAGTCTGTGGCTTTTTTGTCGTGAATACATCCGCATAAAAATGAAAGGCTGTCAATAGCAATTGGCAGTTTTTTATTTTGGTAAGGAGGTTTTTATATCCTATAAGATTGACCGCATATTTTTAATTAGTTCCTGAAACTTTCCGGCTCTTTATTTTCGTCGAAAAAAGTCGATAAAATAAAAAAAAACGGTAAATTGCAAATTTGTTCACGGTTTTGTTAATTATCGGTATAGTAAAATATAATATCTATCGGATCGAATTTTATAATTCCTTCAGGTCAGGAGCATTTGCCTGTAAATGTAATGTATTTTATTTTAAATCGTATAACTATGTAAGATTTTAATAAACCACATTCAAATCAACGAAAGGAGAAATCAATCATGGAAAAGATGAAGGAACTTTATGAAAAAGTCGCAAATGACAAAGAACTGCAGGCGAAGTTTTTCGAAATCATGAAGGATGCTGAAAAAGCAGGGGAATCAGTGACAAGTGAAAAATTAATTAGCTTTGCCAAAGATGTCGGGTATGATATTACCCCGGATGAAATGAAGGATTTTTTCAGCAAATTGGCAGAATCAAAAGAAGGCCAATTGACGGATGCGGAACTGGATATAGTCGCGGGCGGAAAATCCGACCAGGGTATAATGGCGATAGTGGCATCAGTGTTTACCTTAGGTATAGGATGTGCACTCGGTTCAATCGTTCAGGAAATAGTTGATCCCACCTCCTGCGCAAGCGCATTTGAGTAAGATCAGTTGGTACATATGCGGTCGAATCGAAGAAAGGAAAAAACGATCTGATAAAAACGAGCCGGATCAACAGCGATTTTATAGGCAAGTCTTTGGCTTGCCTTTATTTATAGTATATAAAAAGTAAATAATTTCTGAACAATAATCTGCCGTCTTAGAGAAGATTAATTAGGCTACCAATATTAAATTGGTAGTCTTTAAACATCGTGTGGGTTGTTCTACGTCCAGTAACGATACTCTACCGTCAAAATAGATAATGAGCTGCTCCAAAATCCTTGCCCAGTCCCTCGGCCTGCCAATCCATTTTTCTGTAATATCATTCATTGCTAAGTACAGCATTTTAAAAAGCGCATCATCTGTCGGGAAGATCGTCTTGGATTTGGTGACTTTTCGAAGTTGTCGATTGAAATTCTCAATGGAATTCGTGGTATAGATCAAACGCCTCAGCTCAGGCGAATCAAGTTGCTGCCGTCATTAAAGCCGATCAAGCCATTAACTGAGGCCATTAAGATATCTTCCGTGCCTCTGTTCCTGATTTCATTCAGAACACTGATCCAGTATTAGCACAAAATTATTTACAGTCTCGTAAAATAGGTTAGTCGTGTTGAATTAACGCGATCCTAACTCCATTCGGATCTTCTAAAAAGGCTAAGCTTCCAATCATTATTGAGACTGGTTCCATTGTAATTTTAGCGCCTTTGGATTTGAGTTCTTCAACCGTTCTGTTTAAGTCTTCAACTTCCATTCCGATAGACCAGAAGCCAGCCTCATGGAGTGAATCTTCTATCAGTTCTATCATAGTCTCTCCTTCGCCTCTTATTAAAGTGATATTGATTCCGGGTCGGGGATTGTACTGACTATCTATTGTAAATCCCATGACTTCGGTGTAAAACCTGATTGATTCATCCATATCCCTGACGATCATCGTAGCGTACTTTACCTTCATATTCATAATTTTTCTCCTTCTCAACATATTTTTAAGCTAAATAGCCCTGTAGTATCAATTTGTTACGAATTTCCTTTTCGTACCCCTTTCAATCGGAACATGATTATATCAAATATCAATAGTATTATTGTAGCAAGACCGCCCCAAAACCCTATAACCAGCCAATATTGACCAAACGCCTTCAGCACTTCAATCGAAAGGAATTCAGCGGGAATCCAAATCAATAACAAAATGGGCACCGATATGACGAATATCCGTGTAATGATATTCAATGGTTTTTCCTTATTATTTAAAGCGAGTATTAAAACAGAAAATATTAAATCCATTGGATAAATGAATAGAAAATACATTGCCTTTTCCCCGGTTACTGAGATAGACGTAACACAAATGATTGTTATAGTCAAAAACTTAAAAAATAAAGGAACGGCAATTTTGGTATCCAATATACTTTCATGAGATTTAACTTTACCCATTTTAAACATCTCCTGGATTTTAAATATATAATCATGAGAAAGGGCATGAATCCGTTACTGTTGCGTTGGGTAACAGTAAGCTCAACCAGGCCTGCTTCAATGACCTCAGGACCGAGCACCACTTCAATATATGGGATGTTCCAAAAGGCAGCAGCTGAAAAATAACTCAAATACTCTTTCATACAGGAATTATACTGCGAAGTGAGCAAATTTTCAATTAATATGGGGATATTTGGAATATTTTTAAGTATTAATTGAAATTTTACACACTCGGAGAAAAATTCTGATATGACAGGATATCCTCATTGAAGATCGACAAACTGCTTCCGAACCATCAGCCAGTGAAGATACACTGTTTTCAGACTAAAAGACTTAAAGCGGGTGAGGGGAATTTGCATCTGTTCCCTGTAGTCGCAGCAGACGTCCTGCGGCGCCTCGTTCAGGCGCCTTGGACCGCTCCCTGCTCGAAAGCCCACAGGGCTTTCTCATGACGGTCGCGCCCGTTCGGGTTCGATTCCCTACGACTATACTTAAACGAAATAAAGACACCCCGCTTGGGAGTGTCTTTATTTCGTTGGAGCGGGTGAGGGGAATCGAACCCCCGTATCCAGCTTGGGAAGCTGGTGTTCTGCCATTGAACTACACCCGCAGGATTCTGCCTGGGCGCCAGCCTGCTGTTCTCTATCATAACTGAAACGGCGTAAAAATGCAAGCATTTCAAAAGAAATTTAAACTGCATTCGTGTAGAAATTTAGACCGCATTCATGTAGAAATCTAACTGTTAATATCACAGGTTCCTGGCACTATGCAGACGACATCGGAAATTATTTTCCATACGGGATTTTCAACTACTTGAACTACGATCCGCAAGCGTAGTAGAATCAGAATGGGAGGAAAACCCGGATACAGGAGTATTAGAACAAAGGGAAAAAGAGGGGAAGCACGAATGACGATCACAAACAATATCCACGATACAGCTTTAATTTTTGAGGGCGGCGGTATGCGGGCCAGCTATACCGCAGGGTTCCTGAACACTCTTTTGGAAAACGAAATCTACTTTGACTACGTTGCCGGGATATCGGCCGGCGCCAGCCACAGCGTCAACTACCTTTCCAGGGATATCGAACGTTCAAAACGTTCCTTTGTAGATCTGGTTCTGGATCCGAACTTTGGAGGATGGCGATCATTTTTCAAAGGCGAGGGTTATTTCCGCGCACAGTATATCTATGAAGAAACGCCGTTTCCCGATGCGGCTCTTCCCTTTGACTTTGACACCTTCAAGGAGAATCCGGCCCGCCTTCGCATCGGCGCCTTCGACCGGGACAGCGGCGAAACCGTCTATTATTCCAAAGACGATATTCACGACGTCAGTGATCTGATGAAAATCGTCCGCTCCTCTTCCTCCATGCCGATCTTCATGCCCCCGACTTGTTATCAGGATCGTTATTATGTCGACGGAGGGCTGAGCGGAGGTATCGCACTAGACATCGCCAAAAAAGACGGAATGAAAAAGTTCTTTGTCGTGCTCAGCAGAGAAAAGGGTTACCGTAAGGAGCCGATCAAATACCAAGGCGTGATCAAAGCATATTACCGAAGATACCCCGCGGTAACGGAAGCGCTCCTGAACCGTCACAAAATTTACAATCAGATTCTGGAGGAGTTGCAACAGCTGGAAAGCGAGGGCCGTGCTTTTCTCGTCTACCCAGACTCCATGCCCGTGTCAAGCCGCGAAGTCAGCTATCAAAAATTATCTGAAAGCTATCGCCTTGGTTATGAGCAGGGAAAAAGAGATCTTTTAAAGTGGCGGGAATTTCTGTCGAAATAGCATATTAGTACATAAATATCAGCTAAAAAGTACTCGACTATAAAGGCCTCAAATCTGTGGAAAACTATTGTCGAAAAGTGTCGGCTATAATCAACAAAGCCTTGAAATTCAACACCAGGGCTTTATCAAGTTTTCCACAGGGATATGTGCATATCATTGTATACAATTTTACGCAAGATGTGGAAAATAAGCGTAAAGCTTAAAAATATGCTGATTGGACCTGTTGAAAAATCTTTCGGGCTGTACAGACAAAAGTTTACAATACTACAAGAAAATATGATTTCTTTTAAACAAAAGCGGCTTGAAGTTAGCCGCTTTTTCATCTATCAACCTTGTCGTTACTCTACGGTGATGACGGAAACCGGACAGCTTTCTGCGGCTTCCCGGGCAGTTGCTTCAACTTCTGACGGAACGTCTTCCACGATCGTTTCCGCCAGGCCGTCGTCTGCCATTCTGAATACCTCCGGACAGATTGACGGGCACAGCCCGCATCCGATGCAGCCGGAACGGTCAATTGTTGCTTTCATAGATATCCCTCCTGAAATTTCGTTATCATCTAATGAATATTATGCCGAAGCTGTGGCATATCATTCATCTGCAGGTTCGTTTCCATTGCGGGCCGTTCTTCTAAAAGACGACTGTCAGCATGAATTTCATCCGTTCCGGAGCAGCTACCGCATGAGGCACTTCCGCCGGCATAACGATGGTTTCCCCGGCCTTTACGTTGAATTTTTCGTCTCCGATGGTGATTTCCGCCTGACCGTCGATCACATAGACCATTGCATCGCCGTGAGAGGAATGGGTGCTGATTTCTTCTCCCTTGTCAAAGGAGAACAGGGTCAGACTCACGTTTGGATTCTGAACGAGCGTCTTGCTGACGACCTGCCCGTCCTGGTACGCAACCAGATCTGCCAAAACCTGCACTTTCGCCGCTTCGATATTTTTCATGATCCTGGTGTTCATTTTCATCCCCGCTTTCTGTTATCATACTGGTTTTCTTTTCCTTCTGATAGAATCATACCATGGCCAAAGGCTACGATTCGTTGCATATGCAACAGACTGAAAAAAATCCATATTTTATCCAATTAGTATGGATGTCAAACAAAAATAGTATGCAAAAGCCGCCAAATAAATCAGGTTTTCCGGTTACAAATTCCTGTGATATTGATTCAGCCTGCCGATAAACGTCTCAATATCCGATACCTTGGTGGCCCAGGAGGTTACCAGCCTGATTGACGAACGGTCTTCATCGACCTTTTTCCATAAATAAAAGGAATACTCCTCTTCCAGCTTTCTGATGAGTTCGTTGGGCAGGATGGGGAAGATCTGGTTGGAAGGGGAATGGGTCAGAAAGGAGTAGCCGAGATCCCGGAAGCTTTTTGTGAGCAATGCCGCCATTTGATTGGCATGGTCTGCCAGTTCGAAATACAGGTTGTCCCGAAACAACTCCTCGAACTGGATCCCCAGCAGTCTTCCTTTTGCCAGCAGCCCGCCTTTTTGTTTGATATGATAACGGAAATCCTCCTTCAGATCTTCTCTGCAGATGACCAGAGCTTCTCCCATAAGGGCTCCGTTTTTCGTTCCGCCGATATAGAAGGCGTCCGTCAACTCCGCAAGATCGGAAAGAGTGAGATCGTTTTCTTCCGACGCCAGGGCGGAACCAAGCCGTGCTCCGTCCATGAACAGGATCAGGTTGTTCTCCCTGCAGAAAACGCTCAATGCGGTCAGTTCAGATTTATGATAGATCGAACCGATCTCTGTGGAATTGGAGATATAGACGAGCTTCGGCTTCACCATATGTTCGTCTTCATGATAGTCAAGAACAGCTCGGATCTCGCCGGGAGTCAGCTTTCCGTCCTCCGTCGCTTCCACGATCACTTTATGACCGGTCGCTTCCACCGCGCCGGCTTCGTGAACGAAGATGTGTCCCGTCTTTGCGGAAACCACCGCTTCATGGGCTCTTAAAAATGCCGATATGGCAGTAAAGTTCGTTTGGGTCCCGCCCACGAGAAAATGCACGTCCACATCCTCTCTGCCGATCTTCTTCCTGATAAGGGAAGCCGCATTCCTGCAGTGATCGTCCAGGCCATAGCCGTCCGTCTGCTCCAGGTTTGTTCGTATCAGTGCGTCCAGGATCCGCGGGTGGGCCCCTTCACTGTAATCACATAAAAAACTAACCATGCGTTCTCCTCCGAGTGATAATAATGTCTGCTTGAATCGTATATCTTGAATCGTATACCTTGAATAGTATAACACAAAGGAGAATAGTTTCCTATTCTCCTTCCTACAATTCAACTGCATACCGTTTATTATGGTTCGTTGTAGAGATCATCCGGCGGTCTGCAGGTTTGCTTCGTTAAGCAGTGCAGAAACAGGATCAGCGCAACCAGCTTCACAAGAAAGAAAATAACCGATATGACCGCCAGTTCGATGACAATTGTCTTACATACCAGAAATACGACAAGCGTGGCAAAGGTAAAAATCGCGGTTCCCAGAGCAGAAATTAGAAGACAGAGGCTGTGAGTGCAGATACAGTTGCAGTTGCTGGAAAACGGAATGTTTCGCATGACTCTCTTCCTAACATATATCCTTAAAGCAGTCTGCTTCGGCTGCTTATTATATAACTCAACTTTCCCACCAGGGAATTGATTATGCACCTTGAAAAATAAATATGATTACGCACTTAACTGTAGTTTCTGTTTCCAGATGGCAGGAAGGCCAGTGAAAACAGTATTAATGATCATGGCGGCCATTTCCTCTGAAATAACCGGATATGTTGTAAGCGTGCGGGCTAACAAATCCAGAATAAGCACGAGTGCTTCTGCAAAACGGATGTCCTTAACCTCATCACAGATATCGTAGAAAAAACCTCCAACCGTCCGATGATCGGATGCATTTCTGGCTTCCAATGCAAGCATGATATATCTCATAAAGACAATTGTAGTGTGGGCAGTCATCATATCATAGCTTCGGCCTTGAAATTCCTTAGCTAGAGAAAGATATGACTTACACATTTTGAAGAACACTTCGATGTCCCAGCGCTTGCCGTAAACCGTAAGGATCTCTTCGTCACTAAGTTCTGTATCGGTGGAGAGGACTGTGAGAAACCCATCGGATTGGCGATTTTCTACGAATACCAGCTTTACTGGCAGCAGATCCGGATTGCCTTTTGATTCCCTGATGCTGACAGTAATAGAGCCAAGTATTTTTCCGTTTTTCTCGGCAGTTTCGCTTACAATACTGTGCAGTTTCTTAATATCCACCCACTTTTCATTCAGGCAATAGTGGATTTTAGAACTGTCTTTCACCATGCAGATGACATCGTAGCCTTTCTTCCATATGCCATAGATCGTAACGGGAAGGCCATACCAGCTGTCAAAGAGAACATATTTGGCAGGAAGTCCTTTAGCAGAGTCGAGCAGTTCGAAGATCACCTCGGTTGCTTTTGATATTGCTGATCTTCTCCTTTTGTAGGCTGTCGTTCTTTTGTCAATCCCACTCTGTGCCGGCTGAAATACGTTGGATTCTTTTGCCGAGCTTAGAAGAGAGAAAGCGGCCGGGATGAATGTATTCCCGTCAGACCATCCCAAAGTCAGCATTTTAAAGCCTTTGACGAACTTGTGTGTTGAGTGATCGAACACCCTGGCCAGCAACTCTACTTTCTTGCTTCTGTTCCGGTCATAGAAGGAATCGTCAATGATCAGAACATTCACCCGATCCTTCGATGTGGCTTTGTTTAGACCATCTACAACATATGCTGCAAGCAAGGAAAGTAATTTAGACCAGTTGTAGCTGACGGAATTCAGGAAACGGTAAGCAGTATTTTTTCTGAAAGTGATTCTATCCGGTGAAGTCTCCAAAGTCCGATAGAGATTCTTCTCCGTAAAAGCCAGTGTAAACAAGGTTTTCATGATCTCGACACAAGGTACGCCGGAATCTTTGTAAAAATTAGACTTCTTAAGCAGCTTTGAAATGGAGTGCTGGTGAAAAAACAAGTCTATTCTTGAAGAAATGGTCTGTTCAGTGCGTAAATTATCTGCTATAATTGAATCCATAAAAGTCCCTCGTTTCGTTGGTATTTGTGGGTTTGAATCACTTATATTATACCAAAGAACAGGGATTTTTTCTACTCTAAATAGCAGATTCATATTGATTTTTCAAGGTGCACAGCCTTCCCCTGTGGTGGGAAAGTTGAGTTAATAATATATTACATTCGCCGGATACCCGTTGACAGTGTATTATGAGATATAGTACACTAGGTACAGAAAGGAAGGAGGGTGATCCCTGTGTTTCAGCTTGATTTGAAGAGCAGAAAATCAATCTATGAACAGATTGTTGACAATATGAAAGAACTGATCATAGCCGGAATGCTGAGAGCGGAAGATAAAATCCCTTCTGTCCGGGAACTGTCCAAAACCCTTACCGTCAATCCGAACACCATACAAAAAGCGTATCGGGAACTGGAGTATCAGGGGTATATCTATACGGTACCCGGGCTGGGCACTTTCGTCGCTTCCCCTGCCGGACTCCCTGTCGACGAAAAACGGATCAGCCTTGTGAAAGAGCAGTTGAGGGAAAACATCAGAGAGCTTTTATATCTCGGCTGTTCCCTGGACAGAATCAAAACAATAATAGCGGAATTGCTGGAGGAAAGGAGTGATTGGAATGATAAAGGTAAATAGTCTCGAGAAATCCTTTGATGGCTTCAAAGCCCTTTCCGATTTAAACCTGAATGTTAAAAAAGGTTCCATTTACGGACTCGTCGGCACCAACGGCGCCGGGAAAACAACATTGATCAAGCATGTGATGGGAATTCTGAAACCGGACCGCGGCGAAATTCTCGTCGAGGGCATTCCGGTCTTTGAAAATATCCCGATCAAGGAAAGAATGGGTTATATCCCGGACGACCTTTATTTCTTTTCCACCTACAATCTGAAGGAGTCGGCAAAATTCTACCGTTCCGTTTACCCGAACTGGAACCAGGACCGGTATCATCATATGGTGAAACAGTTCGAACTGAACGAGAAACGCAAGCTTTCCAAGTTCTCAAAGGGAATGCAGAAGCAGGCCGCTTTTATCCTGACCATGTCCTGCATGCCGGATTACCTTGTGCTGGACGAACCCATCGACGGGCTGGATCCCATCATCAGAAAGCTGGTATGGAAGTACATCGTCGAGGATGTGGCGGAACGGGAAATGACCGTGCTGGTATCCTCGCACAACCTGCGCGAGCTGGAGGGCATCTGCGATTCCATCGGGATCCTTTCCAAAGGAAAAATGATGATCGAGCGGGATCTTGACGAACTGAAGTCCGACATCCATAAGATTCAGGTTGCCTTTAAAAATCCCGCCGCGGATCCCTATCAGGGTCTGAATGTGCTGCACAGGGAAACGAGGGGAACCGTCGACCTGCTGATCATCAGGAACCGGAAAGACACCGTCGAGGACGTCATCAATGCGAACCATCCGGTGATTTTCGACATGCTGCCCTTATCGCTGGAAGAAATATTTATTTATGAGCTTGGAGGTGGAGATCATGAAATCGAAAGCATCATATTTTAGCATTTCAAAGCCGCTGATCGTCGAGAATCTGCGCCGGTTCTGGGCGATCCCCGCGCTGGCGTTTCTGGTTTACTTCCTCTCCGGAGTATTCCCGATTCTCATGTCCTACAGCCACCTGAACGACATTGCAAGCTACATTGATCTGTCTTTGGATAATCAGCAGCCGTTCTACATGTTTGCGCACCTGATGTTCCCGGTCATAGCGGCCGTCGTCATATTCCGGTATCTGCAGGGAGTCAGCTCCGTTTCGGTGATGCATTCCATGCCGTTCACCCGTGCGAAGCTGTACAACAGCGGTTTTCTATCCGGTCTGATCCTGATCGCAGCGCCAATCCTGGCAAACGGCCTGATTCTCCTGGCCATCAGCAAACCGGTTTACAGGCAGTATGGAACGGAAAGCGGCTTGGTTGTGGAGGATACCGTCAATTTCTTTGCCAGGGCCGACATCCTAAACTGGATCTGGGTCTCTCTGATCATTGCCTTCGTGGTCTTTGCGGTATCAGTCTTTGCGGGCATCGTGACCGGAAACTCTCTGATGCATTTTGCCACCGCAATCTGGTTCAATTTTCTGATTCCCGCGCTGTATGCCGTTTTTGTCGCCTATTTCTCCCGTTTCCTCTACGGCTTTGATACTTCGGGGAACTGGACGGAATACGGTATGCGGATCTCGCCCTTCCTGCACGTCCTTCAGAACGACGGGGTATTCGGCGCCGGAATCACGGTTTTCTATATCCTCAGCTTTCTAATCCTGTATGGGATCACGAGTTTCCTTTATCAGAAACGAGAGCTGGAGCACGCGACGGATTCCCTCGCATTCGGTTTCATGGAGCCGATCATATGCTATCTCATAACCTTTTTGGGCATGACGCTGCTCGGTTTTTATTTCGAAGTTCTGGGCAGAGCGGAATTGTATTTCTACGGCGGTCTGGCTGCCGGCACGCTGATCTTCTTCATCATCGGACAGATGATCGTGAAAAAAACGCCGAGGATCTACAATATGAAAAGCCTGAAAAGTGTGGGTATCTACGTTCTGATTGCCGTTGTATTCCTCGTCGGGCTGAATTTCGACGTCACCGGTTTCGAAAGGCGCGTACCCGCACAGAATAAGATCGACAGTTTTACGATAACGGAAGGCTTTGCCCTGGATGGCAAGCTGACCGGCTATATCAGCGATTATCCGCTCAATCCGGGATTCGGCAACAATGTATTCCGCCTGAAGGATCCCGATAATATCGCCGCAGCGATCAGGCTGCATCAGAGCTTCATTGAAAACAAGGAAAGGTTTGAGAATCAGGAAAATATCTATACGACCAGCGTGTTCCTCGGTTACAATCCGGATGCCTCCTTCCCCATGACAAGACGGTATCAGATCGATTATGATTTCTACAGGAACAGCCCGGATTTCAAACAACTTTACGAATCAAGAGAATTCAAGGAGTACTTTGCTCCCGCCAATCTGGACTATGTCGGACTGACCGAGATTTATATCAACAGCGACATTCCCAACAGGGAGTCGATTACGCTGAAAGAAAGGGCGGAGATGGAGGAGTTCATCGCCTGCCTGAATCGCGACTTCATGGAGCAGAGCTTTGAAGACATGGTGAGTCTGAAACACGCTTATGCCACCGCAAACATCAATTTCACCTACCGGGACAGGAATTCCGATATGCCGGGCAGGCTGCTCCATAACAACGCGACCTATCAGATAACCCCGAACAGTGGCTGGAGAGCCACGGCTACGGCGGATGGTTCAACCACAACGTGAGCGAAGTTGAGTATATCGAGCTGTATCATTATGTGGGGGAAGAGAGCGCACAGGGTTGGGCCCCATATCCCCAACCTGCGGCACGGGCAGTGTCCGGATCCGGCAGGAGCCTGAAGGTGGACGATCCGGAAAAGATCAGGCAGCTGCTTGAGATCTACGAGACACGAACAATCAATTACAATGATTACTACTACGGCATCGTCGTATATAAGGGGGAAAACCAGCTCCCGGCCGGGTATTACGAGAAACGCTACGGGAACGGCTACGGCGCGGAAATAGCTGAGAAATATTCGGCGGACCGAGGATACTCGGCAACGATGCAGATCTATTTCAACGAAGGCAACATTCCCGGTTATGTGCTGGAGTATTTCAAATAGGCCGAACCACTACGAAATTCAAATACAGGGGTTTTTATAATGACCGTACATAGGAAATTGTACGGTCATTTCTATTATGATATAATTTCTAACAGTCAAATTTGAAACGGAGGGCCTTTTATGATCTATGATCTGATCATCGTGGGCGCAGGCGCCGCAGGCCTGTTTGCGGGCGCTTCCCTGCCCCGTCGCGTCAACGGGCTGATCCTGGAAAAGAAAGCAGCGCCGGGAAGGAAGCTTCTCATGACTGGGTCCGGGCAATGCAACCTTACTCATGGCGGAAGCATCAAGGATTTTACAGCCCGTTACGGAGAAAACGGTCCCCGTATCCGTTCGATCCTCTATCAGTTCAATAATCTTTCGGTCGCGGATTTCTTCACGGCCAGAGGCGTTCCTCTCTTGGAACGTGAGGACGGAAAAATCTTTCCCCGGTCGCTCAAGTCCCATGACGTTCTGCATGTTTTAATGAAAAGCTGCATGGAAAACGGGTTGAAAATCATCGGTTCATCCCCTGTGGACAGCATTGCCCGAATCGGAAGCGGCGGCAGCAAAAACGTTTCTGCCGCGGATTTCCCTTTTTATACCATCCGCTGCGGCGACAGCGCTTATTATGCAAAAAACCTGCTCATCGCCGCGGGAGGTTGCTCCTATCCCGCTACGGGATCGGACGGCGATTTATTCCCCATTCTGGGAAAAATGGGCTTCGAGATCAATCCGCTGAAACCTGCTTTGGTTCCGATCCATACGAAACGATATCCATACCGCAGCCTGGCAGGCATTTCCTTCCCGG
>Ga0208695_1001583_pt1 | contig 18571 bp, 20 predicted proteins | sample AD_UKC111_MetaG_FD_184449 | JGI IMG/M metagenome (GOLD analysis project Ga0208695, IMG submission 184449) | Active sludge microbial communities of municipal wastewater-treating anaerobic digesters from Hong Kong - AD_UKC111_MetaG (SPAdes)... | ecosystem: Engineered > Bioreactor > Anaerobic >...
CCGGCACGAATCAACCAACGAAAAGACATTTCGGCGGTTCCCGCCGTTCTATTTGTGCCCCTTTCAGGGGCATTTTTGGGGCGCTCTTGTTTTTCTTGATTTTTGAAAAAGCCCTCCCGCATATTTTTTGTCACAGTTTTTGAGGCCCCATCCCTTCTATGCACATTGCCGTCCTCGTTCCTGCGGGCGGCAAAGAGCATCCCGACCCGCTTGTCAAAAACTTCGCCAAAAAATATTTGCCTCCGCTCTTTAAATTCCAATATCAGCATGTTTTTTAAAAATTTATCAAAAATACATAATATGTATTAATAAATCCGTAATATGTGATTATAAATACAAAATAAGCCAAACTAAGAATCACAAATTAAGGTATTAGTTTAATTTTTCATTTAATCCTGTATATTAGACTCCATTTTTTGTATACTTTAGAGTAAATTATGTATGAATATATATTACTTATGGGTGAGAGAATCAAAATAAATAGGATAAAAGTTGTATTAGCTGAACAGGATTTAACTCAAAGGGAACTTTCTCGACGTGTAAAAAAAGCACCTAACACGATTACCCGGATTTGTAATAACGAGAGCCAGCCAACTTTAAAATTACTAAGAGAAATTGCATTGGCTTTAGATGTAGACATACGAGACTTATTAATTTCAACTAAAAATAAAACATGAATAAAAAAATTGAAAATAAACTCATAAACAAACACGTCAAACCAACCGCCATGCGTGAATTGGTGTTGAAAATACTCAGCGAACAAACACATGCCGTAAGTTTGGCTGACATAGAAAGCATATTTGACAAAGCAGATAGAACAACATTATATCGAACCCTCAAAACTTTTGAAGAAAATAAACTTATACATAGCATTGATGACGGTACAGGTTCGGTAAAATATGCCTTATGCAAAGAAACTTGCCAATGTAACCCAGATGACCTGCACGTTCATTTTCTTTGCACCAAATGCGAACATACCTATTGTTTAAATGATATTGCCATTCCTTCTATTATTTTACCAGTACACTTTAAACTCGAAACTATCAATATGGTAGTAAAAGGGATATGTGTTAATTGTATTTAACAACTTTGCAACTCAGTTGCATTTACTTTTTCTATATATTTGCGTTAAATAAGTCAAATGAAAATTTTTGCTTACATATTATCCTTTATAGTTTTAGTTCTCACTGTAAATCCTTGCATTGACGGACTAATGAATAATGGTAAGCATAAGTCAGAAATATCCCAAAGTGCTGATAACAGTAACTATCCGAACGAAGAAGACCATTGTTCTCCATTTTGTACATGTCAGTGTTGCCAGTCAAATTTCTTTGTTACTGATATTTCAACTTCGTCTGCTGTTGCTGAGTTAGAAATCCGTTATATTGAATATTCCCCAAAATTTCAAAGTCTCAACCTTTTTGATTTTTACAATCCGCCGAAAGCATAATTTCATTTCTCAATCTTAAGGGTAATCTGCTGTTTTCTAACTTTAATCCTCACAGGTCAGAGTTAAATATGATTATACCCTTTCTACACCCAGCAATTTTTCTTATTATTTGAATTAAGCAAACTCAATTTTGAAACCAAAAATTAAAAGAAAAAAAAGAAAGAGAATCCGGCTAAAACAGCTACTTAAATGGTTTCTTATTATTCTGGCATCATTAGTTCTCATTGCTGGGATAGTCGGCAGGGTTCATCACTTTTTCACAGTACATGTAAAATAAATTAAATATTTAATTATGATAGAACGCATTATTCAATTCTCGATAAAGAATAAGTTTATCGTCGGACTATTCGTGTTTGCATTAATTGGTTGGGGTACTTATTCCTTAACCAGGTTGCCCATTGATGCAATTCCCGACATTACCAACAATCAGGTACAGATTATTTCACTTGCACCATCCTTGGCAGTCCAGGAAGTAGAGAGTTTCATTACGGCACCTATTGAAGTAGCTGTAGCCAATATTCCGAATACTATTGAGCTTCGCTCTATATCCCGTTTAGGTTTGTCGGTTGTAACCGTGGTGTTTAAAGACGGTGTTGATATTTACTGGGCAAGGCAACAATTGAGTGAACGGCTTAAAGAGGCCGAGGACGTTATACCTGCCGGGCTTGCTAAAATAGAATTAGCCCCCATTTCTACAGGCTTAGGCGAAATATATCAATACCGCCTTGCTGTTGAAAAAGGTTTAGAGAAAAAATACACCCCAATGGAACTGAGAACTATTCAAGATTGGGTTGTACGCCGTGAAATGCTTGGCACATCGGGTGTAGCTGACATTAATAGTTACGGTGGTTTCGTTAAGCAATACGAAGTTGCAATAAACCCGGAAAGGCTCAGAAGTATGAATCTTACACTAACCGATATTTTTGAAGCCCTCGAACGCAACAACGAAAACACAGGTAGTGCATACCTCGATAAAAAACCAACCGCTTATTTTATACGTGGCATTGGCTTGGTTAAATCTATTGAAGACATTGAAAAAATTGTAGTAAAAAATAATCCTTCGGGCATCCCAGTGTTAATTCGTGATGTAGCTACCGTTCAATATGGCAGTGCAACACGCTACGGTGCTTTGGTTATTGATACTACCGAAGCAGTTGGTGGCGTAGTTATGATGCTTAAAGGGGCAAATGCCCACGAAGTTATTGAAAACGTTGAAACACGAATACAATCCATTCAAAAATCATTGCCTAAAGGTGTTACAATTGAACCCTTTCTAAATCGTTCCGACCTTGTAGGCCGTGCCATTGGAACAGTTTCAAGAAACCTTATTGAAGGGGCTTTAATTGTAATATTTATTCTGGTCCTGCTGTTAGGCAATTTACGTGCAGGACTAGTAGTTGCTTCGGTTATTCCGCTATCTATGCTTTTTGCCATTTCTTTAATGAACCTCTTTGGTGTATCGGGAAACCTGATGAGCTTAGGAGCCATCGACTTCGGGTTGATCGTGGACGGTGCGGTCATCATTGTCGAAAGCGTAGTACACCGTATAACAATGAGTAAACACCACCATCAGGGCATTACAAAGCTATCTCAGCAGCAAATGGACGAAAATGTATTTGAATCGGCCAAACGCATGATGAGTTCTGCCACATTCGGGCAAATTATTATCCTTATTGTTTATCTGCCTATTATGGCTTTAATTGGCATTGAAGGTAAAATGTTCCGCCCAATGGCGCAGGTAGTGGCTTTTGCTTTGTTAGGCGCCGCCATTCTTTCGCTTACCTATGTTCCTATGGCATCGGCTTTATTCCTGAGTAAAAAAACAGAACACAAGCGTAATTTTTCCGACAGGTTGATGGACTGGTTTCACCATGCCTTTAACCCAATCATTACTTTTGCGCTAAGGCGTAAATTGCTGGTTTCGGTTACGGCTATAGTGCTGTTCCTGGTTAGTTTATTCATGTTTACCCGCATGGGAGGTGAGTTTATCCCTCAGCTCGAAGAAGGGGATCTTGCAGCAGGGGTAATTACTTTACAGGGTGGATCGCTCACCAATACCGTTGAACAGGTAGAAAAAGCTAATAAAATTTTGCTCGACAATTTCCCTGAAATTAAACATACCGTTTGTAAAATTGGTGCTGGCGAAATACCTACCGATCCTACCCCAATGGAAACAGGCGATTATATTATTACCCTAAAACCAAAAAGCGAATGGACTTCTGCCGAAACTCGCGAAGAACTGGTTGAAAAAATGGAGGAAGCTTTAATACCATTGGCAGGTGTTAAATTTGAATTCCAACAACCCATTCAAATGCGTTTCAATGAATTGCTATCAGGCTCGAAACTTGACGTTGCAATAAAAATATTTGGTGACGACCTAAATGTGTTGGCAGAAAAAGGTGCTGACGTAGAAAAAATAATTCAGCAAATTGAAGGCGTTGAAGATATTAATGTGGAAAAAGTTACCGGGCTTGCGCAGGTTCAGGTCGAATACAACCGTGACCGACTGGCTCAATACGGTCTTTCAGTCGAGGAAGTAAACCGTGTGCTTCGGGCGGCATTTGCCGGAAGTCAGGCAGGGGTCGTATTTGACGAAGAAAAACGCTTCGGGCTTGTAGTCCGTTTAGATAAAGATTACCGCCAAAATCTTGACGATGTGAAAAACCTTTCCGTTGCCCTGCCAAATGGAGGTCAAATACCTTTTGAGCAAATTGCCAATATTGAAATTAAATCGGGGCCTGCACAGGTTTCACGCGAAAACACCAAACGCCGTATCACCATTGGCTTTAACGTTCGTAACCGCGATGTGGAAAGTATTATTGATGAAGTAACAAAACAAATGGATACAAAAATACAGCTTCCAACAGGTTACTATGTAACCTATGGTGGTCAGTTTCAAAACTTACAGGCAGCCAAAGCACGTTTAGCTATTGCTGTTCCTGTAGCATTACTTCTGATATTTGTGCTTTTATTTTTCACCTTCCATTCAGTAAAGCAAACTCTTTTAATTTATACAGCCGTTCCTATGTCTGCCATTGGAGGCGTATTTGCGCTGTATTTAAGGAGTATGAACTTTTCTATTTCGGCGGGTGTTGGCTTTATTGCTTTATTCGGGGTAGCGGTGCTTAATGGAATTGTACTCATTGCCGAATTTAACCGCCTCGAAAAGGAAGGAATTACAGATATTACCGAACGTATAAAAAAAGGTTTACATACACGTTTACGCCCTGTGCTTATGACGGCTGCTGTGGCTTCGCTCGGCTTCCTGCCAATGGCGTTATCAACCTCGGCGGGAGCTGAAGTGCAAAAACCTTTGGCTACGGTGGTTATTGGCGGGCTTATTACCGCTACTTTCCTCACGTTGGTTATACTCCCGGTGTTTTATTTAGTGTTCTCTACCCTTTCTTTCCGTAGAATTTTTAAGCGTAAAGCTCTTAAAAATATTTCGGTAATATTGTTGCTCCTTTTAGGTTCGTCATTTTTCAATAATACGAAGGCGCAGCAATCAAAAACCATCAATATAAAACAGGCGGTTCAAATGGCGTTGGATAGTAATTTGGCTGTGCGTTCGTCTGTTTATTCGGTTGATGTTCAGAAAGCCTTAAAAGGGGCATCGTGGGATATTCCCAAGACAGCCATTGACGGCGAGTATGGACAAATCAATTCATACACCAAAGACAACAGCTTCTCCGTGTCGCAGTCGTTCGCTTTTCCTACGGTGTATATCAACCAGAACAAACTGGCAAAAGCCAATATTAAAAGCAGCGAATGGCAATTAAAATCTTCGCAGCTCGAAATTGCCACGCAGGTTAAACAGGTGTACTGGCAACTTGCATTTCTTCATTCAAAACAAAAGTTATTTGCTTATCAGGATAGCTTATATACAGGTTTTCTTAGAGCAGCAGAACTCAGGGCAAAAACAGGCGAAACAAACCGTCTCGAAATGATTTCAGCCCGTTCACAAAGCCTCGAAATTAAAAACCAGTTACGGCAGATAATTGCGGATTTGTTAATTTATAATCAAAAGCTGCAAACGCTTTTAAACGTCCAAATTATTGTATTTCCTGCCGATACAGTGTTGCACCGTATTGATTATTTGGCAATTGCTGATAGTTCGGCTTTAGCCGGAAATCCTTCAGCAGCTTTTGTTAATCAACAGGTCGAAATATCTCGTTTTGAAAAGAAATTGGAACGCAGCCGTATGATGCCCGATTTTACTGTTGGGTATTTCAGCCAAACCATGCAAAGCGTTCAGGACGTGAACGGCATCCCCCGCACTTTTGGTTCAGGCGACCGTTTTACTGGCATTCAGGCAGGTATTGCTATTCCGTTATGGTTTGCTCCTTACACAGCCAAAACAAAGGCTGCTAAAATAAAAGAAAAGGTTGCACAAACAAATGCCGAGTATTATTCCAAATCGCTTTCAGGTAATTACCGTTCATTAATAGGCGAATACGGTAAATACAACAACAGCGTTGATTATTACGAAAAACAGGCAATTCCGGAAGCCGATTTAATTATTGAACAGGCTACACGCAGCTACAAAGCAGGGGCAATGGATTATCTCGATTATATACTGAACCTGAGCCGTGCATTAAGTATAAAACAAAACTACCTCGATGCGCTCAACAATTACAATCAAACCATTATTTCAATAGACTTTATCACAGGTAAAATATTTTAAAACTACAGTATTATGACAACATATAATTTCATTTCAAAAACAGTTTTCCTCACACTTATTGTTGCGTTGGTGTCTTGTGGTGGGGGTGAAAAATCAAAAGTCAAAACCGAAAAAACAGAGGTAATTCCCGAAGATATTGTTGAACTACGAGGCGACCAGCAAAAACTTGCAGGGATTGAAACCGGGGCTATTGAACTACGTTCGCTCAGTGGTACGCTCAAAGTAAATGGTTTAGTTGGAGTTGCTCCCCAAAACCTTGCTACCGTTAGCATGCCAATTGGCGGCTTTGTTAAAACTACAAACCTCATGCCCGGCAATGCAGTTAGCAAAGGGCAAACATTGGCAATTCTCGAAAATCAGGAGTTTGTTGATATACAGCAAAACTATTTAGATGCAAAAAGCAAACTTGAATATGCGGAGGCTGAATACAATCGTCAAAACGAATTATATACAAACGATGTATCATCAAAAAAGAGCATGCAGCAGGTTACCTCAGATTACAAAAGCCTCAAAGCACAGGTAAAAGCATTGGAACAGAAATTAGCGCTAATAGGCATTAATCCTGCAAACTTGCAGGAAGACAATATAAGCAGTTCCGTTGCTTTGGTTTCCCCTATATCTGGTTATGTAAAAGCAGTAAATATAAACATTGGTAAATTTGTTGCTCCTTCCGATGTATTGTTCGAAATAGTAAACAGCGACAAGCTTTTTCTTGAACTCACCTTATTTGAGAAGGATGCCGATAAAGTTTCTACAGGGCAGGAAATACGTTTCTTCATAAACAATGAGACAGAGCAGCATAAAGCAGTTATTTACCAAACTGGTAAATCAATCAACACCGACAAGACTTATAAGGTATATGCAAGCGTTCCCGGTTCATGTAAAAACGTGATGCCCGGTATGTATGTCAATGCTATTATCGAAGCTTCAACAAATCAAGTAGCTTCTGTCCCGTCCGAAGCAGTTGTAAGTTTCGATGATAAGGATTACATTTTTGTTTTCGAAAAAGATAAAGAAGAAGACGGCAAGCCCTTTACCGAATACCGTATGATACAGGTACAAAAAGGCGTTGCCGATGGTGGTTATACCGAAATTGTAGTGCCAAAAGACTTCGATTTTAAGAACGCCAAAGTAGTAACTAAAGGTGCATACAACCTGCTTTCTGCCAAGAAAAATGCTGGTGAAATGGCTTGTTAAATATTAAAAAAAATTACGATTATGAAAGAAATAAAAGCATTTGTAAAGCCATTTAAGGTAAATGATATTTTGAATAAATTATTGGAGGCGGGTTACCCAAACTTAACAGTTTCAATGGCCGAAGGAACAGGAAACTTTAAAGGTGACGAATCAACAATTTCAACCCATTTTTCAATTACCGACAGCAAAGTTGCTAAAATTGAAATTGTGTGCAACAAAACTGAAGTAGACAAAATTATTGCCATAATTTCGGAGTATGGTCGTACCGGAAACCCCGGCGATGGTATTATCTATGTATCCGGCGTTGAAAAGGCCGTCCGTGTAAAAACTGGCAAGGAGGACGATAGAAATCAGTTTAATCATGGATTCTGAATGGATAGTTGACCAGAACTTCTTCCGGGTTATTCCCGGAAGAAGTCAATAATTTAATAATAGTAATGTGATTTCTATTATGAGAACAACCTTTTTACAAGAACCAAAAAAGGTTCGCGATTCAAACGACACACTAAGGCGATTAAAAAAAATTGCTTTGGAACATAACGGCAAATGCCTTTCTACTAACTATAAGAACATTAAACAAAAATTCTTGTGGGAGTGTAAAAAAGGGCATAGATGGCTCACAACCATTAACAGTATCCTCTATTCCGGTAGTTGGTGTCCTTATTGTGCCGGAAACCGGAAATTGTCTCTTACAGAGTTGCAACAACTTGCCAGAAAAAAAGGTGGCAATTGTTTAGCAACGCATTACATAAATTCAAAAACAAAATTATTATGGCAATGTAAATACGGGCATCAGTGGTATGCTACTGCTTTTAGCATAAAAACAAGAAAAAGCTGGTGTCCTGTTTGTTACAAAACACATTTAAAAAATTAAAGTTATGAAAACAATCAAAAAACATGCAGCTCTTTACCTGATTGCAGCCACTGCAATTATTTTAGGTAGTTGCTCGGTCATACGTCCGGGCCAGGTGGCATTAAAAGTACGTTACGGGAAAATTCAACCCGGCATTCTGATGCCCGGACCGCATGCACGGGGCATTTTCGGTACAAGAATAGAACGCTTCGATACCCGCGTTACGGAATATTCCCACAAAATTGGTTTCCATAGCAGCGAGGGTATAGAAGTAACTTCCGAAATCACAGTGCTCTATCATTTGATTCCCGATTCCGTGATAACCATTTACCAGAAATTTGACGGTTATTATCAAAACACGCTTATCATCAATAATCTTATCACTGCACTGCGCCAGGAAGGGCTTAGCCACAAAGCAATCGAACTCATTACACAGCGCAGCGAAATTGAAAAGTCAATTAAAGAAAAACTCACTGCTACTATAGGCAAGTATGGATTCTCGGTAGATTTAGTTCTTATGAAAGACATCGACCTGCCAACAGAAGTAACCACATCTATCCAGGCTAAATTAACAGCCGAACAGGTTTCTAAAAAAACAGAGATTGATTTGGAAATACAGCGAAAGAACCTTGATTACCAAATTGAAAAAGAGAAAAAAGAAGCCGAACTGGAAGTTTCTAAGCAGCGTATAGCGCTCGAATTTGTTATTGAAAAACAGAAAAAAGAATCAGAACGCCTGCTTATAGAATCGGAAGCTATTAAAAAATCGCAGGACATTCTAAACTCATCGCTTACGGATAAACTGATTAAATTTAAAGCATTGGACATTACCAAAGATTTGGTAAAATCGCCTAATGCCAAAATCATCATTACCGATGGAAAATCGCCAGTGATACTGAATGATAAATAAATACATGAGTTGAATCAAAGTATTGGGGTATCTGTAAATGAATATCTTTTTTAATCTTTTCATAGATTAATTTGGGTTTGATTTGTTGACAGTTCAAATTATAGGTACCCCTTTTTTAAAACAAAATAAAACAGGCATTATGAAAAAAACAGTATTTCTTTCAATACTCTTTAGTTTTTTCTTTTTGGGTTTATTTGCCCAGGAAAAGCCAAACAACACAAAAGATTCAATAGTATTTGAGAAAATCATTCATGATTACGGCACAATTACACAAGGGAGCGATGGTAATTGCGAGTTTAAATTCACAAACAAGGGTAAAGCGTCTTTAGTTTTAAAAAATGTGCAAACATCCTGTGGCTGCACCGTACCCGAATGGCCAAAAGAGCCAATCCCTGCCGGTAAAACTGGCATTATTAAGGTGAAGTATGATACAAACAGGTTAGGAACATTTACAAAGACTATTACAGTAATTTCCAATGCAACAAACTCGGCAGTAACTATAACCATTAAGGGAAATATTATAGCTAAATGATAATCGGCTGGAGATAATTATATAAGATAGTCGGGGTCTTGAACAATAGATAGAAATAAGGGGGTATTAAAAGAATCTTTTCATAGTTCTGCGGTTAATTTAGGTTTATATTTGGTTAGTGCCTTTTAATTACCCCCTTTCATAAATGCCAGAAAAATATTAATAGTAACAATAAAGACAAAACAACATGAAAAAGTTAATTTTCAATTTATTGTTTTTTGTCATCTTAAACAATTCTTATTCACAATATAGCGGTGTTTATATAACCGCAGGTGATTTCGAAAATGACATTCTTACTTTTAAAACCAATAACGACAGCATCAAAATAAATTCTGATGTATCTTGTAAACCCGGATTTATTAAAGTAAAAATCAATGGGGAAAAACGGTTCATTTTAAAAGATAGTATTTGGGGTGTAAAGGAAAGAAAAGATACTTACCGCTTTTTTGAAAGCAATAATTATACCCTGCTTGCAAATTCCGGGTTTATGTTATACTCACGCCGGATAAACGGCAGGCACATGCGCATGTTTTACTATTTCAGCGAAAACGCTTCATCTAGGCTTTTGCCATTGACAATCGAAAATCTTGATAAATCTTTTGCAAGCAACAAAAAATTTCACGATTTACTTCAATCATCAAAAAGGAAGGACGAAGAACTTGCATTTTATGATAAAAAGTTAAAAAACTATTGGATAGTAGATATTTATAAAAAGAGCGTTGAAAAATGAAAAAATATAAGCTGAAAAATCTGGATTGCGCCAATTGCGCAGCCAAAATTGAAGATAACATCCGAAGGCTGGAAGATGTAAAATTTGTAAGTGTAAACTTTGCTAATTCTTCCATGACGATTGATACCGATAACCTTGAAAAGGTTAAAAGTAAAATTAAAGAGATTGAGCCTGAGGTTGAAGTTGAAACCATTGATAAAGAGAAATCGTTGGTTTCAACAAGCGAACTTGCAGAAAACAAAGTGGCCATTACAAAAGCTGTTTCAGGGCTTCTTTTGTTGATTTTAGGTGTAATTTTCAAAGAAGAAATACACAATACGCCATATCGCTTTGCCGAATATTTGGTATTTGGAACTGCTTACCTGATTGTCGGTTGGAGGGTAATTTCATCGGCAGTAAAAAACATCATAAAGGGACAGGTTTTTAATGAACAATTTTTAATGACCATTGCCACACTTGGGGCTTTTGCAATAGACCAAATGCCCGAAGCTGTTGCCGTAATGCTGTTTTATGTTGTTGGCGAATTATTCCAGGATATTGCCGTTGGACGCTCCCGCAAATCCATCAAATCGTTGTTGGAAATAAAACCCGATTATACAAACCTTAAATCGGGAACGGAAATACTAAAAGTTTCACCGGAAGAAGTCAAAATTGGCGATACCATCATCGTTAAACCGGGTGAAAAAGTCCCACTCGATGGAACAGTGCTTGATGGCACTTCCTTTGTTAATACCGCTGCATTGACCGGAGAGAGTGTACCACGCAAAATAAAAGAAAACGATGAGGTATTGGCTGGCATGATTAACCAATCCGGTCTATTTACCATCGAAGTTAAAAAAACATTCGGCGAATCCTCCATATCCAGAATACTTGAACTGGTGGAAAATGCAACATCACAAAAAGCAGAAACCGAAAAGTTTATTACAACCTTTGCTAAATATTATACGCCTGTTGTCGTGATTGGTGCATTACTGCTTGCCGTGTTGCCACCCTTATTTATTACGGATGCCACCTTTCACGAGTGGATATACAGGGCATTAGTGGTATTAGTAATTTCCTGCCCATGCGCATTGGTCATCAGCATCCCCTTAGGGTATTTCGGGGGTGTAGGCAGGGCTTCCCGAAAAGGAGTATTGGTTAAAGGTTCAAACTTTCTCGACGCCTTAACGCAGGTTAAAACAGTGGTGTTTGATAAAACCGGAACGCTCACGAAAGGCGAATTCAAAGTGTCTGAAATAGTTACTTCCAATGGTTTTTCCAAAGAAGAAATATTGGAATTTGCCGCTTATGCGGAATCCGGTTCTAACCACCCTGTGGCAAAATCAATCACCGATGCCTTTCAAGATAAGATAGACAATACAAGGATTAAACAAACCGAAGAAATCTCAGGGCATGGTATAAAGGCTATAATTGATGATAAAGCAATACTTGCAGGTAATGACAAGCTATTACATAAAGAACACGTTGAACATCCCGTTTGCAATGTGGAAGGAACTGTGGTGCATGTTGCCTTTAACAATGTGTATGCAGGGTATATTATTATTTCCGACAGCCTGAAAGACGATGCAGCAGCAGCTATTGAAAAATTAAAGGCTCGAAACATCCAAACGGTGATGCTTACAGGCGATAACAAATATGCTGCACAGTCCTTTGCCAAGAAATTAGGGATAGAAAGGTATTACCCAGAACTGTTACCCGAAGATAAGGTAAAACATATTGAAAGCCTCATAAAAGAAAGCAAAGGGGGAAAAGTAGCCTTTGTTGGTGATGGTATAAATGATGCTCCCGTAATTGCCCGTGCCGATGTTGGCATTGCTATGGGCGCCCTTGGTTCCGATGCTGCAATTGAAACAGCCGATGTGGTACTGATGACCGATTCGCCTTCAAAAGTCATTGATGCCATTGATGTGGCTAAGAAAACAAGAGGAATTGTCTGGCAGAATATCTTTTTTGCTATGGGGGTAAAACTAATATTCATAGTACTTGGCATTTTCGGCATTGCCACCATGTGGGAAGCGGTTTTCGGCGATATGGGCGTTGCTTTAATAGCGGTGTTTAATGCCATAAGGATATTAAGAGATTAATAAGCAATGTAATGATTCATAAAATATTAACATCAATATCCATCTTTGTATTGGCCGGTCTTTGTGAAATAGGCGGAGGTTACATGGTTTGGTTGTGGCTTCGCGAACAAAAACATTGGTGGTATGGTGCTGTAGGCGGGCTTATTCTAATTTTATACGGAATCGTAGCAACATTGCAACCTGCTAATTTCGGGCGTGTTTATGCAGCCTATGGTGGCGTTTTTATTATGCTTGCCATTCTTTGGGGTTGGAAAGTAGATGGTTTTGTTCCTGATAAATTTGACATAATTGGAGGAGTAATTTCGTTAATTGGAATGGGGATAATCATCTTTGCCCCTCGCAATTGAATATAAATTTAATCCAATAAACTATGTTCGAAAATACATTTATCATTTCGTTTTTAGTTTTGTGCTTCCTAATCGCGTTTGTAGTGCCATCGGTACGGGTAAAATGCAAAACAGGTATCAATTAATGAATAGTAAAACAGTGTTAATTATGGAATATCAAAATGGAATCTTAACAGCAATTCTTTTTCTTGCTTATCTGACGCTTTGGAAAATCAAAAGAAGCGAAATATTAAAGTCAGATGGTATTGATGTAAATGTAATTTTTAAGGTAAAAAGTCCAATACAAAAGTATTTCGGAATATTGGAAAAAGTAATGACTATTCTTATTGTTTTAATAATCATTATTCACATTTTCTTTAAAGATTATATTAGTATTACTCATTACATTAACAAATTAGATACAATACTTATAAAGGCAATCGGCTTTGTAATTGGTATTGTTGGTCTTGCAATTTGCCGTATTGCGCAGGTAACCATTGGTAAATCGTGGCGTGTTGGTATTGATGAGCAAGCAAAACCAGGTTTAATAACACATGGTATTTATAAATATATCAGAAATCCTACTTATTCTGGGCTTTATCTTTTAGTTATCGGTGTTTGGCTAATAAATCCAACAATTTTGTATTCATATTGGATATTAGCTTTCTTTTTAATGATGGAGTTTCAGGTTCGCTGTGAGGAAGAGTATTTAGAATCACAATACGGTAATGATTATTCGACTTATTGTAAAAAAACAAAGCGATACATTCCCGGTGTTTATTAACAATAATTTAAACGAATTCAATTATGAATAAGAATGTAATCACAGCAGCCATTGCATTCTTGCTATTGGCACACACACAACTTTTCGCACAACATCCAAAGGAAATTAAGGACAACGAAGTTGAAGGGCTTTACCTTTCATTAACCGATTTTAAACATGGTAAACTAACAATTCCAACAGATAAGCAACACAAAGGCGATAAAATTAAACTCAAACAATTTTTTATATCGCCCGACATTATCAGCATTGAACAGGACAAAGAAACCGTTTTTTACAAGGACAGTATTTTTGCCATTCGTTTAACCAATGGCGAAAATTACCGCTTCATAAACCGAACACCTTGCTTAATTGCTGATACATCGTATCTATACATCTATACGAATATAACCACGAAAACCGAATACAAACAATCTGGTCCTCGTCGAATTGCCGAGCAAGTGCCAATCACGTTCTATTACTTCAGCACTGGAAACCAAAATACTGTATTTATGCTCACTTTGGCAAACATTCGTAAATATGCACTCACTGACACATTGGTACATAAAACAGTTTGCGACAAGTTCACGACTGATGAAAAGCTATTTGAAATCAATTCACAAACAGGTCATTTCGAATTGAACGAAACCATTCTTTCAGCATCAAAAAAATGAATATACTTTTTAGTATTAATTCCAAAAATTTAAAATTATGAAAACAAAATTATTATCTCTCGCTATTGTTGGTTTAGCAACAATAAGTTCAGTATTTGGTCAATCAAACGGAGCTCTTTCAAATAAGAGTGGCATATATTTGACTGCTAACGATTTTTCAACAGGCAAGCTCACCTACGAAATAAACTGCCTGACCGAGAAACATAATATTAGCACTTCCGATTTTCTTAACAACAAAACAATTAAGGTTACCCATCGTGATAGTACCATTAAGTTATCGAAATCAGAAATTTGGGGCTTCCGCTTATGCGATGGTAAGGAATACAGGGTATTTAAAGATAAAGAATATGAAATTATGGACAAAGGAGCAATTACAGTTTATCAAATTACTGAAAAATCTCGTACAAGTCCTAAATCCAATCAGTCTGTTTCAACAACAAGGTACTTCTTTAGTGAAGATGCCAATAGCCCTTTAAAAGAACTAACGCTCAAAAATGTTGAAACTTCATTTATCAGCAATAAAAAGTTTCACGATTTAATTGATTTACATTTTAAATCAGATGCCGAATTATTAATTTACGATGATTATTATAAAATGCTTCGTTTGAATCACATTTATTCCGAAAGCCTGAAATAAGTTATTAATGATAGCCATCGTTTGGCTAAGTCTGGTCAAACGATGGTTGTAAAACTTAAAGTTATGAATAAGACGACATTCAATATTTCAAAAATGGACTGTTCCTCGGAAGAACAGTTAATCAGGTTAAAACTCCAGGATGTAGTTTCTGTAAAATCATTGCATTTCGATTTACCCAACAGGAAACTCGATGTGTATCATTCAGGGGATAATGACATTATTTTTCGAACTATTGACAGCCTGAAACTTGATACCAAAATAATTGCAAAGGAAACGTTACCTGATGATTTTTTAATTTCGGAAGAAAGCGATGAGAAAAAACTTCTTATCTGGGTATTTGCAATTAATTTTTCATTTTTCGCAATTGAAATCATTGCAGGCTTGTTGGCAAATTCCATGAGCCTTGTAGCCGATAGTCTCGATATGTTAGCCGATGCGTTTGTGTTTGGTATCAGTTTGTTTGTTGTAGGTAAAGCACTTTCAAAGAAAAAGGTGGTTGCTAAAATTAGCGGTTATCTTCAACTTACTCTTGCTATTGCAGGGATATTTGAAGTTATTAGGCGATTTTTAGGTTACGAACTTGTCCCTGATTATAAAACCATGATAATAGTTGCATCATTTACATTAATTGGCAATGCACTAAGCTTTTATTTATTACAAAAAGCTAAGAGTAAAGATGAAGTACATATAAAAGCAGGGAAAATATTTCTTGCCAATGACGTGCTTATCAGTATCGGTGTTATTATTGCAGGTATTTTTGTACTTCTTTTATCCTCCAAACTTCCCGATTTAATTGTTGGCTCAGTTGTCTTTGTTATAGTAGCCCGTGGAGCATTCAGGATTTTACAGCTCGCTAAATAAAATTGTAGTAATTTTAAATAACTAAATTCTAAAATTATGGAATACTATTTCAGCAAATTACTTAATACTTCGTTTGACGAAGCTATTAAGATAACTACAGAAGCTCTAAAAACAGAAGGCTTTGGAGTAATCTCAGAAATCCGTATGCACGAAAAACTAAAAGAAAAGCTAAATGTAGATTTTAAAAGATACACCATACTTGGAGCTTGTAACCCGCCATTTGCATACAAAGCATTACAAGCCGAAGATAAAATTGGCACAATGCTACCCTGCAATGTCCTCGTTATCGAGCAAAGCCTAAACAAAATTGAAATTGCAGCCGTCAACCCCATTGCATCAATGCAAGCCATTTCAAACCCAGCTTTGGGCGATGTTGCGCAACAAGTTACAGACAAACTGAAAAAGGTTATTGATAACTTATAAAGGCAATTTCTATTTCAGAACACGTTATAGCCGATAGCAATTGCACCAAGATTTGTGTTTAATGTCGCTCGTTTATAAAACAGCTTAACTTATGCAAATAATTCTGCAATCAATATTAACCTGCCCTGTCTGCTGTCATTCCAAAGAAGAGACCATGCAGAAAGATTCATGTCAGTTCTTTTATGAATGCTCAAATTGTAAAACCCTCTTGAAACCCCAAATGGGTGATTGCTGTGTATATTGTTCCTATGGTTCGATTAAATGTCCGTCAGTACAGAGAAAGGAAAGTTGTTGCTAATCAGGTTATACAAATACACCAAAACATAATAGCAAAGTTACAGGCTGGTTTCAAAATCTGACAAGGGTTCGCTGCGCCAGCCTCAAAAAATCTCCACACCTCCTATCGTCGGGTAGTATTTTTTGGTCTGCCCTTGCATATTTTGCCCCCATCCTGTGGCTGCGAGGGCATTATGTTTTACTGTATATTCCGTTGTAAGTTGGCTGGCTGGTGGCTGGTCTTTTACGCTTGCAGTTCGGCACGTTTCCGGTTCTTCATAGTTCGTGGCTCTGTGCCGGTGGTCTCTATTCAGCTCTTGTGGCTCTCGTTCTCTATCGGTAAGCTGCCCTTTTAGGGGTGGCTTACTTTTTTTTGGTATAACTGTAAGCGTACCCAATTCTAAATAAGAACTACGCAACTACGATATGATAAAAATATTTAAAATAAAGATATACAGGTAAATAATGAATCAATTTTTATGAAAGGCACAATTTTTGTCTAAACAATTATACAAATAACTTTTTAAGTAACGTTTAATTAGTTATTGTTCACAAAAAACTCAGTAAATTGGTTTTTTAAATGTTTAACCAAAAAATTTTTATTTATGGCAAGTACAATTGAAACAGGGCACGCCAAGAACGTGGCCAATTTTGAAAAGTTAGTATCTTACTGCACAGGTTATGGGACAACCTACAATCCGCCAAAAGCTACCATTAAGCTAACCGCTTTAACCACGTTGGCAACCAATTCCAAAAATGCAATCAATGCAGTTAATGCCGCTTTACCGGCTTACAGCAATGCCGTTTCAGCAAGGGAAGCAGCATTCCAGCCATTAAGCAAGCTCGTTACACGCATCATGAATGCACTTAAAGCAGCCGACACCACCCAACAGGTAGATGAGAGCGCACAAACACTGGTTAGGAAGTTACAAGGCCGCAGGGCTTCGGCAAAGCTTACCGAAGAAGAAAAAAAGGTTATGGCTGGACAAGGCAAAGAACAAAAAGAAATCTCAGCCTCTCAGTTAAGTTACGATAGCCGTTTGGATAACTTCGACAAGCTTATCAAGTTATTGACATCTATTACACAGTATGCCCCAAACGAAGCTGATTTAAAGGTAACAGCATTAACAACCCTGTTAACCGATTTAAAAGCAAAGAATACGGCAGTAATCACAGCAACCACACCATTAAGTAACGCCCGTATTTCCAGAAACGACATACTTTATAAAGAACTTAGTGGCCTTGTAGATATAGCACAGGACGTAAAATCGTATGTAAAATCGGTTTTTGGCGCAACAAGCCCCCAATATAAGCAAGTTTCGGGCTTGGAGTTTAAACGCTACAAGGTTTAATTTGAATGAGTGCCAGTCTTTTTTCAAATAAGATAGAAGATTTATCAAAAAATGATTGGCGGTTTTGTAAACGTTAATAGCAAAATTAAAAGAAAGATTAGAAATTATAAATAAACGAATGGCGAGTTTGCATAAACCTTTGGAGAATTTGAAAGAAAGAATAGAGTTTATGAAAAAGACTATGGCAATTATAAAACTATCGTTGGCGGGTATCAAACTCAGGTTGGCGGTTATGCTTAACACAACTGAAACCCTGTACCATCAGGCATCTTATGAGCAAGCTGCTTAGTAAAACAGAAGATTCTCAGTATCTTTTATAAAACACAAAAGCAGCTTGTTCTTTTTTCCCTTTCCATAACTGAAGTTCCCTTCCGCTTTTATATATCAGCCTTTATAAAGTTTAGAATCATATATTGAAAGACTAAAAGCCAGCGCACAAAGCTTTTTTGTCACATTTTTTGTCCCTCTTGGGTTTGGCACATTTGCAAAAGCACGCACCCTTCGGGATGCACTAACTTTTGCAAAAGAGCCAAACGCTGACCCGCAAAACAAAAAATCCGCCAAAAAACCTTTTCTCCCAGAGTAAAATCAAGAAAAACAAGAGCGCCCCAAAAATGCCCCTGAAAGGGGCACAAATAGAACGGCGGGAACCGCCGAAATGTCTTTTCGTTGGTTGATTCGTGCCGGAATGTTCACCCGATGCGCCCTGTTGACCCTGAAATCCGCTTCCCGAATCGCCCGGATGATGAAGATATCAGGCTGTAAGCCTACCGCTTCAGTCGGCACGCCTGACGTGCTGACGTTGTTGTCCACCCCGACACC
>Ga0208695_1001585_pt1 | contig 18560 bp, 18 predicted proteins | sample AD_UKC111_MetaG_FD_184449 | JGI IMG/M metagenome (GOLD analysis project Ga0208695, IMG submission 184449) | Active sludge microbial communities of municipal wastewater-treating anaerobic digesters from Hong Kong - AD_UKC111_MetaG (SPAdes)... | ecosystem: Engineered > Bioreactor > Anaerobic >...
GCAGAACGATATTGTAGAACCGCAACACCCCAGAAAACTGAATTTCGTAAGTGATATCAACTATCGCGACGTCTGGTTCAAATACAATAAGGAGTGGGTGCTAAAAGGAATCGACCTGAAAATCGAGAAGGGAAGAACGGTTGCCCTCGTAGGGCAATCGGGTTCGGGCAAGTCTACCATGACCGATCTTCTCTCCCGATTCTACGATATACAGGAAGGGGGCATCTTTATCGACGGTACCAATATAAAGGAGGTATCGCTATTCGACCTCCGCTCAAAAATCGGATATGTGACCCAGGAGGCGATCCTGTTCAATGACACTTTTTTCAACAACATCGCCTTCGGTACCAAAAACGCAACCATGGAAGAGGTGATAGAGGCGGCCAAGGTGGCCAACGCTCACGATTTCATCATGGCAACTCCCGAGGGGTATCAGACAAACATCGGAGACAGGGGAGGTAAGCTCTCGGGCGGACAGCGCCAACGCATCAGCATAGCGAGAGCGGTATTAAAGAATCCGGAAATCCTGATATTGGATGAAGCCACCTCTGCGCTCGACACCGATTCGGAACGGCTGGTACAGGATGCCCTAGAGAAATTGATGAGAAACCGCACCACCATCATCATTGCCCACCGTCTGTCCACCATCAAGAAAGCAGACGAGATCCATGTCCTGAGGGAGGGGCAGATCATCGAGTCGGGCAATCACAACTCCCTTTATGAACTGAACGGATATTATACGAAACTGTGCAACATGCAGGGAGATTTAAATTGAGAAGGTGTCCTGCTTGACGCTCTCCCTCTCCTCTGCATTCTCCAGCATCCGGTCGACCGCCTCATAGGGTGAGTTGATGCTGCGGAATTCGGGAACAATCTCCTTCATCTTTCTCACCGTCAGCATGTCGTCATATTGATAGGAGATCTTGATCAGTTCATCGATCTGATCCTTCACCTTTTCATACTCATATTCACGTACCTGGGCGATCATGATCTTCTCGTGGTGGGTCTTGATCGTATTCTCGGAGGCGTTGAGGAGCTCCTCATACAGTTTTTCGCCGTGACGAAGACCCGTGAACTCGATTTTTATATTGTTGGAACCCGAAAGGCGTATCATCCGTTTGGCCAGGTCGAGGATCTTGACCGGTTTACCCATGTCGAACAGGTAGATCTCACCTCCTTTACCCATCGATCCTGCCTCGAGTACCAACTGGCAAGCTTCGGGGATGGTCATGAAGTATCGGATGATTTCAGGGTGTGTGACCGTCAAGGGGCCTCCTTTCTTGATCTGCTCACGGAACAACGGAATTACCGACCCGTTTGATCCCAGTACATTACCGAAACGGGTGGTAATGAACTGCGTGCTTTTCTGCCCTGTCTTTTCGAGATGTCTCGACAGCGACTGGACATATATCTCACAGATTCTTTTTGAACAACCCATCACGTTGGAGGGATTTACCGCCTTGTCGGTAGAAACCATCACAAACTTCTGCGCCCCATACTTCACAGCCAGATCCGCAAGGATTTTTGTACCGAGGATATTGGTCTGGACCGATTCCGAAACGTTGTCCTCCATCATGGGAACATGCTTGTAGGCTGCAGCATGGAAAATATATTGCGGGTGGGTCATCTCGAAAATACGCTCCATCCTTGTAGCGTTGCTCACATCGGCTACGATGATGTGGGTATTGAGATCCATCGACTTCTTCTGAAGTTCGAGCCTCATATCGTGAAGCGGGGTCTCCGCCTGATCGATCAGAATGATGTTGTAAGGATTGAACGTTGCTACCTGACGCACAATCTCGCTTCCGATGGAACCTGCCGCACCTGTCACCATTACCCGTTTCCCCTCAATGAGGGAAGCAATCTCCATCATATTGATGTTGATTGGATTACGGGGGAGCAAGTCCTCAATCTGGATATCCTTCAACTGCTCTTTCCCCGTAAGCGTACCGTTCCACTCATTTATGGGTGAAGTGGTCAGTAGCGAAATGTTGTGGTCTACAAAGTTGTCCAACGTAGGGGAGTTCCTTATCTGGTCCATCTTATGGGGAGAGACAATCACCGTTTTCACATCTTTTGCCTCCAATACCCTGAAGAGGTTTTCGTTATTGGCATAAATGGTCAACCCCAGGAGGTTCTTCCCTACCATATTCTCCTCATCGGTGATAAATCCCAACACCTTATACTTGAACTCGCGATTACCCCTGATCGCTTTTGCAAGACTGATTCCAGCCTGTTTGGTGCCATAAATGAAGACATTGGTGGCCTTCTGCGGTTTGCCGGTTATCGACTCATACACCTCCTTGACAACAATTCGCAAGAAAATCATCAGCAGGACATTGAGCACGTAAGTGGCAAAGTGAATGGTATTTGATATGGTGAAGCTGGGATTGTACTCCTTGATGACCAACAGACAGCCATACGACAGGAGATAACCCAGGGTCAACGCGTAAATGATGCGTATCAGGTCGGAAAAGGCCGAGAAACGCAAGACCCCGCTGAAGGTCTTGAAAATAAGAAATGAAATGATATTGAAAAATACCAGTACCGCCGTTGTGGTAATACCGTCAGCCTTGACCTGCGCCGTGAGACCCTCAAAGCCGAAACGGAGGAAATACATGGTCAGCGTTGAAAACAGTATGATCAGAATGTCTATTATCAGGATAGACATGCGAGACAATACCCTGTTTGACAAATAATCCTCTAAGCTTTTATTCATAACTGCACTTAAAGATAGCGAGAGTATATTTATTTACTAAATATACCCAAAGTTTATGAAGAATTGTGATATCAATATTACTGCTTGCCTTAAGTTCAAACTGTTGAACAATTATTCCACAATTATCTCATTCTGGCACACAATCATGTTCATTTTTATATCTCCCTGGTCTGCCGGAATGTTGTCGAAGAGTTGAAAATCGAAACAAACGGCCAATCTGGGAGCAGCTATTTTCGGCAACAACCTGTCATAATAGCCTTTACCCCTGCCCATACGGTTTAGCTTTCTGTCAAAAGCTACACCCGGGACAATTACAAGGTCGATCTTACCATATTCCGATTCCGGTATAGCATCACCCACCGGCTCTCTAATTCCATACGCCGAAGTGGACATGCTCTCTTCCGAATCGTACCTTTTCAATACTAATTCACCATTATTAACCGTCGGCAACAGAAATTGTTTTTCCAGACAATGTTTTTTTATCAATTGATGGGTTGCAACCTCGTCGGCCATACTGTAGTAAGCCAGTATAACCTTCGCCTGCTGGAACAGTACGGTAAGTTCGAGCGTGGTTATTACCTCCTCCGAGAACTCCTGCAACTCCCCTTCGGAATGGGAACGCTTGATCTCAACCACCTTTGCCCGAAGCTTTCTCTTCTGTTCAACTATCTCCCCACCTTTTGCCCTACGCATAGAACAATGATGTAAACTCACCGGGAACATGCAGATTGATGCGTTGACCCAGTGTAATGGATTTATATCTCTCCTGCACAACGGACTCCGGTTTGGCCAATCCCCTCTCGATGTAATCGACCGCATTTTTCAGCAGGGTATCATCCTGGAGGTATACCGAAAAGTAGCTCTCCTCGCCGAAAAAGTACCTGACAATATAGGAGATCAGGTGCCGCTCAAACAGTTTTCTCGACTCCTCGATGTAGTAGGGACGGGGCCGAATTCCCTTGTTGTCTGCAAAACTTACCAGATTAACCAGTAGCGGTTGCCTGTAGAGGTAGCGGACAAGATCATCGACCGTCTGGAACTCACGCAACTTATTGCGGTTCATATCCGAATAGGTTACCGCATACTCCTGAATGTAGTCTCTGTTGGCAATGGAATTGAAATAGGAGTTCATGCCAACGGTATCTCGCGCGATGAAGACGTCTGGCATGATGCCGTCGCCACCATAAACCGTCCTGCCTCCTCCTGTCTTATAGGGTATCAGGGTAGAGGCCGTATCGGAATTGACGTAGTCTCCCTGCATGTAGCGGTTCAAGGCCTCCATCTCATATTCATCGTACTTCCCTTTCTCATATTTACGCTGGATGGAACGGCCCGAAGGGGTGTAATACCGGGCAACGGTAAGCCTGACGGCTGACCCGTCGGGGAAATTCCGCTGACTCTGCACCAATCCCTTTCCAAATGATCGGCGACCCATTACCAGCCCCCGATCGTTATCCTGGATGGCGCCGGCAAATATTTCACTGGCAGATGCGCTCAATTCATCGATCAGCACCACCACATCATCCTCCTTGCTTGTACCGGATCCATTGGCGTAGCTGTCCTGACGGGGGAAGTTCCGCCCGTCGGCATAGACGATCAGGTCGCCTTTGTGGAGAAACTCATTCACCATGGCCACCACAACCTCCAACGAGCCGCCGCTGTTGCCACGCAAATCGATCACAAAAGATTTTGCTCCCTGACTTTTGAGTTTTGAGAGCGCTGATATAAATTCATTGAAGGTGTTGAATCCGAAGGTGCCAACCCGGATATATCCGATGGTCTTGGTCTGCATATATGCCGCCAATACGCTGTTCATTGGAATATCACCACGGGTTACGGTTATATTGATCAGTTCAGGATTGTTATCCCTGCGGATACCCAGTTTTACCACCGACCCCTTTTCTCCACGGAGCTTCTTCAGCACTTCGGCATTTGTAATATTTTTGCCTGCAATCAGCGTGTCATTCACATTGACGATCCGGTCCCATTGCTTTATGCCAGCAGCTTCCGAAGGACCGCCGGGGACAATGCTTGTCACCACGATCGTATCCCTTAAAACGTAAAAACTCACCCCGATTCCTGAAAAGTGACCTTCCATGTCCTCGTTCAGACGCTTCATTTCACTGGCGGGGATATAGGCCGAGTGCGGATCGAGCTCCTGGACAATCTTGGGCAGTGCCTCCTCCACAAGCTGGTGCATGTCAACGGTGTCGACGTACGATTTGTTGATATAGTTGAATACCGCATCGATCTTTCCGGTTCCATTCACCTTTCCCGTGCTCCCGAATTGTGAATAGATACTCTCTATCAGGATACCCAGTACAATACCTACTGCAATCCAGAAGGGAAGCCACGTCTTATACTTGTTCTCAGGTCTCAGTCTCATCTTCTACTCTTGCCATTTTGTTATTACAAATCGACCGAAATCAACTCTATATTTGCCTTCTTAAGCAATTCAACCCCATCACTCAACCTGTAGGAATCGGCATAGACCACTCTACGGATGCCTGCCTGGATAATCAGTTTGGCACACTCGATGCAAGGAGATGAGGTTACATACAATGTTGCTCCGTCGCTGCTATTGTTGGAACGGGCAACCTTGGTGATGGCATTTGCCTCTGCATGAAGCACGTAGGGTTTAGTCACATTCTGCTCATCCTCGCAGACATTCTCAAAGCCGGAAGGGGTTCCGTTGTATCCGTCCGAAATGATCATCTTGTCTTTTACCAGGATGGCTCCCACCTGGCGCCTCTTGCAGTATGAATTCTCCGACCAGATAAATGCCATCCGCATATACCGTTTATCGAGTTCAAGCTGTTTTCTATCTGTCATTTCACGTCAGTTTACTGTTATTCAACTGCCTTCAAGCTCATGTCCAAACTTTTCACCGAATGGGTTAGCGCACCTACCGAAATGTAATCCACGCCACACTCCGCATATTGGCGGATCGTTTCGTACGTAATTCCACCCGATGATTCCAACTCAACGCGTCCGTTGACGAGTCTTACCGCCTCGGCAGTCTGTTCGGGGGTGAAATTGTCGAGCATGATCCTGTCTACCCCACCCACGGCAAGGGCCTGCCGAAGCTCGTCGAAATTGCGAACTTCAATTTCGATGGCCAGTTGTTTCTTCTTATCTTTCAAGTATTGTTGTGCCCTGCGGATAGCATTTTCAATCCCCCCGGCAAAATCCACGTGGTTGTCTTTCAGCAGAATCATGTCGAACAGACCGATACGGTGATTCTCTCCACCTCCAATCTTCACGGCCTGCTTCTCCAGCATCCGCATCCCGGGTGTGGTTTTGCGGGTGTCAAGCACTTTCGTCTTGGTTCCTTCAAGCAGCTTTACATATTTCCCGGTAGTGGTTGCAATTCCGCTCATGCGCTGCATGATGTTCAGGACCAACCGTTCTGTCTGCAACAACGATTGCACCTTTCCCGAGACAAGGAATGCCACGTCACCGGGCTTGACCTGCGCACCGTCGTTAATGAAAACATCCATCTTCAGCTCCTTGTCGAAACGGTTGAAAATCGTCCTGGCAACCTCAACACCCGCCAGTATGCCCTCCTCCTTGATCAGCAACCTGGCTTTTCCGGTAGCTGTTTCGGGAATGCTGCAAAGCGTAGTATGATCACCGTCGCCAATATCCTCGGCAAAGGCCAGTTCAAGAAGTTTATCCGTCAATTTTTCTAATTCCATTTAAATCAAATTGGGTCGCTACCTAACTATAACACAATTCAGCCAGTTTTGTTAATAAAACTTGCAAATTGTGAATGCAAAATTATAAAAATGAGTCCGCTCTGAAAACCCTTTTTTTTCAAATTGCTGAAAAAAGCGATTTCGCCGGACAATTTTGATTGTTCTTGTTGAAAATAAACTTATTCACAATAATATACATATTGAAACATAAATTGGCTATATGCCGGGACGTTTTTTGCCTCGAAAGTGCTCTTTGACATGTTCGCGTCATGTAATTTGCTATCCTGACGAAGTTTATCCACAACGAGCGGGAGTAAGCCCATAGCTTGTGCTTGGCAAGTGTCCTGTAACGGCTCTTGTCATCCGGGTAATGGTAACCAAGCTGGAAGATGGTTGCCTCGACATTGTTCCTGAGGCAGGATTCCCCCGGGGGGATATCCTTTAGTTTCCGTCGCAAGTCGGCAACCCTGAGGTTGTCCTCGTCGAAGTAGCGGTATTTCCCTTCACCGGTCTTGATCCTCCATTTCCTTTTCGTCTTGTCTCCCCGGGGTTTTACCGGGTACGATTGTACTAGTTCCCCCGTCTTGTTATCTGTCACTATCAAGTTGTTATCGTCGTCTTCATCCGGGCGGATGTCATATCTCGGCATCGCTCCCTGAATGGCGGTGATCATCATGTCGATGTCGCGTTCATCGCCTTGGCAGTACTCCCGGTTCTCGGCACTGTTGTAAGCCCCGTCGGCATGCACCTTCTCGATCTCGCCGGTTATTACTTCCCGTGTCTGTTCCAGGGCTTGCTGAAAGAAACCGTTGTCCGGGGCTGAACACACCGTTACTCGCGTGTCGGTTACCAGGTTCAACGCCGCCTCTTGCCCATCCCCCGCCTGATCGCATGTCTCGGTGATGTTCACCGAGTACCCCTTGACCTTGTTGCCGTCCTTGTCGCGGTAGTGGCAGTCGGTGTCGTGGGGCGACTGGATGGACTTGGCGCTCACCTTTTCCTTCTCGAGCGGGAGGACGACCTTTTCCCGGCTGACGGTGTATTGCTGCTCGAAGACCGCTTTAAGGGTCCCGTACTGTCCATAGTCGTGCTTCTTGAAGAGGTTGATAAACAGGTACATTAGTTTTCCTAACTCCAAGAAACGGGTGTCCACCTCCTCCTTCGTGCTGCGGTAGACCACCTTGTTTCCCGTTTCGCCCCGGATGCTCTCGATAAGGGAGAACATCTCTTTGGAAAGGCTTCTTTTGAAGATATGCTCCTCTCTTTCAGCGATGAACAGGCGAAGGGTCTCGTGGATCAACTCGTACCGGGAGTACCAGGCGATGTTGCTGCCGACCAGCTTGCTGTCCATGCGCACCCGCTTGCCTTCCACGTTGAACTCGAGGGCTTGGTCGCGGGTGATTCGCGACTGGCACTCCTTGAACAGGTCCACACCGTGTTCCTTCTCGTATTCAACCAGGTTACGGCGGAAAAGGTAATAGGTGGACGGGACCGGCTCGGCGTCCTCGAGGGACATGAGTCCCAGTGCGCTTCGAGTCAAAAGGTTGTACCCGCACTCGGAAAACAGCTGCCTGTCGCTCCATCCCTGGCCCTCCTTCAGGATCATCATCCCGACCAGTACGCGTATCGAAGCGTTGGGCGCGCCGTTACCCTCGGAATAGAGCACGCTGAATATATTCTCGTCAACGCGCATCACGACCTCTTTGCGAAACAGGTTATGCCAGGAGCCATCTTTCAGGTATTCCTTCTTCTTGGAGCCCCTGAAGTACTCCGTTGGCGATGAAAACAGGTCTAATTGACTATGGGAATCTGATTTCTTAAACATGTTGTAACGAGTTTAAATACACCGCTAAAATAATGAATAATAATTACATACGCGAATATTTCAAGGAGATTTTTCAGGGTGAAAATCACCCGGTGAATAAAAGGTTATGAACAGGAAAAATTATAAACTAAAATTATCCCTCCGACTTTTCGGAGCGGACTCAAAAATAATAGGTTATATTTGCAGTCAAGTTGCTAATTTTACGAAAAAAGATCCATTAACGAGAGATGAAGGTGGTTTTGCTGTCCGTTGGAAAGACCGATGAGGATTTCTACGTCCGGGCAATCGAGATGTTCAAAAAAAGGTTGAGTCATTATATCCCGTTTGAACTCGATTTTGTACCCGATGTGAAAAACAGAAAGAACCTGTCGGAGAAGGAACAGAAACAGCTCGAAGGTGAAGCCATTCTGAACCGTATTCAACCGGGCGACCATGTAGTGTTGCTGGATGACAAGGGGAAACAATACTCGTCAATGGAGTTTTCAGCCTTTATCGAGAAGCGGTCGCACTCGGTGCCCAAACGGCTTGTTTTTGTCGTTGGCGGACCTTACGGATTTGCAGACCAAGTATACGACCGTGCAAACGAGAAACTGTCGCTATCGCGGATGACCTTTACCCACCAGATGGTTCGGCTGGTGTTTGTGGAGCAGTTGTACCGGGCAATGACAATATTAAACGGCGAACCGTATCATCATGAATAGTAAAAAGTGAAAAAGCGAGTTTCCATCCTTCTGTTGTTATCCGTCACCATCTCCCTTGCCGCACAAGAGATTACCGGCAGCTGGAGCGGGACCCTCAATGTTATGGGAAACAGGTTGCCTGTTGTCTTCAATATCTCCAGGACCGACAGCCTTTACAGCACTACAATGGACAGTCCCGCGCAAAATGCTTTTGGAGTGCCAACGACAAAGACCACCTTCTCCGGGAACCGGCTCGAGATTGTGGCAACGGGACTGGGTATTTTTTATCAGGGAACAGTGCAGGGAGACTCAATTATAGGCACATTCAACCAGGGAGGAATCCCTTTTCCGCTTGTGCTCAAGCAGTCAGGCAAGCCGCTTCTGAACCGGCCTCAAGAACCTCTCCCCCCATTTCCCTACAGATCGGAAGAGGTGAAATTCCCCAATAAAAAAGATGAGATCGAACTGTCAGGATCACTCACAATACCAGACTCCACAGGCAGGTTTCCGGCCGTGGTGCTTATCGCAGGCAGCGGCCCTCACGACAGGGACGAGACCATTTTCGGACACAAACCGTTTCTGGTAATCGCCGACCACCTGACAAGAAACGGATTTGTCGTTCTCAGATACGACAAACGGGGCATAGGGAATTCCACAGGTGACTATCAAGGGGCAACCACCAGGGACTTTGCAGCAGATGCCGCTGCGGCAGTGGCCTACCTGAAAACAAGGAGAGAGGTGATGCAATCGGCTATCGGCCTTATCGGCCATAGCGAGGGGGGATTGATTGCCCCCATGGTGGCATCATCAGGGAAGCATGATATCCGGTTCATCGTCCTGATGGCAGGAATGGGAGAGAACGGACTCGAAACGGTAATGGAACAGAACCGAATCTCGATGCAGCAACTCAACATGGAACCGGAGAATATCGAGCAATCATTGAGGGCGCTGCGTGAGATATTTGAAAGCCTTTCGGAATGGGAAGGGAGAGAAGCCGATCGGGTGGTATTGCGCGACAGGCTATCGCAACTTTGGGAACAATATCCCCTTTTCGTAAAGATGAAAATCAACAAGGAGAACTTCATCCGCAACCAGGTGAACCCAATCACCACCCCTTGGTACCGGCAGTTTCTGACACTCGATCCGTCACAATTCCTACAAAAGGTGAAATGTTCCGTGCTGGCCATCAACGGAGAGAATGATACCCAGGTGGTCCCTGAAAAAAATCTTGCAGCTATACAATCTGCACTGGATAGGGGAGGAAACCGACGATATGAGCTGAAGGCCTATCCGCGGCTGAATCATCTTTTTCAGGAGAGCGAAACCGGCCGTGTAGATGAGTATGGAAAGATTGAGCAGACCATCTCGCCGGAGGTGTTGTCCGACATCACGGCCTGGATAAAAAAACAGGTAAAACAATAAAAAATGGCTACAAAAAAACAGATTTTCACCATCATGTGGATAGCGATCGCAGTCATAGCGGTCGCCTCCATTAGCTGCCTCATCGCCATGCCGAAATGGAAAGGCATCTTTCTGGCCTGTTGTGGAGGCTTTCTGATTACCAATATTTTCATCTCCATGTTTTTTATCCAGAATAACTATCGGGATAAAAAATAGGCCTTGATCAGTTCTTCATCAGCTTTTCGAGGTTGATGCAAGCCGAAAGGAGGTCGTAGGCGGCCTGCAGGTACTCCTGCTGTGCATTCTGTTCGCGCAGCTTCTCTGAAAGGAACTCGCTTTCGAGTAAATATCCTTTCTGAAACTGGATCTCTCTTGCTACAACCTGTTGCTTCATCAGGTTCATGTTTGCCAGTTTCAACCCATAAGTCTCCCTTAAGGTCTCCACTCTGTCTCTCTCCTTTGACAATTCGGCCAGGCGGCTGTTTTTTATTTCCCGAAGATTCTCACGTTCAAGCTGTTCTTCTACCCGCAATCGGGAGACCTCCTTTGCAGTGCTTAGCGACCGTGAAATGGGAACCCTCAGCGAGAGAGCCAGAAAACTGTTTCCGAACCACCGGTCGGGATCGCCCGGCTTCAACTCCCTACCGAAATAGTTGGCCCCGTAATACCCTGTCAACGACAGTGATGGCGCATACTTCAATACCGCACTCCTGGTCCTGATTTCCGAAAGCGAAACCTGTTCGGCCTGCCGGAGATGAGAGAGGGGGGCCACGTCGTTCACAGGTTCCAGCTCCGCCATTTTCAGGTAAAGCGATTCGATATCATCTGTCAGCCATATCCTGTTCAAATTATCCTCATCCGCTTCCAGCCCCATCTGCAGTAACAGGGCTACATTGGCATTGTGTAAGATGTTCTTTGCCTGATGAAAACGGGCAAGAGAGGTATTGTAATTGATCTCGGCGCTGTTTCTCTCTGCCAGAGAGATCTTCTCACGCCGGTAACGGTCGGCCGCTTCCCTGAAAAGGGAGGCATAATAGACCGTATCGGCTGCCAGCGCCTCCAGCTGGGCCCGCGCTATCGCACAATCTACATAGGCCTGTGCAACTGAAGCCCGCAACTCGTTTTCAGAAATCCTGGAGTCGAGCCGACTGATATTTAACTCCTTTTCCTGCATCAACTTCCTACCGGCCGTCTCGGGATTGAAAATATCGAATGCCACATTGATACCAGCGCCGGAACTCCACGGGGTATTGAAGCGCATGTACATCAACTCCCCATCGGGGGACGAAGGATTGATCATCGAAGCCGGGATGGGCGTTGACGGGATAACGATGTTACGCCTCAACTCGGAGGAGGCATAGATGTCGGGCAGATATTCCCGTTTTATCTGCTCAAGCTGGTATCCTGCCTGCTGTGACTTGAGCCGTTGCTTGACAACCGTTGGAGAATGAGCCAATGAATAGGTCAGCGCGCTTTCCAGTGTTAGGTTGTCCAACTCTACCCTGCTCTCCTGACCCGTTACCGACAAAAGGACGAAGCTACATGCAAGGGTGAGAAAGTATCTTTTATCCATTGTGAATGCTTTTAGTGAATCAAAACCTTATCTGAAGACGGACGAGGGCTCCACCTTTTTCAACTTCTGGATGGAAAAGAGGGAGCTTGCGACCGCAATAATCAGTGTGACAAAGAAGAGAAATCCCAGAAACTGCGGGGAGAGATTGATGATAAGTCCCGCCTTGGCCATACCCAGTTTGGTCATGATCAGCAGAAGCAACGAAACTGCAAATCCCACCACTGCATAGATGAACGACTGGGCAATCACCAGAAGGGTAATGTAGCGACCGGTAGCCCCAATGGCTTTTAATGTTCCGTAATCCTTGATCCGATCGTAAGTGGCAGAATACATGGTAAGCCCGATGATAAAGAATCCGCTCACGATGGCAAAGATGACCAGCGTTCCGAAACTCATACCCATGTTGTTTGCCGTCATCACATTGATAACGGTGGCGTTGTTCAGATCTTCCGAACGCCACGCCTTCAGGTCAGGAGCAATGCTGTTTATCCGGCTGATCACCTCATCGATTTTCGACCGCTCCTTCACCGTAACGATAACTGCACTGACCGCATCTTCCGGAAATCCGGAATAGTAGCGTGCCGTGACATCGGTCGTGTAGAGCATCGGACTCGAGAAACCTTTGGCATTCTTCGTGGTTGCACCTACTGTAACGCTTTTGCCGCCAATCTCGAAGCGGGTCCCCAACTTCACGTCATAACCAAACGTCTTGTTGTCGTAATAATCGGTCGAGACTGTCTCATGGAGGAACAGGTTGCTTGTACTGCCCGAGTTCAACAGCAAATCGGACGGGCCCGCAGCCAGCTCGGGATATTCGCTTCCGATAATGATGGCCGGTGAGCTCTCACCGTTATCGAAACGGACCGAAACGTTTGCCATTACCATTCCGTGGGTGTCGTCAACTCCCTCGATGCTTCTCAGCTGGTTCACCCACCGCTTGTCGAACGGCGAGAGGATATTGGCATTTCCGGTAAGTTTGTTAACGACAAAGATCTGTGAATATTCGGGTTTGGCGTTATTGATCACTCCGCCGATAAGCGTGGTGAGATAAAAGAAGATGCCCAACTCCAGACCAATCAGGTAGATACTGATAATTATTCCCAGCAGGATTCCTGTACTCTTCGACTTTTCAAACCGGATGAACTTATATGCTGTTGCAAACATGTATCCCTAATTTAGATGAACGATGCACTCAACCTTGGTATCGATAAGCAGGCCTGAATCGTTGTCGATGGAGACTTCGATTTCACGTACCCGGCGATCCTGGAAATCCTCGCCGCTGTCTGAAAAGAGCGATTTCGATTTCAAATCGGGCGAGATCACGATGAGCTTTCCATGAGCCACCGGTTGAGGATTGCCGGCAACCCGTATCTCACACGACTGGCCCAACTTGAGCCGGTTTGAAAACATCTCGTCAATTTCGGCCAGAACAATCAGCGGAGTATCCGGGGCCAGCAGTGCGTAGGTCTCATACCGGTTAACCGCCTCTCCCCTTTTTGGCAATACGTCAAGCACTATCCCATCCATCGGTGCACGCAAGGAGGTACGGTTCAACTCTTCCGACCGCATCTTCCTTTGTGCCGCAATTTCCCGGAGTTGCGACTCCTGAAGAAGTATGTCGTTCTGCAACTTCTCCAGGTTCTGTTTTTCAGATCATATTCGTTCTGGAGAACTCCGCACGTTCTCGCCACTCTCGGCTCCCGCTGCAAGCAGCTCAAGGGCATCCTTCAACTTTCTCTCCTTTTCCCGCAGACGGATCACACCCTGCTCCTTCAGTACCTTGGCCGAGGCTATCGACTTTTGCTGGGTTGACAGCCGGCTTTCAATCTCGTTCAATGCCAATGAGGCATCGGTGTTGTCGAGGGTCAGCAGCAGATCGCCCTGCTTAACCTTCACCCCGGTTGTCACGGCTATGTCAGAAACGATCCCCGCAACAGGTGAAGCCAGTTTGCTGACACCACCCTGCGGGGTTATCTTGCCGATGCCCACAGCTATATTGACCGGGGCTGGCTCTATCGGGGCTCTCTCCGCTTCCTTCTTGCCACAGGCAAAAAGAGAGAGCATGAGAGGCAAAGTCAAAAGCACTCTTTTCATATGTGTAAAATTTTACTTAGTGATCAAACGATTCGTCGAACGGCGTATCGCTGATTTTACCTTCAGATACATAAATGGTCCGGTCTGCATACCTTTTTAGGCGCGTGTCGTGTGTAACGATAATCACAGCCCGGTTTTCACGTGAAAGGGCTTTCAGCATATCCATTACCAGAACGGCACTCTTGTGATCGAGTGAAGCGGTGGGTTCATCGCAGAGTATCAGTTTCGGATCGGTAACAAGGGCACGGGCAACAGCAATACGTTGTTGTTGTCCCCCACTGAGGTTACGTGGGAGGTTTTTCACCCGCGACAACATATCAAACTTCCGGATGATCGACAGCGCCTTTTCTTTGGCTACTTTACGCGACTCACCTTTCAGGAGAAGCGGCTGCATCACGTTCTCCAGTGCGTTGAGCGGAGACAGGAGATTGAAGCCCTGAAACACAAAACCGATCTCGTTCAGACGAATCTTTGCCAATTCTGTCTCTGAAAGCCTGTTTACGCAGGTGTCACCCAGCCAGACATCCCCGGTTGTGGGGTAGATGACACAACCAAGCAACGAAAGCAACGTGGTTTTTCCTGAACCGGACGGTCCCACAATCAGCGTCACCTCTCCAGTATTGAAACTGACAGTAGAGGGCGTCAGCGCCACAATCGTGGTGTCGCCCGTCTTATACTCCTTACTGGCCCCTTCTATTCTTGCTGCGATCTCCATCTCTACTGGATTATTAGACCACAAATATAATACATTTTTGTACTATTATCAATTTTAAAACGGTTTTTCTTGGATAATAACCCAGAAATTAATACTTTTACGTACAAATTAATCCGTTTATGAAACGAGCATGTCAATCAGTCCCCCCCCAAAAACACGATACGATGCTAGTTCCATACGACCTTAATGTAAAAGAATTAATATTATCGTATGAAATCAAAAAAATTGTTGATAGAGATCATTGAATTATTGGATCAGTTTGAGAAAACGACTCAATCGAACGAGGTGGAACTTTCGCTGAACGACTTTATCCTTTTTCTGCAACAGAGACGGACAATCAAAGAGGAGAGAAACGACACGGTGCGTATTGCGCAAAACATAAGTTTCCTGCACCGGTACTCCAAGTTCTACATCAAGAAAGCGCTGAAAGGATCGTTGCTCCAAACGGTCGATGAATACACCTACCTGGTAACATTGTTTAATGAAGAAAGTTTGTCCAAGACAGAGATCAACAATAGGAATGTGATTGAAAAAACGTCGGGCAACGAAATTATGCGGCGGCTTCTGAACGCGAAGCTTATCGGTGAGCGCCGCGATAAGGAGGACAAGCGTAGAATGCGTGTTTTTATCACCGATAAAGGAAGAGCGGAACTGACGAAGATTTTTCCCGGGTTGTGGAAGTCTGCCACGATGTTATCCGGAGTACTGGCTCCTCCGGAGAAAGAGTCGTTTTTGCAGGCCTCCGATAAACTTTGTGATTTCCACAAAAACATTTTCGCACACTGCAAAGAGGAGGAGATCGATAGTTTACTGTCAAAACTACCTTCCGTCAACCGGGAAAGTTTGTAAATTCAAAGTTCAGGCTCTCAAAAATTTCATTTTTCACGATATCGTCGGATGAGTTGAAATCTTGAATTGCAGCCAATATTTTCTGAGAGAAAGTGGCACTGCTTCTGCCCAGAAAAGTCAACGCCCGCTGGGCCGAAAGACGCAGGAAATAGGACCCTGATTCCAAATCGGCAACCATCTTCTCCATGATTGCGTAGGGGTCTATCTGGTTGACAAGTTCGGAGCGTATGATCAACAGTCTGGCAAACAACCAGTAACCTGTGGCACGCACCTCCCCGTTGTCCGACCCGGTCCACTCCTCCACCAGTTTATCTGCAAATTCGAGCCTCTGAAACAGATTCATACAAACCTGCTCCCGGATCTCCTGGTTGGGAATCTCGTTCACCCACTGCCGGGCCTTCTCCATATCGAATGCATCCACGGGATAGAGCATCGATGCCAATATCTTCAACTCACGGGTTTCCAGTTTCCATAAGCGTTCGGCCAGATCCATATCGGCCGGGTACCTTTTGGAGAGTTGGCGCAAACGGGGAATTTCCACCCCGAAATTGAGCTTGTAGTCAAGTCCCTTCTCCCGCATACTTTTGGATGCCACACCATTCATGGAACGGCGCAAATCACCCCTGATCCGCTGCAACACTTCATCCATATCTGCCTGTATGATAACAATTTTGAGTGCAAATATAGCCTTAAAACCCGATATTTTCAACAATTTGGCTATCTTTGTACCCGCAAACAGGAAACTTAAAACCACAAGACGATGAGATTATTGTTAATCAGTAACTCCACCAATCCGGGAGAAGCTTACCTGGATTATCCCAAAGAGCATATCAGAGATTTTCTGGGCATCAAGACGAAAAATGCCCTGTTTATCCCCTACGCTGCCGTCACCTTCTCATATGACGAATATGAAGAGAAAGTGAACAGCAGGTTTGCCGAGATCGGACACCACGTAACCAGTATCCACCGGTTTATCAATCCCGTGGAAGCCATTGAAAATGCCGATGCAATAGTGGTGGGAGGCGGAAATACCTGGCAGCTGGTCAAGACTCTTCAAGAGAAGGGATTGATGAAAGTCATCCGGAAACGGGTCAGAAAGGGTCTGCCCTATATCGGTTGGAGTGCAGGCTCAAACATTGCCTGTCCCACCTTGAGGACCACCAACGACATGCCCATCGTTGAACCGAAAAAGTTCAAAACGCTCAAACTCGTTCCTTTTCAGATCAACCCCCACTATCTGGACGATCATCCGGCCAACCATGGAGGGGAGACCCGCGAGATGCGTATCAGGGAGTTCATCGAGATCAACCGGGATATCTTTGTCGTCGGTCTTCGGGAAGGCACGATGTTGCTATTGGAGAAGAATGAATTGTCTCTGATAGGATCACGTAATGCCCGCATTTTTAAATATGGACAGGATCCCAGGGAACTCTCCAGTGAAGATGATTTCAGTTTCTTACTTTCAGAACCGTTCAATTTATGACTCAACATCCAAGTACAACCGTAACAGAGAACCGCAAATTCACCATTACCGATTTCCTTCACGACAGCCGTGCAATTGGGATATTGCTTCTGCTTTGCACGGCAACATCGCTTATCCTCACCAACCTGCCAGGTATCGGTGAAAATTACAGTCAATTCTGGGAAACCGAAATTCCATTTTTGCACTCAGCACATCTGCCTCACAGCATCCTGCACGTAATCAACGACTTCCTGATGGCATTGTTCTTCTTTCAGGTAGGGATGGAGATAAAACGTGAGACAGTAGTAGGAGAACTCTCCTCCCCTAGCAGGATGATGATGCCGATGATTGCTGCACTGTTTGGGGTTATCTTCCCCGCAATCATCTTCTTAACTGCCACCAAGGGAACAGTCTACCAGTCGGGATGGGCCATTCCCACAGCTACCGATATTGCCTTTTCACTGGGCATCCTGAGCCTGTTGGGTAAAGCCGTACCCCATTCGATAAAGATCTTTCTTACCGCACTGGCCATTATCGATGACCTCTGTGCCATCCTGATTATTGCCTTCTTCTACGGAGGTCAGCCCAAGTTTACATGGTTACTGGGAGTGGCGGCATCCATACTGATAATTATACTGGTGATCAAATACCTTAAAAGTCCCTTCTCCCGGATCCTTTATCTCTCACTTGGGATGGTGATGTGGTATTGCATGTATCAATCGGGCATTCACGCCACTTTTGCCGGCGTGATCCTCTCGGCATTGCTCCCGATAAAAAAGATTCCGGTATACGAAAAGATCCTCCTATTCCCTGTCAACTTCCTGATTATACCGATCTTTGCTTTGGCCAATACCAGCATAGCGATCAACGCTTCGGCCATCGCCAACCTGACCGGTGAACTCTCCATCGGAATTGTTCTGGGTCTGCTGATCGGAAAACCGGTGGGCATCTCACTGGGAGTATACCTGATGACCAAAATGCGGATTATCAGGTCTAAATCCAAACCCGACTGGATGCTCTATGTTGGAGTGGGAATACTTGCCGGCATCGGTTTTACGATGTCCATCTTCGTTTCAACACTTGCATTCGAAGACAGGAGCCTTCAGGATACTGCCAAACTTGCTGTACTGATTGCCTCAACCCTATCGATGATAATCGGCTATGCCTGGTTGAAGATTGCATTGAAAAAGAGGCAGGTAGAGTTGTAATAAAATCAAAAAAGCTGCTCAAATGAGCAGCTTTTTTTGTTGGATATATATAGTATGTAAATTGGAGTTGCGGTAAAGCATTCGATCGATTCCGATCGTGATGCTGTCACAGAGCTAGCGTCTTGCTGTTACGCAGGCTTGATTTCAATGTCCTGATTCTGCCAATCCGGTTAGCCTGATATGCGGCAGATCCATTGTTGATGTTCTGCTCCAAATACTTGATCTGAGAGAGAATGTCTTCCTTTGTAAGGCTGTTGATGTTCATACTTATTCCTTTCTTTTATCGTTATGATTATCGGCAACCGATTACAAGAAACACTTTCAGCATAATGTAAA
>Ga0208695_1001588_pt1 | contig 18552 bp, 16 predicted proteins | sample AD_UKC111_MetaG_FD_184449 | JGI IMG/M metagenome (GOLD analysis project Ga0208695, IMG submission 184449) | Active sludge microbial communities of municipal wastewater-treating anaerobic digesters from Hong Kong - AD_UKC111_MetaG (SPAdes)... | ecosystem: Engineered > Bioreactor > Anaerobic >...
CTATATCATACACATATAGCATCTTTCCCAAGTTGTCAAGGTATCACCTTGATGGACGGTACAGGATAGACAACAACCTTGTTGAGAATGCCATCCGCCCGCTGGCAATAGGGAGAAAAAACTACCTTTTCTGCGGTAATGCAGATGCAGCAATTAGGGCAGCTATGATCTACTCCCTCCTTGTATCCTGCAAGGCCGCTGGAGTAAACCCATCTGAATGGCTCGAGGATGTTCTTTCAAAGATATACTCCTACACAAAAGAGGGCAGAAATCTGGAAGAGCTATTACCTTATTTGTGGAAGAAGTAGTCAAACTTGTATCGAATCGTGAAATGCTTACAAAGAAACAGTAAAAACAAGTAAGAAAATAATGAGTGAATTTTTGATGATTTATGCAAATCGTATGCAAATGAAAAAGAGTTACGAAGATTTTATCTTGTAACTCTTTGATTTTAAAGTGGGCCCAGTTGGGCTTGAACCAACGACCCCCTGATTATGAGTCAGGTGCTACTGACCAACTGAGCTATGGGCCCTAATTTATAATGGCAAATATAATTATTAATTTGCCGCAAATGTATACTCAGACTTTGATTTCAACCTCAACTCCGCTTGGAAGTTCAAGCTTCATCAATGCATCCACTGTTTTGGGAGTGGAACTGTAGATGTCAAGAAGGCGACGGTATGAACTTAATTCAAACTGTTCGCGGGATTTCTTGTTAACGAATGTGGCACGGTTAACTGTAAAAATCTTCTTGTCTGTAGGGAGTGGAATAGGACCACTGACAACAGCCCCTGTTGCTTTTACGGTTTTTACAATCTTGTCTGCCGATTTATCAACCAGCATATGATCGTAAGATTTAAGCTTTATCCTTATTTTTTGGCTCATTTTATTTATTATTAACCAATTATTTTACTAAAAATCGTCGTTATCCTCATTAAATTTCTTGCCACCGGCTCTTTCGATTACCTCTTTAGCAAGATTTGGAGGGAGTTCTGTATAATGAGAGAATTCCATAGTACTTGTGGCACGTCCGGAAGTAAGAGTTCTAAGAACTGTAACATATCCAAACAGCTCTGCAAGAGGCACTTTTGCTTTGACAATTTTGGCATTACCCTTGGAGTCCATGTTTGTAATCTGTCCCCTTCGTTTGTTGAGGTCTCCGATAACATCTCCCACGTAGTCTTCAGGAGTAACTACTTCAACAGACATAATTGGTTCCTGGATTACCGGATTGGCCTTAGGACATGCCTTGCGGAACGCTTGTCTTGCACATATCTCAAACGATAGAGCGTCTGAATCGACAGGGTGGAATGAACCATCCTTGAGGACAACCTTGAGTGAAGTTACTTCATAACCAGCAAGAACTCCGTTTGCCATTGCTGCTTTGAAACCTTTTTCGACAGATGGAATAAACTCTTTCGGGATGTTACCGCCTTTTACCTCGTCGATGAATTGAAGTCCTGTAACTCCTTCGTCAGCAGGACCTATTTCAAAAATGATGTCTGCAAATTTACCGCGGCCACCTGTTTGCTTCTTGAATACTTCACGGTGTTGAATGGTAGATTTTACTGCCTCTTTGTAATTAACCTGAGGTGCACCTTGATTGATTTCTACTCCAAACTCTCTTTTAAGGCGGTCAACAATAATATCGAGGTGCAATTCGCCCATTCCGCTTATTATCGTTTGACCTGTCTCTTGATCTGTTTTAACTGTGAATGTAGGATCTTCCTCTGAAAGTTTTCCGAGTGCTATTCCAAGTTTGTCGAGATCTTTCTGGGTTTTAGGTTCAATCGCAAGTCCGATGACAGGATCGGGAAATGTCATTGATTCTAGAACAATAGGATGGTTTTCATCACAAATTGTATCACCAGTACGGATATCCTTGAATCCAACCGCAGCGCAGATATCCCCGGCTTCAACAAAATCAATCGGGTTTTGTTTATTGGAATGCATCTGGTAGAGTCTTGCAATTCTTTCTTTCTTGTCGGAACGTGTATTTAACACCGCAGAACCTGAATCCAGCCTTCCGGAATATGCTCTAAGGAATGCAAGCCGGCCTACAAAAGGATCTGTAGCAATTTTGAATACAAGACCACAGAATGGATCTTTTGGATTTGCCTTGCGAACTTCTTCTTTTTCTGTTTCTGGATTTATTCCGTGAACGTCTCCAATGTCGAGTGGAGATGGCAAAAAGCGAATAATAGAATCGAGTAGATATTGAATGCCTTTGTTTTTGAATGAAGAGCCGCAACAGACAGGAACAATAGCCATATTTATCGTCGCCTTCCTGATTGCAGAGATTATTTCATCTTCGGTTATGGAATCAGGATCTTCAAAAAATTTCTCAAGTATTGAATCATTATATTCAGCTATTGACTCAATCATTTTACTTCTCCACTCTTCAACTTCGGATAGCATAGTTTGAGGAATGTCACCCACGGAATAGTTTATCAGATCTTTACTTTCCTGATTGTAGAAAAATGCCTTTTTGGATATTAAATCCACTATTCCTTCAAATTTGTCTTCAGAACCAATTGGAAGTGAAATCGGTATAGCAGTAGCCCCTAATTTTTCCTTTATTTCGCGAACCACAGCCAAAAAATCAGCTCCCACACGATCCATCTTGTTGACATAGGCTAGTTTGGGGACATGATACTTATCTGCCTGACGCCATACAGTTTCTGATTGAGGCTGGACTCTTCCAACCGCGCAGAAAGTGGCTACAGCTCCATCAAGTACACGGAGTGACCTCTCAACTTCAACAGTAAAATCGACATGGCCCGGAGTATCGATAAGGTTGATCTGATAATGTTCGTTATTATAATTCCAAAAAGCAGTAGTCGCTGCAGAGGTTATTGTAATACCTCTTTCCTGCTCCTGGACCATCCAATCCATTGTAGCTGCGCCTTCGTGAACCTCTCCAATTTTGTGTGTTTTGCCTGTATAGTAGAGGATTCGTTCGGATGTAGTTGTCTTACCGGCATCAATATGAGCCATGATGCCAATATTTCTGGTATATTTTAAATCTCTTGCCATCAATTATTTCCTGGAACTTAGAAACGGAAGTGCGCAAATGCCTTATTTGCTTCTGCCATCTTATGCATATCTTCTTTTCTCTTGAATGCACCACCTTCGTTATTGTATGCTGCCATTATTTCGGCTGCGAGTTTTTCGGCCATAGAGTGACCGGAACGTTTGCGTGCGTACAGAATCATGTTTTTAATCGACAATGAAATTTTTCTTTCAGGACGCACTTCTGTAGGGACCTGGAAATTTGCACCACCTACACGGCGGCTCTTCACCTCAACCTGTGGGGTGATGTTTTCAAGAGCTTTTTTCCAGATCTCCAAAGGAGCCTTGTCAGAATCTTTCATCTTCTCGCCGATGATGTCCATGGCATCGTAAAAGATGCCGTAAGCGATACTCTTCTTCCCCTGAAGCATAAGGTTGTTGACAAACTGTGTTACCAGTGTATCATGATACTTTGGATCAGGAAGTAGAATCCTCTTTTTAGGCTTCGTTTTTCTCATTGGTTATAAATTTGTTATTTAAGTAAAATTACTTTTTTGCAGGAGCAGCTGCACTTTTCTTAGGTCTCTTTGTCCCATAAAGGGAACGGCCTTGCTTGCGTCCGTCAACGCCTGCTGTATCAAGGGCACCACGCAGGATATGATAACGAACACCGGGAAGATCCTTAACACGACCACCACGAACAAGTACGATTGAGTGTTCCTGCAGATTGTGTCCTTCTCCCGGAATGTAAGCGTTAACTTCCTTCTGGTTGGTTAGGCGTACACGAGCTACCTTGCGCATTGCAGAATTAGGTTTCTTTGGAGTTGTTGTGTAAACTCGTACACATACTCCGCGTCTCTGTGGGCACGAATCCAAAGCGCGAGATTTGCTCTTTTCTACGATTACTTTGCGTCCATTGCGGACTAACTGTTGAATTGTAGGCATAATTTGTTGTTGTTCTTTGCTTTAAATATTTTCGCCAAATAAAATTGGGTTGCAAAGGTAAGATTATTAATTCTAATAACAAACATCTTATTGACATTTTTGAGGAAAAAAGGGCTATCTTTGAGAAAATTCAAAATTATGAAATTATCAAACAAAGCAAAACATTTTATTGAATGTGAGGAAAAATATGGAGCTCACAATTATCATCCGCTTGAGGTAGTACTTTCAAAAGGTAAAGGTCCATATGTGTGGGATGTTGACGGAAAAAAGTATTTTGATTTTTTATCTGCCTATTCTGCTGTTAATCAAGGTCACTGTCATCCAAAAATTGTAAATGCACTTAAAGAACAAGCAGACACTCTATGTCTTACATCAAGAGCATTTTATAATGACTGTCTTGGTCCATATGAAGAGTATATGCATAACTATTTTGGATATGATAAGTTACTTCCCATGAATTCTGGTGCAGAGGCTGTTGAAACTGCGCTGAAACTTGCCAGAAGATGGGGATATGTCAGAAAGGGGATACCTGAGGATAAAGCTATTATTATCTGTTGTGAGGGAAATTTTCACGGAAGGACTATTACTATTATCTCTCTTTCCACAGACCCTGACGCATATGATAAATACGGTCCTTTTACACCTGGATTTATTAAAATACCTTACAATGATACTTCTGCACTTGCATCTGTTCTTGAAAAATATGCTGATGTAACAGCTGGTTTTCTTGTTGAGCCTATTCAGGGAGAGGCTGGAGTCAGGGTGCCGGATGAGGGATATCTGAAAAGCTGTTATGATTTATGTAAGAAATATAATGTTCTCTTTATTGCAGATGAAGTACAAACAGGCATAGCGCGTACGGGAAAAATGTTGTGTTGTGACCATGAAAATGTGAGGCCGGATATCGTTATTCTGGGTAAAGCTATTTCGGGAGGAGTATTGCCGGTTTCAGCCGTACTTGCAGATGATGACATAATGTTGACCATCAAGCCTGGAGAACATGGTTCTACATATGGCGGATTTCCTTTGGCTTGCCGGGTTGCAGTAGCTGCTCTTGAGGTGGTAAAGGAAGAGAAACTCGCGGAGAAGGCTGAATATTTAGGTAAAATTTTCAGAGAGGAATTAGGCAAATGTAAATCTCCATTTATCAAACAGATAAGAGGCAAAGGATTACTCAATGCAGTAGTTATTGAGCCTCAAAACGGTAAGGAAGCTTGGGATGTTTGTGAAAGGATGGCTGAAAATGGTCTTCTCGCTAAGCCTACTCACAGACATATTATTCGTTTTGCTCCTCCTCTTGTAATAACTGAAGCAGAATTGAGGGATGCTATAAAAATTATTGTCAGCTCTCTCGAGTCACTATTATAATCATTTATTTAATTAATATGCAGACAACTTCTAAGGTTGTGATGGTAAGACCTGCTAACTTTGGATATAATCCTGAGACAGCAGCTAACAATGCCTTTCAAAAACGAGGATTTGAAGATGAAGCCCATTTGAAAGCTCTGAATGAGTTTGATAATTATGTCAAACTTCTAAGAGAGAATGGAGTATTTGTGACTGTAATACAGGATACTCCAGAACCATATACTCCTGACTCGATTTTTCCGAACAACTGGTTTTCTACTCATGAAGGGGGCACACTTGTGCTTTATCCCATGTATGCTGGTAATAGGAGACTAGAGAGGAAACCTGAGGTAATTGCTTCCATTAAGAGTACGTTTGACGTTAAGAGAATCGTAGATTTGACTAAGTGGGAAGCAGACTCCCTTTTTCTCGAAGGCACAGGAAGTATGGTGCTTGACCGGGACAACGATCTTGTATATGCCTGTCTTTCTCCGAGAACAGCCAAGTCTGTGCTGGAGGAGTTCTGTGACGAGTTAAATTATGATTATTTTCTTTTCCATGCTTTTGATTTGAATGATCAGCCAATTTATCACACAAATGTTATGATGTGTGTAGGGAACAAATTTGTGGTTGCATGTCTGGATGCAATAAGAGATATTGGTGAACGTGAAGATTTTATTGCGCTTGTCGAGGAAACAGAAAAGGAATTGATAGAGATATCACTTGGTCAGCTGAATAATTTTGCAGGAAATATGCTCGAATTAAAAAGCTGTAAGGGTGATCCACTATTACTTATGTCGCAGAGAGCGAAACTATCTCTGGATGAGGAGCAGATTGCCAGACTCTCTTCCTACTGTAAAATACTTGCACCGGACCTTGCCACCATTGAAAATAATGGTGGTGGTTCAGCCCGGTGCATGATCGCAGAAATTTTTCTTTAGTTAGGTTTGATCAATTATCTAACTCCTTGAGATAGCCACTTCTATATGCATCAAGGAGATGAGTGAGGTCTTCTATCTGTTGCATAAGCTCTTTGCCTATGTCTGTATCTCTAACAAGTTTTCGTTGATTACTGAACTCGAGAACAGTTGTTTCAGATATAATATCTTCACCTTTCTCAATAGCTTGTTGTGTGGATACAAACGGTTGATGTTGCACCAGTTGTAGCCCATGCGAATTGTAGATGAGGGTGAATCCTGCAATTCCTGTTTCTGGCTGATAAGCCTTTGAATAGCCACCGTCAATAACAAGCAATTTTCCTCCAGCTTTTATTGGAGATTCACCTTTGATTGTCTTCACGGGAATGTGTCCATTAATTATTCTGGCATGTTCGTCTTCAACTCCAAACTCTTTTAAAATCATCTCACATATCTCTTTCTTGTCCTTTAAATAATAATAGTGGCCTTGTTGTTCTTTATGTGTCTCCTTGTCAGCAATGAAATACCTTTCAAACGTAGCCATCTTGTCCTTGTCAAATGGAGGGGATGAAGGGCCACACCAGAGATACCAGATAAAATCTTGCCCAAATCTCTTTTCTTTAGCTTTTTTCTCCTCAAAATAGGCTTGACGTACCACCTGATCTATCTTGTCGAAAAGTTGCTTGCCGCTGTAATCAACGCCTTGAATTCGGACATTTTTAAATGTCCCGTCTGCGTTCATTGGAACGGATCCGTGATAAAGCAAATTGGAATTTCTTACTAAATAAAGAGAACCTTTTGAATAAATGAATCGGATATGTTTACGAAGTTTTTCGCTATGAGTAAATGAGTGCATCAGTTTGTCCACCAGCTCCTTTTCATCTTCAGTAAGTTTATATGGGTTTTTCGGATCAATGGTAGGGAAATTCTTATCCTTAAGCTGATATTCTTTGCCTTTCAGCATTATTGTGCCTTTGTCGTAGTCAATCAAATGAAGGAGTCTTCTATCTTCCATTCCCATTTCAGGGTTCCTTTCGATTACTTGCCCTTCGAGTTTAAATTGTATAATTGAGATAGCTTTGTGCATCTGCGATATCATTTTTATCTGTTTCTGCTTGACCACTTCATCTTCGCTCATTTTTGGTTTGAAAACGGAGCAAGGATCTTCTCCATATGTTTCGAGGGCAAATGTTGCCAGAGGAAGTAGATTTATGCCATATCCGTCCTCAAGTGTTGTCAGATTGGTATATCGTAAACAAATTCGAATTACGTTGGCCATGCAAGCTTCGCTTCCTGCTGCTGCTCCCATCCAGATAAGGTCATGATTGCCCCATTGAATGTCGACATTGTGATAGTCACACAAAATGTCCATGATTATATGTGCTCCAGGTCCTCTGTCATATACATCTCCCAGAATGTGCAGTGAATCAATGGTCATCCTTTGTATAAGTTTACTTATCTCTATTATAAAACTCTCGGCTCTGCCTGTAGACACAATTGTTGAAATAATGGCTTCAACATAGCCGTGTTTATTTGGGTTGTTGAGGGATTCATGAAGAAGTTCCTGTATTATGTATGAAAACTCTTTTGGAAGCGCTTTCCTGACTTTTGATCTTGTGTATTTTGAGGAGACATTTTCGCAGACTTTCAAGAGTCTGACCAATATCATCTTATACCAATCTTCTATTTCCTTTTCTCTGGATTTGATAATTTTAAGTTTTTCTTCAGGATAGTAGATCAGTGTGCATAATTCTTTTTTCTCCCATTCTCTGAGAGTGTGTCCGAAGATATCCTCAACTTTCTTCTTAATAACGCCTGAGGCATTCTTAATTACATGTTGAAAAGCTTGGTGCTCTCCGTGAATGTCAGTTAAAAAATGTTCCGTTCCCTTTGGTAGGTTGAGAATCGCCTCAAGATTGATAATCTCGGTCGCAGCATCCGCAATGGTTGGGAAGCTCTTTGAGAGCAATTTCAGGTACTTAAGGTCTTTCATGATTGTAAAATATTTTTGTTTATGATAAGTATTTCTTTAAAGTGGAAAGCAGAGAAGATGCATGAATAGGTTTGACAATAACGTCATTGCATCCTGCGTCAATGGCAATTTTGTGATCTGATTCAAAGGCGTTTGCTGTTTGTGCTATAATTACTACCTCTTTTGAATATTGGCGAATAATTTTGGTGGCTTCAAGACCATCCATGACAGGCATTTTTATATCCATGAGTATAAGTGGAGGATTATGCACCTTGAACATTTCTAAACACTCTTCTCCATTTTTTGCCCAAAGAAGTTTATATTGTTTGCAAAGGATCACATCAAGCAGTTGGTAATTACTTTCCATATCTTCAGCAATAAGAATTAGTGGCTTTTCTTTTTCGACTGATTTTTTTGAGTCTGGCTTAACAGACTTGTCTCCAGTATTTTCTAAATTGATGGTATATCTTATTGTTGTGCCTTTTCCGAACTGTGATTCAGCCCAGATTGTTCCGCCAAGTTTTGTGACAATTGCTTTGCAAAGTGGAAGACCTATGCCTGTTCCACTCACATATTCGTTCACTTTAAAAAATCTGTCAAAAATGAAAGGTATTTTGTTCTCCTCAATCCCAATTCCCGTGTCAGCTACAAAAACTTCAACATGATTTTCTACAACTCTGTAACCAACTCTCACTTCACCACTCTCGGTAAATTTGAGAGCATTATTAATTAGGTTGTTGAGGATTTGGATATTTCGAACTTGATCGAACCTAACAATCACTGATTCTTTTGGATAGTCTGTCACGACTTTCACATTTGGTTTGTCATGATTTCTATAGGAATTGACAACATCATTAATGTTGTCAGACAGATCGAAAGATCTGATGTCAAATGTCATAGTGTTGGATTCAATCTTAGAAAGGTCAAGTACATCGCCAATGAGAGTAAGCAACCTTCTTGAGCTTTCATTGATGATCTCTATAAACTCTTTTTTCTCTTCATCACTGTAATTAGGTTCTGTCAGTAAATTAGCGAAACCAACAATGCCATTCAAAGGTGTCCGTATTTCGTGACTCATGTTAGAGAGAAAAGCTGTTTTGAGCTTATCCGACTCCTCAGCCTTAATTTTTGCCTCAAGTAGTTCTTGCTCTCTTTTTTTGTGTTCATCAATGTTGATGTCCATCCCGTAAATATACTTTATGTCACTGTTCCCGCTTCTGTCGACAAAGGTAATGCCTCTGCTCTCCCACCACTCATATGTTTTTCCCCCATCAAAGGATAATCTGTACTCTGCTTGAAAAAAATTCTTGTCAGACTCTTTGCCAACCTTTCTGTGTATATTTAATAAGGTTTCCCTGTCATCAGGGTGAATTTTTGATTCTAAAAGAGATATGTCAGGCACTTCATTACAGTTATGTCCGAGGTATTTAGAAAAGTTTTCATCAAGAGAAAGTTTATTGCTGAATGTATCAAAAAACCAGGTAAAAGATTTTGCTGATTCCAAGGCAAGTCTAAGAAACCGTTTTTGATTGAAAGTTTCAGTTTTATCGTAAAAAACAAACACGAGTTGGACAACATTGCCTTCGGAATCTATAACTGGCGAGATTGTTCCGGCGATCCTTCTTGATTCTCTGTCAAGGTAGTTTATCTTTGTTTCATTTGCAATTGTGACTCGGATTTTATCCTTAAATGCTTTTTGAAGAGCTTCCTTAACGGGAATTTCACTTTCTGGCTGAGAAGTTTGAAATATTTCGTCAAATTGGTGTCCTATAAAATCGCCACTGTAACTTGACATCTCTTTAGCAGCACTATTAATCTCAATAATATTTAATTGACTATCAAAAGTTATGACTCCCTCGCTCATAGCTGACAGAGTATTGAAGAGAAGCTTTTTCCTTTCAGAATTTTCTTTGGAAAGTCTGTGGTATTCCTTTGAAGACTTAGTTATTTTAAAATTAAAGTAGGCAAAGACGATTAATGCAATACCCATTAAAATAACTATACCCAAAATGACATTTATCTCCGAAATATAATCGTTGAAAAATGGCAGTAGCACTCTGTCTTTGCCAGAAGGTGTATTTTGCGACGAGAAAAAAAGAAAGATTGAGAAGTGTTTCATGCTGATTTTTACTCAGATCTTTATCAAAGTTATTAAAACTTTTTAAAGAACCTTGCCCAAAACTTCTTTTTTTGCCATTGCAGTCATTAAAACAGACCTTATTACGAGATGGAGTGTGTATCCTAACCATAAGGCCTGAATGCCGATAGTTTTATTGAAAATCAAATAAGATGCGAAAAAGATAATCGCGGATAGTATCATAACATTTCTAAGAGGTACTGAAGCTGTTGCTCCAATGTAGATCCCGTCCCAGGTAAATCCAATACATCCAGCCATGGGAACAATAAGCAGCCATGGCAGAAATGCTCTGGCAGCCTGAATTACCTCCCCATTATTTGTCATCAGTCGGATCAATGCGTCACCGGAAATCACATATCCGGCAGTAGAGACAACGCCAATAGATATGCACCAGACAAATATTATACGGATAGCTTTTTTTAGATTTTTGCTGTCTTTACTGCCAACGTATCTCCCACTAAGAGCCTCTCCGGCGTAAGCAAACCCATCGATAAAGTAAGAATAAAGAAGCATTAGTTTCATCATTATTGTGCTTACAGCCAGCAGGGTGTCTCCATATTTGGCGGCAATACCCGTAAATCCTGCATATACACAGAGAAAGCAGAGTGAACGTATGAAAAGATTGCCATTTATTGCAAAAAAACTCTTTACTTCGTTCAGTTTGAAACTTTTTCTTATATTGATATGCTTGAAGAGCTTTCCGTAGTAGATATACAGAATTGTCAGCGTAACGATTAAGCCGGTGTATTGTGCTGCAAGAGTTCCTAACGCAATTCCTGCTATACCCATTTTCAAATAGATAGCAAAGTACAGGCAGTAAAGTAGATTTGATAAGTTGACAGTTATATCTGATATCATTGGCGTAATCGTATTTTGCATGCCAATAAACCATCCTTTCAGTGCAAAAAGAGAAAGAGTTGCTGGTGCTGCCCAAATTCTAATATAAAAGTAGAGACTGGCCATATGCCTGACTTCTTCTGATGTATCGATTATCAGAAAGCTTATCTTTACAAACGGATATTGAATTGCCCAGATTACTGCTGCTGACAGTAAAGCTGTTCCAACAGCCTGAACAAGTATTTTAACCGCTTCTCTAAAATCTCTTCTCCCATATGCCTGAGCTGTAAGTCCGCCTGTACCCACGCGGAGAAATCCGAAATTCCAGTAGAGTAAGTCAAACAGCATGGTCGCTATTGCAATGGCGCCAATACAGGCAGCATCACCGAGTCTGCCCGCAATTGCAACATCTACCATTCCCACAAGAGGCACCGTAATATTAGCCAGAATACTTGGCCCTGCGAGCCTCATTATCCTCCTGTTCATCATTTGCTATCTGTATTTACTACCCTCTTCCAGCATTCCCAGATATGAGATATATCTTTCCGGAGCGATTATTCCTTCATCAACAGCTTTTTTGACGGCACAATCAGGCTCGTGAGTGTGAGTGCAGGGAGCAAATCTGCAATTGTCTAAAACTCGGAGCATTTCAGGAAAATAGTGACTAAGTTCTTCTGGTTTCATTTCAATCAGACCAAATCCCTTGATACCTGGAGAATCAATAACAAAACCCCCACTTCTCAGAGGTAGTATTTCATAAAATGTTGTAGTGTGTTTTCCCTGAAGATGATATTCTGAAATCTCTCTTGTTTTGAGATTAAGTGAGCTGTCAAGTGTATTGATAAGAGTGGACTTCCCAACTCCTGAAATTCCTGCAAACAGAGTTATTTTTCCTTTGCACTCTTCTTTAAGTATTTCAATATTCTGGCCAGTTGTACAGGATACTTCAATTGTAGTGTAGCCGGCAGATTTATAGAGATCTTTAAAGGATTCTACACTCTCTTTTATTTCTTCGTACAGGTCACACTTGTTAAGAATAATCTTGACAGGCACGCTATATGCTTCACAAGTTACCAGAAATCTGTCAATAAAGGGAAGAGGAGTTTTAGGGCATATAAGAGTAACAATTAGATATGCCATATCAATATTTGCAGCAATAATATGGGATTCTTTGGAAAGATTGGCAGATTTGCGAATGATGTAATTATGCCTTGGGTAAATTTTTGTAATTATGCCTGTTCCATCACTCTGCAATTCATAATCAACCATGTCTCCTACTGCAATGGGGTTTGTTGTTCTGCTATCTGTCAGTCGGAGTTTGCCACGTACAATACATTTAGTAAGCTTCCATTCTGGCAAGTCGCTTACAAGATAATGACTTCCAGTGTGTTTTACTACTCTTGCCTGCTTTATTGTTTCTTTGTCCACAGCTGCGAATATACAAAATTGTCTAAAAAAGATTAACTTTGAAAAATATTCAGAACAAAATAGTTATGTATACGCTGGAAGAGCTTGATTCCATTGTTGAGAGGGCTTTGATGAATATAAATCTCAAAGGAAAGCCCGAAGAACTTTATAGCCCTATAGAATATCTAATTTCTATAGGTGGTAAAAGATTGAGACCGAAACTCGCTTTGATGACCTATAATTTATTTTCGGATGATATCAATAATGAGATTTTATATCCGGCTCTTGCGATGGAGATATTCCATGGATTTACTCTTGTTCATGATGACATTATGGATGATGCCTCCATGCGGAGGAATCAAATGACTGTTCACAAAAAATGGAATAACAATATTGCGATTCTTTCTGGTGACGTGATGTGTATAAAATCTTATCAATATATTGCACATGCTCCAGAGCAGGTTTTAAGCAAAGTCCTGGAACTTTTTTCAAAAACAGCTGCTCAGGTTTGTGAAGGTCAGCAGTTAGATTTGAATTACGAATCTGTTCCTTTTATTACTATGGATGATTACACTGAAATGATATCACTTAAAACAGCTGTATTAATAGCTTGTTCAGCCAAAATAGGAGCAATTATTGCCAAAGCCGAAGATAAGATTACAAAATTTTTGTATGATTATGCCTTTAAACTTGGTCTGGCATTTCAGATAAAGGATGACTATCTTGACAGTTATGGAGATGCTTCAACTTTTGGCAAAGCAATAGGAGGTGATATATTATCTAACAAAAAGACATGGTTGCTTGTAGAAGCCTTCAGACGTGCAAATTCTGAACAAACAAATACTCTACTTGCTTTATTCAGAGATGATAATATTTCTGCTAAAGAAAAAATAAGTAAAGTTTTGTCTGTTTACGATGAGATAGGTGTAAGGGAACATGCTGAAAAAGCGATTGCAAGATATCATGCTGAAGCGAGAGATATAGTGCTTTCAGCTGGCTTGACATGTGCTCAGGAGGACCAGCTGATTTCCTTTAGCGAACGGTTGATTAACAGAGAGAAATAAATCAGGGAATGAAATACAGCGATAAGTTTAATGAAATTTTTGATAGATCTGTAAATGATTATCACAAATGGGACAATGTTGATGCGGAGATGATTAATCCATTTGATCTCGGGACTCTTGAATATTTCTTATACAAAAAAAACTGGATAGATGCTGTTCAATGGCATCTCGAAGATATTATCAGAGACCCTGGGATTGATCCGGTCAAAGCTCTTACTATCAAACGGAGGATTGACAATTCCAATCAGGAGAGAACAGATCTTGTTGAGATGATAGACAGTTATTTCATGGAACTTTTTTCCAATGTTATTCCTCGGAATGATGCCACAATCAATACAGAGACTCCTGCTTGGGCTATTGACAGACTCTCAATACTTGCTCTTAAGATATACCACATGAAGATTGAGAGTGAAAGGAACGATGCTTCAAATGATCATATTGCCAGGTGTAAAGAAAAATATCGCACACTTCTTACTCAAAGAGAAGACCTTTCGCTTGCAATAGACCAGCTTTTAACTGATATCGAAGAGGGGAGAAAATTCATGAAGTTCTATAAACAGATGAAGATGTATAATGACCCCGCATTAAATCCGATACTTTATCAGAGTGGGAAAAAGAACTAGGCATATCATTTTATTAAGGTTTTCAGCCATAGGTGATGTTGCTATAGGAGCGCCACTTATCAGGTATTATGCCGGGGCTAATCCAGATATTAAATTTACAATTGTGTCACAACCCAGGCTCGAACCATTGTTTTCCGGCATAGACAATCTTTACTTCTTTCCGGTTGACTTTAAAAAGAAACATAAAGGCTTTAAGGGTCTTACCAGACTTTTTCTGGAACTTTCCAGGTTAGGACCTACAGATATCGCAGATCTGCATAATGTTACACGCACATGGGTGCTTCGGAGTTACTTTTTTTTTACTTTCAAAAGAATTGCCTTTCTTCACAAGGGGAGATTGGAAAAAGCAAAGTTAACAAGGAAAAGGAACAAGGTGTTGAAACAATTACCTTCAACTATCAGTCGATATGAAAAGGTTCTTGTAAAACTCGGATTGGAAGATCTTAACTTTTCAGGCAGGGCAAATAAGCCGTTTTCTGTAAAAAGGGTAAAGTATTTTAAAATAGGAATTGCTCCTTTTGCAAAGCATAAAGGCAAGTCTTGGCCATTTGAATATATAGAGGAAGTCGTGGCAGCTCTCAGCAAAGAAGGGCATTACAGTATATTTCTTTTTGGCGGGGGCAAGATTGAGGAGAACATGCTTCACTTACTGGAACAAAGATATTCAGGAGTACATTCTGTTGCCGGCAAGTACTCTTTAAGAGAAGAGCTTGAAATTATTAATGATCTTGATATGATGCTCTCTATGGATTCTGCAAACATGCATTTGGCTTCATTTGTCGGTGTTCCTGTGATATCAATATGGGGAGCAACTCATCCCTATACTGGTTTTTATGGTTGGAATCAGAGCCCTGATAATGCTGTCCAGATAGAGATGGAGTGTAGACCTTGTTCTGTTTTTGGAAATAAAAAATGCTTCAGGGGGGACTATGCATGTCTGTTGAACATTAAGCCACAATTAGTGTTGAATAAGATAGAAAAACTCACATCTGGAGAGGGTTGATGAATATTAAAAGAGAAGATATAGAGATTATGTCACCGGCAGGCAATTTTGAAGCTCTGCAGGCGGCAATACAGGGAGGAGCCGATTCTGTATATTTTGGAGTTGGAGAGTTGAATATGCGGTCACATTCCGCAAATAATTTTCTGATAGATGATTTGCCAAAAATTGTTGAAATATGCAGGGTAAATGGAGTTAAATCATATTTAACTCTAAACATAATAATATACGACAATGAGATAGAACAGATGCGACAGACTGTAGATGCTGCCTGCAGAGCAGGGGTTTCGGCCATCATAGCTTCTGACATGGCCGTCATTCAGTATGCAAGAAAGGTTGGCATGGAGGTTCACATTTCTACTCAGCTGAATGTTTCAAATATTGAGAGCGTAAGATATCACTCCCAGTTTGCCGATGTTATTGTTTTAGCAAGAGAGTTGACCCTTACTCAAATTAAGAATATTGGAGAGGCTATAAGGCGAGAGCAGATTAAAGGACCTTCAGGAAGACTTGTAGCCTTAGAGCTTTTTTGTCACGGAGCTCTTTGTATGGCTGTTTCAGGAAAGTGTTATCTCAGTCTTCATCAATATAATGCTTCTGCTAATAGAGGTGCCTGCTATCAAATTTGCAGAAGAGGTTATCAGGTAACTGATCTTGAAACAGGGATGCAGCTGGAGATAGACAATAAATATATAATGTCTCCCAAGGATCTTTGTACTATAGAGTTTATAGACAAAATTTTAGATGCAGGCGTGACTGTACTGAAAATTGAAGGAAGAGCAAGATCGGCTGAATATGTCAAATATGTTACCTCTGCTTACAGAAGCGCCGTGGATGCAGTATGTAATGGCACTTTCAGCAAGGAAATGGCAGCAGAACTTAAGCAGAGACTTTCAACAGTCTTTAACAGAGGTTTTTGGGATGGTTATTATCAGGGAGCTAAAATTGGAGAATGGAGCAATGTATATGGTAACAAAGCAACTCGAAGAAAAAGGTATGTTGGTAAAGTAACAAATTATTTCTCCAACCTTTCAGTTGCCGAAGTTTTGATTGAGACAGGAGAACTGTGTCAAGGAGATACCGTTCTTATTTCCGGTCCTTCCACAGGAGTGATTGAATGCAATGTTGAGGAGATAAGAGTCGATCTTCAAGTTGCTGTAAAGGCTGTCAAAGGTGATTACTGTTCTATACCTGTACCAGGAGGAGTAAAGCTTAGACGATCGGATAAAGTATATATTTGGGAAAAATCAGATGTTTCCTGAAAAAATGACAAACTTCATTGAGGAGCATCATGTCCTCACACTTGCTGTAACTGACGGAGACGATTTATGGTGCTCTCATGCCTTTTACACATTTGTTGAAGCAGAGCAACTTTTTGTTATTACTTCAGAAGATAAAACAAGACACGCAACTCTGATTGAAAGAGGAAACAACACAGTAGCAGGAGCAATAGCTCTTGAGACGGAAAAAATAGGTCTTATTCGCGGTTTACAATTCAAAGCAGAAGCAATAAAATGCGATCGTTCTCTTTTTAATAAATACCGCTTTATTTATTTAAAAAGATTTCCCTATGCTATACTTACAAGCAGCGATATATGGATTTTGAGAATCACTGAGGCAAAATTGACTGACAATCGTCTGGGTTTCGGCAAAAAATTGATATGGAAACGTTAAAAGGATCGTTAGATAATTCCAAACTCCTTCTTAATCATTTCGACAGAATCAAGTTTCTCCCATCCAAAAAATTGTATCTCCTTACGTACAGGCACCCCGTTTTCCATAATTTCTACTACTTTGGTGAAGGGGTCTCTCCCCATATGCCCATATGAAGCACTAACTTCGTAAATTGGATTTTTCAGCTGAAATTTTTCAATAATCTTTGCAGGCCTGAGGTCAAACATTTTATTTATCTTATCTGCAATTTCACTGTCAGACATTTTAATATTACAACTTCCGAATGTGTTGACAGAAATGCTTACAGGTTGAGCGACTCCTATTGCATACGCAATCTGTAGCAGTATTTCTTTTGCAACACCTGCGGCAACAAGGTTCTTGGCAATATATCTTGCAGCATAGGCACCTGAGCGGTCAACCTTGCTGGGATCTTTCCCCGAAAATGCTCCACCTCCATGAGCGCCTTTTCCTCCATAGGTGTCGACTATTATCTTACGACCGGTGAGACCGGTATCACCATGAGGACCTCCGATAACAAACTTTCCTGTAGGATTGACAAGCAATTTATAGTCGTGGTTGAATAATTCTCTTGTTTCTTGAGGAAGCCTGTTAATTATTCTCGGGATAAGAATTTCTTTAATGTCAGAAGTGATGATTTCAATCATCTTTTCATCTGTGTCAAATTCGTCGTGTTGAGTAGAGATGACAATTGTATGAACTCTCAGAGGCTTATTGTTATCGCCATATTCAATTGTAAATTGAGATTTGGCATCAGGCCGCAGGTAAGGCATCAGCATAGTCCCTTTTCTTATTTTTGAGAGTTCAATAAGTGCAATATGCGCGAGGGTCAATGGTAGAGGCATAAACTCTTCTGTATCGGTACAAGCGTATCCGAACATCATTCCCTGATCTCCCGCCCCCTGTTCATCTGACCTTTCTACGCCCCTGCTGATATCTGGTGACTGCTCGTGAATGGCCGATAGTATTCCACAAGAATTACCGTCAAACATGTATTCAGCTTTTGTATAACCAATTCTGTTGATAACTCTTCGGGCAACCCGTTGAATGTCAACATAAGCTTTCGAGTTTACTTCTCCGCCTATGACTACAAGACCTGTACTGACGAAAGTTTCACAGGCAACTTTGGAGTTGTTATCCTGACGCAGGAATTCATCAAGTATTGCATCAGATATTTGGTCGGCAATTTTGTCGGGGTGTCCTTCTGACACTGATTCGGAGGTAAATAAGTATGACATTATAAATGGTTTTAAAACATTTAATTTAAACTGGAGGATGATTTGAGTTTGCTGAAAATTAACGACCGAAAGCTCAATTTTAGCATTTTTTCACGTGGTTGCAAGCAGTCAAATCTTTCCACTTTTATGTCTGCAAATTTAGTATAAATTGAAATAGTTTTATATTTATTATTAAATTTATTGCAAAATTGTTAAAATGTTAATAAAATCATAAAGTAGTTTACAAGTTCTTATACCTTTTTCTTAATTTTGCTCCATAATAACTATAATTTATCTAATCATCTATGAAACAACTAACTAAGAGAATTGCTCTGACAGCGATAGGGCTGTTTGTGGCCATTGCGTCTTTCGCACAGGTGAC
>Ga0208695_1001591_pt1 | contig 18515 bp, 16 predicted proteins | sample AD_UKC111_MetaG_FD_184449 | JGI IMG/M metagenome (GOLD analysis project Ga0208695, IMG submission 184449) | Active sludge microbial communities of municipal wastewater-treating anaerobic digesters from Hong Kong - AD_UKC111_MetaG (SPAdes)... | ecosystem: Engineered > Bioreactor > Anaerobic >...
TAGTATCTGAGGAGTCGGGAGTGATATCCTTTGCCAAGATGGGCAGGCTTTCAAGGTATTTGGATACAAAATCCCTCAGGGAAATAATCAAAAACAGCATCAAGGCCAGGGAAAACAAACAGCCCATATGGATGAAATGGGGTGTTAAGAATGAATAATAAGCTGATTAATAAGGATTATACAATAAGGATACTCTCTGTCATGCTGGCACTGCTTCTGTGGTTCTATGTGATAACCGAGCAGAACCCTGAGATAACCAAGGATGTTACAGTTCCCATAAGGCTAATAAACACTGTATTCCTTGAGAAAAACAATATGGTCATTGTCAACGACACTGACAACTTTGAACTGACCATGAGAATAAAGGGAAAGAAGGATGTGCTGGATAAGCTGAATGCCAACACTGTTGATGCTTATGCGGATTTGGCAGGCCATAACCTGAAGGGAGAGAACTTCCTGAAGATAAACGTCGGCGGCATACCTGAAGGTGTAAATATAATAATGAGATCCATGGATAGCCTTAAGATTATGCTTGAATCAAAGATCAGCGTTCAGAGAAGCGTTAAGCTGAACATCATGGGTAATCCGACCCACGGTATGGCGGTAATGATGCCGTCTGTGACTCCCAGCGATGTTGTAATTACGGGAGCGGAATCGAAGATAGGCACGATTCATGAGGTCAGGGTGGATGTGGATATTGCCAGCGCCAATGCTGAAGTAAGAAAAGTACTTCCTGTAAGAGTGCTGGATAAAGCCGGAAAGGATATTCAGGATATTACCGTAGAACCCGGTAATGTGGAAGTCAGTATTCCTATAGAAAATACAAAGCGTGTAAGCCTGAGTATGGATATATCGGGACAGCCGGCAGCAGGATTCGTTGTAAGCAGTGCCTCAGTACAGCCTGAGGAAGTGCTTGTAACCGGAAAGCAGCAGGTTCTCGAAGGTATAACTTCCATAAAAACTGAGAAAATTGATATTACAGAAGGAAAGACCGCTGTATCAAAGGAAGTAAGGCTGATAGTACCGGAAGGTTTGGAAATTGTTGATGCCGATGAAATTGTAAAGGTATCAGTGAATATTGAGAAAATTGCAACTAGCGAGATTATTGTTAAAGACCTTGAATATGTTAACCTTCCGGAAGATTTGGAGTTAGTAAGTATACAAGGCGATATAAAGGTAACCTTAAGAGGGGCGGAAAGCCGGATTGCCGACGCGCCAAGAACTGTCAAGTACTATGTTGACCTGAAGGGTGCCGTTGAGGGCAGCAATGTCCTGAATGTATTATGGGAGGCGCCTCAAGGCATAGAGGTTCTGGAGGTATCTCCGAACCAGGCTGCAGTGGTACTGATAAACAAAGCTCAGATGCAGGAACCCTAGGGAGATGATTAATTGCGTTTTGAGATAAATAACTTGAAGCAGCCTATCAGGGATTTTCCCTTTGATAATGATGCGGATATGGTAAGGTTTCTTGTGGCGGAAAAGCTCAGGATCAAGGAAAAGGATATATATTCCCTGAGAATATTGAGAAGATCTGTAGATGCAAGGGACAAGAAGGATATATTACTGGTATATTCTGCAGAGGCTGAAATAAATGAGAACATCAGTCCCTCCCGGTATCTCAGGGCAAAGGATGTTGTCAGGGTCAATGAGAGGGCGGAACATGAGGGAGAAGACAAGCTTGTACATGGCAGCAGGCAGATAAACAACAGGCCAATAATAATAGGCAGCGGACCGGCAGGATTGTTTGCCGGTTTAGTTTTGGCAGATTACGGATACAATCCGCTGATACTCGAGAGAGGCAGCGATGTGGATAAAAGGGCTGAAGCTGTAAATACATTTTTCAGGCAGGGTGTGTTGGATGAGGAATCCAATATACAGTTCGGCGAAGGAGGGGCAGGCACTTTTTCCGACGGAAAGCTTACCACCAGAATCAAGGATAGAAGAATAGGCAAGGTACTGAGTACCTTTGTGGAGGAGGGAGCTCCAAGAGAGATACTGTACCAGGCCAAACCCCATATAGGAACCGATATACTGAAAACGGTCATAAAAAATATGAGGAAAAGGATAGTAGAGCTGGGAGGGGAAGTAAGGTTTCTTTCCAAGGTTACCGATATTTTGGTGGAAGAAGGCCGGGCTAAGGCTGTAATAGTAAATGGGAAGGCCGTAATTGAATCCAATATAATAATAGCGGCTCTGGGACACAGCGCAAGAGACACATACGGCATGCTTCTTGAAAGAGGTGTGCGAATAATACCCAAGCCCTTCTCGATAGGTGTGAGGATAGAACATCTGCAAAGTATGATAGACGAGGCACAATACGGCAGCTTCGCAGGGCATCCGAGGCTTGGAGCGGCGGATTACCTGCTTACGGCCAGGAGCAGTTCAACCGGAAGGGCTGTCTACAGCTTCTGCATGTGCCCGGGGGGACAGGTAGCGGCTGCCGCATCGGAGCAAGGGATGCTAGTTACAAATGGTATGAGCGAGTATAAGAGGGACAGGAAGAATGCGAACAGCGCACTGGTGGTATCGGTATCTCCCGATGATTTTAAAAGCAGCCATCCTTTATCGGGAGTGGAATTTCAAAGAATATGGGAAGGAAAGGCATATAAGCTGGGAGGCGGGAACTTCCATGCACCGGTGCAAATGGCAGAGGATTTTCTTAAAGGAAAGGCTTCCCGGGCAATAGGCGGGGTCAAGCCCAGCTATGAGCCGGGAGTAAAGCCTTGTGACTTGCATATGTGTCTGCCTGAATATGTGACTCTTTCCATGAAGGAAGCTCTCATAGATTTTGACAGGAAGATAAAGGGTTTTGCATGCAGTGATTCGGTAATGACGGGAGTTGAGACAAGAACCTCCGCACCTGTAAGAATTGTAAGGAAGGAAAACATGGAGAGCGAATCTGTGGAAAACCTTTACCCTATAGGAGAGGGAGCTGGCTATGCGGGAGGAATTGTAAGTGCGGCAGTAGACGGAATAAAGGCAGCGGAAAGAATAATACAGGCATTTAAACCGATAAAATAGATAAACGTGAGGTATTGTATGAAAAAAGATATAGAGCTTATACTTAACTCTACTCATGACGCTATGATTGGTGTTGATACCGACGGCATAATAACACTTTTTAACAAAGCTGCAGAAAGGCTCACGGGAATAGAAGAAAAGGATGCAATGGGGAAATATGTGGCTGACGTAATAAAAGATACAAGGCTTCCATATATATTGAAAACAGGTGAGTCTGAGCTGAACCGTCAGCAGGATCTGGGGAATATAAAGATTATAACCAACAGGATGCCGGTGAAGGACAAAAAGGGAAGGATAATCGGGGCGGTTGCGGTGTTCAGGGATATTACAGAGATTATTAAGCTTGCGGAGGAGATAACGAACCTGAATGAAGTACACAGCTTGCTGGAGGCAATTATTAATGCCACACAGGATGCCATATCCGTTGTAGACCAGAATGGGCTTGGGGTAATGATAAATCCTGCCTATATCAAAATAACCGGACTGTCTGAAAAGGATGTCATAGGAAAGCCTGCTACTGTTGATATTGCAGAGGGAGAAAGCATTCATATGCAGGTACTCAAGACCAGAAAGCCCATAAAGGGTGCTTTAATGAAGGTGGGGCCTGCACGTAAGGAAGTACTGGTGAATGCTGCTCCTATAATTGTTGACGGAGAGCTGAGAGGCAGTGTTGGGGTTATTCATGACATATCGGAGATAACAAAGCTTTCCAACGAATTGAAAAATGCCAAGAATATAATAAGAAGCCTGGAGGCTAAATATACCTTTGAGGACATAATAGGAAGCGATCCGCTGCTTCTGTCTGCCATTGACAAAGCAAAGAAGGCCGCGGAGATTCCGATAACCGTTTTGCTCAGGGGAGAAAGCGGCACCGGCAAAGAGATATTTGCCCATGCCATACATAACGAAAGCGAAAGGAAGTTCAGAAAATTCATAAAGGTAAACTGCTCGGCTATTCCCGAAACTCTGTTGGAATCAGAGCTGTTCGGGTATGAAGAAGGAGCTTTTACCGGAGCGAAAAAAGGCGGAAAAAAGGGCTTTTTTGAGGAAGCCGCAGGGGGTACTATATTTCTTGATGAGATAGGGGAGATACCTCACAGCACCCAGACCAAGCTTCTTAGAGTGCTGCAGGAAAAGGAGATTGTAAGGGTAGGAGGCACAAAGTCGATAAGTATTGACGTAAGGATAATCGCAGCAACAAATGCGGATCTGGAGGGGGCCATTGAAAGCGGCAGGTTCAGGGCGGATCTTTATTACAGGCTGAATGTGCTGCCGATAACGATTCCGCCTTTAAGGCTGCGCAAAGGCGATATTTATGATTTATCAATTTTCTTCATAAAGAAGTTTAATCAACAATACGGGCGCAACGTTCGCGACATAACGCAGGAGGCCGTCAACAAGCTGAAGGAGTATAACTGGCCCGGTAACGTGAGAGAGCTGGATAACTTTATCGGCCGTGCAATTATCAATATGAAGGCAAGCGATACGGTGATACAGGAAAATCACTTGCCCAAGCTTGAAGGGTTTTCGGATACCGGGGACAATCCCGATGCCCGTATGGAAAGCCGGGGAAGTATATCCATGACCTTGGACAGTGTAGTGGAGAAAGCTGAAAAAGAGCATATAGCAAAGGTTATGAAGGAATGCGGCAATAATAAGACAAAAGCGGCAAAGCATTTGAACATATCTTTAAGAAGCCTGTATTACAAGCTTGAAAGGTACGGACTTGAGTGATATTAATGCAAATATTTGCAAAATGATTATTAATTTGCAAGTATTTGCATGCAATTTTGTTCAAATATTGGTTTTTTTCTGTAATAAATAGATAGTAAGCCTTAATGAATGAAATTTTTTCAAAAAAAAGTATAAGTATTACGAACATTTTTTAACCTGTCTATTGGTTAACATAAACTAAGCGACAGGTTTTTATATTTATTGACAGCTTTTGTGGCATGCTATTTGCATGAATATAACCTGAAAAGAAAAATAAGCAAGAATATATGTAAGGAGCGGTGAACCTGTGTCAAGAGAATACATATTAGCAATAAATCCCGGTTCCACTTCAACGAAGGTAGCAGTTTTCAAGGGCGAAGAGAATATACTTCAAAAAAATCTCAGCCACTCTGCGGAAGAAGTGTCCAAGTATGAGAAAATTACCGACCAGTATGAGTACAGACAAAAAATGATACTTGATTGGCTGAAGGAATCAGATATCAGCACAGGCAGCCTGGCAGCGGTGGTTGGAAGAGGCGGTTTGCTGAAACCGATGCCCGGCGGCACTTACATCGTTACCGATGCAATTATAAATGATCTGCGAAGTGCTGTTCAGGGTGAGCATGCATCAAACCTTGGGGCGATAATTGCCAAGGGTATAGCAGGCCCCGAAGGTATTCCCGCTTATATTGTCGATCCGGTAGCTACTGATGAGATGGACGATATTGCGCGGATTTCAGGAATGCCTGAACTTGAGAGACCGGCTCTGGGACATGCTTTGAATATAAAAGCCGTCGGCAGAAGAGCTGCAAAGGATATGGGCAAGGAATTCACCGACGTTGATTTTGTCATTGCACATCTTGGCGGAGGGATATCCGTTTCACCCGTCAGGAAAGGGAAGATAGTTGACGTAAACGGTGCTAACGATGCAGGCCCCTTCTCCCCGGAAAGGGCAGGAGGACTTCCTGTAGGTGATATAGTAAAAATGTGTTTTTCGGGAAAATTCACACAGGCAGAAATGAAAAGGAAGGTTGTAGGCAGTGCAGGACTCGTCGGATATTTGGGGACTAATGATGCAAGAGACGTAGTCAAAATGATTGAGACCGGGGACCAGAAGGCCGCCCTCATTTTTGATGCCATGGCATATCAGATTGCCAAGGAAATAGGTGCTATGGCCACGGTAATTAACGGGAAGCTTGATGCGATAATACTTACCGGCGGCCTTGCATATTCAGACCTGTTATGCAGGAATATAACCAGGAGAGTGGAATTTATAGGGCCTGTCCTGGTATATCCGGGAGAGGACGAAATGCAGGCATTGGCTGAAGGTGCTTTACGAGCACTCAAGGGTGTGGAGAAAGCAAAGATATATGAGGAAGAGGTGAAGTAAATGATAAGGACCTTTAAGGAGATTATTGAGTCTGCAAAGGCAAAAGGACCCAAAACAATTGCTGTTGCAGTAGCTCAGGATTCGGAGGTATTAAGTGCGGTAAATGCTGCAAAAAAACTTGGTATTGCAGAAGCCATACTTGTAGGCGACAGGGGAGAGATCATTAAAGCCTCTGAGGAATGCGGCATTGATATTGGCACATATGAAGTAATTGACATAAAGGATAAGAACGAGGCCAGCAGAAAAGCGGTTGAAATGGTTTCAGGCGGCAAGGCACACATTGTAATGAAGGGTATAGTTGATACGGCTATAGTGCTGAAAGCGGTTTTGGATGAAAACATAGGCCTTAGAACGGGCAATGTTCTTTCTCATGTTGCAGTGTTTGAAGTTCCGGGATATGACAGACTTTTCTATGTTACAGACCCGGCTATGATATTGGCTCCTAATTTGATTCAGAAGAAGCAGATAGTTGAAAATGTCGTACAGGTGGCCAACGCCTTGGGTAATGACAATCCCAAGGTTGCGGTACTTGCCGCTGTGGAGAAGGTAAATCCCAAAATGCAGGCTACCCTTGATGCGGCAGAACTGGTAAAAATGAATGAATCGGGAGAACTGAAGGGCTGCGTCGTCGGGGGCCCCTTCGCACTTGACAATGCAATATCCGTAGAGGCAGCCAGGCATAAAGGGATAACCCATCCCGTTGCAGGGCTGGCGGATGTTCTGCTGGTTCCTTTTATAGAAGTGGGGAATGTTTTGTACAAATCAATGGTATATTATGCGGGATCAAAGGTCGCCGGAGTATTGGTAGGAGCAAAGGCTCCTGTGGTAATGACTTCCCGTGCCGATTCGGACGAAGCCAAGCTGAATTCAATTGCCATAGCAGTACTTATGGCAGGAAAGTAGATACCAGATACGAGCAGCGGATGCATTGAATGCGTTCCGCAAATTTAGGAGGTTGTTTTAAAATGCAGGAATACAGGTTGCTGATCATTAATCCGGGTTCTACCTCAACGAAGATTGCTATTTTTGATAATGAGAAGCCTGTTCTGGAGGAGACTCTCCGACATTCCAACGAGGAGCTTGCCCCCTATGGAACAATTATTGAACAATATGAATTCAGAAAGAATGTCATACTTGATACATTGAATGCCAATGGAATAAATATTACAAAACTAAGCGCAGTTGTAGGAAGAGGCGGGCTCTTAAAACCCTTGGAAAGCGGTACCTACAGGGTAAACTCAAAAATGCTGGATGATTTGAGGCATAGGCCGATGGGACACCATGCATCAAACCTTGGTGCGATAATTGCACATGAAATTGCTTCCCAGCTTGGTATACCGGCATTTATAGTAGACCCGGTTGTGGTGGACGAAATGGATGAAATAGCAAGGATTTCAGGGATGCCGGAAATTGAGAGGATCAGTTTGCTGCATGCACTGAACCAGAAAGCCGTAGGCAGAAGGGCAGCTGCAGATCTTAACAGAAAGTATGAGGATTTGAATCTGATAATAGCCCATTTGGGAGGCGGAATATCAGTCGGCGCACACAGAAAAGGCAGAGTGGTGGATGTAAACAATGCTCTTGACGGTGAGGGCCCATTCTCTCCGGAAAGAGCCGGAGGCTTGCCCATCGGCGGTCTCATAAAACTCTGTTTCTCAGGTAAATATACATTGGATGAAATAAAGAAGAAAATCACAGGAAAAGGCGGACTTGTTGCATACCTTGGAACCAATGACGGCAGAGAAGTTGTAAGAATGATAGAAGGGGGAAACAAGAAAGCAGAGCTTGTGTACAGGGCAATGGCATATCAGGTGGCAAAGGAGATAGGTGCCTGCGCCGCAGTGCTTGAAGGAAAAGTAGATGCCGTCTGCCTGACAGGAGGCCTTGCCTACGATAAGCATCTTACCGGCTGGATAAAAGAAAGGGTAGAGTTCATTGGAGAGGTAAAGGTATATCCCGGCGAGGATGAAATGATAGCCCTTGCCGAGGGTGGACTCAGGGTACTGCGTGAGGAAGAAGCCGCAAGGGAATATAAATAGGCTGCATAGTCTGATAGGGATGATTAAATGTTTAATGATAGAAGAGTAAGGATAATCACAGGCCACTATGGAAGCGGAAAAACCGAGTTTGCTGTGAATTATGCATTTGCTCTTGCAGAAGCAGGGAAGAAGACTGCAATAGTTGATTTGGACATAGTGAATCCATACTTCCGGTCAAGGGAAAGAGAACCGCAGCTGGTTGAAAAGGGCATAAGGGTTATATCTTCTTCAGTAAAAGGCATATCCGGAGACTTGCCCGCCCTTTCACCGGAGATCTACTCCGTTTTGCAGGATACCTCTTATGAGGTTGTATTGGATGTCGGCGGAGACAAGGTCGGAGCCAGGGCTCTGGGAAGATACCACGAGTACTTTGACAAGGAGCCTTACGATATGTTTTTTGTGCTGAATGCCAATAGGCATCAGACCAGTACAGTGGATGGGGCAATAAGCTACTTAAGGTCAATTGAACACGGCTCCATGCAGAAGGTTACTGCACTGGTCAACAATACTCATCTCTGCGGCAATACCACTGTAGAGGATATAATGAAGGGCCAGAAGCTTTGCGAAGATGTATCCAAGGTTCTGGGGCTGCCCATCAAGTATGTGGTTGTTGAAAAGAAGTTCGTTGATGTGCTGCCGAAAGGACTCAGCGGTGATGTGTTGCCAATAAATATATATATGAAAAAGCCTTGGGAGGACTAATTATATCAACATTGTAGCTAACAAAACAAATTAGTAAGGAGGTTAAGTAATGGCTAAGGTGACTTTCGATGAAAACAGATGCAAGGGTTGTGAACTATGTACCACAGCATGTCCTGTCAAAATTGTTGTAATGGATAAGGATAGGATAAATGTTAAAGGTTATCATCCGGCAACAGTTAAGGAAATGGACAAATGCACGGGGTGTGCTTCATGTGCAAGAATGTGTCCTGATGTTGTAATAAAAGTAGAAAGATAAAAAGGGAGGTAGGAGCTTAATGGCTAAGGAATTATGGAAGGGCAGTGAGGCTATAGCTGAAGCGGCGATTAAAGCAGGCTGCAGATTTTTCTTCGGCTATCCCATTACACCACAGAATGAGATACCCGAATACATGGCTATGAAAATGCCGCAGGTTGACGGATGCTTCCTTCAGGCAGAGTCTGAAGTTGCTGCTATCAATATGGTTTACGGAGCTGCAGGTGCAGGGGCAAGGGTTATGACATCCTCATCCAGCCCGGGAATAAGCTTGAAGCAGGAAGGCATAACATATATTGCGGGGGCTGAACTGCCCTGTGTAATAGTAAATATAGTAAGAGGAGGCCCAGGGCTGGGCGGAATACAGCCGGCGCAGTCAGACTATTTCCAGGCTTGCAAGGGCGGTGGACATGGTGATTACAAATTGGTAGTGCTTGCACCTTCATCAGTTCAGGAAGCGGCTGATTTGGTCCAGGAGGCTTTTGAAATCGCCGATCAGTACAGGAATCCGGTAATGGTACTGGGCGATGGTATGATAGGACAGATGATGGAGCCTGTGGAATTCACAGAAGTAAAAAAGAGAAACCTGCCTGAAAAAACATGGGCTACAGTGGGTACCAAGGGCAAGAGAAAGCCTAATGTTATCAATTCTCTTTTTATAGATCCGGCTGAATGCGAAAAGCATAACTTCAAGCTGTTCGAAAAATACAAGGAAATAGAAAAGAATGAAGTAAAGGTAGAAACCTACAACTTGGAAGGTGCAGAAATTGTTTTTGCTGCATACGGAACAACTGCAAGAATAGTAAAGAATTCAATTGCTTCACTGGCAAAGGAAGGAATCAAAGCAGGGCTTATCAGGCCAATAACTCTATGGCCATTCCCAACCAAAGCCTTTGAAAAAGCAGCAGAACAGGCCGGCGTAAAAGCTTTCCTGACTGTGGAAATGAGCATGGGACAGATGGTTGAAGATGTAAAGCTCTCTGTAAACGGAAAGAAACCTGTATACTTCTATGGAAGAACCGGCGGTATGATTCCGACTCCCAAGGCTGTTGCCGAAGAAGCTAAGAAGATATTAGGGGGTGCAAAATAATGGCAGTAGTATTTGAAAAAACCAGGGGACTGACAGATAAGACTTTTACTTATTGTCCCGGATGCACTCATGGAATAATACACAGACTGGTTGCTGAGTCACTTGAAGAACTCGGGCTGCTCGATAATGCCATAGGTGTCGCTCCTGTAGGCTGCAGTGTTTTTGCTTATGATTTTTTCAACTGTGACATGCAGGAAGCAGCTCACGGAAGGGCTCCGGCCGCTGCAACAGGTATAAAGAGAGTAAACCCCGAGTCTGCAGTATTCACTTATCAGGGGGACGGGGATCTGGCATCAATAGGTACTGCTGAGATTGTCCATGCAGCCATGAGAGGCGAAAAGATAACCACAATATTTGTAAATAATGCCATATACGGTATGACAGGCGGACAGATGGCTCCTACAACTCTTGTAGGACAGAAGGCAACAACAGCTCCCTATGGAAGGGATGAAAACCATGCAGGTATGCCTTTAAGGGTAAGCGAAATGCTTGCAACTATTCCAAAGGCAGCATTTATAGAAAGAGTTTCAGTCCATGACGTAAAGCATATCAACCAGGCAAAGAAAGCTATAAAGAAGGCATTCCAGATACAGATGGAAGGCAAAGGCTTCACTCTTGTTGAAGTGCTGTCCACCTGCCCGACAAACTGGGGTAAAACTCCTATAGAAGCATTGAAGTGGCTCCAGGAGAATATGATACCATATTATCCCCTTGGAAATTTCAAAAATATTGAGGAGGTGTAATAATGGCACATGAAATTATAATGGCAGGCTTTGGCGGACAAGGCGTCATGGCTATGGGTAAAATACTTGTTGAGGCAGCCATGGAGGAAGGAAAGAATGTGTCATGGCTACCCTCATACGGTCCTGAAATGCGCGGAGGTACTGCAAACTGCAGCGTAATAATATCCGATGAGCCTATTGGAGCTCCGATAGTTACTGAAGCTACTGCAGCTATAGTAATGAACAGGCCTTCGCTGGATAAGTTTGAACAAGATGTAATCCCCGGGGGAACACTTTTTATTAATAGTTCCTTAATAGACAAAAAGGCTGCAAGAGATGATATAAAGGTTTATTACGTGCCTGCAAATGATATAGCTAATGAACTGGGAACAGACAAGGTTGCAAACATAGTAATGCTGGGAGCATATCTCCAGGCAACAGGTGCAGCATCCTTCGATTCAATAATGAATATCATCACACATATTTTCGCAGGCAAAAAAGCCAGCGTTATACCGCTGAATAAAGAAGCACTTTTAAGAGGGGCAGCTTGCATAAAATAATTTAATTAAATTCATCCCGAAAATAAAAAACCTCCATCTTCCATCCTCCTTTCGGGATGGATTTTTTCTTGTTATTGACTATTTCCGCATAATTGAATAAAATATATAATAAATATCAATGACGTATACCTGCGGTAAAGGTGTTAGGGCTGTTGCCAAGGGTGCATGGCAAGAGGCAAAGCCGAATAGAGTGGTAACGCGGTAACTCCGTCTCTTGATTGAGACGGGGTTTAATTTTCGATATTTTATATATAATAAAACTAATCGGAGGGATATACATGGATTTCAAAGCTGAAATTGCAAAAAAAATAAACGCATTAGTTGATATGGAATTTGAAAAGGTCATGGAGCTTATTGAGATTCCGCCCCAGACCAATATGGGGGATTATGCTTTTCCTTGTTTTCAGTTGGCAAGAGTAATGAAAAAGTCACCGAATATGATTGCTGCCGAGATTTCGGGGAAGGTGCAGGCTGACAGCATAGTTGAAAAGGCGGAAGCAGTAGGGGGATACGTGAACTTTTTCATTAATAAGAAGGAATACATAAAGCTTATTATACAAGAGGTTCTTGAGAAGGGAGAGAAATTCGGAAGCTCGGAGGAAGGTAAGGGTAAGAATGTAATAGTTGAATTCTCTTCTGTAAATGTAGCAAAGCCCTTCCATGTGGGCCACCTGTTCAATACAATACTTGGCAGCTCCCTTGAAAAGGTTTTCAGGCACTCAGGCTACAATACGATAAGAATAAACCATCTTGGCGACTGGGGAACCCAGTTTGGAAAGCTTATATCCGCATATAAGAGATGGATAAATGAAGAAGCCCTTGAGAAGGAACCCATAAGTGAGCTTTTCCGGATATATGTCAAATTCCATGAAGAGGCTGAAAAGGATCCGGCTCTTGAAGATGAGGCCAGGGCATACTTCAAAAAGCTTGAAGAAGGAGATCCCGAAGTAACCATGCTGTGGCAAAGGTTCAAGGATCTGAGCCTCAGGGAATTCAGCGAGATTTATGAGATGCTGAATGTGGAGTTTGATTCATATGCAGGCGAAAGCTTCTACAGTGACAAGATGGATGAGGTTGTCCAGATGCTTCGTGAAAAGAAACTGCTTAAGGACAGCAACGGAGCAAAAATAGTTGACCTGGAGCAGTTCAACATACCTCCGATAATGATACTTAAGTCTGACGGTGCCACAATTTATGCCACCAGGGATCTGGCTGCAGCCATATACAGGAAGAGGACCTACGATTTCTATAAGAATATTTATGTGGTGGGGGGAACACAGTCCCTGCATTTCAACCAGATTTTCAGCACCCTGGGGCTTATGGGCTTTGAGTGGTCCAAAGACTGCGTACACATAGGCCACGGCCTTGTAAAGTTTGCAGACAAGAAGCTTTCGACCCGGAAGGGCGACGTTGTTTTTGCAAAGGATGTAATGAATGAAGCTGTACATAAGACTATGGAAGTAATAGAGCATAAGAATCCGAACCTGGAGAACAAGAAAGAGGTTGCAAGGAAGGTCGGTATGGGAGCTCTTCTTTATACCTTCCTTAAGAATAACAGGGAAAAGGATGTTGTGTTTACCTGGGAAGATGCATTGAACTTTGACGGGGATTCCGGCCCCTATGTTCAGTATACCTATGTAAGAGGCAGGAGCATATTGCAAAAGGCGGGATATGTACCGGATACGGCGGACCTGAGCTATCTTTCCACAGAGGATGAATTCCAGCTGGTCAAGCTTCTGGGAGCCTTCAAGGATTCGGTAAAGGAAGCCGTGGAAAGGTATGAGCCCTTTGTAATTGTCCGCCATGTAACGGAGATAGCCAAGGCCTATAACAAATTTTACAACACGCATCCCATACTGAATGCTGATGAAAATGTCAAGAATGCAAGACTGCAGCTTACCAAAGCAGTAGGAACAGTGATTCAGACAGGCCTGAGTCTTGCAGGGATAGAAACACCCGAAAATATGTAATGGTTTGAACAAAATATATGAGTATGATAATATTACTATATCCAAAAAAATCATATCATCGGTGAAAATGACCTTCACTGATGAGAAAGGGGTCTTATAATGGGTCGCATGTTTGGAACCGACGGAGTTAGAGGAATTGCCAACAAAGAATTGAGTCCTGCTTTGGCGTTCAATCTTGGAAGAATAGGTGCATATGTATTGACTGAGGAAACCCACAAAAAACCCAGGATTGCCGTAGGGAAGGATACCAGAATCTCCGGTGACATGCTTGAAGCCGCTCTTATTGCGGGTATATGCTCAATGGGAGCAGAAGCAGTGTCCCTGGGAGTTTTGCCTACACCTGCAGTGGCATACCTTACGAGGCATATGGGCTTGGATGCGGGGGTCGTGATTTCGGCTTCACATAATCCCTTTGAATATAACGGAATTAAGTTTTTCAACGGTGAAGGATATAAGCTGTCGGATGAATTGGAGGACAGGATAGAAAGCCTTCTGCTGAATCCGGAAAACGGCATAGCATATCCAATAGGGGCGGAAATAGGCAAGAAGGTTGAGATAGATAACGCTGTACACGGGTATGTTGATTTTCTCAAAAAGACCATAGATGTCAACCTGAGAGGACTAAAGATAGCGGTTGATTGTGCAAACGGCGCATCATATATAGCGGCGCCTTCGGTACTTGCAGACCTTGGTGCTGAGATAGTGGTCATAAACAACAAGCCCGATGGAAGGAACATAAACGTAAAATGCGGCTCAACACACCCTGAAGGCCTGCAGAAGCTGGTTGTGGAATCCGGCGCCCATATAGGGCTGGCCTTTGACGGGGATGCTGACAGACTTATTGCAGTAGACAACAGAGGAAATATTGTTAACGGAGATCACATGCTAGCCATATTTGCCAGGCATTTAAAAGGAAAGGGCATGCTGAAGCAAGACACGGTAGTTGCTACTGTCATGAGCAACATGGGCCTTGACATAGCTATGAAGCGGGAAAAGTGCAATCTTGTAAAGACTAAGGTAGGGGACAGGTATGTTCTTGAAGAGATGGTTTCAATGGGTTACACTATTGGCGGCGAGCAGTCCGGACATATAATATTCCTTGATCATAATACTACCGGAGATGGGCTTTTGACAGCCCTGCAGCTGCTGGCCGTTGTGAAGGAAACGGGCAAGAAGCTGTCCGACCTTGCTTCCATTATGAAAGAACTGCCCCAGGTGCTGGTAAACGCAAAGGTGAAGAATGAGAATAAGGATAAGTATATGAAGGATGAAGCCATCGCTGAAATGATAACAGGCCTGGAGAAAAAGCTCAAGGGCAGGGGAAGAGTGCTTATAAGGCCTTCCGGCACCGAGCCCTTGATTCGTGTTATGCTGGAGGGGGCAAACGAGGCGGAAATAAAGGAAGATGCTGAGGCTCTGGCTAAGCTTATAGAGGAAAAATTGAATTAAGTGCCAGGCATAAAATTTATCCGCTTACAATATTTGAGAGGGGATTTTATATATGTGCGGTATTGTCGGTTATATAGGAGAAAAAAACGCAGTGCCCATTTTGATGGAAGGGCTGCATAAGCTTGAATACAGGGGTTATGATTCTGCCGGAGTGGCAGTATATACGAAGGAAAGCATAGAGGTAAGGAAATATAAAGGCAGGCTCTCTGTACTTGAAGAGCATCTGAAGAAGGAGACCTTGGACGGATGCCTGGGGATAGGGCATACAAGATGGGCTACCCATGGCGAGCCTTCCGATATGAATTCGCATCCCCATACCAATTGTTCCGGTGATATTGCAGTAGTTCACAACGGTATAATTGAGAATTACATGAGCATTAAGAGCATGCTTATAGAGAAGGGGTATACATTCAGGTCAGAGACTGACACAGAGGTGCTGGCGCACTATGTGGATTACTTCTATAAAGATGACCTGCTTGAGGCAGTAACGAAGGTTCTTGAAAAAATTAGGGGGTCCTATGCTTTTGCCGTGATAAGCAGAAGGGAGCCTGACAAAATAATATGCGTAAGAAAGGAAAACCCCCTGATAGTAGGAATAGGGGTCGGTGAAAACTTCATTGCCTCAGACATACCTGCAATACTGAACCATACAAGAAGGATATATCTGCTGAATGAGAATGAGCTGGCAGTGATAGAAAAGGACAGGATCAGCTTCTTTGATGAAAGCGGCAAGGAGGTTGGCAAGGAAGTATTCGAAGTGAATTGGGATGTTACTGCAGCTGAAAAAGGCGGTTTTGAGCACTTTATGATAAAGGAGATACATGAGCAGCCCAAAGCCGTGAAGGATACCATGACCTCAAGAGTACTGCCGGATTCCGCCGGTATAAAGCTGGATGACATAAAGCTTACAAAGGAAGAACTGCAGAATTTTAACAAAATTTATATGGTTGCCTGCGGAACAGCTTATCATGCATGCATGGTGGGCAAATACGTAATAGAAAAGCTGGCAAGAATTCCTGTGGAAGTGGAAATAGCCTCGGAATTCAGATACAGGGATCCCATAGTGGATGAAAAAACCCTGACGATAATAGTGAGCCAGTCGGGAGAAACCCTGGACACTCTGGCAGCTTTGAAGGAAGCCAGGAAAAAAGGCTCCAGAATACTCAGCATAGTCAATGTCGTAGGAAGCTCAATAGCCAGGGAATCCCATGACGTGTTATATACATGGGCAGGGCCCGAGATTGCGGTTGCATCTACAAAAGCATACACAACCCAGCTTATAGCAATCTATATAATCGCACTGTATATGGCTAAGCTGAAGGGTACCCTGAAGGATGAGGAAATTGAACCAATAAAGGATGAAATGATAAGGCTTCCCGAACTTGTTGAGGAAACCCTCAAATATAAATCAACCATCCAGAAATTCGCGACCCATAATTCCAACGCCAGAGACATATTCTACCTGGGCCGGGGAATAGATTATGCCGTAGCCCTTGAAGGCTCCCTGAAGCTCAAGGAGATATCCTATATACACTCTGAGGCTTATGCAGCCGGAGAACTGAAGCATGGCACCATAGCCCTTATAGAGAAGGGCACGATAGTTATGGCAGTCCTCACCCAGGATGAACTGTACGAGAAGATGGTGAGCAACGTAAAAGAGGTAAAGGCGCGAGGGGCCTTCGTATTCGCCATAACAAAGGAAGGCAATACAGAGGTTGAGAAGGTGGCGGACTACACCCTCTATATTCCCAAAGTTTCCGACATACTGGCTCCGGTAGTGGCGGTAATGCCCTTGCAGCTCTTAGCTTACTACATGGCGGTGGAAAAAGGCTGCGATGTGGATAAACCCAGGAACCTGGCGAAGAGCGTTACTGTGGAGTAAAACTGAGAATTAAGTCGAATATGTATAATTCAAATAAACTCCACTCCATGATAATAAAGTTCGCTCTATAAAAATAAAGTTCGTTCCAAAATCCCGTAGTAGATGCAGGAAAAATCCTGAACGGCTGCGGGATTTACGCTTACAGAGGGAAGGGTTAAGGTGTAAGGAATAAGGCTAAATGCATTGATTTTAAAGGGATTGAGGAAAGTATTGATTATAGTATTGAGAGAAATATTGATACCAGGATTGATAAAAAGATTAGAAAAAGAACATGGGAAAATGCAACCTTCTCCCTTTTTCCTTTCAACATATCCCTATTTGGAACCAACTTTATTTTAAAAATTACTACAAGAAATAAGGAATAAATGTAATTAAATGGGATAAAAATATGAGATTTTAGAGCGGACCTTATTATATGGAAGGGATTAGGAGAATAGGGTTAAGGCGAGAAGGGATAAGGGTTTGAGGGTGTGGGGGATGGAGCGGAGATTATTTTAAATATACATAGTTAGGGGCAAGGATTTTTAGGGATAAGGAATAAAGAAGATGTTATAGAAATAATAAAGTTGACTCTGTGATAATAAAGTTGTTCCATAAATAAAATAAAGTTGTTCCTAAAATAAATTTTCATGTTATCGGGGGATTTAGGGTACTTTACGGAAACGGAAACTCTGAACTATGTAACCAATAAAGCCAAGGGAACTTAGGGTATGCTAAAAATTTCACCCATACTTTTTTATATAAGAATAAAAAAAGAATATATAAAATACAAGGGAAAAGAGGAGATAGAAAAGTATATGTTCTTACAGGTTATGGTGTAAAATAAAGGTATGTGGTACATGTTTGCAGGATATTCATTACATGTAAAGGGGTCTATCAATGGAAGTCAATGAGAAAATTCATATTGAGGAATATAATCCTGAATGGGTTAGACAGTATGAATATGAAAAAGAAAAACTATACAGTGCTCTTGGTAATACGGTTTTGGGTATTGAACATATAGGAAGCACATCTATTCCTGAAATTTGGGCAAAACCGATAGTTGATATTATGATAGGTGTAAAGTCTTTGCCCCTGGAGAAATCTCAGATTTGTAAAGTCATAGAATTAGGCTACGAATATCTTGGTGAAGCAGGAGTAAGTGGAAGGATTTATTTTCGAAAGAGATTTCCCAAGGCATATAATGTCCATATTACCCAATTCGGGAACTTGATTTGGAACAATAATATTCTCCTACGTGACTTTTTGTGCAGTAATAAAGATGAAGCAATGAGATATTCAGAGTTGAAAAAGATTATAATATCCGAAGGTGTGAACAATTTGTTAGAATACTCAGAGCGTAAGGCAGATTTTATTAATGAAATCCTCAAAAAGGCTAATGAATGGTATAATAAAAATAACTAATAGTTTGTACGTGCTTTTTATTGCGTAACAGTATTATAGTGCGAAATGTCATTGATTTCTTAGTTTGTCCACGGATTGCTCACGATTTTTGCCGTAAGTTGCTCCCTTGTTTTGCCGCATAAAACCGAGATGTGTGCCATGACTTGCGCCATGGCATATCCTATGGTAATTCACCGGCAATAACTGTCCTGATCATGTGATCATCGATTAGTTTCTTGGCTCGCTGTGCTGCGTACATTAGTGCATGTGTCGCCAGTTTGTTTATGGCCCTAGCAGCTCCAGCAGAGTACTTGTATATCTCATCGACAGCCTTGTCGGTG
>Ga0208695_1001593_pt1 | contig 18495 bp, 16 predicted proteins | sample AD_UKC111_MetaG_FD_184449 | JGI IMG/M metagenome (GOLD analysis project Ga0208695, IMG submission 184449) | Active sludge microbial communities of municipal wastewater-treating anaerobic digesters from Hong Kong - AD_UKC111_MetaG (SPAdes)... | ecosystem: Engineered > Bioreactor > Anaerobic >...
AGCAGATATTGTTGGTGCATCACGTACGGTTTGAAGACGGGAGCTGCGGGTTTTCTTCTCATTCCTCCATTGAATCATGGTTCTTTAAAAAAGGGAAGGGCTGCCCGTTTACTTTTTGGACAGCCCCTGATTAAGCACTGTAAAGATAAGCGGTCTCACTCCGTCGGAACCAGGTACTTGTATTCCAGCGGCGCGTCAAACGCATACTCCCCGCGGTAGCGCTCGGGCAGCAGCTCGGCGATCTTGTACATGATCTCATCGGCCACGGCTTCGCGCACCTCGCGCGAGAGGCTTGCCCCCTCGGCGGTGAGTTTGAAGGGCTGGCCCACCTCGATGTTCACCGGCGTGCGGCGCAGGCGTTTGAGGTTGCTCCAGAATCCTTCGTGCCCCCACAGCGCCACCGGGATGATCGGCGCGCCGCTGCGCGCGGCGATTACCGCAACGCCCGGTTTGGCTTTGAGCAGTTGGCCGGTCTTGCTGCGCGTGCCTTCAGGGGCCACCGCCAGCAGCTTGCCGTTCTGGAGCGCTTCCTGCGCCCGGTTAAACGCTTCGCGGTCCACCAGGCCGCGGTCAATGGGGATGATTTCCCACAGGTTGAACAGGAAGTAAAACAGCGGGTTCTTCCAGCTTTCGCGCTTGGCGATGCCGGTGACGGCCGGGTTATCCAGCCAGGACACCATGACGGGCGATTCAAGAAAATTGATGTGATTGGCGACCACGATAGCCGGCCCCTGCCCGGGGATGCGCTCAAGCTGGCGCGCATCCACCCGGCAGACTGCCGAAAAGACCGCCCGGATGATTGCATTGACTGCGTGATAGCCAGGTTTCATAGGATCTGAGTGCAATTTTACTGATATGGCTGGCGGATGTCCAGCCGTTTGCAGGGTTCAAGCGGTCTGCCAGCCGTTGGGGTGCGTCAGCACGTCCAGCGCGTCCGGCAATATTTCGATGGTGAGCAATTCGCCCTGGGTGCAGATGGTTTCGCCGTCGGCGTGCGCCGGGATGCGGCCCTCAACGGCGCGCACGGTGATTCTGGTTGAGCGCCGCAGGCTGACGGCGGGGTCGTTGAATTGCTTGCCGCTGATGAAGGTGGCTGCCAGCGGCAGAATGCGCAGCTGGTGGACTTCGCCCGCCAGGCACAGGTCAAAGACGCGGTCGGAGGGGTCGCCATCGGGTGCCATCATGAACGCGCCGCCCATGCGCCGCCCGTTCATCACCGAAACCATCAGGAAGGGCTGGCGCAGGACGCCGTCGTCGAGCGTGATTTCATAGACGGGCGCCTTGGCGTACTTGAAGATGGTGCGCACCACCGCCACCAGGTAGGAAGCGCCGCCGTGCAGCCATTTGATTTTAGCAGCCTCGAAGCCCACCACGGTATCGAAGCCCAGCCCCACACCGTTGCCGAAGTAGCGCCCCTCGGGGTAGTCACCGCCGGTGACGCGGCCAATGTCAATGCGGCGGCGCTGCCCGCCGGTGAGCGTGTTGCAGGCTGCGGTCAGCTCGTGCGGGATGCCCATGCCGAAGGCGAAATCATTGCCGCGGCCCACCGGCAGCACGCCCAGTGCGGGGCGTTTGCGCCCGTTGAGCGCCGGGTTCATCAGCCCGTTGATGGCCTCGTTGACCGTGCCGTCGCCGCCGGCCACCACCACCAGGTCGCAGCCGGCTTCCACCGCCTGCTCGCCCAGGTGTTGCGCGTGGCCCACGCCTTCGGTGAGCGTCAGGTTATTCTCAAAACCGCGCTCATCCAGCAGCGCCTGAACTTTGGGGAGCAGCTTGCCGGCGCTGCCCTTGCCGGCTGTCGGGTTGTAGACGAGCATGGGTTTCATTGTCACGGTTTACCCCTTAAGAATTAATCTTACTCAATAAAACACGGCAGCCCGCCGGGCGGTGCGCGGCGCGCAGGAGATGGATTTTTGGTTAAGCGGCGCGAGAATACATCTGAGTATACCTGAAAAAGCCTGAGACATAAAAGCCACGACGGGGCGCGGCGTGGCTGGGTTTGTGAGTTATCCGTTGCGGTCTGGGAGAGTGGATCAGGCTGATACAATCAGGAGTCTGGCCGCAAAAGATTATTGATGAGTAAAAGATAAGCGTCTTCCAAAGTCGGCTGGACAGAGCGTGCGAGCGGGGTAGATTGTCCGAGGAATCGCGTTTCCGTACCATCTTCCTTCTGGCATGAAGAAACAAGCTGCTCTGTTTTCTTCGGTCCGATATCACATGCAAAAATAATCGGAATTTCTTGTAATAATGTGACAGTCCTAAAAAAATAGCTTTTTGGAGAGAATAATCTCCCCAAAAAGCCTTATCGATTGAATGATCTGTTTCCGAGTCTCCTTTAACTTCGCTTGCTTTGGTGATAATTCAAGACCAACCCGAACTGCATTCACTTTTTCCATCCACTAACGATCTGCTTTTTTTCGCCTGTCCGAGGTCGCTAGAATCGCTGTGATTGCTCCAATGTAAGGAATCAGCAGGATGACCAGGACCCAGATTGCACGAGCGGAATCGGATAAATCTCGATAGCGGATGATCCAATAGATTGAAACAATGGTTGCCAGGAGCCAGGTGATGAGCAAAAAGGGGTAGTTGAATAGACCTATCATTTTTCTCTCGAGTAGAGTTGCTTGTTATTGGCAATATGTGCCAGATGTCGTAACAATCAATTTTGAAACAACGTATTGGGAATAGATCTCTTCTACCAATGTTGTTCTCAAAGTACCACTTGCTTGAACATAACCTGCAGAAAAGGTAGTTCCCAAACCTGGATAAGCGAATTGACTCAAATTTTCCCATTGATGCATGGCAGCTGCGTATGTGCCCGACATGTCCATTAGGTAAAAAGTCGCAGGAGCCACGGAATTCCACGAATTCCAATAAGTAACGGACGCTCTGTTAACTAATTTTCCAACGACTCCAAATAATGGTCTGGATAATGTAACGCCACAGGTTTGCCAGGTGCTCCAATAGCCAGTTGTTATCACTGCTTCGCTTACTCTCTGACCTTGCGACGTTACCCGATTAACAGGAGTTAATTCGTTGGATATAGTGATATAGAGATCCGTATCTCTTAGTAGGTATGTTACTTTGTTCCCAGGCGCTACAAGAATAGGACGATCATCTAAATCATCAATGATGATCGCATCTCTCATTTCTTTTTCACTTGGTCCTGCTTGTTCTGGAGATGGTCCTTCAGCCATTACTTGATAATTTGGAATTCCAACCAAGATAAGCATAATAGTTATGATGGATCCCCAAATACGATATTTATTAGCTGTTTTTATATACATATTGATCTCCTGTATTGTTCAAGATATCATCGGTAGTGAATGGGGGTGCGACGAGAAAAATACGCAATACATGCAATGATCACAAAAACACATCTGTAAACGTTGGTGTAACATCTTTTCTGTAAATTGCTGAACCTTAACAAAAGTGGTGAGTCAGAAGTATCCTTCAAGTTGCGAGACAAGAAGGGAGAACGAAATGACTCACCAAACAGATTATACCTTTGCACGAGACCTGGCGGAAAAAGGACTTGAAGCAGTTCCAGAGTTGTTTCGTGTTCTGATCAACAACGCGATGCAGGCAGAAAGAGCGAGATACCTGCAAGCAGAGGAATACGAATGGACAGAGGATCGCATTGGCCACGCCAACGGGTACAAACCCAAGACTGTGCGGACCCGGATCGGTGAGATCACCTTTGCTGTACCCCAAGTCAGAGAGGGTGGCTTTTATCCATCCGCTCTCGAAAAGGGGATGCGCAGTGAAAGAGCCCTGATGTGTGCCCTGGCCGAGATGTACATTCAAGGAGTCTCCACCCGCAAGGTAAAAGCGATCACCGAGGAACTCTGCGGTGTGGAGATCTCTGCCGAACAGGTCAGCCGGGCGACCGCACAACTGGATGGTGTGCTGCAGCAATGGCGGGAACGGCCACTGGGAGAGATCACTTATCTCTACGTGGATGCAGTCTACGAGAAGGTACGAGAGGCAGGCCAGGTACGTGATGCAGCTGTTTTGGTGGCTTCAGGCATCACTCCAGAGGGTGAAAGGCAGATCTTAGGGGTTTCTGCCTCTCTCAGTGAGCATGAAGCCCACTGGAGAGACTTCCTGAAGAGCCTGAGAGAGCGCGGATTGTCTGGAGTAAAGCTTGTGATCAGTGATGACCATGAAGGTCTTGGAGCAGCCAGGAGAGCTGTGTTGGGAAGCGTGCCTTGGCAGCGATGCCAGTTCCACCTGCAGCAAAATGCGGGAGCCTATGTACCCAAACAGGCCATGCGCGCCGAAGTGGCAGCAGACATCAGAGCCATGTTCAATGCACCAGACCGAAAAGCCGCGGACCAATTTCTGCAAGCTGCCATCCAGAAATATGCTCTCTCAGCTCCACGCTTATCTGCCTGGATGGAGGAGAACCTGGCTGAAGGATTTACGGTCTTTGACTTTCCGTTGGAACACCGGCGCACGATACGCACAACCAACAGTTTGGAACGGATCAACAAAGAGATCCGCAGACGAACCAGGGTGGTGGGAGTTTTTCCAAACGAGATCTCGTGTCTCAGGTTGATCTCCGCCTTGCGCATGGAGATCAGTGAGGAGTGGCAGATCGGAAAACATTATTGTGCTGGCAAGTCATTCGAATGTTAAAGAGCTATGGATATTTCTGATGTCACTTTTACAGAAAAAGGGTTGCGTAATCCTGTAAACAACAACTTTTACAATTATATATAATTATTAATATATTACAATAACTTAACTGGAGAATTTTTTTATTTTTAAGATTGATGACTGCTAATTTTGTTTCTATGGTCCATCAGCGGTAACTCTAAATTTTGAGGCGAACACCGCTGGTGTGGCGCTCATTGCGCCGACCAATGTTCTTCTCAATGGTGCGCAGCATGAGCAGATCGTTTGGCGTTGCAACGATCAGGTGAAGCCGATATGGTGTATACCTCCTGTGCGTCCAGCGTGGTGAACGTAAGCTTCTGACAAGATGATCTGGATGAAAAGTAATTGATGCCGCTGCCGCATGCTGAAAGGGATAGACCAGACGGGCGTTTCGCAATAAAAAACCCACGCCCCAGGGAGCGTGGGTTGGTGGTTATCTTTCCAAAAACGGTTACGACCGGCGCGTGGGTCCGGCTGCCGGGCGGCCTGCCTGGGCAGGTTGGCGGCGCGGGGCGGGTGAGGCCTGGCGCAGCGGCAGCGGTTCGCGCTGATCGAAGGGTTCGGCGTGCGCGTTGCTTTGCGCCGCGTCGAAACCAGCCAACTGGCGGCGTTCGATGCGCCGGCCGATGTTTTTCTCGATGGTGCGCAGCATGGGCAGGTCGTCATTGGTCACCAGCGACAGCGCGGTGCCGACGTTGTACATGCGCCCGGTGCGGCCGATGCGGTGAGTGTAGGCTTCGGGGGTGTCGGGCATGTCGAAGTTGATCACATGCGAGATGTGCGTCACGTCGATGCCGCGCGCGGCGATGTCGGTGGCGACCATCACCTTGACGCGCCCGGAGCGGAAGCTGTCCATGGCGGCCTGGCGCGCGTTTTGCGACAGGTTGCCCTGCAGCGAGGTGGCGGCCAGCCCGGCCTTGCTCAGTTGAATCGAGAGCCGCTTGGCGCGGTGCTTGGTGCGGGTGAAGACCAGCACCTTCTCACCCTTGGCCTGGGGCAGCAGCTTCAGCAGCATATCCACCTTTTGTTCCTGCTCCACGGCATAAATGGCGTGCTGCACGGTATCCAGCGGACGCTCGGCATCGATCTCGACCGTGGTCGGGTTGTGCAGCGTCTCCATGGCCAGCTTGCGGATTTCGGGCGGCATGGTGGCCGAGAAGAGCATGGTCTGGCGCGAAGCCGGCAGCGCCGCCAGGATGCGGCGGATGGCGGGCAGAAAGCCCATGTCGAACATGTGGTCGGCCTCGTCCAGCACGGCCATTTCGATGCCGCGCAGGTCGACGTGGCGCTGGCTCATCAGGTCCAGCAGGCGGCCGGGGCAGGCCACCAGGATTTCGGCGCCGGCCTGCAAGCCCTGGATCTGCGGTCCAGCGGAAACGCCGCCGTACAGCGTGACAGAGCGCAGCCCGGTTTGTTTGCCCAACACCTTGAACACCCCGTGAATCTGTTCAGCAAGCTCGCGGGTGGGGGCAACAATCAGCGCGCGCGGTTTGCGGCGCGGTCCTTTCGTCAGGCGCTGCAGGATGGGCAGCGCGAAGGCGGCCGTCTTGCCGGTGCCGGTCTGCGCCAACCCCAGCAGGTCGCGCCCGGCCATCAGCGCCGGGATAGATTGTTCCTGGATGGGCGTCGGGGTGACGTAGCCAGCCGCCGAAATACCCGCCATGATCTGCGGGTGAAAGTTAAATTGTTCGAAATTCAAAATGTTTTCCTTCAAAAATCAACGAGCCATGCGGCCCGATGGTAAATTTCAAATCGTAAAGGGATCGCAATAATCGATTTACAAATTGTTGACAGGAAGTATAACACAGATGAGCGTGATTCGTTATGCGTGATGCGGTATTCGGTAAGGGCGAGGGAGGAAAAGTAGATTCAGATTGATCTGTACCAGGGTGCCTCGCCCGCTGATGTGATTGGGCGAGGCTCAATGATCCAGGAAAGAGCGCAATGACTCCTCTCGCCTTGCCCTTACCAGACCACCTGGAATGCGTTGCCAGGTGATTCTTCGAGCCGATTGCCTGTATAATTAATCCATCCCCCCAAAAAACAACAGGAGATTCCCCATGACTCCCAGGCACACTTTTTCTGGCGTTTACACGGCTCTGGCCACGCCTTTGAAAAACGGCCGCGCTGACCTGGACCGGCTGCAAAGGCACATCCGCGTGCTGGCAAAGGACGGCGTTGACGGGCTGCTGGTGAACGGCACCACCGGCGAAGGCCAATCGTTTGACCTGGCCGAGCGCGCCGAGATGATCGCTGCCTGCCGCGAAGCCGCGCCGGAGCTGAAGATCATGGCTGGCACCGGCTGCGCCGCGCTGACCGATACCATCCGCGCCACGCAGCAGGCCTTCGAGCGCGGCGCCGACTGCGTGCTGATCGTGCCGCCTTTTTTCTTCCGCACGGTCTCGACCGACGGTTTGTTTGAATATTTCAAGCGCGTTTACGCTGAGGCGGTGCCCGCCGGGCGCAAGGCGCTGCTTTACCACATCCCGCAGGTCAGCGGCGTGCCGGTCAGCTTTGAGCTGCTCGATCGGCTGCAGGACGAAGTTGGCGACCGCCTGGGCGGTGTGAAGGACTCCTCCGGCGACCTGACCAACCTGGTGAGCATGTGCGACCGCTACCCGCACATGGACATCTTCTCCGGGTTCGACGATTACCTGCTGGACGACCTGGAGCACGGAGGCGCGGGCTGCATCACGGCCGAATCCAACATCCTGGCGGTGCCTGCCAAGCAACTGGAGAAGACCTTCTTCGCCGGCGGCGACGCCCGCCCGCTCAAGAAACTGCTCACCGAGGCACTGGTTTTCCTGCCCTACGCCTCCTATCCGTCCGCCATCAAGGGGCTGCTGGCGGCGCGCTATCACGATGACGGTTGGCTGGAGGTGCGCCCGCCGCTTGAACCGCTGGGCCGCGCTGACCAGGAGAAGATGGTGGCGCAGTTGACCGCGCTGGGCGTGATGCCGGGATAGGACCTATCCCCAACCCCTTTCCCGCTTCGGGAAGGGGGCTAGGGGGTCAGGTTGCCAACGATGCGCTGGCGTGCGTTTTCGATGTGCGCCAGCATGGCGTCGCGCACGGCGGCGGGGTCGCGCAGGCGCAGCGCTGCCAGGACGGTGTGATGCTCGCTTTGCGAAGCGCTGGCCGCGCCGGCGCGCTGCCAGGCGGCCAGATTGAAGCGCATGGCCACGCGGTGCAGGCGCAGCAGGTAATCGCGCAGGTAGGGGTTGCCGGTCGCTTCGGCCAGCAGCGCGTGAAATTGATAGTCCAGTTCAGCCAGGGCGGCGAAGTCGTGCTGCGCATCGGAGGCCTGCAGGCGTTCGACCAGCCCCGCCAGCTCGTTGAGCTGCGCTTCATTCATGCGGCGGCAGGCCAGCGAGGCGGCTGGCCCGGCGACCATGGCCAGGGCATCCATCACATCTACAAAGTCGAACACGCTCAGCGGCGTGACCGTCACGCCCTGGCGCGGGGTGTGCTGCAGCAGCGACTGTTCAAGGAGGCGCTGGACGGCTTCGCGCAGCGGGGTGCGCCCCCAGCCGTAGCGCTTCATCAGGTCTGCTTCGCTCAGCGGCGCGCCGGGCTCCAGTTCGAGTGTGAGGATCAGGCGGCGCAGTTCGCTTTCCACGCGGTCGGATTCACGGTTGTGGGTCATGGGGAGTCCTTAAGAGGGATAACCACAGAGACACAGAGGACACGGAGAAGAAAGAAGGATAAGAGTGGAGATGAGAAAAGAATATCTCCATATCTCAATCTTCTCTTGATCTTCTCGGACGAATAAATCTCTCTGTGATCTCTGTGTCTCTGTGGTTCATTCCTTCTTATTAAATCATAATTACATCCTTGTTTCAATATCCAAGTTGTATATTCTTCGGATATTTCGTTGTATAATAGCGTTATGACCGCTGGCATGCTGTTCGACATCCGCCGTTACGCCATCCACGACGGCCCGGGCATCCGCACCACCGTGTTCTTCAAGGGCTGCCCGCTGCGCTGCGCCTGGTGCCACAACCCGGAGAGCCAGTCGCCCGCGCAGGAGCTGATGCTGCGCCCCAACCGCTGTGTTTCCTGCGGCGCGTGCGCCGGGGTTTGCCCGCAGATGGCTATCCAGCCGGTAAACGGCCGCTATGCGACCGACCGGGCCGCCTGCACGGTCTGCGGCGCGTGCGCGGATGCCTGTTATGCGGATGCCCGCCAGATCGTTGGGCGCGAGTACAGCGTGGAGGAGGTCGCAGCGGTCATCGAGCGCGACCGCGCCTTTTTCAACCAGTCCAACGGCGGCGTGACCTTCTCGGGCGGCGAGCCGCTGATGCAGCCGGACTTTTTGCTGGCGCTGCTGCAGGCCTGCAAGCGCGCCGGGCTGCACACCGCGCTGGATACCTGCGGCTGCGCCGCCTGGGAGCAGATTGAGCGTGTTATTCCATACGTGGATCTGTTTCTCTACGATCTCAAGCTGATGGACGACACCGGCCACCGCTTCTACACCGGCATCTCGAACCGCCGCATCCTCGACAACCTGCACCGGTTGAGCGCGCGCGGTGCGCCGATCTGGCTGCGGATGCCGCTGATTCCGGGCGTCAACGATGCGGAAGCCGACCTGCGCGCTGCTGCCGAGTTTGCCGCGCGCCTGCCCAACCCTGCGCCGCTGCACGTATTGCCCTATCACAATTCCGCCGGGGCCAAGTACGCCGGTCTCGGGCTGCCCTACCGTCTGCCAGCCGCGCCCGCGCCCACCCAGGCGCAGCTGCAGGCCGCTGCCGAGCTGTTCCGTTCCTACGGTTTGAATGTGACCCTGGGAGGTTGACCCATGCCGATGACCGAACGCGTTGCCCGCCTGCGCCGCCAATCGCTGGATGCGCGCCCGACGCTCTCTGCCGAGCGCGCCGAACTGCTGACCGATTTCTACCTGCAGCCGCACGGCCTGCTTTCTGCCCCGATGCTGCGCGCGCTTTCGTTTGAATATTTAATGGCGCATAAAACCATCTACATTGGCGAAGGCGAGCTGATCGTTGGCGAGAAGGGCCCCCAACCCAAGGCCGCGCCCACTTACCCTGAGCTGTGCTGCCACACCCTGGAAGATCTTGAAGTCCTGGATTCGCGCCCAAAAACCTCTTTCGCCGTCAGCCCTGAAGTCAAGCGGCTGTACGCTGAAAAGATCATTCCTTTCTGGCGCGGCCGGTCAATGCGCGAGCGCCTGTTTGCCGAGATGACGCCCGAGTGGATCGCCGCCTACGAGGCCGGCATTTTCACCGAGTTCATGGAGCAGCGCGCCCCCGGTCACACCGTGCTGGACGACAAAATTTACCGCCTGGGCATGCTGGACTTTCAGGCGGCCGTTGATGAAAGCCTGGCAAAGCTGGATTTTCTCAACGATCCGCTCGCCTTTGCCAAACAGGAGGAGCTGCGCGCCATGCGCATTGCCGCCGGCGCGCTGATCACCTTTGCCGAACGCCACGCCGCGCTGGCCCGCCAGCGGGCCGCCGCCGAGCCCGACCCGGTCCGCCGGGCCGAGCTGGAGCAGATCGCCGAGGTGTGCTCGTGGGTGCCCGCGCACGCCCCGCGCACCTTCCGCGAAGCGCTGCAATATTACTGGTTCGTTCACCTGGGCGTGACCAGCGAACTGAACACCTGGGACGCCTTCTGCCCCGGCCACCTTGACCAGCACCTGACGCCTTTCTACCGCCGCGAGCTGGCCGCGGGCACGCTCACCCGCGAGGCCGCCGAGGAATTGCTGGGGTGCTTCTGGATTAAGTTTAACAACCAGCCCGCGCCGCCCAAAGTGGGCGTCACCGCCGAGGAGAGCGGCACCTACACCGACTTTGCCCAGATCAACACCGGCGGGCTGCTGGCCGACGGCTCGGACGGAGTCAGCGAGGTGACCTATTTGATCCTGGATGTGATCGAAGAGATGCGCCTGCTGCAGCCCTCCTCGTCCATCCAGGTCAGCACGCAAAACCCGGATGAATTCATCCGCCGCGCCGCGCGCATCATCCGCACCGGCTTCGGGCAGCCCTCGGTGTTCAACAGCGACCTGATCGTTGAAGAACTGACCCGCCAGGGCAAGTCGCTGGCGGATGCGCGCTGCGGCGGTTCGAGCGGCTGCGTGGAGGTGGGCGCGTTTGGCAAAGAAGCCTACATCCTGACCGGTTACTTCAACCTGCCCAAGATCTTTGAATTGACCCTCAACAACGGCCGCGACCCCCGCACGGGTGCGCAGCTCGGCCCGCAAACCGGCGACCCGCGCACCTTTGCCAGCTTTGACGCATTGTTCGCAGCCTTTGAACGCCAGTTGCAGCACTTTGTCGACATCAAAGTGCGCGGCAACAACGTCATCGAGCGGCTGTACGCCGCCTTTATGCCCTGCCCGTTCCTCTCGCTGCTGATTGACGACTGCATCGCCCGCGGGTTGGACTATCACAACGGCGGCGCGCGCTACAACAGCTCTTACATTCAGGGCGTGGGCATTGGCTCGCTCACCGATATGCTCAGCGCGGTCAAATATCACGTTTATGAGCAGCGCAGCCTGACGATGGACGACCTGCTGGCCGCGCTGCGTGAAAACTTCGCCGACGAGCGCATCCGCCTGCTGCTGGCCAACCGCACCCCCCGCTTTGGCAACGATGACGAGCGCGCCGATGCGCTGACGGTGCGCATCTTTGAGGCCTACTTCAACGCGGTGGACGGACGGCACAACACGCGCGGCGGCGAATATCACATCAACCTGCTGCCCACCACCGTGCACGTCTACTTCGGTTCAGTCACCGGCGCCACCCCCGACGGCCGCCGCGCCGGGCAGCCGCTTTCGGAGGGCGTTTCGCCCGTCCAGGGCGCCGACCGCTGCGGCCCCACGGCCGTGCTGCGCTCGGTAGCCAGGATGGACCACGCCCGCACCGGCGGCACGCTGCTCAACCAGAAGTTCACCCCGCAGCTGCTGGCCGATGAGGCCGGGCTGAACGGGCTGGTGCAGCTCATCCGCGCCTACTTTGCCATGCGCGGGCATCACATCCAGTTTAACGTGGTGGATGCCGAAACGCTGCGCGCTGCCCAGCGCGACCCGCAGTCGCACCGCGACCTGATTGTGCGCGTGGCCGGCTATTCGGATTACTTCTGCGACCTGAGCGAGACGCTGCAGAACGAGATCATCGCGCGGACGGAGCAGGTTAGCTTTTAGCCATTAGCTGTCAGCCCTGGAAGGGTTAGCGGTTAGCCAATCGCGGCCCGGATGCCCTGCTGAGCGCAGCGGGACATGCGCCAGCGAACACCTTATTTTGTGATTCTCTTTGTAGTAACGCGCCGGTTGTTTCTGGATGGGGTCGGTCTCCTGACCGGCCTCGCTGCTTGTTTCCCGGTTCCCTGACCTTAGCACCCATTGCGCTTCTGAGCGAAATCTGTGTTGATCTTTGTTCTTTTCTTTGCGATCTTTCTTCTTTGCGGTAAAATTCCCGCTCTCCCCAATTTTCGGATAAAATGACTCCCATCCAATCCCAAGCATTCAAATGAGGAATCACGCGCATGGCGAATCTTACTGTGCAGGCGTTCGGCAAGGCATTCACCAATCCCGTCATCCCGGCGGCCGGCCCCAACGTGGGTTCGGGCCGGCTGGTGGCGCTTTCGGCCGAGGGCGGCGCGGGCGGGCTGCTCACCAAGACGATTTCGCGGATCGCTGCGCCGGTGCCGCACCCCAACATGGCGCGCTTTGGCAAGGATAACCTGCTCAACACCGAGTTGTGGAGCGAACTGCCGCCCGAAGCCTGGTTTGAGCATGAATACGGCCTGTCGCTGGATGCCGCCCGGCAGCACGGTTTGCCCATCATCGCCAGCGCCGGTTACACCCGCGACGACCTGGCCGAACTCGGCCCGCGCCTGCAGGCCATCGGCATGGATATGATCGAGTTCTCCTTCCACTACCTCGACCCGCAGCAGCTTGTTGACACCGCCGCCGCGCTGCGCGAGGCAGTTTCCATTCCCATCATTGCCAAGCTCAGCCTGCACTCCGGCGACCTGGGCGAGGTGGCCGCGCTGCTGGAGCCCTACGTGGACGGTTTCACCTGCATCAATAGCCTGGGGCCGGGGCTGATCATTGACCCCGAAAGCGTGACCTCGCCAATGGGCTCGAAGTTCGGCTACGGCTGGATGTCCGGCCCGGCGATCAAACCGCTGGCGCTGCGCTCGGTGTTCGAGGTGGCGCGCGCCACTGACAAGCCGGTCATCGGCGTGGGCGGCGTGACCACCGGCGAGGACGTGATTGAATTCATGATGGCGGGCGCATCCCTGGTGGGCGTTTGCACCGCCGCCATCCTCAAAGGCCCCGGCGTGTACGGCAAAATCGCCGCCGAAGCCGGGCAGTGGCTGGATGCGCACGGCTACAGCTCAATTGACGAGGTGCGCGGGCTGTACCTGGAGAAATACCGCGCCGGGCAGCGCGTGGTCACCGGGCTGGAAAGCGCAGCGCGCGTGGACCCGGACCGCTGCAAGAAGTGCGGGCAGTGCGAGCGCGTCTGCCTGTACGAGGCCATGCATGCCCCGGCCAAACAAACTGCCTGGGTGGAAGAGGAACACTGCGCCGCCTGCGGCCTGTGCATCTCGGTGTGCCAGTTCGATGCGATTGAGCTGGTGGGGCGGGGGTGAGCCGCCTTTGAGGGCACCGCTAAGCTGATTCGGGCAACGGCGATTTGATCCTTGCCGCCGTGCCCCTGCTGCTACCGCAGTTGCGTTGGCCGAGATTGCGGGTGATTTTGGCTGCGGGCATTGCCGGGAAATGAAACCCTGTTCGTGCAGCGCAGCATATTCTGTTGCAACCCCTGCAGCGCCGGCTCGCCCCGGAAGAGCACCTTCTGCCCCGGCCCCTCTTCGCGGCCTTCCTTTCTTCGCGGTGAACCTCATTTGCCCCCGCGAGGACTGATTCACGCTCCCCTAACCCGCCGCCTTTCATGGGATAATAAAGCTGCATTTACGAAAGGAGCCTGACCCATGGAACCCAGGAAATATTCGCAAATTGATATCCACGTGCCGGCGCACCGCAACAGTATGCTGGAGAAAGTGCTGGCCGTGATTAATGAGGATGTTGAAATTAAAACCCTGTGGCGCGTCAACAATATCAATGCGATCGACCGGCTGGGCATGACCGATCACGGCCCGGTGCACTTCCAGATCGTCGCCAACATCGCCCTGCGCCTGGCGCGCATCCTCGAAAAACGCCAGGTGATGATGTCGGTCACGCGCAATTACGACCTCTCGACCCACTACGCCGAACTGATCATTCTGCTGGCCAGCCTGTTTCACGACCTGGGCATGTCCATCAGCCGCGAGGGGCATGAAGAGTACAGCCTGTTCCTGGCCAACAGCATCCTGCACCGCATCCTCGATTTCCTGCCGGTCGAGGAACGGACGATCGTCATCTCCGAGACGCTGCACGCCATCATCGCGCACCGCAGCGGCGGCACGCCCTACACTATCGAGGCCGGCATCGTGCGGGTGGCGGATGCCATGGATATGAGCCAGGGGCGCTCGCGCATCCCCTACGAGGCCGGCAAAATGGACATCCACTCCGTTTCAGCCGCGGCAATCGATAAGGTGGAGATCCTCGAGGGAACCGAAAAACCGATCCAGATTGATATCTGGATGAACAACAATGCCGGCATTTTCCAGGTAGACGAGCTGCTGCGCCGCAAGCTGGTGGGTTCGGGCATCGAAAAATACGTTATCGTCAGCGCTTACCTTGTCGAAGGGGAAGAGAAGCGCCTGATCAAGGAATTTCAAACATCTTAAGGGCCCATTGCACAGGTTCTTGGTCGCTTCAAAGGTAAAACAACCATGCTGACCATCGAGGTGTTATTTTTTGACGGCTGCCCCTCCTGGAAAACCGGCCTGGCCAACCTGGAAACCGCGCTCGACGAACTGGGCGCGCCGGCAAAAGTCCGGCTGGTTCAGGTGGAAGATCCTGAGCTGGCGCAGCGCGAACGCTTTCTCGGCTCGCCGTCCTTTCGTGTCAATGGCGCGGATTTGTGGCCTGAAGAGCGCAGTCAGTATGCCTTGAGCTGCCGGGTGTATGCTGCGCCGGAGGGTTTGCTGGGTTACCCAACCGTTGAGATGCTGAAGGAAAAGCTGCGGCCGCTGCTTTTGTAACCGCTTCATCAGGCAGCGTGCTGCAGTATAATGGGTTCAAAACAACACAAAGCGGATTTCTTGGATGAAACGATGTACAGAATGCGGCAGGCTGACCGATAACGGCGACAAGCGCTGCCCCAGGTGCGGCTCCCCTTTTCCTTATAATATCTGGAATTCCATCTTTTCCGAAACCAGGATCCTGGTGTTCCTGCTGCTCCTCGGTCTGATCGCCTGGCGGGTATATGAAGCGCAGCCCCTGCTGCCGCCCGACCCGGACGTTTGCTCGCGGACGAGCTACAACCGCTTCAAGAAGATCGTCGTCCACGCGCACACCGAGGTCACCGATATCCTCGCTGAGAACTATATCTCGTCCAGCCACCTGAGTGAGATCGTCCAGCTCAAGCGCGATGCCGAGGCGCTGCCCGTGCCTGCCTGCCTGGAGCCGGCCAAAGCGGATTTCGTCAATTACCTCGACTCGCTCTATTACACCGCTGTGATGTCTGCCTGGGACGGCTACGAATACGCGGCGCTGTACGCGGAAACCGCCGCAAATTATTTGCAGTCGCTCAACGCGAAAATGGATGCGGTGAAAGCTTGCCTGCCGAATTGCCCGTGAAAGGGCCGGGTATCCAGTCTGGGCACGGCAAGACCGCGGCTCAATCGTGTTGACTCTTCCCATCGCCGTGCCCCGACCACCGTGCCTGCCTTCAAAATTCCCCTGATTTCTTTGGTACAATACTCCCCATGATGTACCGAAAGAAACCCTTCTTTAAACGTCCCTTGGGCCGCGCGCTGCTGATCCTGGCGGGGTTGGCTGTGCTGGGCCTGCTGCTTTACCAGGTGCCTTTTTTTCACGATCGGTTGAGCTGGCGGCTGGAATATGCCGTCGTTTATGCCCGCAGCATCCTCGACCCGGCCGGCAACCTGCCGACGCCGAAGCCGACTGCTGAGCCAACCGCGCTGGCCAGTGCCGCGCCCACCAACACGCCGCAGGCGCAGCCCACCGCCGCCCCCACCGAAGCGCCCACGCCGGCCCCCACGGCAGCACCCACCGCCACGCCGCTCCCGCTGCCCGATCAGGTCATTTTGCCTGCGCCCCGGCATGAAATGGAAGACCTGAACGCCTGCGGCCCGGCCACCCTGGCGATGGCACTGCGTTTCTGGGGCTGGGAAGGCGACCAGTCCACCATCTCCAAAGAGATCAAGCCGATCCGCGCCGACCGCAACGTCAACGTGGAGGAGCTGAAATACTACGTGGACAACTTTGTTCCGGGATTGAGTGCCGAGTTTCGCGTGGGCGGCGACCTGGAGCTGCTGCGCCGCTTCCTGGCCGACGGCATTCCGGTGATGATCGAAGAATCCTTCATGCTGGATAAAAACTTCCGCGTTGGCGATGACCGCTGGGCGGGTCACTACCTGCTGGTGACCGGTTACGACAATAAAGCCAGGCAATTCATCGCCCAGGATTCTGAGCGCGGCCCCAATCGCTACATTGCCTATGAGACGCTGGAAAAAGACTGGCAGTCTTTCAACCATGTCTATATCCTGATCTACCCGCCTGACAAACAAAACAACGTGCTCAACCTGCTTGGCCCGCACATCGACTACGACTACAACCGCCAGTACGCGCTGGACCAGGCCCGCGCTGCGACGGTCAGCGACCCGACCAACGCCTATGCCTGGTTCAACCTGGGCACCAACCTGATGTATTTTGGTAAGTACGAAGAATCGGCCGCGGCCTACGACCGCGCGCGCGAGCTGGGGCTGCCGCAGCGCATGCTGCGCTACCAGTTCGGCCCGTTCATCACATACTGGAACCTGGGGCGGATTGACGATCTGTCGGCGCTGGCAGATTATGCTCTGGAAATTACTGCAAATTCCGAAGAGGCGCTGCTGTGGAAGGGCTGGGCGCTGTACCGGCAGGGCAAACGTGAGGAAGCCGTCGCTTCCTTCCAGGCGGCGCTGGACGCGCACCCCAACTACGGCGATGCGCTCTACGCCATCAACTATGTCTACAACAATTAAACCCTATGAGCAAACGTATTCTGATTGCCATCGCTGTTCTGATCGTTTCGGCCTGCCTGGTGTTGAGTCTGCTGGCCGCGGCCGGTGTGATCGCCTTCCTGCGCATCGATTCGGCGCGCACCGAGGTGCAAACCCAACCTCAGCCCACGGCTGAGCTTGCGCCCGCCCCCACCGCAGTGCCCGGGCAGACCGCCCAACCGGCCGATCCGTCCGCGCCGGCGGAGGGCGGCGAAATCCCCGCGGACGTGCTGCGCGAGATGCAGCAGATTGAGGAGCAGACCGAGGAACACCGCGGCCTGACCTTCAGCGGAGAGCTAAAGCGCAGCCTGCTGACGCCCGATCAACTGCGCCAGCGCGTGATGGACGACTTCCTGGAGGAGTACACCCCCGAGGACATGGATCACGACCAGCAGGTGCTGAGCATCTTCGGCCTGCTGCCGCGCGATTATGACATCAAGACGCTCTACACCGACCTGTACAGCGAGCAGATTGCCGGTTTTTATGACGATGAAACCAATGAGATGGTGGTGGTGCAGGGAACGGGTTTTGACGGCCCCGAGCGCGCCACCTACGCGCACGAATACACCCACGCGCTGCAGGATGAAGCCTACGATTTGACCAACGGCCTGAAGACTGACGAGGAAACCTGCCGCAAAGACAGCGAGTACTGCGCGGCAGTCCAGTCATTGATCGAGGGCGATGCCACGCTCAGCGAGCAGCTCTGGCTGCTCTATTCGGCCAGCGCCGAAGACCGCAGCCAGCTCGATGAGTTCTACAGCACCTACGAATCGCCGGTCTACGACAGCGCGCCGGAGTTCCTGCAGCAGGATTTCACCTTCCCGTATGATAAGGGCGTCTATTTTGTGCTCGAGTTCTATCAGAAGGGCGGCTATGCGGCCGTGGACAGGCTCTACCAGAATCCGCCGGTTTCCACCGAGCAGATTCTGCACCCCGAGCGCTATCCGGATGATAAGCCGGTGAAGATCGAGCTGCCCGACTACAGCGCGGCGCTGGGCGCGGACTGGGAGGAAATCGACCGCAACACCGTGGGCGAGTGGTACACCTACCTGATCCTGGCATACGGCGACCGGCCCGAAACCCGCCTGGATGAGGACGACGCGCTGCGCGCCTCCGAAGGGTGGGGTGGCGACAGCTATGTGGTCTATTCGGGTCCGCAGCCGGAGGAAACCGCGCTGGTGTACGTTTCGCAGTGGGACAGCAAAGCGGACGCCCGCGATTTCTGGCTGAGTTTTCAGCAGTACGCGCGCCTGCGCTGGGGTAACCCTGACGCCAGCACCGAGGATGCACTCTCGTGGGCATCCACGCCCGATGGGGCGGTGCTGCTGCGGCGCAACGCTGACGGGCAGGTGCTGTGGGTGATCGCGCCAGACGCGGCTGCGGTGAACCAGTTGAGCGCCCAGACGCCGGGTTTTGGGCAATAATCGCAATTCGTGAGGGCACGGCTAAGCCGGTTTCGTCAACGTTGATTTAATCCTTGCTGCCGTGCCCTCCTCGAAATCGTTCCAGCCAGGGCACGGCTAAGCCGCTTTTGATGGTGTGAATTCGGTCCTTGCCGCCGTGCCCCTTGTATGATCAAGAAGTAGTACGATCAGGATTAGTGGATGAGGACACGGCAGATCGATTGCCCCAAGGTTAAAGAAAACCGATCGGTAGCGTGGATCGTCGTGTCCTTCCAACAATAGCCCGAAC
>Ga0208695_1001594_pt1 | contig 18495 bp, 13 predicted proteins | sample AD_UKC111_MetaG_FD_184449 | JGI IMG/M metagenome (GOLD analysis project Ga0208695, IMG submission 184449) | Active sludge microbial communities of municipal wastewater-treating anaerobic digesters from Hong Kong - AD_UKC111_MetaG (SPAdes)... | ecosystem: Engineered > Bioreactor > Anaerobic >...
TAAGGTAAGTGAATTTTTCGACATGAGCAAACTCTGGGGAACTTATTGTTCCTCAGAGCGTTATAAATAATAATAAATAATTTGCTACGGATTTATGGTGTATTTGGATGCGTCGCTGGAACCTGCCTATTATTGTATTTCAAATATCTCAATTTCTTTATTGAGCAGTTCGCTAATCTGTTCGGATTGTTTGGGCTGAATACCAATTTCAGTTCGTTCAATATCATTTTGCCAATAGGCATCAGCTTCTTTACATTCAAGTTGATTAGTTATGTGGTGGAAATACATCGAGGGACAATAGAACCGACTGAGGACTTCGTCACTTTCGCTACATATATAGCGTTTTTCCCAACGATCATGTCGGGACCAATCGACAAACCGGGGGCTTTTATTCCGCAACTTACAGTGGCAAGAAAGGTAAATTCAGACTTCGTGCGTGAGGGACTGAAAAGGGTGCTGTGGGGAATGTTTCTGAAAATGTGCATAGCGGATAAGGTTTCACCGTATACAGATAGCGTGTTTAATAACTATTATCATCATAATGCGACAACAATCATCGTTGCCGCTATTTTATATTCTTTTCAGATTTACACCGATTTCTGTGGATATTCCGAAATGGCTATCGGCACAGGACAGATTCTCGGAATACGTGTGACCGAGAATTTCAATCGACCTTTGTTCTCATCAAATGTTGGTGATTTTTGGAGACGCTGGCACATGTCGTTGATGTCTTGGCTCAAAGATTATATTTACATTCCGCTGGGAGGTAGCAGATGTTCTAACTTGAAAATATTCAGAAACACGATGGCTACGTTTCTTGTCAGCGGTTTATGGCATGGGGCCAACTGGACTTTTATCTGGTGGGGCGGTTACCATGGCGTGTTGGTGTTCATCTATAGGTATTTGAAAAAGATAACGACCAAGTTCGGATTCGGCAATTCTTATATCTATAAGTATTTGAGTATCTTGTTAGTGTTTGTGCTTTGTACGGTTGGGTGGATTATGTTCCGGGTAAGCAGCGTGGAACAATTTTTCGATATCTTCACACAGATGGCTCATGGCTTTGGTGGCCTGTTCTTTAGTTGGGCTTTGACGGCAGTGCTGCCGATATGTATTTTGCTCTTCAAAGAGGTGAAAGACGAAGAGGGGCTGAATATTCATTTTCTACATTCCAATCGCCCGTGGGTTGAGGCTGTTTCCGTTTCTCTGTTGATCGTGTATGTCATCTATACAGGCGAACTGAATGGCGCACAGTTTATTTACTTCCAATTCTGATACGACGATGAAAAAGATATATTTTGTTTTATTGATATTCGTAATCGTCATATTATGTGACATACTTATCGGTGCCGTATCAAAAAAATTGATTATGGATGTGCCTGATGTAGGAGTCAATCAGACCAATGCGGCACAGGCTCTTTTCCGTAGGAAAGCGGATATATTGATTCTTGGTGCTTCGAGGGCCAACCATAGCTACAATTGCAAACTGATCGAGGACAGTTTGGGGCTGAGCGCATACAATGCAGGGCGTGATGGTCAGAATATGGTTTATGCGGCGATGGTGTTTTATGCATATTTAGAGAGATATACTCCTAAAATCGTCATTTTGGATGTTTCGTTTTCTCAGGTATCGGGTGACTGGAATTCCCATCTGAACGAGATGAATTGCTTTTATGGCATGTCAATGCCTGTTGATGAAATTATTGATCATATCTCTTCTTTTGCTGACAGATTGAAGTTGCATTCAAATCTTTACAGATATAATAACACATGGCAATGGCTATTGCAGGCGCATCTTGCTAAAAGTCAAGCTGACTTAGATGGTTTCAGACCTATGCCTGTAAATGAAAGCACCAATTTCAAATCGGTGATTAAAAATGATAAGTTTATTGCAGACACCTTAAATGTGGGTTATTTCAATAGAATTGTAAAGACGTGTAAGGAGAAAAATATCAAATTGATCTTGAGCTATACACCATCGTTGATGATAGATAAAGGGAATTTTCAACTGTGGTTGAAAAATTTTGCCAAAACGCATTGTTTGATGCTTATGGATTATGCGGATGATTCAAGGTTTACTAATCATCCTGAACTTTTCTATGACATGACGCATCTGAATAGTAATGGGGCAGATTTGTTTACAAAAGATTTCCTTGAAAAAATTTTCAAAAAATAAGTTCCATTTTAGTTTTATGGATACTTTTCACGGCAACAGACTAATGTATTGAAGGGGGTGATGATTCTCTTCATGTTATTCTATCATCTGTTTAATCGAATTTTAAATATAGATTTATGTGAAAATTTGGTGTTCATCGGTGGTCAACCATTTGCTTATTTTATAAGTTTTTGCATGAACCCTGTTTCGTTCATCATTTTCTTGAGCGGCTATGGTTTGTATGTCTCATATTGTAACGGTAGAAGAAATAATATAAAAAGGAATGTAAAGCTGTATGCTCAGTATTGGATAACACTTAGCCTATTTGTAACATTGGGGGCTTTCGTCATTGGTACGAATAGTTATCCTGGCGGTATTGATGAAGTATGGAATAATATAACTGGATGGGATACATCTTATAACCGTGAAGCTTGGTTCCTGTTCCCGTATTTGCTGCTTTCCCTTTCATCGCCTTTTTGGTTTAGGTTGATGGATAAGATGAAACCATTAATATTTATCGTGATAATACTGTCTTTATATCTTGTGAATAAGTATTGGGGGCATATTTATCATCTTGAAACATGTGGATATGTTTCCATCCTTCAGATTTATCGCTATTTTTCGCTGCTGTTGCCATTTAGTATTGGCATGATGACAGCTAGATATTTCAAATATAGCGAGTTTAAGGAACGTACACAATCAAGGGCTGCACAGATTTTGCTGATATTGTCATTGCTCGCGTTGATGTTTGCATATTCGTATATTCAAGATTATCGTATAGGTGATATTTATACTTTGATATTTATCTTACTATTTGTCCTGATCAATCGCCCTGCATGGTTAGATAAGTTTCTGTTGGAAATGGGGAAACGGTCGACGAGCATGTGGCTCATCCATACATATTTCTGTTATTACCTGTTCCATGATTTCATTTACGGATTTAAGTATCCTTTGGTCATATTTGCTGTACTTGTAGGCATCACATATTTGTCGGCTATCGTCATCGACTGGATAAATGGGAAAGTGCAAATGGCGTTACGGTTGAAATAGTATGGATATTAAAATAGAATATTTATCCACATAAAGATTTTGGAATTTTATCATAAAACGGCCCCGAAGAATTGGTTAACAATTTTTCGGGGTCATTTCGTTTTATGTCCATTCGTAGAAATAGGATTTCTATATTTGAAAGAATAGAATCGATATATCTAATGCTTACTGAGAAATAAGGTAAGCATTAGATAAACTACATGTAGAAATTCTATATATAAACGACAACATAGTTGTAGTTTTATAAGACCAGAGTTATTACCATTGAGCCTCTTCTGTTGTAGTTATAATACCACCTTTATAAAGTGAATTGATATCATCACCTGGTTTCTATTTGTGTGGCAGCAGTTCAGCAAGTTCTTCGTGTGTCGCCTTCTCCATATAAGGCATACTGGCTATGACATCATTCAAATAATCACGAGGATTGATATCGTGATTGCGGCATGTAGCTAGAAGTGAACAAATGTCAGTCATATTCTCGGCTGCCCCATGATTTCCGCGGAAGAGATAGCTTCTTCTTCCGAGCGTGACGGGCCTGATTTCATTCTCGGCAAGATTGTTGTCGAGCTTTATTCTTTCGTCGTACAGATACTGCATCATATTCCAAATGCTGGCGGACAACATCTCTCAATAGAGAAATTTGTGATCAACTGCACATGGGACGCAGTGTACTTGCGATAGACAAAAAAGCCGCCCGTGAACATCATCTGTCTTATGTGGATGTAGGTCAAAGACCTGCGAGTGTATCAGCAAATGTGCATCCGTCACCTATACGATGATTAAAAACATCCTTCAGAAGAATCTGGATATGGCGGAAACAGCAGTGCCTGTCACAAATACCCCGCCCAATGATTATGTCAGAGGTGTGGAAGCGTTCAACCAAATTTTTAAAGCAGAATAAAATGAACAACACGAAACAGTCACCCAGCTTAAAGAGTTGACGCTTAGGGCTATTTCGTCTTTCCTTGAGAGCATAATGGACTTGCCAGCGCAGTCATGTCCGACACTGGAACTTGCCATCGCCAAGATGGTGGAAGCAGAGAATATGGACAGAAGGGACAGAAAAACAGAGGCGTATCTCAAAATAAGTAAACTGAGATAGAATGTTTTGATTGAGGATATTGTCTGTGGCGTAGACCGCAATTGCACAAAAGAAGATTTGGCAGTGCTTGTGGATTGTTCCTTTATCCGTAGGCATGAGAATCTCTTTGTACAGGGGGAATGCTGATGTGGAAAGTCTTTCTTTACCTGCGCATTAGGAAGGCTGGCATGCTTGCTCGGGGCACTTTAGCTGGTGCAATTATGGATCGCTTAGTATCAAATGCAAATAAAATCGAATTAAAAGGAGAATCTATGCGTCAGGAAAAGAAAAAATAGTATCTTTGCAATCAACAATGCAGAACTGAAACCTTGGTACTGATACTGCACTATCGTCGGCCAACCATCTAATAATATACGAAGACAAATATTGTCATTAAATATAACAAATAGGAATATGGAAACATTAGAATCAAGACACATAGGCATTTACAATGTGTTACAACTACAGAAATTTGATGCTAATCAAATTTGGCAGAAACTCAATATAGGGGGTGGCGTCGCATTAGAGACGCGGCTTTATGAAGGAAAAGATGTTCTAGTCGTGACATGTTGTGATGGTGGTAATAAAAAAGTATTAGGTATCTTAGACATCGATGGGAAACTTGAAGTTGTGAGGACTCTAATAAAATATGGTCATGATGCATTTGATTCTAGTATCTGGCAAAAATCAGAATCATATAATTGTGAAGTCCATCTATCTATCAATATCGGAGTTAAGGATAATAGAACTAGTAAATAATTAAAAGAAAATCCAGTTACACCCCAATAAATTCTCTTTGTTTTTTTGTATTTACAGAAAAAAAGCGTATTTTTGCAACATGGAATATAGCGAAGGTTTACTTTCAGATTTAGAAGGGCTACTGAAAGAATATAGTCCTTCTGGTTCTGAAGAGTCGATTTTGGAGTATGTAAAGGCTGCAATAGTAGATTGTGTTGATGAAGTGCAAATTGACGCAATAGGCAATTTAGTGGCTCATAAAAAAGCATCTAAAGAAGGCGGAAAGAAAGTCATGATTTCCGCCCACGCGGATGAAATCGGATTCCTGATACACTATATTGATGACAATGGATTCCTCTATTTTAGAGAAATCGGAGGAATAGATACAAATCTATTGCCAGGTCTTCGTTTTGATATAATAACGCCTAATGGAATAGTTAAAGGTGTTATCGCAACGCTTCCTATTCATTTGCAGGATAGAGAGGCAAAGCCGAAAGATCTCAACAGCTCGGATCTATGCATAGATATTGGAGCAAAAGACAAAAAATCGGCTTTAGAAAGAGTGTCTATAGGTGATTATGCCACGTTTGAATACTCTTTTGTTAAGTCAGGTACTATAGTATATTCCAAGTCACTTGATAACAAGGTCGGCATCGCAGCTTTGATGGGTATAATCAAAGGACTGAATAATAAGGACCTCAATGATGATATCTTTTTCGTGGCGTCTGTGCAAGAAGAACTCGGCGCACGAGGTGCAAAGTCTGCCACATTTAATATACAGCCTGATTGTGGAATCGCTATCGATGTTACTCATGCAACGGATTATCCTGGTCTTCCGCAAACTAAGTTTGGTGATATTAGGCTAGGAAATGGCGCGGTTCTGGCGAAGGGTCCAAATATCAATAAGAAACTTTTTGGGACATTATCGGAAATAGCTAAAGACAACAATATTGATTTACAAGTGGAAGCCCTTTCTGGAGCTACAGGTACGGATGTTAATCCAATGCAGATTGAAGGTGGTGGTGTCAAAACTGCACTTGTAAGTATTCCATGCCGATATATGCATACTCCTAATGAGGCTGTTGATATAAGAGATGTACAGAACACAATAGATTTAATATATAATTCATTAATATTCAAAAGCTTTTAATATGAAGAAAATTAAATTTGCATGGGTAGAGCGTGATGTTGAAAATACAGAGCGAATTGGCGTGATGTATTGTTTCAAACGTTGCGACGTGAACCAAAATTAGTTCATCTACCAAAGTGACTATGGCGATTACCTTAAAGTTTCTTTAAGGTAATCTATGTAGTCTATAAATAGTTTATAAATAATGAAGAGAGAGGTTACACTTACAGAAGATACTAGATTATTCTTCCCTAAGGATTTAATTGTTAAAAAAGTATCTGATGTCTATCTGGTATATGCGATAGAAACTGCCAATTGGTTAGTCTTGGAATCAGAATTACAAATACGTTTGCTGGAAGAATTAAGAAGTGGACGTACTATTGGTGAAGTAATATCGATTGCAGATGAGAATAATTCCACAAAGGACTCTATGCAATTGTTATCATCGATTTTGGCCAGAGGATTTGCTTCTAAAGAATGTGTGCCTTCTCCAATGACTCTTGATAGGTTTAATCATCTTTATATCTATATGACGAATGCCTGCAATCTGAGATGTGTACATTGTTTCATGAATTCTGGGATTCGTATGAAAGATGAACTTTTGACAGATGAAATAAAAAAACTCCTTCATGATTTCAAGGAAAACTCTGGAGATGCAATCACATTCACAGGCGGAGAACCGACAGTACGAGCAGATTTCACAGAATTATTAAAATATGCGCATGATTTAGGCCTTTCCTCTACAATATTAACTAATGGAACTTTGTGGACACAATCTCTTATTGACGAAGTGTCTCCTTATATTAATGAAGTTCAGGTTAGTCTTGATGGCATTGATGAAGATACTAATTCTAAAATTAGAGGTAATGGGCATTTTGATGAAACTTTACAGAATATCGTTACATTCGCAAAACATGGCGTACAAACATCTGTTGCCACAACACTGACCTTCAATAATCTCAGCTCTCATACCAAATATGACTTTAAAGCATTAGTTGACAAAACTGCAAAAGTTACACAAGGACAAGTGCTATTTCGGCTCAGTAAGAAAATACTTCAAGGTCGCGGGATCCATTATTCTGATGAAGACAACAAGCGTTTCTATCAGCAAATATGTGAAATAGAAGATTTCGTATATCCGCAAGCACGATTGAATAACTTTATAGAAGGACATACGCCCAATCTCATTTCTACAAATTGTGGATATGGTGGCCTTTCCATTTCTGCAAATGGTGATGTGTATGTATGCAACCGCATATCGGAAGTGGAAAAAATAGGTAACGTGAGAAATGATGATATGAAAGAACTGCTAAATGAAGGGAAAAGACTATTCGAACTCACGTCTGTAGCGAATGTAGAACCATGTGGAAACTGTTATCTCCGAAATATTTGTGGGGGCGGTTGCCGAATCGATGATTTCAATTTTAAAGGTAAGCATAAAGAATTTAGCGGCAAGTTGAAACAGATAAGATGTAATGAAGAGTTCAGAGATTCTCTAGAGAAACTTATGGTGGATAGTTTCGTTCATCATTATAAATTCTGACTTTTATGGATTATCGTGTTGTAGTTATCTATGAAACCAAAGCCAACCAACTTGAAAAAGTAAGAATAGAAGTTTGTTTAGCTACTAAATCACGAAATTTATCGCCCTTCCAGCGTCGTATCACTCTGCAAGATCTGTGGAATATCGACAACATCTCTAATAAAAAAATTCTCCAACTGCTGGATCAGACAGGACAGGATAATCAGCCATTCTCCTTTGAAGGAAGGATTCTTTCTGTTCTCAAAGTGCGACAAGCATTTCGAAATTGTGGTTCCGCTTATATTCAGAATGGTGGAAAAGGAAGTATAAAGAAATATACTAATAATTTTTTCCTCCCGTTTCCATATAAGGGTAATCTCATTAAAGGTACTGTTCTCCGAGGGGAATTATATATAAAGGATGTGCAAAATTGGAAAAGCAACATTCAAATCAGAATCTTATATGCTGATGCTTTGACATCTTTTCATTTTCCTTTCAATGATATGCCATTCGTAACACGTAATGGTGATTTAAAACTTAGAGATGAAGAGCAAGAAGAAATATTGATTAAGCAGATTGGGGAATATTTAAACGACAACACCTCGACAATTTCATTGCCTGATTACGATATAACTCATCTAACGGCACTTACAAAAAGTGGTTGGCATCTGTTCGTGCAAGATCAGCAAGGATCAAAGCGTAGGCTTTATGCCAAACGTGATAGCTCTGGCGTTGAATGGTTCTCCACCACGGAAGAATATGAAGAGGCTCCTTCTCAAAAGATATTGGAAGCCTACTTACGTCATCGCCACTATGTAGAGGCTGATGCTCAGACTATTTTATTCGACCATAAAAAAACTGCAGAACAAAATCCTGAGCAGATTGTTGAGAGTCTTGGTAAGCAGAATATGGTAGAAGTAACTAATGCATACAAAGATCACTTGCATCTGACTGAATCACAAAAACATAGCATAGAGGCTGATTTAAAGGAAAAATGTAAGGCACGCTTGTATCCCTATCAATTACAAGGCGTCTTTTGGCTTTACGAAAACAGATTGTCCAAAACAGGATGCTTACTTGCTGACGAGATGGGGTTGGGAAAGACTTTGCAAGTATTAGCCCATCTTTCTATCATTAAAGAAACAAGTAATATACATCTAATTATTGTACCTACCTCATTAATACCAAATTGGCAAAATGAGATAAAATCATTTTTCCCTCAATGGGAGTCTGACGTAGAAATTCAACCACACTCACCGACTGGGACAAAGAAGATAATTCTATCTTCGTATGATATTATTCGACTTAATATAGATGAATATCGCAGAATGCAATTCGACACTATTGTCATAGATGAGGCTCAGGCCATCAAGAACGACAACACACAAAAATACAGAGCTATAGCTTCTCTGCATAGTGAGCATGTGATAATTATGACAGGTACACCAATTGAAAATTCTGTAAGAGAGATTTGGTCATTGTTTTACATACTTAATCCTTCATTTCGACTAGTCGCCGATTCAATGAAGAAATATGCGACAAGTCAGGACGACTCAAATTATATAGAATTGTCTAGCAAGGTATTAAAGCCATTTATATTACGACGTACTAAAGAAGAAGTTAGTCTGAAATTGCCCAAAAAAGAAATTACAGATATCCTTGTGGATATGACCACGCAAGAGCGTGATATATATAATAGAGTACGTCAAATGGTTGTAACAGCAGTGCGTACAGGCGTCAGTGGACGGCTTAATAGTATTGTCCTTGAAGGATTGTTGCGTATGCGCCAGGCATGTGTTGATTGTAGTCTACTGCCAACGTCACTCAATACTGCTGCACCATTCGTTTCTACCAAGTTGAAACAAGCTTTAGCATATACAAAGCGTTTCAAAAACGAGGGGCATAAAGTGCTTATTTTTTCCCAATTCGTCGGTGTGCTGCATCGAATGGAATCATTATGTGCAGACAATGAGATAGTCTTTGAAAACCTATATGGAGACACAACTGACAGAAGAACACCAGTAGAAAAATTTCAAAACGATGATAATATATCAGTATTTCTCATTAGCCTGAAAGCAGGCGGAGTAGGACTTAATCTTACAGCTGCTGACAGAATCATCCTTTTGGATGATTGGTGGAATCCTGCAGTAGAAGATCAGGCTTTTGCGCGAGCACATCGTATTGGTCAGAATAACGATGTGGAAATCTATCGGATAATTTGCCGTGATACCGTTGAGGAAAAACTCTTAAAATTGCAGGAAAAAAAGCGTCAAACGATTGATATTTTCAATTCTACGTCTTCAAAATTGACTTATGAAGAACTAAAAGAATTGATTTTCTAATATATACTTATACTTATGGATTACTTGCGAAAAACTTTAGAGGCTGTGTTCCGCTTTCAGGAGGTAGATGATATCATTCACGGTTTGCTGTCCTCGGATAATAACGATAACCTTGAAACTGGTATTTCTGAAACAGCTTTGCAGATATTGATGATGAAAGTAGGAGTTAATGATACGCTAGACCAACTGAGTATCATCAATTATCTGTTGAATGAAAAGTGGGTGGAGGGCGATGATGAAATTAAATCATTGAATTTTTCTAAACGTCCTACCATGTTCAACGCGCTATTGCACTTTTCCTGCCAGACACTTCATATACACGATGGCGACCCAATTTGTAAATATGAAGATTTGTTGCGCTGGCATTCTCTGACACAGCATTTGGGTGAAGATTTATTCGTGACTTCATTTCTCGCTTCTCATAATCTTAAATCCCAAGAGAGTCGTACTGCATTTGATTGGGAACCTTATCTCAATCATGATTCTAATGAATTGAATTCTCTGTTTCAAAAGCCATTTTCTGATTTGCATAACCATTTATATGGTTCATCTGTTAACTTCGAACTAAACTGGATGGCACTGATGAATCATATCAGTAATCGCGAAAATGTTTTTAGAGAGTTGTCAAAATATCCTACATATAAACAAGATGGAAATACTGTTGAAAGATATTCTCAGACCATCATAGCTGCCGAAATCCGCTTTTATCTCTATAAAAAATATGTGTGCAAAGATGCTTCGTCTTATATAGATGTCATGAATGACATAGATGTCTATAGCAAAAAGCAATATCGCAAACAGATAATAAATCACGTTCAAGAATTGCAAGATAAAATCGACAGCATATCTAATGAATTCTCGATAGATTATGCAGATAACAACCAGTCTACGCTATTTTACAAGGAATTAGCTGGCGAACGTAGATTTATGTATGAGATTTTTTCACGTATTTTTGAAACAGAGGACAACAACCAAACCGAGGAATCTGAAGATTGGAATCTTTTCTATCTCTATATCGTACTCAAGAGTAAATTACGAGACAATATCATTCAAAATAATAATGTTGTCGGATTCGCCAATTTTGATTCTTATGAGAAACATAAAATGATTTTCATTGATGGCTATCCAGCCTACAAAAATATTTTGGTTAAATATGCTATTGTCGGGATGTTAAACAGTGACCCGGAAAATAGATATATTGAATCACGAATAACGCCAAAAGAATCTGTAATTGAATTGGATCAGAAAATAAAAGAGTATAGCAATATACTGGGAAAGTTTCATTACTGTAGTGCAGATGAAAAGAATAATAAATATTCTGCAATAAAAGAAGATAAGGATCTGATATATATAAATTATGGTTATATCATTCATTTCATCAAGTTACGTGACAATGACGAAACTACTCCTAAAAATGTAGTCCAAACGCCTCGCCATAAGATTCAACGTGATAAGATTAGAAGGCAGGCTGAAGCAATAGTTGGTTTACGGAAGGAAAAAGCATACAGAGAATCTCGAGGTCTGATTGTCGGCGTTGATGCTGCTAACTCGGAGATATTGTGTCGTCCTGAGGTTTTTGCTCATACATTTAGATATTTGCGGGAGCATTCATTCCCCAATGACAGTGATCGCCCAGATGATTTGGGTATGACTTATCATGTAGGCGAGGATTTCTATGATATTGTTGACGGACTAAGGGCAATAGACGAAGTCGTGACATTTCTGAATTTCCGTAACAGTGATCGTCTTGGTCATGCTCTTGTGTTGGGAACAGACGTACAGACCTATTATGAGAAACGAACATTTACCGTTAGCATGCCTAAGCAAGTGCTTCTCGATAATGTGGCATGGCTCTATATGCGTATTATGCGTACAGAAGGATTCAATCCCATCTGCACCTATCTTGAAGATTTATTCGCAAAGTATTATATGAATATATTTAAAGAGGATAGAACCATAGATATCCCTGTTTATTATAATTCTTGGTTGTTACGCGGTGATGACCCCATGATGTATCAATGTGATGGTAAAATATCAGAAGATAATTATGAAAACAAATGGGATCAAGCCTCTCTTAATTATTGCGATCATGTCGTTGTGGCACGTAAAGATAAGGCAGCTCGTATATTATACTATAAGTATCATTATGATGATGAAGTAATCAAGCGAGGTAACGAAGGGGAAAATCTGAAAATTGATTTCAAAATGCAATCACAATTATTAGCGGCAATAGAGAAAGTTCAGTCGCAAATGTTGGATGAAGTTGAAAATTGTCATTTAGTAATCGAGTGCAATCCATCTTCCAATTTTTTAATAGGCGAATTTGACCAATATATTGAGCATCCAATTTTGAAGTTTTTCAATTACGGGTTGAACACCCCATATCCACAACATCATATATCTGTGTCTATCAATACTGATGATAAAGGCGTTTTTGCTACATCTCTGGAACGCGAATATTCATTATTGGCTCTGGCTTTGGAGAAAAACAATCGCAAAGGTTTACACAATTCCCCTCGTGCCATCCTTGACTGGTTAAATAAAATACGAGAGATGACCCAGGAACAACGATTCAGCAAATACGAAAGTCGCAGAAAAAAGAAATAGAATATTTACACAGGAGGTGGCTTGTCTTACGCTAATGATACATCTTGGCGAGATAGTAATAGTATGTCGCCAGTGTGCGAACAGCTACATAAAATGTTTGTATTGCATGTCGGATCTTCATATCAGAGCGAATTACTATCTGTGTAACAATACCATACACATGTGTAATTATAGTAAGGGAAGTATTATAACACGCCTCGCATAGATATGATGAAGCCTTTATCTTCTATAGCACATGATATGACATCGTCATATGGTTGATTTGAATAAAAACAGAAAATATTGATTACTGCCCTTGGTCTTCAGAGGCCTGTTCCTGTATCTGACATCGAGTTATTGCTCTATCCCTAATTGGGTTGACGCAATCAACGTGATGCTCTGTAGGGGCATCGTATACGCCCCAAAGCAATGCCTCGTGAGAAATGAGAGAAAATTCAGAAAGGATGCCGGCGGCATCAAAGAAATGAAAAACGAAGAATGCTTGGCTGAAGAACTTGAAGCGGACTGATGGTAAGTCACGACCCCGAAAAATTGACTGACAATTTTTCGGGGGTGTTTCGTTTTATGTCCTTTCATGAAAAACGTAGTTCTCGTATTTGAGAATAAAATTTTCAACATATCTTTCAGCCAAGTGCAACTGACTGATTCAGAGAGGAATGCGCTGAAACATGCTCGTGAGAAGGGGGGAACGAGAACAGTTAAAAGCTAATAGCTAAAAATTAAAATAACAAAGGCAATGGCTCGTCGGAAAGAACGGAAAGAACGGAAAGGGTGGCTGCGCCACTAAAAGGCAATAAGGTCATGAGAAAGTTAGGAAAGTAAAGAAAAAAGACAAAAAGATCATCAATGCATAACGTATTATTCATTGTTATTTCTTCCGACTAATTTCTGTTGTTTCCGTTATTTCCTACGAGATATATGAAGCGCAGCTTCTGATTTTTTCTAATCTTTCTTATATTTCTCACGAGATATATGAAGTGCAACTTCTGTCTTTTTTTCTTATCTTTCTTACCTTTCTCATGAGAAAGAGGGATGCCTGCGGTATCAGCAAAGACAATGGCTCGTCGGAAAGGTCGGAAAGAAACGGAAAGGGTGGCTATGCCACAAAATACATTATCCCGTGAGAAAGTTAGGAAAGTAAAGAAAATAAAGGCAGGGAATTCATGATATCATAGCTCGACCACGCGATAGGTGTTGCTGTACTCGGAGTGGACGACGGGAATGTTCATGGCATGGAGAATCCTGCCCATCTGGATCTTGGTCGTGTCACGCATGATATGGTGATTGTGGCGGTCCAGGGCGGTGAGGATTTCGGCAGCGGTCATCTGTCGGCAGTCTTCGCCGTCGTCGGCGGCACGGAAAAACTTGCAGAACAGGTTTTCTATTGGTGACTTGACATAGTATGCGCGGTTGTGGCACTGCATCTCTGTTTCCATGTCGCTATCGAAATGATATTGCTCACCGTGCTCTACTTCGTATATGAGCTGGGCGTATAGCTGGTCGTGGTTGATGCCCGTGATGTCGATGGGGCCATCGGGTTCTAGGATGAGAAAACGACGGCTGCCGCTGTGGTCGTGGAGCAGTTCGCGGGTGTTGCTGGTGCCAGTGAAGGAGGCAATGCGGGGCAGACGGTTGAAATTCTTCTTGTAGGCTCCGATGAAACTGGGCTTCATGGTTTGCATGAGGGTTTTCATCAGTGGCATCTTGGTGGGCTTTTCCTTGTCGAACTCGTCGCAGTTGATGATGGCGTATTCCACCATCTTGCGCTGGGCGTTGCCTTTGGCACTGAGGGAGAAATCGTCGGTGTAGTAGTCGGTGAGCTGCGGGGGAAGCAGACATCGGAGGAAAGTGCTCTTCTGCATTCCTTGCTGGAGGGACACGAGGAGAAGCATCACGCTGTTGGCATGTTCGGAATCTATGCCGAGCCACTGGGCGACGACGGCACGCAACCAGATGCGGCCCATGCGCAGGCAATAGTCGGAAGTGGTGATGCGGCGCAAGAGGTCGGCAGTGCGGTCGGTGCCGTCCCAGGTGCCGCGGACGGTGTCGAGGTATTCGGTCACGGGGTGATACTCGGTGGCAAACTTGGAGTCGATGAACTGCTTGACGTATCGGTCGAGACAGAAGATGCCTGCCATCTGGATGTCGAGGGCAATGGTGTTGAGTTCACGGTCGTTGATGACGACGTACGGGGCGGTCTTACCGTCAGCGACACGACGGTATTCGTTCACGTCTGTGACGATGTTGTGGCGGAACTCGTAGGTTTGCGAAACGAAGGTCTTCATCTGTTCGATGGGCCAGAGGTAGCGGCGGGCGCTGTTGCGGAGCGTGTCCTCATCATCTTGCTTCTTCCTCGTATGAATCGTATCGAGTTGTCGACGGAGAAGGGTGTTCTGCTCTTCGAGTGCTGCTTCATATTTGATATGGCGTAGCATATTATTGATTGTTTTCGTTATTGTCATATTGATTTTTTTATTATTGTTATGGTGCAAAGGTATCAATATCGTGGTGGGTTCGCAAGTGATTATCGTGGAAATAATCGAGGAAGAAATGTGATTCCTTGGAATGGTTAATTGATGGTTCAATCGATGTCTTTGAATGTGTGATTAATGGTTAGTGACAAATTTCCCTAGTTAAGAAAAATGTTTTGTTTAACTAAGAAAATGTATTTTCCTAGTTAGGGAAATGTCATGGATGAACTCGTAGGGGAAACGGAAAAGGTGTGGCTGCGCCACACGAAAGGCAATAAGGTCATGAGAAAGTTAGGAAAGTAAAGAAAAAAGACAGATAACTATAAACTTTTAATTTTTACTTTTGACTTTTAATTGTTTTTCCGATTTCTTTCCGTTGTTTCCGTTATTTCCGACGAGATATATGAAGCGTAGCTTCTGTTTTTTTTCTTATATTTCTTACCTTTCTCATGAGATAAATGGATGCCTGCGGCATCAGAAAGGCAATTGCTCGTCGGAAAGGACGGAAAAAAATGGAAAGGGTGGCTGCGCCACGCAAAGGCAATAAGGTCATGAGAAAGTTAGGAAAGTAAAGAAAAAAGACAGATAACTATAAACTCTTATCTTTTAACTGTGTACTTTTACATGTTTTTCCGATTTCTTTCTGTTGTTTCCGTTATTTCCGACGAGATTATTGAAGCGCAGCTTCTGTCTTTTTTTCTTATCTTTCTTATATTTCTCATGAGATAAATGGATGCCTGCGGCATCTGAAAGGCAATGTCTCGTCGGAAAGGACGGAAATAACGGAAAGAAACGGAAAGGGGTGGCTGCGCCACACGAAAGGCAATAAGGTCATGAGAAAGTTAGGAAAGTAAAGAAAAAAGGCAAAAATTCATAATTAATGGCGAGAGCGCAGAGAATTTATTATCATAATTCATCGCAGCCTTCTATAGGACAATTGTAATCAGTTCCATTTGGCCTATCAGGATGGTACTCATTATCAAGCTTAGCATTTCCCCCAAAATCATGATAATTGTAACACTCTTTATCAAAAGATTCTTTAACGGTATTCGCCAAACTATATTTATACAGTTCATACTCGCCTATGCCGTGCGCAATCCTAGATTTTAAGTCTGTATCAGAACGGCCCACATATTGAACAATAAAAGAACCTCGCTCATTTATATGACCATAAGCATAATTCCCAATTCTATTAGTTGGGATTCTGAAATTTATATCTTCTTGTGTAAGTGGATACGGACCACTCATATGTAAATTAGCCATTTCTAAAAAAATTATTTACCAAAAGGATTAATCAAATTGTTTGGTAAACCAACACGCATAAAGAAGCGAGCAAAAGCTTGTGAAAGATGCTCTTTATAAGGAGATATTAATCTTATTATTTCCTCCTGCTGATTTGCAAGTTCTTTCATTGTAGATAGAGATATTGTAAAGGAATTACTGAAATCTACTACCAAATAGTCTTCTAAACCAATATTTGCATCCTCATCCAGTAAATAATGGCTCATAGCCTTTCCACTTGAAAGTTGCTTAAAGAAATTTTTCTTCTTATCCTTACCAAGTTCTTGGCCATTCTCCTTTTCCTTTTGTTCAAAAACTTCACTCAAGTAAACCCAAGGCGCAACAAAAATTTTATCTATTTTGCCATTAGCAATATCACATGACTGTGATAATATTAAGACATTGTATAAAATTGTTTTAGCCTTAGCATCTCCATTCTCACCTACTTCTGTCACATTAAAGTATGGACAATTAAATAAAATATCTCCTTGTTCAAGCGGCGCGCCATCCTTATATTGAACTTTTTTATACCAAGATACATTCCCGTTATTCATAATCAAACTCTTCAAATAGTTCGTCAGGAAGATTCAAACCGCCCCTTTCAGTACCTGATACAGATAATTTCACCTCTAAAGTTTTTTCAATAGGATGAGCATAAGAAAGAATATCAAGAAAATCATCATACTCATCTAATTGCTCAAAATTTGAAATCTCAGGCATATAAGTACCAGGAAAATCTGTTTGTAAAGAAAAATAATTATGAGCTGATACAGATGTGCAAACAGCATCAAAGTTCATCGTTGCAGCATCAATAGTTATAGGAGTTGATAATATTGTTGAGAAAAGGAATAATTTAAATACAGCCATGTCCTTAGCATAATCATGATGATTGTATTGCGTGCCGTTATCTCTAAACACGACAGACGTGTCCCATTCCTGTTTGTAATTATTATTACTGCTCATCTTTTGTTCCCTTTTCTATCTTAAATGATTCATAAAGAGCACCTTTCGTGATATTCTTAAAGAACGAACTCAAAAATACATGTGAGTTGTTTAATACTTCCTTAAATGCAGATGCTTGTACTAAAGAAAAAGCATCAGCATTTAGAGTATTCTGTATACTACTTTCAAGAACGAAACCGTCTATCTTTGCATCTTTTTTCCCACTATTCAAAGCGAATCTAAAGAGTCCACAATCTTTTTTCTCCTCACAATTAATACCAAGCGCCTGAGGATGTTCTATATAAGCAGCACCCACATTAAGATTAAAATATCGTTTAATAAAATCCATTGTATCGTCAGAAGCATCCTTCGGGAAAAAATCCATATATCGAAGTTGTATCGTAATCTGCTTTTCTGGATTAAATTTATACGTTTCAATAAATTGCTTTATAAAAGCGAGTACTTCAGGCATATATATATTCCAATCATATTGATTACCAGTGTAATTAACGCTAACAACGCCAGGACCTATCTGATAAAGCATATTCTTATTTGATTTCTGCTTGGCTCTATATACGACTTTATCCAACAAAGCTTGAGGAGGAATGGCTCCTACAGGTAAAATTGCTTGAGGCATTTCATACCGATCTCCCAATGCAGTCGACAAAGCGCCAACGACAATCTGATACTTCTGAAGGTCTATTAGCGTGTTCGCATCCCAACGCATTTCAAATATGACCTCCACTAAGGGTGCCTGAGGTAATTTTGCCATAGTTTTTATAGTTTTGCTATTATTTAATGCTACAAAGATAATACTAAATATTTAAATAGCTTCAAAGATTTTGTTTTTTTAAGTACAGAATGGTTTATTCTCCCAACATTTTAAAGTATCTGCCAAAATGACACTTAATCCATCTTTGAATTTCAATATCATCACCTAATTGTCTTTTATTCATCTGTAACCGCGGACATCGCCTTCACGAACTTCGAAGATATGGTGCCAGCATCACAAAAGGAATTATCACGTGAGAAAGGTTAGAAAGAACAGAAAGGGATGCCTGCGGCATCTGAAAGGTCGTGTCTCGTCGGAAAGGACGGAAAAAATGGAAAGGGTGGCTGCGCCACACAAAGGCAATAAGGTCATGAGAAAGTTAGGAAAGAACAGAAAAAAGACAGA